>WNFU01001803.1_pt1 | contig 29878 bp, 22 predicted proteins | sample 5400121 | NCBI WGS metagenome assembly WNFU01 (sample SAMN13153360, study PRJNA577476) | soil metagenome | isolation source: 100 cm soil or saprolite under grassland replicate 1 | place: USA:California | collected 2016-06-15 | reverse complement strand
ACCGGGTCCCGTTCATCTACCGGTTCAACTACGAAAGCGAGACCGGCTACTGCACGTTCCCGAGCCCGGTCGACACGCAAACCACGAGCACCGTGCTCCGTCACGGCAACTTCGACTACGTGACGAATGGCGTGCTGTGGGATCCGGCGGTGTCGAGCCAGACCTTGCCGCCCTCGCTCTACCTCACCGGGAAGCCCGCCTTCTTCGGCTCGAGCACGTGGCCCTGGGTCGACCCGACCGGCACGACCAAGGTGAGCACGCTCCCCGCCAAGGTCCGCTTCGACGCGGGCCGGCCGAACGGCTAGCCGCACCGCGCGTGAATGGGTCGTCCCGGGGCGCCCGCGGGCGCTCCGGGACGGTCAAGAGGGTCGGGGACCGGGACCGGGGTTCCGGCCGCGGCCGCCTCGACGCACACCTTTCCCGCTCGACGGCGGGAAGGTGCGGCGTGAAGAGTGCTCTCGACGATCTCCGGACGACCCACACGACGTGGGATCACTGGCGGCGCCACGCTGATCTCTGCCCGGAGCGCGAGGCGATCGTCCACCTCTCGGCCGACGCGCCCGCGCGCCGCTGGCGCTGGCGCGAGCTCGTCCAGGCGGCATCGGGCGCCGCGCGCTGGCTCTCTCGGGCAGGGGTCCGGCGCGGCGACGTGTGCGCCCTCGTGGTGCGGCACCACCCCGACTTCTACCCGCTCTACCTCGGGGTCGCCGCGCTCGGCGCGCTCCCGTCGGTCCTCGCCTACCCGAACGCGCGGCTGCACCCGGACAAGTTCCGTCACGGGCTCGAGGGCATGTCGAGGCGCTCGGGGCTCGATCACCTGCTCGCCGAGGAGGATCTCGCCGAGGTGGTGGAGCCGCTCGTCCACGGAAGCGGCACGACGATCCGGCAGGTCCTGTACCCGCTCGCCGCGCTCTCGAGCGAGGAGAGCCGCTCGGCACCACTCGTCGATCGGGAGCCGGCTTCCAGCGGCGATCCGTGCCTGCTGCAGCACTCGTCCGGGACGACCGGGCTCCAGAAGCCCGTCGTCCTCTCCCACCAGGCGGTGCTCGAGCACGTCCGCCGCTACGGCGCGGCGCTCGAGCTCACCGACGCGGACCGGATCGCGAGCTGGCTGCCGCTCTACCACGACATGGGGCTCATCGCGGCCTTCTACCTCCCGCTCGTGTGCGGCGTCCCCGTCGTGCAGCTGAGCCCGATGGAGTGGGTGGCGTCACCGGTGCTGCTCCTCCGGGCGATCTCGGAGGAACGGGCGACGCTCTGCTGGCTCCCGAACTTCGCCTACAACTTCATGGCGGACCGCATCCGCGAGGACGATCTCGACGGCGTCCGCCTCGACGGCGTGCGGATGCTCGTGAACTGCAGCGAGCCTGTCCGAGCCGACAGCCACGACCGCTTCCACCGGCGGTTCGCGGCGCACGGGCTTCGCCGCGGCGCGCTCGGGGCCTGCTACGCGATGGCGGAGACCACGTTCGCCGTGACCCAGACGTCCCCGGGGCGGGAGGCGCGGACGATCACCGTGGATCGGGTCGAGCTGAAGCGCGGCCACGTCGTCCCGGCGCGCGACGCGGGCTCGGGGCGTCGCTGCGTCTCCTCGGGAGCCCCCGTCTCCGGGTGCGCGGTCCGGATCGTGGGCGAGGACGGCCGCGACCTGCCCGACGATCGCGTGGGCGAGATCGCGATCTCGTCCGTGTCGCTCTTCGACGGCTACCGGAACTACCCCGAGAAGACCGCGGAGGTGCTGCGGGACGGCTGGTACCACAGCGGCGACCTCGGGTTCGTCCACGACGGCGAGTGCTTCGTCGTCGGGCGCAAGAAGGACCTCGTCATCGTCGCGGGCAACAACGTCCTCCCGGAGGACGTGGAGGACGCCGCGGGGCAGGTCCCGGGGGTCATCCCCGGCCGCGTGGTCGCGTTCGGCGCCGAGGACGAGGCGCTCGGCACGGAGGTGCTCTGCGTCGTGGCCGAGACGGAGGTCACGGGGGACGCCGAGCGGCGGGCGCTCCGCCTCGCGGTGATCCAGGCCGGCATGGCGATCGACCTCACCATCGCGCGCGTCTACCTCGTGCCGCCGCGCTGGCTCATCAAGAGCTCGGCGGGCAAGCCGGCCCGCAGCGCCAACAAGGCGCGCGCGCTCGACGAGGTGGCCTGGAAGTGAGCGCCCGCGATGAGGACCCGCTGATGATCTCGGAGAAGCTGAAGAAGGTGATCCTCGCCGAGCTGGACCTGGACGGCTGGGACATCCAGGACCGCACCACGGCCGGCACCGTCCCGGGCTGGGACTCGCTCAGCCACGTGCAGATCATCAGCGCGGTCGAGGCGGCCTTCGGGATCCGCTTCAAGACCGCGGAGATCGTCCGGCTGAAGGACGTCGGACAGCTCCAGGCGCTCATCGACGCGAAGACCTGAACGGCGCGTCGAGGCAGCGATGTCGATCCTCTCCCCCGCGTTCGCCCTCTTCGTCGCGCTCGTGCTCGCGACGACCCTCGTGCTCGGGCCGCGCGGCCGCGTGCTCGCCCTCCTCGGCGCCAGCTGGGCGTTCTACGCGAGCTGGGGCGCGCCCCGGCTCCTCGCGATCCTGGGCGCGGTGACCGTCGTCTCGTTCGTTTGCGCCCGGCTCCTCGGGCGCTGGCGCGACCCGCGCGCACGCCGCGTGGTGCTCTGGTCCGGGATCGCCGCATCGCTCGGCGCGATCGCCCTCGTCCGGCTCGGGCCGGGATCCGGGCCTGCGGCGGCGCTCGGCGTGTCGTACTACGCGCTCCAGGCGATCTCGTACCTGCTCGACGTGAGCGCCGGCGCGGTCCCGGCGGAGACGGACCTCGCCCGCTGGGCACTCCACCTCGCGTTCTTCCCGAAGCTGCTGCAGGGCCCCATCGAGCGGGCGGAGCACCTGCTCCCGCAGCTCGCGGCGCTCCGGCGGCCGTCGCTCCGCGACCTCGCGGCGGGCGCCCAGCTCGTCCTGTGGGGGCTCTTCCAGAAGATCGCCGTCGCGGACCGGATCGCGCCGCTCGTCGACGCCGTCTACGGCGACGTCCGACGCTTCGACGGCCTGCCCCTCGTCGTCGCGACCGGACTCCTGGCGTTCCAGCTCTACTACGACTTCGCGGGCTACACCGACATGGCCCGCGGGATCGCGCGCCTGTTCGGGGTCGAGCTCGTGCCGAACTTCGCCGCGCCGTACCGCGCCCGCTCGATCGCCGAGTTCTGGCGTCGGTGGCACATCTCGTTCTCCTCCTGGCTGCTCGACTACGTCTTCCGCCCGCTGCAGCTCGGACTGCGCGGGTGGCGCACCTGGGGCACGCCGCTCGCGCTGCTCGTCACGTTCCTCGTCTCGGGCCTCTGGCACGGCGCCGCATGGACGTTCGTCGCGTGGGGCGCGCTGCACGGCCTGTTCCTCGCTGCGTCCGCGCTGTACCGCCCGTGGAAGGGCAGGGCGGCGCGCGCCCTGCGCCTCGACGGCTCGCCGCTCCGCGCGCCCATTCAGATCGCGGTGACGTTCCTGCTCGTCTGCGTCGCCTGGATCCCGTTCCGCGCGCGCTCGGTCGCGGACGCCGTCCACGTCGCGGTCCGGGGCGTCCTGGGGCTCCCGGGCTCCGTCGCCCGGGTGGCGGCGGGCCGGGATCTCGCCTCTCTCCTGTTCCTCGACGCCCCCGCGAGCCGACTCGGGTGGGCCGTCGCCGTGCTCGCCGTCACCCCGCTGCTCGGGGGACTCCTCCGGCGCGGCGGTGCGCTGCAGGAGCGCGGCGAGGCGGACGCCGCGCCCGCGGCGCCGTGGACCCTCGGGCGGACTGCCCTCGCGGCGGCCCTCCTCTACTGCGTCGCGTTCCTCGGCACCGTGACGCGCAGCTTCGTGTACCAGCAGTTCTGAAGGAGGTCGGCGGGAGCCATGCGGCGCGCGCGCGTCATCATTCGTGCGGCCGGTCACCTGCTCGTGGCGGGGCTCCTCCTCGAGGTCGCCGCGCGGGTGGACGACCGCGTGACCTGGGGCGCCCCCCTTCTCGGCCCCTACCGGCCGGAGGTGCTGACGGAGGTCGACTCCGGCGGCATTCCCCGGAACGTGCCGGGAGCCCGCTTCGAGAAGTGGCGGGTGAACCAGCTCGGGTTCCGCGGCGCCGAGGTCTCGGCGGAGAAGTCGCCCGGGACGCGCCGCGTCGTCTGCCTCGGCCAGTCGGAGAGCTTCGGGCTGTACGAGCCCGACGGCGCGGAGTGGCCCGCGCGGCTCGGGACGCTCCTCGCGCCCCGCGGCGGCCTCGAGGTCGTGAACGCCTCGGTGGTGGGGCTCGGGCGGCGGTCGCGCAGCGCGTACCTCGACCGGTATGTCCTTCCGCTGCAGCCCGACGTGGTGATCCTCTTCGTGAACGTCCTGTCCGAGCTCGGACCGGTGCCGCCGATCGGGTCGAGCGCGAGGCCGGACGGAGCACGGCTCTCCTGGGCGGACTCGCGGTTCCTCGCGAAGCTGAAGCCGGAGATCGCGCGGGCGATCCCGGCCCCGCTCTGGGCGCGCGTCCGTGCCTGGCGGCTCGAGCGCGAGCTGCGGAGCATCGAACGCGCGGAGCTCGGGGGCCGCCCTCCCGCGGACGTCGTCGCGCCCGAGGTGGTCGCCGCCTTCGAGGACCACCTTCGCGAGCTGGTGCGGGTCGTTCGATCCCGGGGCGCGGCGCCGGTCCTCGTCACGTACCCGGTCCTCGTGGACGAGCGGAACCGTACCGCGTTCCACCTCCAGCTCTCCGACGAGCGCGTGTGGCACGCCGCCTGGTCCGAGCTCGGCCTCGTGGACGGGCAGCGGAAGCTGAACGAGGCAGTGGGCCGCGTCGGGCGCGAGCAGGCCGTCCCGGTCGTGGACGTCGCGGCGGCGGTGCCGCGGACGCTCGAGTACTTCGCCGACGTCGTCCACTACACGGAGCGCGGCGCGGCGGTGGTGGCCGACCACGTCCGGACGGGGCTCGACGAGGCCGGCCTGCTCGGGCACCCGGCGGCAACGATTTCGCCGGCGGTCGTCACGGGCCGGCCCTGAGCGTGACGCAGAAGGAGCGAGGCGCGATGGAGATCGTAGCGGGGAAGACACGGAGAGGTGCCATGTTCTCGAGAGACGTGCTGCGCATCGACGCGGCGGCGGAGAGCGCGAGGATAGAGCAGGCGATCCGAGATCAGGTCCTCGGGATCCTGCGACGGCGCGGCGCGGTCGTGGGGCTATCCGGCGGCATCGACAGCTCGGTGACCGTCGCGCTCTGCGTGCGCGCCCTCGGGCCGGAGCGGGTGTTCGGGCTGCTCATGCCCGAGCGAGACTCGTCGGACGACGCGCTGCGGCTGGGACGGATGCTCGCGGAGCGGCTCGAGATCGACCACGCGATCGAGGACGTCGCACCGGCGCTCGAGGGGCTCGGCTGCTACGCGCGCCAGCTCGAGGCGATCCGCATGACGTTTCCGGAGTACGGCGAGGGCTGGCGCTGCAAGCTCACGCTGCCGTCGATCGTCGAGTCCGAGCGGTTCAACGTGACGAGCCTCACCGTGGAGGCTCCGCATGGGAGGCAGCGCACCGCGCGCATGTCGTACGCCGCCTACCTCCAGATGGTCGCCGCGACGAACTTCAAGCAGCGCACGCGGAAGATGGTGGAGTACTACCACGCGGACCGGCTTCACTACGCCGTGGCTGGCACGCCGAACCTGCTCGAGCACGACCAGGGGTTCTTCGTGAAGCAGGGTGACGGCGCGGCCGACCTGAAGCCGATCGCCCACCTGTACAAGTCCCAGGTCTTCGCGCTCGCGGAGCACCTCGCGATTCCCGAGGAGATCCGCCGCCGCCCTCCGACGACCGACACGTTCTCCCTCCCGCAGACGCAGGAGGAGTTCTACTTTGCGCTGCCTTACGCCGACATGGACCTGTGCCTGTGGGGGTTCAGCCACGGCACGCCCGCGGCGGAGGTCGGGGCCGTGCTCGGGTTGCGAGAGGAGCAGGTCGAGCGGGTCTACCGCGACATCGAGGCGAAACGCCGCGTGAGCCGGTACCTGCACGCGCCTGCGCTCCGCGTCGCGGCCCCGGAGGCCTGAGCGTGTGCGGGATCGCTGGGGCGTTGGCGCTCCGCGACGGAGTGCCGCCGGTCCGCGGCGCGGACGTCGCCGCCATGGTGGGCGCGCTGCGGCACCGCGGCCCGGACGAGTTCGGCCTCTATCGAGACGACCGCGCCGCGCTCGGGCACGCCCGCCTCTCGATCATCGACCTCGCCGCCGGGCAGCAGCCTCTCTCGAACGAGGACGGGACCCTCTGGGTCGTCTTCAACGGGGAGATCTTCAACTACGTGGAGCTGCGCGAGGAGCTCGTCGGGCTCGGGCACCGGTTCCGGACGCGGAGCGACACCGAGATCATCGTGCACGCGTACGAGGCCTGGGGCGCGGGCGCGTTCGCGCGCTTCAACGGGCAGTTCGCGATCGCGCTGTGGGACTCGGTGCGCGAGGAGCTCGTCCTCGCGCGCGACCCGCTCGGCGTCCGCCCCCTCCACCTGTGCGAGCACGAAGGGCGCCTCTGGTTCGCGAGCGAGGTGAAGGCGCTCTTCGCGGGCGCTCCCGGGCTGACCCGCGCCCTCGACCCGGTGGGCCTCGCGGAGACGTTCACGTTCTGGACGGTGGTCCCGCCGCGCACGGCGTTCCGGGGCGTCACCGAGCTCGAGCCCGGCCATCTCAGGATCGTCTCGCGCCGCGGGACCGAGGACCGCGCCTTCTGGACCCCGCGCTATCCCGTCGGCGGAGCGGGCGCGTTCGCGGGCTCGCTCGCCGAGGCGACGGAGCGCGTCCGCGCCGCGCTCGAGGAGGCGGTGCGTCTCCGCATGCTGCGCGCCGACGTGCCGGTGGGGAGCTACCTCTCCGGCGGGCTCGACAGCTCGCTCATCGCCGCGCTCGGCCGCCGGGTGAAGGGGGACCGCTTCGTCACCTTCTCCATCCGGTTCGAGGACGCGGAGTACGACGAGACGCCATTCCAGCGCGAGGTCGCCGCGCGCATCGAGAGCGACCACCGCGAGCTCCTCGTCCGCCGCGAGGACGTCGCCCGCGTCTTCCCGGACGTGGTCGCCCACGCGGAGCGGCCGCTCCTGCGCGCCGCGCCGGCCCCGCTCTACCTGCTCTCGCGTCTCGTGCGCGACGCCGGGGTGAAGGTGGTGCTCACGGGGGAGGGCGCGGACGAGATGTTCGCGGGGTACGACCTCTTCCGCGAGGGGCGGGTGCGGCGGTTCTGGGGGCGGGCGCCGGGCTCGGCGTGCCGCCCGCGGCTCCTCGAGCGGCTGTACCCGTACCTCGCGCGGTCGCCCGTCGCGCAGCAGGCGATGGCGCGCGAGTTCTTCGGGCGCGGGCGCGAGGGGTGGGCGTCCCCGGGGTTCGCGCACCGGCCGCGCTGGGCCGCGGCCGCCGCCCTGCAACGCCTGTTCGCGCCGGCGCTCCGCGGCGAGGTGCGGGGCGAGGACGTGGTCGGGCGGCTGCTCGCGTCGGTGCCCCCCGAGTTCCGTCGCTGGTCGCCGCTCGCGCAGGACCAGTACCTCGAGACCCGCGCGCTGCTCTCCGGGTACCTGCTCTCGGCGCAGGGCGACCGGATGCTCATGGCGCACTCGGTGGAGGGACGCTTCCCGTTCCTCGATCCGGACGTGGTCGCGCTCGCGAACGCGCTGCCGCCCGCCTACAAGCTCCGCGGCCTCGACGAGAAGCACGTGCTGAAGCGGCTCGGCGCCGGGCTCGTCCCCGACAGCGTGCTGCGGCGGCCGAAGCAGCCCTACCGCGCGCCGGACGCGGCCTCGTTCGTGGGGCCGCGCGCGCCGGAGTGGGTGCGCGCGGTCGTCTCGCGAGACGCGGTGGCGGCGGTCGGCGTGCTCGATCCGCAGGCGGTCGAGCGGCTGTGGCGCAAGTGCGAGGCCTCGGCCGGGCGCGAGCCGTTCTCGAACGCCGACAACATGGCGCTCGTGGGGGTGCTCTCGATCGGGCTCCTCCACGAGGCGCTCGTCCGGCGCCCGCCTTCCCGGAGCCCGCCGGGCGCGTTCCGGACGCTGGTGGATCGATCGTCGTGCGAGGAGCGGCTCACGCGCTCCACGGAGAGTGACACATGGACATGCGGCAGCAGGTGAAGCGCTTCGTCATCGACAACTTCTACCTCGACGCGTCGGAGGTCGCGGACGACACGCTGCTCGTCACGGGCGGCCTCGTCGACTCCACGGGCGTGCTCGAGGTCGTCGCGTTCCTCGAGACCGAGTTCAACATGCGGATCGCCGACGACGAGACGACGCCGGAGAACCTCGACAGCGTCGAGCGGATCGTCGCGTTCGTCGCGCGGAAGACCGGGCGGTCCGCCGCCTGACGCCGCGCCCGCTCCCCCGGCGCGGGCCGGGGGAGGGGCTGTCGGCGGGGTGAGCTGGCGCTAGCCGTTCGGCCGGCCCGCGTCGAAGCGGACCTTGGCGGGGAGCGTGCTCACCTTGGTCGTGCCGGTCGGGTCGACCCAGGGCCACGGGCTCGAGCCGAAGAAGGCGGGCTTCCCGGTGAGGTAGAGCGAGGGCGGCAAGGTCTGGCTCGACACCGCCGGATCCCACCGCACGCCGTTCGTCACGTAGTCGAAGTTGCCGTGGCGCAGCACGGTGCTCGTGGTCTGCGTGTCGACCGGGCTCGGGAACGTGCAGTAGCCGGTCTCGCTTTCGTAGTTGAACCGGTAGATGAACGGGACCCGGTTCGTGCAGGTCGACGGGCCGGTCGTCTCGTACGCCGCGCCGGCGAGGCCGGGGGCGCCGAGCACGTTACCGACGACGTTCATGCCGAGCATGCGCGCGTCGAGCTGGATTGCCGCCTGGTTTCCCGGGGCGGACGCCCCGGTGAGCGCGATGGTCCGGAAGCGACTCGTGCCCTGGTTCCGGAAGTACGTGAGGTACCCGGCGTTGCCGTGGGTGGCGGCGACGCCCATGTGCGGGGCGTAGTTCCCCTCCACGAGCTCCATGTGTGAGAACGAGCAGTGGCTGTCGATGCTCACCTCCTGGAACCAGAAGTTTCCGCTCGAGTCGGGCTGCGACCAGGAGTCGTCCACGTAGTTGTAGGCGATCACGTTCCCTCCGCCCGAGGCCCGGAACTGAATGGGCTTGTTCATGTAGGACACGATGTTGTTCTCGACGAGGGTGTCCGACGTCTGCCACTCGAGCGAGTAGCCGTAGGACATGCCGCCGTACGAGTACCGCACCGAGTGGTGGGCGTAGCTGTCGCGCAGGACGAAGCGGTACGTCCCGGCGAGCACGATGTGCACGCCGTCGACCGTGTCGGTCTCGACGCCCTTGATCCACGAGTACGCCGCGTACTGCACGTTGACGCCGGAGTTCCCGGCGCCCGTGACGCGCAGGTCCTCGAGACCCGCGTACTTCGTCGGCTGCGGCGAGAGCGGGACGAGCTGCGCCTGGAACCGCGTCGTGAACGTCCAGTGGAGCGGGGAGGAGAGCGTGAGCGTGTTGCCCGACTTCCCCGCCACCTCGACCATCTGCCCGATCGAGCGCCACGACCCCGTGCTGCCGCGCTTCAGGTACGGGCAGCTCCCGCCCTGCACCACCGCCGGGTCGTCGAGCTGATCGAGGTGGACGATGTCTCCGACGTTGAAGGGGGAGGCGTTCGCGACGGTGAGCGTCGTCGACCCCTTCTGCGCGTCGGCGGTCAGGTTCACGCCCGCACCGAGGTTGGTCCAGGACCCGATCATCACCGCAGGGCCGCCATAGAAGGGCTGGAGCGTCGTGCTGTTCGCCCCGGCGCCGCGCAGCACCACCGGCCGGTTCAGCACGATCACGTTCGAGAGCCGGTACGTCCCCGCGGGCAGGGAGACGACCTGGTTCGCCGGGCAGGCGTTGATTGCCGACTGGATCGCCGCCGTCGCGTCGGTCGTGCCGTTCCCGTACGTCGCGGCCGAGATCGTCGCGCACACCGTCGTGCGCGTCGGGACGCCCCCGGGGATCCCGGGCTTCCAGGTGGTGGTCCGGTTCCCGGGGATGATGCCCGTTGGGTCCGGGTCGCCGCCCGGACCGGGCGGCACGCCGGAGCCGTCCTCCGCGACGATCACCTCGGCGGTCCCGCTCACCGTGGGATCGGCGACGCTCGTCGCGACCACGTGGAAGGAGCCGGTCGAGGCCGGCGCGGTGTACACGCCGCCCACGTCGACCGTCCCGCCGCCCTCCTCCACGACCGACCAGGTGACGCCGGGGTCGGCGACGCCCGAGACCGTCGCCGCGAGCGCGAGCCCCGCGCCGGGCCGGACCTGCGACTGCGCGGGCGTGACGACGATCGCGACGCCGGGTGGGGTCGTCGTGTTCGGGGCGTCTCCCGCGCTGCGGTCGCAGGCGGCGAGGGTCAGGGCGACGAACGCTGCTGCAACGGCCAGGCTTCGGGACGAGTTCATGTCGGGTCGGTCTCCGCGTTGGCAGAGGCCATGGAGGGGAGAGGCGACGAAGCCCCTTGTCCCTTGGTCGCGGGACAACCCACCATGGCCCGAGCGAACGCGTCAACGCCCGAACGGGAGCGAAACATTCTTCGAATTTCGCGTACTTACATCGTCCCACCTTCCGCCCGGGGGGGACGCTCGCGGCAACCCACCGGAATGTAAAGGCTAACGGAGGAGCGCACCCAGGTCGGGCGGCGTCTCGCTTGCTCGCATCGCGAGCCAGACGGGCGCCCGCTCGCGGCTCATCCTGCGCGCCGCAGCCGCCTTCCCCATCACGAGGCTCGCGTACTGGTACCGCCGCAGGAAGCGGCGGAACTCGGGATCGGCGTAGCGCGGCGTCCGCCTCGCCGCGCTCGAGAAGTAGCCCCACAGCATCGCGACGCTGCCGATGAGCACCGGGTGCCGGGGCAGCTTGTAGAGCGCGCTCGCGACCATGAAGAGCGGCGAGGTGCCCATGAACCACTGCCCGAGCCCGTTGCGCACCCGCCCGTGCCAGATGCCCTTGTGGCTCGATCCCATCGGCCGCAGGTGCAGGAAGCGGAGCTCCTCCGTGTCGACGCTCTCCACGATCCACCCGAGCATCCGCGCGCGATGGCAGTCGATGCCGTCCCACATCACCTCGCGGACGAACCCGCCGATCTCCCGGAAGCACGCGACGCGGTAGAACTTCGACGCGCCCACCGACATCTCGTTCGCGATCGCCTCGCGCGTGAGGACGCCGGTGACGGGGTGGTTGAACCACGGCTTCCCGGAGGTGCACCCGAGGCGCGGCTCGCGCTCCATTCGCTCCATGAGGCGCTCGAAGTACCGCGGCGGCAGGTCGAGGTCCGTGTCGAGCTTGCAGACGTAGTCGAACGCGTCGAGATCGACCGTCTCGAGCCCGCGGTAGAACGCGTCGATGACCCCGGGCCCCACGCTCCGCCCGCCGCGGTCGGAGCGGCGCAGGACGCGCAGGTACGGGAGGCGCCGCGCGTACTCCTCGAGGATGCGCGGCGTCTCGTCGGTCGAGCCGTCGTCCACCACGACCCAGAGCGCGGGCGGGATCGACTGCGCGGCGACGCTGTCGAGCGTGCGGCGGATGAACCTGGCCTCGTCGCGGCACGGCGACACGAGGACGTAGCGTCGCGCTTCCACGGGTGGACCTCGTCAGGCGGCGGAGGAATGCAGCGGGGAGGGAAAGAGGCGCTTGAGCGCGAGCATCCGGATCACGCCGAAAGGACGCTATGAACTGCGGGCCGCGGCGCCAACGGTCGTTCGGACGTCCTTCGTCCGGCGCAACGGGGTGGGCCACGCCCCGGTCGCGACGGCGAGCTTCGCCGAGACTCCGATCGAGAGCGCGAGGAGGACGCGGTACTGAGCGTAGTGCACTCCGGTGTCCCCGAAGGCGAGCACCCCGCAGGAGATCACCGTCGCGACGCAGGCGAGCGCGGCGACGCGGTCCTCCGGTTGGAGCGCGCGGCGGTACGAGCGGACCGCGAGAAACACCACGAGCCCGAAGAGCGCCATGACGGCGGTGTAGGCGATGGGCCCCGCGAAGAGGAGCAGCCCGAGCGTGCTGTTGTGCGGCCACGCCCGGTAGTCCGCGAACGCCGACGAGATGTCGTCGCCGCGAACGAACTCCGTGTACTCCTGGCCGAGCCCGATCCCGAGGATCGGGCGCTCCCGAATGGACATCGCGAGGTTCCAGTTCTCGATCTCGCGCCAGCGGGTCGAGCTGTCCATGGTCGAGTCGCTCAGCGTGCGGAAGGTCTGGATGGGCGCGAACAGCCGGCCCCCGCGGTCCCACCCGACCGCCGCGTACAGGACGACGAGCGGCGCCGCGAGGAGCACCCTGCGGTGCATGGCCCGCTTCCACGAGCTCATCGGCGCGATCGCGTAGGCCGCCACCGCGCTCATCGTGAGCATGACCCACGCCGTGCGGCGGGCGTTCTCGTGCATCCCGAGGAGGACGACGCCGAGGAGCACGAGCTTCTTCACCGCGCCGCGGCGGTCCCGCACCGCGGCGAGATCGGCGAAGAGGATGAAGGCGGCGACCGCGAACAGGACGGAGTCGCCGTGGCTCGTCGCGTACGCGAGCTTCCCGCCGGTGAGCGCCGGGGCGGCGACCCGCTGCACCCAGACCGCGAGGAGCGCCTTCACGCACGCGGCGAGGACAACGATCCGTGCGAGGAGCCGGTGATCGCGGGGGCCCCGGAAGGCGGCGAGGAAGAGCACCGCGAGCAGCGGGACCTGCAGGAGCTGGTGGAGCTTCCAGATCGCGACCGGCGCGCCCGCGGCGAGGCCGACGAGCTCCGCGTACAGCAGGCCTGCCAGGTGGAGCAGGAGGAACGCGCCGATGACGCGCGGCGCTGGCACCGCCCCCTCGCGGTCGAGCGCAGACCGCTTCCGCAGCGCGGCGACGCCGAGCAGGAGGAGCGCGCCGACGTCGACGCCGTTCAGCCCCACGCCGGGGATCCCGGCGGACCGCTCGAGGTTGTCCTGCAGGAGATCGCCGAGCGCCGCGAGCGGGGTCCGCCACATCCCCCCCGCGTCGGCGGAGATGTCGAGGGCCAGGACGGCGAAGACCAGCGCGGCCGCGGAGGCGCGGAGCGGCGCGCGCGCCACGGCGTAGAGCGCCGTGGCGAGCGTCACCGGCAGGAGCGCCAGGAGTGGGGTCCTTCCCGCCGCGACGGCGACGACGGTCGCCGCCCCGACGCACGCGAGCAGCGCCGCGAACGGGGCGGCCCGCGGCCGCTCCGACTCCCGAGCTGTCACCGCCGGCTGCGCCATGCCCGCGCTCGGCGTCCGCTCACGGCTGCACCGGCGGGACGACGTAGGGCGCGTACCAGAGGGTCAGGTACGCGACGTACAGGAGGTGGAAGACGAGGAGGAAGACGACCATTCGCCGGACCCCGCGCTGCGGGATCCGATCGCGCGCGGCGAGGGCGGGCGCGACGACGAGGGCGACGATGATGGAGACGAGGAGGTGCTTCATCGAGGCTCGAGTCCGTGAAGGGTAGGTACTCGCGCGCGCGCGGACGCCCCACCGCTCGGGGTCAGCGGGACCGCGCCGGCCGGGGATCGGGGCGCGGGACGACCTCCGCCGCGGGCTGGAGCGCGTCGAAGCGCCGCTTCGCGGGGAGCACGTGGACCTTCGTCCGGCCGGTGGGATCGACCCAGGGCCAGGGGTCGTCCCCGAAGAAGGCCGGCTTCTCGGTGAGGTACAGCGACGGCGGGAGGTCGCGCGCGGGGATCGCGCGATCCCACGCGACCTCGCCCGTGACCCAGTCGAAATTGCCGTGCCGCAGGAGCGTCGCCGCGGTGCTCCCCGGCCGCTGCGGATCCTCGTACGCGTCGACGTCGCCGGTGCCGCCGCCGCCGTTCGCCCGGTGTCCGATCCGGTACACCGCGGCGCGCCCGGTCCCCGGCGGGCTCGAGGTCACCTCGTAGGCGAGCTTCTTCCCGGGCACTCCGAGGACGTTCCCGACGACGTTCAGGGAGACCCCGCGGCCCTCGAGGCCGATCGCCTCGACGTCCCAGCGCTCGCCGGCGCGCGTCGTGCGCCGCTGCTCGGCGCTCGCGTAGTTCCGGAAGAAGGTGAGCCAGCCGGAGTTGCCCCACACGACGTCCGTGCCGATGTGCGCCGCCCAGTTCCCCTCGAACAGCTCCATGTGAGGGAACGCCCCGTGGCCGCCGTCGATGGTGGTCTCCTGCACCCACGGCGCGACCCCGGTCCACGCGTCGTCCACGTAGTTGTACGCGATGACGTTCCCGCCGCCGCTCGCCTGCGTGACGACCGGCTTGTTGAGGTTGTAGACGATGTTGTTCTCGACGAGGCACTCCGAGCTCTGCGACATGATCGAGATCCCGTACGCACCGCCGCCCTGCGTGATGTCGTTCGCGTCGTGGACGTAGCTGTCGCGGACGACGCAGCGGTAGCAGCTCTCGAGGTCCACGTGGTGCCCCACGAGCCCGCGTCCGGTGACGAGCGACCCGTCGCTCTCGACGTTCCGGATCCAGCTGTAGGCCGCGTTGAGCATCAGGATCATCCCGTTGCGACCGCCGGTGACCCGCAGGTCCTCGAGCCCGGCGTGGCGCACGGTGGGCCCGGCGTGCTTCATCGGGCCGGATGGCTTGAACACCTGGGGGTGGAGGGCGCGCTTGAACCCGAGGTGAATGGGCGTCGCGATGGTGAGGCTGTCCCGCGTGCGACCGACGACCTCCACCGTCTGCCCCTGGCAGCGGTAGCCGTCGGGTGACGGCGGCCGCCGGTTGTCGCGCGCGTCGGGACCGCGGATCCACCAGCGCACCCCGCCGCGGTAGACGTAGGACGGGTCGTCGAGCTGGTCGATCTGCACGATGTCCCCGACCGCGAACCCCGACGCGTCCGCGACCGGGATCGTGAACGAGCCCTTCGGCACGTCGGCCGTCACGTCCACCGGGCGCGTCGCGTACTCGACCCACAGGTTCGACATGTAGATCGCGGCGGACTGGGCGACCTCGGCGCGGATCGTCGTGCGCCGCGGGCCGGCGCCCCGCAGCACGATTCCCTTCGGGATGACGAGGAACTCGGTCGTGCGATAGGTGCCCGGAGGCAGCACCACCACCTGCCCCTCCGGGCACGCGTCGATCGCCCCCTGGATCGCGCGGGTCGCGTCGGCCGTCCCGTTCCCGAAGCGGTCGGCCGGGATCGTGGCGCACACCTTGGTGCGCGGCGGGACGCCGCCCCGGATCCCGGGGTCCCAGGTCGTGCGCCGCTCGGCCGGGATGCCGGCGAGCGCGTCCCCGGGCGGCGCCGCGCGGGCGCCTGCGCGCGCCGGGTGGGACGAGGTCATGAGGACGGCGAGCAGGGTCGCGACACGGAGGGGCGTCATCGGGTCCTCCAGGCGCGGAAGCTAAGGTGCGCCCGTCGTTGCGGCCGGCGCGGCCGCGTTCCTTGCGGGGCGGGACCCTAGGCGCGGACTCCGTGCCGCCCGCACCAGCGGACGAGCACGTAGATCGCCCAGACGCGCGACCAGTACAGGCCGGGGGCGCGGTCGAGGAAGGCGTGCCAGAGCCTGCGCACCGCGTCCGGGGCGAGCCCGGCCTGACGCGTCGCTTGCGGATCGCAGAGCGTCTCGTGCATCGCCTCCTTGAGACCACGCCGGATCCAGCGGTCGAACGGCAGGACGAAGCCGCTCTTCGGTCGGTCGAACAGCGCCGGGTCGAGCCCGGCGAGCCCGATGCGCCGGAGGATCGCCTTCTTGCCGTACGGCTCGTAGCGCGTCGCGTCCGGAAGCCGGTCGACGGTCGCGAGGAGCACGTGGTCCACGAGCGGGACGCGCTGCTCGAGCGACGCCGCCATGCTCGCGACGTCGTTGTCGCGCAGGAGGCGCTCGCCGAGGAAGAGCCGTTGCTCGAGGACGCTCAGCGCCGAGAGCGGCGTGCGCGAGCACGTCTCCCGCCCGAGCCGCTCGCGCAGCTCGAGGGGGAGCCCGTCCGCGAGCGCGTCCGCGACGGCGGGTCCGACGAGCTCTCGCTGGAACGCCGGCAGGAACAGCGCATACGCGAGCTGGTACAGCGCGAGGAGATCGTCGCCGCGCCGGACCATCCCCGGGAGCTTCGCCCACCGCGTCTGCGGCGGGATCGCGCCGGATCGACGCCCCGAGGTGCCGAGCTTGGCCGCGACCGCGAGCACGTCGCGCGGCACCCAGCGCAGCGCCCGCGCGAGCCGGTGGATCGTCTCGAGATCCCGGAAGCTCGGGTAGCCGCCGAAGAGCTCGTCCCCACCGGTCCCGGCGAGCGCGACGGTGAACCCGGCGGACCGGATCGCCCGCGACAGGTAGTAGGAGTTGAGCCCGTCGAACGTGGGCTGATCGAGGCTGTCCAGCGCCGCGTCGAGGTGCTCGACGAACTGCGCCTCGGTGAGGAGCAGCTCGCGGTGCCGGGTCCCGATCGCGGCGGCGATCCGGCGCGCGGCGGGTCCCTCGTTCAGGTCCTGCTCCTCGAACGCGAGCGTGAACGTGTGGATCGGCGTCTGCGCCGCGCGCTGCGCGAGGTTCGCGACCGCGGAGGAGTCCACGCCGCCCGAGAGGAACACCGCGAGCGGCACGTCGCTCGCGAGGTGCAGCCGGACCGTCTCCGCGAGGGCGCGCGCGAGGTCCTCCTCGCGCGCCGGTGGATCCCGGGGCGCGGGGGCGAGCGTCCAGAAGTCCAGCGCGCGAAGCTCACGGCCCCTCGTGTCGACCTCGAGCGCCTGGCCCGGCCAGAGGAGCTCGATCCCGGCCACCGCGGTGCCGGGCCCGACCACGAACCCGTTCCACACGACCGACGCCACCGCGGCGGGATCGAGCCGGGGGGTCCCGACGAGCCCGGAGGCGAGGAGCGCCCGGACCTCGGAGGCGAAGGCGAGCGTCCAGCCCGCGGCGGGGTCGTGGCTCCGCGCCAGGTAGAGCGGCTTCATCCCGAGGGGGTCACGCGCGAGGAGGAGCCGTCGCGCGGCCGGGTCCCAGAGCGCGAACGCGAACATGCCCCGGAGCCAGCGGAGCGCGTCGAGCCCGTGGGTGCCGAGCGCTCGCAACAGCACCGCGGTGTCGCCGGTGGACGCGAACGCCTGGCCTTCCCGGACGAGCCGCTCCCGCAGCTCGACGTAGTTGTAGATCTCGCCGTTGAACGCGACGACGTGGCCGGTGGCGGGGTCGACCATCGGCTGCACCCCGGCGGGCGACAGGTCGAGGATCGAGAGCCGGCGGTGCGCGAGCATCACGCCGAGGCCGCGCTCGTCGGGAGGACTCTCCCAGACGCCGCAGGCGTCCGGCCCCCGGTGGATCATCGCGTCGCTCATCCGGGCCAGGGCGGCCCGGTTGCGCTCGCTCACCTGTCCGACGACGCCAGCAATTCCACACATCGCGATCTCGTGGCCGTGAAGATCGCGCCTGATCCCGCAGCGAACAAGCCAGCCACCCGGGGTGCCGCGCCGCGGCCGGGGCGCGCCGGACCCGATCGAGAGTCGCGGAGGAGCGCGGGCCACGCGCTCCGTCACGCGGCGGCGTCACGAGCGGCCCTCTTCTGTCGGCGCCGAGCCATCGATCCTCCGGGCGGGAAATAGCGCCGCGCCCGGCCGCGCGCCCGGCGAGGGTCGGGCGCGCGCCGTTCGGCGCGCCGTCAGGGCGGCGTTCGCGAGCCGGCGAAGGCGGGGGTCTTCGGCTCCCGCTCTTCCGCGAGTGCCGCCTGCAGCAGGCCGAGCGCCGCGGCCGGGTCGTCGGCGTACCGGAAGAGCTCGAGGTCCTCGCGCGCGATCATGCCGTGCCGGGCGAGGGCGTCGAAGTCGACGATCTCCTGCCAGTAGCTCGGGCCGTAGAGGAGGACGGGGATCCGGCGTTCGAGCTTGCGGGTCTGCGCGAGGGTGAGGATCTCCGTCAGCTCGTCGAGGGTGCCGAAGCCTCCCGGGAAGACGACGAGCGCCCGCGCGAGGTGCGCGAACCACAGCTTCCGCATGAAGAAGTAGTGGAACTCGAAGGACAGCTCGCGGGTAACGTACGCGTTTGGTCGCTGCTCGTGCGGCAATCCGATGTTCAGGCCGGCCGTCACGCCCCCGGCCTCGGAGGCGCCGCGGTTGGCGGCCTCCATGATGCCGCCCCCTCCGCCCGAGCAGACGATGTACCGGTGCCCCGGCTGGGGAAGGCTCTTCGACCAGGCGGTCACGAGGCGCGCGAGCTCCCGCGCGGCCTCGTAGTAGCGGCCGAGTGGCCCGTCGGGCGACAGCCTCGCCGACCCGAAGAACACGATCGTGTCCCGGACGTGCGCGCGGCGAAACCGCTGCAGCGGCTCGAGGTACTCGGCGAGGATGCGCAGCGGTCGCGCGTCATCGCTGTCGAGGAAGTCCTCGTTCCGGTACGCGAGCCGAGGGTTGCGCGGGCGGGGAGCGCTCATGGAGCCTCGCGGGAGCGCACGAAGTCGATGAAGCCGCGCTCGACGTCGGTGTGGACGAGCTCGACCTGGACGCGGTCCCCGACGTCGAGTCCCTCGAATCCGCGCACGACCTTTCCCTCCACGGGCGGGCGGGTGACCCGTGCCCACGTCCCCTTCGGCGACGCGCCGGTCACGATGGCGTCGAACCGCTCGCCGATCCGGCGAGCGAGGAGCAGCGCCGAGGCGGACTTCCTCACTCGCCGCTCCACCTTGGCCGCGGCGTCCTCCTGCTCGGTGCAGTGCCGGGCCAGCGCGGCGAGCTCCTCGTCCGCATACGGAACGCCGTACCCGGCGAGCGCCGCCTTGAGCAGCCGCTGCGTCACGAGATCCGGGAAGCGGCGGTTCGGCGCGGTGGAGTGCGTGTAGTCCCTCACGGCGAGCCCGAAGTGCCCCTCGGCGCGCTCGCCGGGCAACTCGAGCGCGTACTCCCCGGAGCCGAGGAGCTTGATGACCGCGAGCGAAAGGTCCGGAAAGCGGTCGGGGTCGACCTGGCGGCGCCTCGCAAGGACCGCGCCGAGGGCGGAGGCGCTCGGCTCCGGCGGCAACCGCTCGCCTACCTCCGCCGCGAGCGCGACGATCCGCTCCCAGCGCTCGGGCGAACGCAGGACCCGCCGCAGCGACGGGAAGCCGCACCGCGCGAGGTAGGCCGCGGTCGCGCCGTTCGCCGCGATCATGAAGTCCTCGATGAGCTCCTTCGCGCTGTTCTTCCGCTCGGGCCTGAGGTCCGCGAGCACGTCGCCGTCGAACACGGCCCGGGGCTCGAGCGTCTCCAGCGACAGCGCACCGTGCCGGTGCCGCAGCCGCTTCATCGCCTGCGCGACCCGATCCTGCACGCGAAGCTGCTCCGCGAGCTCCGGCGCGGCGGCGACGCGCCGCGGCGGGGGCGCGCCCCCGTCGAGCCACGCGGCGACGCCGCCGTAGGTCAGCTTCGCGCGATTCACGACGGCCGCCCGGTACACGTCGGAGCGCTGCACGCCGCCGTCCCCCGCCACGAGGAGGTCGACGACGATCGCCAGCCGGTCCTGGTCCTCGCCGAGCGAGGTGAGGTCGGTCGAGAGCTTCTCGGGGAGCATCGGGAAGACCTGGGCGGCCGTGTAGACGGACGTCGTGTTGGTCCGTGCGTGCACGTCGATCGCCGAGCCTCTCCGGACCGAGGCGTCGACGTCCGCGACCGCGACGAGGATCCGCGCCGCGCCGTCGGGCCCGGGCGCGGACACGGAGAGCTGGTCGAGATCGCGGGAGTCGTCGTTGTCGATCGACACCCACGGCAGGTCGCGGAGGTCGCGGACGGACGGCTCCGACGCAGCGCCGCCGATCGCGTCCGTCTCCGCCAGCACGTCGGGGGAGAAGTCGGGCAGCAGGCCGCGATCGATCATCGCCCGGCGCGCGATCCGCCTCAGGTCGCTCGTGCTCGCCATCGTCCTCCTCGGGTTCACCGCACCGCCCGCTTCACCGCGTCCGCGATCGCCCCCGCGCCGATGCCGGCGGCGTCGAGGAGCTCGCGCGGCGTCCCGGACCCGGGGACGGCGCGCACCGCGAGGCGGGTCACGGCCGGCGTCGGACGGCCGTCGAAGACCTCGGCGACGGCGTCGGCGAGCCCGCCCTCCGGCCGATGGTCCTCCACCACGACGAGCCGTCCGCCGCACTCGCGCGCGCAGACCTCGACGGTCGCCGCGTCGACGGGCTTCACCGAGTACAGGTCCACCACCCGGATCGGGATCCCGCTCGCCTGGAGCAGGTCGTGCGCGCGGAGCGCCTCGTGCAAGGTGATGCCGGCGGCGAGGACGGCTGCGACGTCGCCGCCCGAGCGCCGCAGGACCTTGCTGCCGCCGATCGGAAACCGCTCGTCCGCGGCGTACAGGACCGGCGTCCGCTCGCGCGTGGTGCGGAGATAGGAGACGCCGTCGAGATCCGCCATCTGGCGCGTCAGATCCGCCGCCGCAGTGGCGCAGGACGGGTAGAGCACGGTGCTCCCTGCGACGGCGCGCATCATCGCGAGGTCCTCGAGCGCCATCTGGGAGGGCCCGTCCTCGCCGATGGAGACGCCGGCGTGCGACCCCACGAGCGCGAGCCGCGGCCGCGACAGCGCCGCCATCCGGATCTGGTCGTGGCAGCGCGTCAGGAACGCGGCAAAGGTCGAGGCGAACGGGACGAGGCCCAGGACCTGCATCCCGAGCGCGGCCGAGGCGAGCTGCTGCTCCGCGATGTACACCTCGAAGAACCGCTGCGGGTGCGCCGCTGCGAACCGCTCGCTGAACGTCGAGTTGCTCACCTCGCCGTCGAGCGCCACCACGTCGTCGCGCGCGTCGCCGAGGGCGCGGAGCGCGTCCCCGAAGGCCTCGCGCGTGGCGACCTTCGAGCCGACCTCGTACCGCGGCCCCTGGTACGTCCCGCGCCGCGGCTCGCGCGGCTGCCGCTGCGGGCGGGGCGCCGGGGTCCCCACGACGAGATCGCAGGCCGGGTCGCCGAGCTCCGCGAGCGCCCGTGTCGCCTCGTCCCTCGAGAGGGCCTTCCCGTGCCAGCCCTCGCGGTCCTCGAGGAACGAGACCCCGGCGCCCTTCTTCGTGCGCGCGACGATGCACACCGGCCGATCGGAGCGCTCCGCCTCGGTGTAGGCGCGGTCGATCTCGCGGCGATCGTGGCCGTCGACGACGAGCGCCTTCCACCCGAACGCCCGCGCGCGCTCCGCGTGGCGCTCGCCGTCCCACTGCAGCATCGTCGGGCCGCGCTGCCCGAGCCGGTTCATGTCGACGACCGCGACGATCGACTCGAGCGCGTGGTGGCCGGCCAGCTCGAACGCCTCGTACACGCTGCCCTCCGCCATCTCGCCGTCACCCAGGAGCACCCAGCTGCGCAGCTCGCTGCCGAGCAGCCGCGCGCCGAGCGCGATCCCGACGGCCGCGGGGAGCCCTTGCCCGAGCGAGCCGGTCGCGAGCTCCACGAACGGCAGGCGCGGCGTCGGGTGCCCCTCGAGGCGGCTACCGAGCTTGCGCAACGAGAGGAGCTCCTCGTCGGAGATCGCGCCCGCCGCCTTGAGCATCGCGTAGAGGAGCGGCGAGGCGTGCCCCTTCGAGAAGACGAGCCTGTCGCCGTCCGGGCTCCTCGGTCGCCGCCAGTCCACCTTCAGGTGATCCTGGAGCAGGACCGCCATGAGATCCGCCGCCGAGAGGCTCGAGGTCGGGTGGCCGGAGCCCGCCGCGGTCGTCGCGCGGATGGCATCGGCACGCAGCTGCGCCGCGAGCGGCGCCCATCGATCGTTCGAGGTGGCCATCGCTCCAAGCGTGGCTACGCGGGGGGCGGGGCGCCGCGCCCATGGCCGCGTCGCGCGCCCGACATTATGACCAAGAGGGGAAGACGGGGAGACGGGAGCGGGGGTCCAGGCGGCCGGGCTGGCGATCCCTCCGCGCGCTCGCCGCGGGGACGGGAACGTGGCGAATCCACTTCGTGAGCTGCAGCGGTTCGGGCAGAGCATCTGGTACGACAGCCTGCGGCGCGACCTCCTCGCGACCGGCGCGCTGGCGCGCTTCATCGCGGACGACGGGCTCGGCGGCCTCACCACCAATCCGGCCATCTACGAGAAGGCGATCGGCGAGACGCGGGACTACGACGCGGCGCTCGCGCGGCTCCTGCCTCGCTCCGACCTCGACGCGCAGGCGATCTACGAGGAGCTCGCCCTCGAGGACATCCGGTCCGCCGCCGATCTCCTGCGGCCCGTCTACGACCGCGAGAGCCGGCGCGACGGCTACGTGAGCCTCGAGGTGTCGCCCGTCGCCGCGCGAGACGGCGCCGCGACGCTCGCCCAGGCGCGACGGCTGTGGCGCGCGGTCGGGCGCGAGAACGCGATGATCAAGGTGCCGGGGACGCCCGAGGCGCTCCCGGCCGTCCGGCGCCTCCTCGCGGAGGGCGTGAACGTCAACGTCACGCTCCTCTTCTCCCGCGAGACGTACCGCGCGTTCGCGGAGGCGCACGCGGCCGCGCTCGAGGACCGGATCGGCCGCGGCGAGGACGTCTCCCGGGTCGCGAGCGTGGCGAGCTTCTTCGTGTCGCGCATCGACGCGGCGGTGGACCGCCGGCTCGACGTCATCGCCGCGGGCGGCGCGACGCCGGAGGCCCGGCTCCGCGCGCTCGACCTGCGCGGGCGCGTCGCCATCGCCAACGCGAAGCTCGCCTACCAGGACTGGCGCGCCCTCGTGGCGACGGAGAGATGGCACCGGCTCCGGGAGCAGGGGGCCATGCCGCAGCGGCTCCTGTGGGCGAGCACGGGCACGAAGGACCCCCGCTACCCCGACGTCATGTACGTCGAGGCGCTGATCGGGCCCGACACGGTCGACACCGTCCCTCCCGCGACCTTCGTCGCCTTCCGCGACCACGGCCGCGTCGCGGCGACCCTCGAGGCCGATCTCGACGGCGCGCGGGCGGACGTGGCCGAGCTGGCGGCGTTCGGCGTCTCGCTCGACGAGGTCACGGCGCGGCTGCTCGAGGAAGGCGTGCGGCTCTTCGCGGAGCCGTTCGCGAAGCTGCTCGCCACGATCGACGCCCGGCGCGGGACGCAGGCCGGCGTACACGCCTGAGGGGAGCGTCACGGATGCAGCTCGGGATGATCGGACTCGGCCGGATGGGCGGCAACATGGCGGTGCGGCTCGTGCGCGGCGGGCACCGCGTCGTGGGCTGGAATCGCGGCGCCGCGGCGCTGCGCGCGCTCGAGGCCGCGGGCGCGGGCGCCGCCGCTTCGCTCGACGACCTCGTCGGGAGGCTCGCGCCCCCGCGCACGGTCTGGGTGATGCTCCCGGCCGGCGCGGCGACGGAGGAGACGACGCTCGCGCTGCGTGACCGGCTCGCTGCGGGGGACGTCGTCGTGGACGGGGGAAACACCTTCTTCGAGGACGACGTCCGCCGCGCCCGGATCCTCGCCGAGCGGGGGATCCGCCACCTCGACGCAGGGACGAGCGGCGGCGTCTTCGGGCTCGAGCGCGGGTACTGCCTCATGGTGGGCGGCGATCGCGACGCCTTCGAGCGGCTCGAGCCGGTGTTCCGGACGCTCGCCCCGGGCCGCGCCGCCGCGCCGCCGACGCCCGGCCGCCCCCGCGCCGGATGCGCCGAGGAGGGTTATCTCCACTGCGGCCCCCACGGCGCCGGCCACTTCGTGAAGATGATCCACAACGGCGTCGAGTACGGGCTCATGCAGGCCTACGCCGAGGGGTTCGACCTCCTGCGGGGGGCCGGCGGGCCAGGCGTCCCGCAGGAGGTCCGCTACGAGCTGGACGTCGCCGAGATCGCCGAGCTGTGGCGGCGCGGCAGCGTGGTCGTGTCCTGGCTCCTCGACCTCTCCGCCGCGGCGCTCGCGGCCGACCCGCGCCTCGAGGGCTTCACGGGCGCGGTGGACGACTCCGGTGAGGGGCGGTGGACGGTGAACGCGGCGGTCGCGGAGGCGGTTCCCGCCCCCGTCTTGACCGCGGCGCTCTACGCGCGCTTCCGCTCTCGCCAGGCGAGCACCTTCGGCGAGAAGCTCCTCTCGGCGATGCGCCGGCAGTTCGGCGGCCACGGCGAGGCGGGCCGCGACGGGGGACCGCGGTGACCCCACAGGCGGCGAGGTTGCGGCCCGGAGATCCGTGCGCCTTCGTCGTCTTCGGCGCGATGGGGGACCTCACGAAGCGCAAGCTCCTGCCGTCGCTCTACAACCTGCGCGCGAACGGGCTGCTGCCGGCGGACTTCGCCTTCATCGGCGTCGCCCGGCGACCGCTCGACGACGCGGGCTTCCGCGACCACGCGACCGCAGCGGTTCGCGAGTTCGCGACGGGCCCGCTGGACGACCGGCTCTGGGCGGAGTTCACGCGGCGCATCCACTACGTGAAGGGGGACTTCGAGGAGGCGGGGACCTACGCGGCGATCTCGACGGCGCTCTCGCAGGTCGCGCAGGAGCACGGCACGTCCGGGAACGCCCTGTTCTATCTCGCGACGCCTCCCGAGGAGTTCGGGACGATCGTGCACGGGCTCGGCGCGGCGGGGCTCACCCGGCAGGACACCGGCTGGCGCCGCGTCGTCATCGAGAAGCCGTTCGGCCGGGACGTCGAGTCCGCGCGGGCGCTCAACCGCGGCCTCACCGGCGTCCTCGCGGAGGAGCAGATCTTCCGCATCGACCACTACCTCGGGAAGGAGACGGTCCAGAACCTGATGGTGTTCAGGTTCGCGAACGGGATCTTCGAGCCCATCTGGAACCGGCGATACGTCGACCACGTCCAGATCACCGTCGCCGAGGAGCTCGGCGTCGAGGGGCGCGGCGACTACTACGATCGCGCCGGCGTCCTGCGCGACATCGTCCAGAACCACATCTGTCAGCTCGTCGCGCTCGTCGCGATGGAGCCCTCGTCGACGCTCGCCCCGGAGGCGGTGCGAAACGAGAAGGTGAAGGTGCTCGACGCGATCCGCTCCATGGAGCCGGAGCAGGTCCTGCGCGACACCGTCCGCGGGCAGTACGGCGCGGGCATCGTGAACGGGCGCAGGGTGCCCGCCTACCGCGCGGAGCCCAAGGTCTCGCCCACGTCGCAGACCGAGACCTTCGCCGCGCTGAAGCTGCAGGTCGAGAACTGGCGGTGGGCGGGCGTGCCCTTCTACGTCCGGTCCGGCAAGCGGCTCGTGAGGCGCGACACGCAGATCTCGATCCAGTTCCGGCGGCCGCCGCTGCTCCTCTTCCAGGAGGCCGGGGTCGAGCAGATCGAGCCCAACCGGCTCGACATCCTCGTCCAGCCCGAGGAGGCCATCTGCATCTCGATGAAGGCGAAACGGCCAGGGCCGTCGATCGTCCTCGAGCAGGTGAAGCTCTCCTTCAGCTACTCCCGCTTCGGCGCGATCCCGCCCGCCACCGGGTACGAGCGGCTCCTTCACGACGTGATGATCGGCGACGCGTCGCTCTTCCACCGGGCCGATCTCGTCGAGGCGAGCTGGCGGATCATGACGCCGATCCTCGACGTGTGGGCGAGCCTCCCCGCGCGCGACTTCCCGAATTACGAGGCGGGCACGTGGGGCCCGCCCGCGTCCGGCGAGCTGCTCGCGCGCGACGGCCGCCGCTGGGTGAACCCCGAATGACGCGGCCGCGCGACCGGGAGGCGCCGTGATCCTCGCCGACTCCGAGGCGCTCGCGCGCGCCGCCGCGGAGGAGATCGTCGCGGCCGCCGGCCGAGCGATCGACGCGCGCGGGAGGTTCACGGTGGCGCTCACCGGCGGCTCGACGCCGCGCCGGACGTACGAGCTCCTCGCCGACCCTGCCGCGCAGTTCCGGAATCGCCTGCGCTGGGACGCGACCCACGTGTTCTTCGGCGACGAGCGGCACGTGCCGCCGGATCATCCGGAGAGCAACTACGGGATGGCGCGGGACGTGCTCCTTGCGCACGTCCCGGCGGCGAGCGTTCACCGCATGCGGGGCGAGGAGCCCCCCGCGGTCGCTGCCGCGACCTACGAGGCGGAACTCCGGCGCTTCTTCGGCGTCGCCGGAGACGATCCCCCCCGCATCGACCTCGTGCTGCTCGGCCTCGGGCCGGACGGCCACACCGCGTCGCTCTTCCCCGGCAGCCCCGCGCTCGACGAGCGCCACCGCTGGGTCGTCGCGACCTTCGTCGAGCGGCTCGGGACCCACCGCATCACCCTGACGCTGCCGGTGATCGACCGCGCGCGCGAGGTGCTCTTCCTCGTGGCAGGGACCGAGAAGGCGGCCGCGGTCGCGCAGGCGCTCGCGCCCGCGCCGGGCTCCGCGCCGGTGCCCGCGGGGCGCGTCCACCCCGCGCCAGGCGCGCTCGTCTGGCTCATGGACCGCGCCGCCGCGTCCCGTCTTCCGCCCGGTCGCGTCGGAGCGTCCCGGACTCCGCCGCGGCGATGACGGGGGCACTCTCGCCCCCCTCAAACGGTGACGCGCCGGTTCATGGAGTTAGCGGCATGGTCCGCTTCGCGGCACCCGCGTGAACGCAGCTTCGTTCAACAGCTGCTACGGCGTGGGACTCGGCGGGGCGTAGTGCTGGGACGGAGACTCGACGCGGAACGTCGCGATGGACTCGACCATCTCCTCGTCGGGATAGCACCACGCCCAGTCCTCGCCGGGCTCGAACGACTTGATGACCGGGTGCTTCGTCCCGTGGAAGTGCCGCGTCGCGTGGTGGTTCTTCGAGTCGTCGCAGCAGCCCACGTGGCCGCACGTCATGCAGAGCCGCAGGTGTACCCAGGAGTCACCCCGTGCGAGGCACTCCTGGCAACCGTGCGCGCTCGGGATCACGGGCTCGTTCCGCGCGCGGGCGAACTTGCTCAGATGCCTGCACATCGTCGCCTCCGGCGTGCGCACCCGTGACGAGAGGTCGGCTCCCTGTCTTCCTCCGCGGAGCGCACACCCTGATCTGGTCCTCGCGCGCAGGAAGTCAACGGGCGTTGCGAGGCCACTGCCGCCGCGCTAGGTGGCGAGGTCGGCAGGCGCGATGCCGGACGTCCGCTTCATCTACCTCACGGGTCTCCCCACGCGGCGGTTCGCCAACGCGCGCCTTCGCGGGAGCTGGGACGATCTGGGGCGGACCGCCGCGGCGTGGAGCGAGCGCCCGATGTCTCCCGTCGTCTGCGACGACGGGTGTCCAGGCTTCGAGGCCGTCGTCTCGTTCCCCACCTCGGAGCTCGGAAGGAAGTTCGAGTGGACCGTCGTCGGCGACGGGCCCGGGGGCGCCGACCGGCCGCTCGTCACCGTGGAGGAGGACGACCCTCACTCGCGGCGAACGGTCCGCTCGTTCGTGCTCGGTCCGGCGCGACAGGTGGAGCGCCATCACCTCGTGCTCGCGCGCCGCCTCGGCGCGAACGCCGCGGACCGCCCCGGGGCGCCGCCGGCCCTCCGCTTCGCCATCTGGGCGCCGAACGCGCGGACGGTGGAGGTCGTCTTCGGCGACGGCAGGAACGGGTACATCTCGGACGACGGCGCGGGCATCGACCCCTCGCGTGCGCCGGTCCCCCTCGCGTGCGCCGACGGCGGCGTCTGGGAGACGAGCGCCGACGACCCCGCGCTCGACTCCTACGCGCGCGCCGAGCTCACGCCGTACGCCTTCCGCGTGACGCGAGACGACGGGTCGAGCTCGTACCGCACCGACCTGTACTCCCGCTGGCAAGTGGGCCAGGGAAGCTTCGACCCGCAGGGGAGCATCTACGGCGGCACGTGTGCGGGGCTCGACGGAGCCGTGAGCTGCTCTTCCGTGGTCGACCCGCGGACCGTGCCGGCGCCCCGCCGCGACCCCGCGACCCCGTTCATGCCGTGCGACGAGTTCTGGCGCGGCGAGCACGACGCGTCGCGGCCGGTTCCGACCCGGGTCGAGGACCTCGTCGTCTACGAGCTCCACGTCGGCGCGCTCGGGGTGGGCCGGGCCGACTCTGGCACCTTCGAGGACGCGATCGCGCTCCTCGACGACCACCTCGTACCGCTCGGCGTGAACGCGATCGAGCTCCTGCCGATGGCGCAGTTCAGCGGGAACGCCGCGTGGGGCTACGGCAACTCGCACCACCTCGCCATCGAGATGGCCGCGGGCGGGCGCGACGCGCTGATGCGCTTCGTGCGCGCCTGCCATCGGCGCGGGATCGCCGTCCTCATGGACGTCGTCTACAACCACTGGGACCTGCACGCCGAGCGCGCCCAGTGGCAGCACGACTCGGTCGCTCCCGAGCGGAACGTCTACTACTGGTACGAGGGCACCGCCGCGGATCACGCCACCCCCGAGGGCGGGTACGTGAACAACGGCTCGTCGGGATGGGCGCCGCGCTACTCCGAGGAGCAGGTGCGCCGGCTCTTCGCCTCGAGCGCCGCCGTCCTGCTCGACGAGCTCCACCTCGACGGCTTCCGCGTGGACCTGCTCGACGCGATCCACCGTGACAACCGCCTGAACGAGCGCGACGGGCCGCCGGTTGCGCGCGCGAACCTCTACGGCGCGAAGCTGCTGCGCGAGTGGGCGCGCACGCTCCGGCTGCTCCGGCCGTCGGTGATGCTCGTCGCGGAGGACCACACCGGCTGGGCCGACGTGACCCGGCCACTCGAGGAGGGCGGGCTCGGGTTCGACGCCGCCTGGTACGTCGACTTCTACCACCACCTCGTCGGCCCGGCCGGCTCCGGGTGGGCGGCGCTCCTGTCGGAGGCCGCCTGGGGCGACGATCGCCCGCTCGGGCTCGACCGCTTCGACGCCGCGCTGAACGGCGCCGCCGCACGCAAGGTCGTGTACCACGAGTCGCACGACGAGGCCGGAAACGCGGCCGGATCGGCGCGCACCATCGCCGCCGCCGTGAACGGCGCGCCGCTCGTCGGAGCGACCCGCGAGGTCGCGGAGGCGCGCAGCCGGCTCGCGTTCGGCCTCGCGATGCTGTCGCCCGGGACGCCCATGTTCCTCATGGGCGAGGAGGTCGGGGCCGCGAAGCCGTATCGCCACGACAGCTTCCTCGAGAACCGCGAGGATCTCGTCGGCCTGCGGCTCGGGGTCGGGCGCGGGCTCTTCCGCTGCTACCAGGATCTCATCCGGCTCCGCCTCGCCCGGCCGGCGGTGCGCTCGCGCCGGCTCGCGACGGTGCACCGGCACGAGGCGAACCGCGTCATCGCGTTCCTCCGCGGCGACGCCGAGCTGCTCGTCGTCGCGAGCTTCGCGAATCGCCCGTACGCGGCGGGCTACGTCCTCGAGTCGGGGGCGATCCCGGATCGGGAGTGGCGCGAGGTCTTCAACAGCGACGCGGTCGAGTACGGCGGCACGGGCGCCGGGAATCGCGGGGCGGCCCCGCGCTCGTCGGGCGGGCGCATCGAGGTCGTCGTCCCCGCGAGCGGCCTCGTCGTCCTCGAGCCGGCTTGAGCGCCGTGACGGCGCCGAACGCGGTCGAAGCCGGGCTGACCCGCGCGCCCCCGCGTCAGGGCCCGCCGCTCCGGCCGCCGACCGGGCGGCGGCAGGGCCGTGCGCGATGCGAGCGCCCGGCCACCGGCCGTCGGCCGGGCTCGCGGACCGGCTGCGGCGCGCGCTCCCCGCCCGCTTTCCCGGCGCGGCGGTCTGGTTCGAGCCGGCGGACGTCGTGAGCCAGGTGCTGTCGTTCGGGCTGCCGGCGCCCCCGCGGCCAGCGCGACGGCGCGCGGACGTCCTGCGATCAGGAGTCGGCCGCGGGGAGCCGGACCCGGAAGACGCTTCCGACACCGGGTGTGCTCTCGACGGTGATCGTCCCGCCGTGCGCGTCCACGAGCCCCCGCGTGATGTACAGCCCGAGTCCCAGCCCCCGCATGGCGCTGCGGGGCCTGCGCGTCTGGAAGTAGCGGTCGAAGAGGTGCGGGATCTCCTCGGGCGAGATGCCCGGCCCGCGATCCTCGATGGAGAGCACCACTGCGTCGCGCTCCGCAGCGAGGACGAGCCGGATGGGCGTGCCGTCGGCGGAGTACTTGCTCGAGTTCTCGAGCAGGTTCGTGACGATCTGCTCGACCCGCACCGGGTCGGCCGACACGAGCGGTGGCTCTCCGGCGACCTCGACGGAGACCGGGTGCGT
>WNFU01005502.1_pt1 | contig 29885 bp, 24 predicted proteins | sample 5400121 | NCBI WGS metagenome assembly WNFU01 (sample SAMN13153360, study PRJNA577476) | soil metagenome | isolation source: 100 cm soil or saprolite under grassland replicate 1 | place: USA:California | collected 2016-06-15 | reverse complement strand
AATTCTTAGTGTCAATTGGCTATCGCTTGCTTGGAGGAGAGCATTTTTGGCTTCCACGCCTGTTATCCTCCTTGTTTTGGCTCGTTGGCGGCGCCTTTCTCTACCTTATAGGCAAAACAATAGCCGATGCAGATGCAGCTCTTTTCGGTACCGTTTTTTATCTGTTTCTTCCTTTTGCGATTGTGGCCAGCCGAAGTTTTCAGCCTGATCCACTGATGGTGATGCTATTGCTCGCCAGCGTCTTCGCGATTTTGCGCTATTACGACGCTCCATCGAGCTCCCGGCTAGCAATCGCAGCAGTGATCTCGGCTTCGGCCTTCCTGGTTAAGCCCCACTCCCTGTTTGCGTTCCTGGGCGCATTCACGGCGATCGCCATCTACCGGCAAGGCATTCGGCGCGCCATCATAAGTAAAACTTTGCTCGTGTTCGTCACAATAATCCTTGTGCCAACCATGACGATTTATATTTCCAATGTCGTAACGGGCCGTTTTTTTCCTCACGAAGCTTGGAAGACACTACTCCCCCAACTCTGGATGTCGTCTTTCTTCTGGCGCAGTTGGGTCAACAACATCGGCCTGACGGTTGGTTTTATTCCCTTTATCGGTGCGCTTCTTGGAACGCTATTTTTCCGCGCAGGCTTGCCAAGATCGTTAATGATGGGCTTGTGGACTGGATATGTTATCTTTGGCCTGGCGCTCAACTATAACTTCGCGACGCATGATTATTACCAGCTGCAGCTCATTCCTATTGTCGGTCTGTCTATAGGACCGCTGATGGCTTTGATGATGAGTCATTTAGAGCAGATTCGGCCGCAGTTGCATTGGCGGCTTGCCGCTTGGAGTGCGCTGCTGCTGGGGTTGGTTCTTAGCATCGCGGTAGCCAGGTCGAGACTGATAAACCCGCAGATTGAGCGCAAGGTAGAAGCCGAACAACAAATCGGCGCGTTGGTTAACCACAGCGTGAAGACGATTTTTCTATCCGGCGACTATGGAGTACCGTTGGAATACCATGGCCTACTCTCGGGCTCATCGTGGCCACTCCAGTGGGACTTGGAATGGGAACGGCTCGCAGGCTTAAAGTCGCAGGGTGCGGTGGACCGTTTTAACACTTGGTTCGCTAAGGATTCGCCCGAGTATTTCATTGTGGAAGACTTGCGGGAGTTCGAAAAGCAGCCAGACCTGAAGGAGTTCCTTTCCAAGTTTCCGATTGTGTCCCAGAAAAATGATTATTTGATCTTCAAGCTAAACGGAAGATAGAAAGGGCTGACTTCATGCTACAAAGTTTAGCGCAATTTAGATCGAAGATGATTGGGACGACACAATCACAACCTTTGACAATCTTTCTGCACCTGCCCAAAACGGCGGGAAGTACCCTCAGGCACATTATTGAGCGCCAGTATGATTCAACTAGCAGTCTTCACTTATACGAGTCAATGCTGGGAGAAGAGCTCGCCGCTATACCCCAAAACCAGATGGATCACCTGCGCATTGTTATGGGGCACTTGTACTTTGGGGCGCATGCGTTCTCTGCCAGATCATGCACGTATATCACCATGCTGCGCGAACCGATTGATCGTGTGATTTCTCACTACTATTTCGTGCGGCATGACCCGTCAAACTATCTATATGAGTTAGCAAGCAAGATGAGTCTGAAGGAGTTCGTCGAATCCTGCGGCCGGCAAGAACCTAATAACGATCAGACAAGGCTGCTGGCCGGCCCGTGCCATACGGCGAGCTTCGGAATATGCTCGGATGAAATGTTAGATATGGCGAAAAGGAATCTTGCGGAGCATTTTGCGGCGGTCGGGATTACGGAGGAGTTCGACCGTTCGTTGATACTTATGAAGCGGATCCTGGGATGGCGCAATCCCTTCTATTCGAAGCAGAACGTCACCCGGAACCGTGCACCGAAAGAGGACATTCCTCCTGAGACGTTGGGCGTGATAAAGGCTCACAATGCGCTAGATATAGAGCTGTATCGCTATGCCCGAGAGCTTTTTCAAGAACAGATTCGGTTCCAGGGAGAGTCCTTCGATCTTGAAACACAGAGATTTCGAAAACTGAACGCATCTTACGGGCGCTTATACCTGTTCACGTCACTTACGATCGACAATTTGACAAGACGATACCAGTCTCGTCGGCCTATCTCGATCCATGAATAATCAGCCGCTCGTTTCCGTCGTAATCATTTTTTGGAATGCCGAACGCTTCAGTTCGCGTTCGTAGTACCTTCGTAAATCTTCTATTTTGTATCAATACAACGGTTGTTCGAAGACGTTTTTCCGCGTGGCGACGTAACGATTGAAGCGCATGGAAATGTGTTGACAGCTATTTCCTCCCTGCAGCCTGGCGAGTCAAGAATTGAAACCGAACGAGCCCGATCACCAGGACCGAGACTATCAAGTTCTGATCACGATCCGAGCGGTGAAATGAGTCGGAACCGACTATGAAGGGGACTCCCGACCTGCGCCTTGATTCTACCTTACTCTGGTGCTTCCCTCACCGCATTTTGAGGCAACTCTGTGGCTGGCTGACCGACCGTGGGAATCTTCTTTTTGCGGCCTTGATTGTCCTCCACCTCATCCCCATTTGGGCGTTTACGTACTTTCCTTCACAGGACGGGCCCGCCCACCTTGAGAATGCCAATATTATGCGTGAGTACGCTCAGCCGGACCGCACCGCCTTGCGCGCGTACTATGTCTTCAACGAGAACCTCACGCCCAACTGGGCCGGACACGTCGTGCTGGCTGGACTGATGTCACTCACGTCATTGCGCGTCGCAGAGAAGATTTTTTTAAGCGGCTACGTTGTCCTTTTACCCGTATCGGTTCGCTACGCCATTTGTGCGGTTTGTCCTGACTCGGCTTTCCTTGCCGTGCTTATTTTCCCTTTTATTCACAACTACCTGTTTCATATGGGCTTTTATAGCTTTTCGTATAGCTTGCCAATGTACTTTTTCTTCATCGGTTACTGGCTCAAATACCGGGAGCAATTCACCCTCTATCAGACAATCAATCTGGCCGTCCTTTCGCTATTGCTTTATTTCACTCATATCGTCTCAATGGCTGCGGCGTTTCTGGCGGTAACCGTGATGACCATGTGGCGGATACTGCTCGAGTTCCGCGAGCAGGGATGCAAGTGGCAGTTCTCCCCCCGCGTGTTCCGGAACGCCTTGCCGCTGCTGAGACCGCTATATGCATTCGTGCCGACCATCATCCTATTTGCGATATTTTTTTTTCAAACTCGAAGATATAGTCTCCCTGTGTCATGGGAAGACAAGCCGCCGCCCAGGATCTTGCTGAATGAATTTCTTTCGCTCTATTCGCTCGTTTCTTACGAGGTACGGGAAATCTGGATTTCGAGGGGAGTTGCGTGTTTTTTTGTGGCCGTTATCGGCTATCTCCTCCTCTCCAAGAAGTTGTTTGTGCGACCCAACTTCTGGAATGGATTTATCGTTGTCGCAGCCGTGTATACATTCGTCTACTTCATCGGGCCTTCTGAAATCGGCGGTGGCGGATACATCCATGATCGGATGAATCTCTATCCTTTTCTGGTGTTGATCATCTGGTTCGCAGCTCACCGCTACGGACCGACTGCCAGACGATTCATCCAGGGCGCAGCGATAGGGTTCTCTGTCGCTTTATTGGGACTCCACAGTGTCAAGTATGGAGAGCTGAACGATTACTTGAAGGAGTACATCTCAGGCACGCGCCGTATTGAGCCGAATACGACACTTCTCCCCATCTACTTTTCCCAGCGAGGGGACGATCCGGATGGCCGGCCCGTATCATTGCGCGTCAACTTTCTTTTGAACGCGGCTGGTTATCTCGCGGCGGAGAGAGGGATTGTCGACCTAGGCAACTATGAGGCGGGGCAAACGAGCTATTTTCCCTTCCTGTTCCGGCCGGAACTCAACCCCGCCGTGCATTTACACTACGCGCCACTGGACAGCGCCTCTGGAGAACTGAGGGCGCTTCCGACAGAGATCCTAAGCTATCCGCAGCGCACAGGGGGGCGCATAGACTATGTGCTTGTCTGGGGTGTCCGCGATAGAGACCGCAACAAGGAGATTCCCAAGTTCATCTTCAAACAATTGCAGGAAGGCTATGACCTCATCTACACCTCCCCGCAACGGGGACTCGAGCAGTTGTATCGTCGGAAAGACTTGAATGTCCAATCCTGAAAATTCCATGGAGTGACTCAGTCTCGTCCGTGATTCGCCAAGTGAAGATGAATCAGCCGCTCGTCTCCGTCGTGATCATTTTTTGGAGTGCCGAGCGCTTCCTGCGAGAAGCGATTGAGAGCGTTTTCGCGCAGGCCTACGCCAATTGGGAACTGCTTCTCGTTGATGACGGATCCACCGATGGAAGCACGGCGATCGCGCGTAGCTGTGTGGAACAAGATCCTCAACGCGTGCGCTATCTTGAGCACCCAGGGCACGCCAACCGCGGCATGAGCGCCTCGCGTAATCTGGGTATCCGCAATACGCAAGGTGCATACGTTGCGTTCCTCGACGCCGACGATGTCTGGTTCTCGAATATTTTAGAAGAACAAGTCGCCATTCTTGAGACCTACCCGGACGCCGCCATGGTCTATGGACCTATCCAATGGTGGTATAGCTGGACCGGGAAGCGGGAAGATGCCGAACGTGATTATGTAGAAAAACTAGGCGTGCCACCGAATATGATCATCGAGGCGCCGAAGCTGCTGCCGCTCTTTTTGCGCGACAAGGCGGCTGTGCCCTCCGGAATCCTGGCGCGACGCCACGTCGTCGAGCAGGTGGGCGGATTTGAAGACACCTTCCCGGGTGAATATGAAGATCAGGTCTTTTGCGCCAAGATCTGCCTCAGCGCACCTGTTTTCGCATCCGGTCAGTGTTGGTACCGTTATCGCCAGCATCCCGATTCGTGTGTCTTGACGGGTCAGAGAACTGGCGAGACCGACTCCGCGCGGTTGCGTTTCTTGAATTGGCTTGACATGTATTTAGCGGGGCAGCGAACGCAAGATTGGCGGGTATGGCGAGCGCTTGAATTTGAATTCTGGCGCTATCGCCACCCGCGAGCTTTCCGGCTGTTGCGGCGTGGGGATCGTCTGGTAAATCAAATCAATGGATTCTTCGCGCAATATGGAGAAAGCAAGTGGAATCTGCCTCGGCTTTGAATACGCAACTGGGTCAGGCTGAGGTCAGCAATAAACCTCTCGTCTCTATCGTTCTCATTTTCTTGAATACGGAGCAGTTCATTCAAGAAGCCATCGAGAGCGTCTTCGCCCAAACATATGACAATTGGAAACTCTTGCTGGTGGATGACGGCTCCAGCGATGGGAGCACGGCGATCGCGCGTCGGTACGCGGGAGGATATCCTGAACGAGTACGCTACCTTGAGCACACAGGTCATCAGAATCGTGGTAAGACGGCCTCGCGCAACCTAGGGATCCGTTATGCCTCAGGTGAGTACGTTGCTTTTCTGGACGCAGATGATGTTTGGATGCCGCACAAATTGGAACAACAGGTAGCGATCCTTAACTCACATCCTGACGCCGCGATGGTCTACGGTCTTTCTCAATACTGGTATAGTTGGACGGGCAAGCCGGAAGATCAGCGCCGCGACTTTGTGGATGATCTTGGCGTGTCCCCTAATACGCTAATCCAGCCCCCAACCCTGCTCACGCATTTCTTCCTAGCACAAAAAGCAGCTATTCCTAACCCGTCAAGTATCTTGGCGCGGCATGAAATAATAAAACATGTAGACGGATTCGATGAGCCTTTTCGGGGAATATACGATGTATATGAGGACCAGGCGTTTTGCGCCAAGGTCTGTCTCAAGGCGCCTGTGTTCGCGGCAAGTGAGTGCTGGGATAGGTATCGGCAGCATCCAAGCTCCAGTTATTCGGTTGTGCGCAAAACAGGACAGGAATATTCCACACGGCTGTTTTTCCTGGACTGGCTCGCGGACTACTTATCCGGTCAGGGCGTTAAAGACCCCAAGATCTGGCAAGCTCTCCGAAAGGAACTGTGGCGATGTCGCCATCCGAATTTGTCCTGGCTAGTGAGAGATGGGCAGCATCTCATGCTCGTAATAGCCCGGCGTATATTGCCTATGCCCGTCCGTCACTGGCTATGGGCCAAATGGAAAGGGATTGACTATACCGCACCAGTCGGGTGGGTGCGCTTCGGCAGCCTGCGACGCGTCACCCCCCTCAGCCGCAAGTTCGGCTATGATCGAGGGCTGCCCGTTGACCGTTACTATATCGAGGGGTTTCTCTCGGCTCATGCATCGGACGTCTGTGGGCGTGTCCTGGAGATTGCAGATAATACGTATACGTGCCGGTTCGGAAGCGAACGGGTGACCCAAAGCGACGTGCTTCATCTTGAGGCGGGTAATCCGAATGGCACGATTGTAGGCGATCTCACCTGCGCGGATCACATACCGTCCGACAGCTTCGACTGTGTGATTCTGACGCAGACGCTCCAATTCATTTATGATGTGCCAGCAGCGCTGCGCACGGTGCAACGAATATTGAAACCAGGCGGCGTTGTGCTGGCAACGGTTCCGGGAATTAGTCCCATTAGCCGATACGACATGGAACGGTGGGGCCATTTCTGGGCGTTCACCACTCAGTCTGCACGACGACTATTCGAGGAGGTGTTTCCCGTAACCCATATCAGGGTTGAAGCCTATGGGAATGTGCTGGCGGCGAGCGCCTTTCTCTATGGCATAGCATACGAGGAACTGCAGCAAAAAGAGCTGGATTCCTGCGATCCCGATTATGAGGTCATCATCGCAGTGAGGGCCGTGAAACCTGCGAACAGCGATAGAGACGCAAGCTAGGTTATGCAGCTTGGATCAAAACCAGGCATTGGATGTTCACTGGTTAGGATGAAGCTTTTTAGCTGGATAAAATCAATAATAAACCGCGCTCTTATTTCACTCGTTGCCAAATACAACTCGAGAAATGGGGTGTTTGCCGTCGAAATAAGAAGCACTGTTGGATTAGGGGCGAGATTGGAGTGGTGCTTGGAGATTCTGGCGTACTGTGATGAGAATGGGCTGATTCCTCAATTCAAGTTTTCTTATCCGAATTCAGAAAACTCCGAGGATTATTTCGGCACGTTTTTCGGAATAAAAGGCACTGTTGAGAATGGCAAGTCACCCATATTCATCAAGATTTCTTCCATAACAGAACTTAGTTTAGTCTTTTCGTACGATAGCGTGAAAAGAAATATCGAGCACTATTTAAAACTACATCCAGATACTGACCGCGTGTTTATTGCGAGCGATGATATAAATTTTATTGAAAATATCGAGAAAGCTTCTGTAGGTCGCCCTATCCTGTACCGAAACGATTCATTCCGTGCGCGAGATGGGAATTCGATTCACAGATCGGCGGCTACTGATAAATATGAAATAACCAGGGATGCGATCGTTAATTGCCTGCTTTTATCACGATGTGACGCTTTGCTAAAAACAGCCTCAATCCTAAGCGGTTGGTCAAAACTTTTTAATCCCCGACTTCCCGTAGTAATGCTGAATAGACCTTACGGCGAGTATCAATGGTTTCCAGAGCGGGATTTGGTTGATAACAATTTGTTCGAGCCGATCAACTAAACGATTACCCAAGCGCCAGGCTGCCTTTCTTAGTTTCCTTTTTTTCAATGAAATGCGGTTTGCCGGTTTAGGTTAAACTCAAGCTCTTGAAAGTATCGGCGATAATTTGAATTGATTGATATGAATGATAGACCGTTCGTCTCTGCCATCGTTATCTTCTTGAATGAGAATAGATTCCTCCAGGAAGCCATAGAAAGCATCTTCGCCCAGACCTACGACCACTGGGAACTCTTGCTCGTCGACGACGGGTCGACAGATGAGAGTTCCGACATCGCCCTACGCTATGCTGAGCGACATCCCGAGAAGGTACGCTATCTGGAGCATGCCGGCCACGAAAACCGGGGCATGAGCGTCTCGAGAAATCTGGGCATTGCCAACGCTAAAGGCGAATATATCGCTTTCCTTGATGCTGATGACGTGTGGCTACCCAACAAATTGGAGCACCAAGTTGCTATACTGGAATCCCAACCTGACGCGGCCATGGTCTATGGCCGGACGCAATGGTGGTATAGCTGGAGTGGGAGTGCCGAAGACCGCCAGCGCGACTATATTCACGACCTCGGCGTGCAACCCAATACCCTGCTCCAGCCACCGACCCTAATGACCCGTTTAATACGAATGCCGGAAATTTCTCCATGTACATGTAGCGCGTTGATGCGCCGTAAGGTCGTTGATCAAGTGGGCGGATTCGAGGAGCATTTCCGAGGCTTGTATGAAGACCAGGCATTTTTTGCCAAAGTCTCACTTGCGGCGCCAGTGTTTGTAACCTCCCAGTGTTCCGCTCGGTACCGGCAACATGCAAACTCCAACTGTTCTACTACGCAGACACAGCACTCAACCGCGCGCTCGGCATTCTTGCGATGGCTGGCGGACTACGTATCCAAACGATACAACGTCAGACGGTGGCGAAGGTTGCGGACCGGGTTTTGGCCCTGCCGTTACCCGAAGCTGGATCGCATTTACCAGCGGGCCAGGTGCGGACTAGCTGGAAAGATCTGGCGCTCGGCGCTGGGGTTCCAATCCAGTTGGTTTAGCCTGCCTCTGGTCCGAAACCTACGTTGTCTTCAGTTTCGTCGACTGCAACCCATAGGTCACGGTCGGCAATGGGGAACTCCGATCGTCCGCTTTTACTGGCTCAAGTACCTCCAAAAACATCAGAACGATATCCGGGGGCTCGCTCTAGAGATTGGCAGCACAGATACGATTCGCCGGTTCGGGGGAATCGCGGTTACGTGCGCTGAGGGCATCGATCTGTCGCCGCATAGTCCTGAGATCACCGTCGTCGCCGACCTCAGCCGCGCAGATCATGTGTCGTCGGACCGCTACGACTGCTTTGTCAACCAATTTACGATGCATCTCATTTACGACGCGGAAGCCGCTCTTTACCACTCGATCCGCATTTTGAAGCCCGGCGGAGTTCTACTGATAAACTTTTCGTGTGTAGATTACTATTTTCCACGCGGCTTGGACATGGGCACAGGCGAACCGATGTTCGTATATCGCTGGTTTACCCCAATTGAAGTTGAAAACATGCTCCGAAATCTCGACCTGCAGCCAGAGGATTACACGCTGGATATCTACGGCAATTTATTTACCCGAATCGCCTACCAGATAAACATACCCGCCGAAGAACTTACCCGGCGCGAACTGGACTTTATAGATCCGGGCCATCCGTTGTTGATCTGCGTGCGAGTGGTAAAACCGGCCGACTGGCGAGCGGACAAGCCCGATTATCGCACACCCTGGAAGCCCGGGATCACGCCGGCTCAATGGAACCCCGTGACAGGACACTACGCTACCTAAGTGAGCCAAGTATGACGATGAGATCGGAACCCTCAACGGTCACCGGCACTGGATCCTACCAGAGTCAAACTCGCGGTAGCGCGGTTCAGGGATCAATCGCGCGTCTCAAGGATTGGGAGTTGGCATGGGGGATAGCGCTCGTGTTTTTTGTCGCGGCCATGGGAGTTTTACTGACCGCTCAGGGCTGGCGGTCGCGCAGTCCCGCGCATGATCTGGTCCCCCACATCATTAACGTGCGCAATCTCGTGACAACAGGGACGATCCCTGTACATGGCGACACAGGAAGCTATGGTTCTTACAAACTGCCGGGGACTGCCTGGCTGATGTTACCAAGCACGCTCCTTTTCTCCGATCCACTACAATTATTTTGGCTTCTGGTGCGCCTGCTTGGCAGTCTCAATCTATGGTCTATCCAGCACAGGAATATTGTTGGCTGCCTCTCTTTGGCCGAACGGGAGACCTGACTTTTTTATTTGGACTGTTTATTTCGCCAGCCGATGGGTAATCCGCAAAGACGCGAAGTCCCTAGCTATAGCGGCAGCCATCTGGGGAATTGGGATGAACGTGGACATGGCCATTTTGCCCGCCATTTTCATACTACTAGCTTTGTGGTTGGTATATCGCCCTCCGATTGATTTCAAGCCGTTAATGGTCGCGATCGGTCTTGTCTTGGTCGTGTGGTCTCCTTATCTTCAATTTGAGCTCGGGCGCGGTTTTGCGGATATCCGCTCTCAGGTGTTACTTCAAAACATCTTTCCTGCTAATTACCGGGAAACCTGGTGTGATCCGAGTGTTCCATTGCGAGAATTGGGGAGCACATCCGATCCAATCCCGTTGGGTTCAATCCAACCAGAACCGTACCAAGGCCCAAATCTGGCGCGCGCTGCGGTGGTGCTCACAAGTCAGATCAGCGGGAAATTACTTTACAATTTTCAAGACGCGGCGCCCTTCCCAGCAATAAGTATTGCGTTTCTGGTGACAGTGCTAAGCAGTTTTATTTTGCTGAACGTGACCGGCTATAGACCCGGAACCGATGGAATTTTGCCGCGTAAGCCATTTTGGAACGATCTGACGACACGACTCGCGCTCGGGATGATTCTGATCGGTGTACTGACGAATGAGTTTGTTATAGCGCACGTCTTTGGCATTGAGGCCGGTCTGGAATTTTCAACCATCAGAATCCTACGAACCATAGAGAAACTGCTCATACTTGGCGGTGCCTCCATCCTAGCGGGAAAGTGGATGGTAGCGCTGGTAGACCGGTTGCTCAAGTGGGCAGGAATCCAGATACAAAACAAGGAACATGCAGACCGGGTGGGAGTACTTGTGTTAAGCCTGGCTATCCCGTGGCTCATCCTTTTGCTGGTTGCAGAACCAGGTAAACCTGAACGGTTCTGGTGGTTATGGCCTCTCCAAGCTATGTTCCTGGCAGCTTTCTTTGTCTGGATCTTGCCACGATTCCGCATATCCCGTGCACTAATCTGGCTAACCTCCATTGGCACCGCGATCATCGTCTGGTGGAATCCTTACTTACTCGACCACGCTAGTGCCTGGCGCGAGACCGGATGGGCTGGAATCGACGCGCCGGCGGTCCAAGTGGTGAACTATGTGACGGGGGAGCTCGAGGCAGAAGGGAAAAAGCAGGCTGCGATCGGTTATCACTTTTTTATCTACCGATTCATGGCAGCGTATAACATAACAAATCCTGAATACAAAGCAGGCATGGATTTCGACCTGCTTTTTAAATATCCATACGGGATCACAAACACGGATCAATGCGCGGAAGGTCTCTCGCCTTTAGATGAGTACCGCATCGTGCAGACGAGACCCCAGGACGGACAGGGGACGCCACGATTGTATGTTGATGTCCCATTGGATGCTAACTTTAAGCTTTTGCGCCAATTCGGGCCGTACCAGGTTTTCAAGCGGCAGTGAAATCGCGGTGCAGGTAAAGGCAAAATGAAGAGGCTTGGGAATGATCTTATACAATCCACCGACCCGATGAGACAGCAGGATAACGACGTGAGGCGTGAAGCGGTAATAGAAATAGTTGACTGGTCGCTGCCACTAATGACGAATATCGCAGCATCCAAACTAGACGCAAAATCGGCCCGGAGGAGCCCCTGCCTTATCTCAAGTCCCTTCCGGACACTGGGTTTACGTTAATACAAAATTTTGGTTTGTAACAGGTGTTTGAACGGGATTAAGGGACCATGCCACGGTGAATAGGCTGTTTTTCTTGCTTCCATTTGCTCCTCGTTTAGATCGGACTCATGGCAGCAAAGCTATCGCGCAGCTCTTGTCCCGGTTAGCGAGCCGAAACAAGCTCGCCGTCGTCTACCTGCGTGGTGCCGGGGAACCCCCGCTCGATGAGCGATTGCGCGATCGATTCGATCTGGTCAGTGAAATTGAACGGCCTTGGACACAGCGCGGCTACACCGCAACCAAACTACAAAAACACGATTTCACCGCAGAGGCGCCTGTCTGCGCAGGCAGGCAGGGGTTCGCGGCGAAGAGAAACTATTGCGCGCAAAGGCGCAAAAGGCACCAAGAAACGCAAGGTTCAGGTTAAGTCTTAGGTTTAGGCATGGAGCAGGTCTAGGTCGAGGTTAAGGTTAAGCACGACGGGGAGTAAGTTTAAACAAACTCTCAACACTACGCTCTCAACCTGGCGGGCCACACACAACCTCAAACTCAACCTAACCCTTATGGCCCAACATCTGCCCAACAGCAAACCCATGTTCAATCTTCATCAATTACAGAATTCTATCAATAATCTAGTCTCAATGGGAAAGAAGTATGAATCGCTCGCTACAGTTATGCTCTTCCTTTTGGCTTTTTTTCTTCGACTCGGGTTACTCCTCGTCTCAGTTGACATCCCCGGTGATGGACCGTCGCGCGCTGCGATGTCCCATTCCTGGTCGAAGTCGCCGTATCTCGTCACCCACGGTGGCTGGTTGCCTGGTTTCTTGTACATCGCTGGGATTTTTAACTTCCTTGTGCCTGATCCTCTCTTTGCGAGTCGAGTTCTCAATCTTATCCTCGGGTCAGTTACAATTCCGCTCTATTATCTGCTTATTCGTCGGCTGTACAATGGAATTGCAGCGCTCTTTGCTTCCTTCCTCCTGGCGGTATTACCATTGCATGTTGGTTTGAGCGTCAGCTCGTTAGCAGACATCAGTTTTCTGTTCGCAACGATTGCCAGTATGGTTTTGTTAACAGGCACCAATGAAGGAAAGGGAGGCAAACTCCGATATGAAGCGTGGCTGTTGATACCAGCATTCCCCATTTATTATTTTCATAAGACCAGAAAGACGTCGACGGCTGGCTTGGTGTTGCTTATTCTGCTACTTTTCCCAGTCGGCTGGATGTTAGAGAATTATGTCCATAGGGGAGAACTTTTAATTGAATTTTCTGCAGTGAAAAAAGGAGCCGAGATCGTGGGCGCACATACAGTAGATTTGTTCAGTGCTATCAAGATGCTCGGCAGTATGTCTGTCCTTCACCTAGGGAAAGTTCTCATGATTGCGATGGTGGGGGGAATGATATGGCAGCTTGTCTCACCAGCAAGGCGCGAAATCAATCCGGAACATGTCTTTTATATTTCGGTGATCTGTCTTTTCTGGATAGGAATGGTGTATCTCGCTATGACTATCAGTACAAGCCTTTGGAATCGGTTTCTGCTGTTTGGATTCGTTATGCCTCTGCCGTTTGCTTTTTTACCTTTTACGCAGGAGTTGAGGATTCATTACAGATGGCTAGCTTTGATTATGTGCGTGGTTCTGTTAGCGGCAGGCGTTGCGGTATTTCCGCGTCAGCGTCCACTGTGGGTAACCGTCCAGCGCCCCACGGAAATCAAGAACCTTGTGGCATGGCTTAAAGAAAGTCCTTACCGTAACGACCCATTGCTCGTGACGAACATGGAGTGGCAAGCTACATATATACCTCTGTACTTCCCCGAAGTGAAGATGGGGATGATATCTCCTTGGGTGGAAGATAACGAGGTTTATGATTTTTTGAAAAACCAGCCTCCCTCTCTTTTGATTACGCGGGAAGGGGAATCGGAAATGCAAGCCCGGATCGAAAACATTATGGGGAAAGCAATCGCGGAGCACAGCCTGGTCCATGAGGAAGGAGCCATCAAGGTATATCGGCTGGCGGCGGAACCTCAATGGCCCCGGAAAGTGGTAGTCGGCCAGGATTAACGAGATTTGCGTTGGATCCGGCATTTTTAAAAAGGGTAGGAATTCAGCGACGTGATAAAGTTACTCTTTTTGCTTCCTTTTCCGCCGCGGTTAGACGCAACCCATGGAGGCGGCAAAGCCATCGCTCAGCTGCTCTTCCGTTTGGCGACCCGCCACCGGCTCGCAGTCGTGTATATGCGGGGTCGGGCGGAACCCCCGCTCGATGAACGATTGCGCGATCGATTCGATTTGGTCAAAGAAGTTGAACGGCCTTGGACCAGAAGATCAGTGGGAAGTCAGTGGGGCCGCATCGCCGTGTCGCTAATGCGTCAAAAACCCATGTGGGTTACCGCTTGGACAAGCGATGCCTACGCCGCAGCGGTTGAATCGGCTGTTAAGTCATGGCAGCCGGATGTCGTCCACATTGCCTATCACGTCATGGGGCAATATCTGTCAGCTCTTGGCGACTGCAAGGCGCCACGCGTACTCACGGAACATGAGCCGGCAAACCGCGCCGTCCCTCATGTGAGGTCATTAAGCGGGATTGCCCGCCTCCTGAACCATTACGATAGGCAAGCGTGGAAACGATTTGAACCAGCTGTGATCAGCCAAGTTCAGGCCGTTGTCGTTTTCACGGAAACCGATAGGCAGGCCATTAAAACTCTTGTGCCAGGGGCGTCAGTGGTCACCATTCCCCTAGGCACCGAGATTCCGGAAACCCCACTGGATCCGCTCGGTTGCACACCACCCAACCTTCTCTTTTTCGGAAATTTCATCCATCCGCCGAATGCCGATGCTGCGCTGCGCACGGTGCGCACGATTTTTCCACCGCTTGAGGCACGCTTTCCGGATCTGGAATTATACATGGTTGGAGACAAGCCGCCGGCTGAGCTTAGGCGTTTGGCCAATGACAAAATTCGGGTAACGGGCTGCGTACCGGATCTGGTCCCTTATGTTAATCGGGCTTCTATTTTCATTGCACCCCTGCGTGTTGGCGGAGGAATGCGTTTAAAAATCCTGGAAGCTCTCGCTGCGGGCAAAGCTATTGTTGCGTCGCCGCGCGCTGTTGAGGGGCTTGACGTGGTTAATGGACAAACCGTTTGCATAGCAGAAAGTGATGCAGAGTTTTGCGCAGCGATTACTGAGCTCCTATCGCATCCAGAAAAGCGGTTATCTCTGGCCAGCGAAGCTAGAGCGTGGGCCTGCGCGAACCTCGGTTGGGACAAGTCGGTTGTGGCATATGAGACGCTGCATGCGGGACTCATCGAAAATTTTCAACAGCCCCCAGCGAGTCTCGCTAAACGCCGACCGGAATGTCATTCAATGTCGCGAGAAACTTTGCTGTGATTCGCGCAGTGGTTCACTTTGTCGATAGCGCTGCATTTGGAGGCAATGAACAGGCCCTCCTCCATGTACTCGCTGGCTTGGACCGAAAGCGATGGCGACCTGTTGTTTTCCACTACAATGAGTCCGGGCTTGCGCCATTCGCCGAAGGAGTGCGTGCTCTAAATATCGAGACCAAGATTGTTCCGAAGCTGGCCGGAACACGGTTAGTTGCAACGTTGCCACGTTTTCTTCATGAACTGCGGGTAGAAGGTCCGCACATATTTCACGCTCATCTCAATTGGTTGCTCTCTTGTAGGTACGGTCTCCTTGCAGCGTCCCTCGCGCGGGTCCCCGTGATCGTCGCCACTGTACAAAACTATATGGAGCCTCCGTGGGGTCGCACAATCGATGTAGCACAGCGGGTTTTTGAAAAATGTCTACACCAGTATATCGCCGTCTCTAATGCGGTCGGTCGACAGTTGTGCCAAACTTTTCACGTCCCTTGTCAAAAAATCGAGGTTATTCACAACAGCATCCCAGTTGCTGCATTTGATCGTCCGCCAAATATGACGCTTAAGACTATGCTAAACCGAGGAACCGACCGCCCAATCGTGCTATCCGTTGCCCGTCTTGATGCACAAAAAGGGCACACGTATTTATTAGCCGCCATCCGTCACGTCCCCAATGCGATTTTCGTCTTGGCTGGGGATGGGCCGGAAAGAGCCTGCCTTGAAGCGCAAGCGGACCGTCTAGGCATCGGTGATCGAGTGATCTTCTTAGGGCACCGCAACGATGTTGCTGATCTGCTTGCAAGTTGTGATCTCTTCGTCCTTCCTTCTCTTTATGAAGGGTTGCCGCTTTCCCTTCTGGAAGCGATGGCGGCGGGTAAACCAGTAGTTGCGACGTCAGTGGGCGGAACTCCCGAAGCGGTGCTAGACGGCGAGACGGGCTTTCTAGTTCCGCCACGTGATCCGGCCCCGTTGGTAGGGGCAATCCACCGGTTGCTGGCAGACGCCTGCCTTCGTCGAAAAATGGGACTGGCGGGAAGGTTGCGCGTCCAACGCAATTTCTCGACTATGCAGATGGTCGCCCGGGTCACCCAGACCTATGAAAAACTGTTGGATCGACGGGAGAAATCGAGTGTCCATCACTAACCAGAACCAGCAGGAAATTCGCGAGCCGCTTTTTCACACCGGCGTGAAGCGCAGATTAGGGCAGGCTGCGCGGTGGCTCAAATACCGCGTCGCTTCGCGGGCGCTGATTCTGATGTATCACCGTGTCACGGATCTTCCCAATGATCCGTATTTATTGGCGGTAAAGCCGAAGCACTTCGCCGAGCAAATGGAAGTGATTCGACGACATTGCATCCCCATGAGGCTGCAGGATCTGGTTGACGCTTTGCACGGCGGAAAAGTTCCCAACCGGGCTATAGTCGTTACGTTTGATGACGGTTATGCCGACAATCTTGATTACGCTAAACCTTTGTTGGAGCGCTATGAAATTCCAGCCACGGTCTTTGTGACCGCCGGCCATTTGGCAACTCGGCGTGAGTTTTGGTGGGACGTAATGGATCGAGCGTTGCTCCAACCAGGAACCTTGCCGGCCAGACTTCGATTGACCATCAATCGAACTGCATACGAATGGGAGTTAGGTGGAGAGATCCCCTATACGGTGGAGAACTACCAGCGCGATCGAGATTGGCACATTGAACGACCGGATGATCCAACCCCACGCCACCGCCTCTTCCGGGTATTGTATGCCGCAATGGCCGGTTTGCCAGCTGGAGAGCGCCAGAATGTCGTGGACGATTTGCTTTCATGGGCGGGAGCTGAGCCGTCCGCCCGCCCTACGCATCGGACCCTTACCGCGGACGAACTGGTCCTCCTGCACGAGGGAGGTCTGCTGGAAATTGGCGCGCATACGATGACCCACCCCCTCCTTGCAACTCTACCGGCCGAAGATCAACGCGCTGAAATCCAGGGAAGTAAAACCGTTCTAGAGGGAATTTTGAAACATTCAGTGACAAGTTTTGCCTTTCCCCATGGCTCAAGTAGTCCAGAAACCGATGCCATTGTTCGGAAAGATTTTGTATGCGCCTGCTCGAGCATTGCGGATGCGGTCTGGCGTGATGCCAACTGTTTTCAGCTACCGCGCCTGGGCGTACGAGACTGGGACGAGGAAACGTTTGCTCGCTGGTTGACGTGGTGGATGGATGGCTGAGCGATCATTGCGAATTCTTCAAGTCACTACAGCCGATTTAAAGGGTGGAGCTGAAAAGGTCGCGTGGGATCTTTTCACGGCGTATCGCACGCGCGGCTATTCTTCCTGGCTTGCGGTGGGCCAAAAGAATACAAGTGATCCCGACGTCATGGTCCTCCCCAATCACGAATCCCGGGGGAAATGGTATGATTTAAATCGAAGAATCGCGTGGCACTTTCAACATGTAAATGGGTGCGGCCGTATCGAAACACCGCTTAGTGGTTTTGCGGGTGCCCTGGCTGAACCCAGACGTTGCGTCGAACGTTTTTTCGGGTTGGAAGACTTCCACTTCCCCGGGACTTCGCAACTATTGACGCTTACCGGGAGCAAGGTCGATATCCTTCACGCCCATAATCTTCATGGAGGATATTTTGACCTGCGGATGCTCCCTTGGCTGAGCAAGCAGGTTCCCGTGCTACTGACACTCCATGACGCTTGGCTGCTGAGCGGTCATTGTGCCCATTCGTTCGCCTGCGAAAAGTGGAAAACAGGTTGCGGAGCGTGCCCTGACTTGAGCATCTATCCGGAAGTCCCGAGGGATGCCACCGCTTTCAACTGGCGCCGAAAACGGGATATCTACTCTCGCAGCCGTCTATACATTGCGACCCCGTCGCGATGGCTGATGGAGAAAGTCGAACACTCCATGCTGGCCCCGGCGGTGATCGATGCTCGCATTCTGCCGAATGGCGTGGACTTGAATATTTTCCATCCGGCCGACAAACAAAGGGCGCGCGCACAATTGGGCATCCGTCATGATACCAACGTGATCCTTGCTATAGGCGTTTCGATCACGCAAAACAGGTGGAAAGATTACCGAACTCTGCGCGAAGCGGTATCACGGGTTGCCGAGCACCTCGGACAAAATTTGCTTTTGATTACGCTTGGGGAAGATGCGCCCGCAGAGCGAATAGGCCAAGCGGAAGTCCGATTTGTCCCGTTCCAGAAAGACGTACAAATCGTGGCTCGATACCACCAGGCGGCGGATCTCTATGTGCACGCGGCGCTCGCGGATACGTTCCCGAACGCCATATTAGAGGCCCAGGCTTGCGGCACTCCAGTCGTAGCAACGGCGGTTGGCGGAATTCCAGAGCAAGTAGAGAAGGGTCGAACCGGCTTTCTGGTGCCATCCGCTGATGCCGCGGCGCTGGCAACCCAAATCATTCAACTGCTGTCAGACAGTCAACTGAAACATGGCGTGGGGCTGCTAGCGGCCAAACACGCGCGCGAAAAGTTTGACCTGGATCGGCAGGTCGACGCTTATCTTGACTGGTACCACGAACTGGACAAGAGACAGAAATGATCCAGGAGGATGTCTTCCAGTGCTGTTGTGCAACAATTCCTTTAGAGGGAAAAGTCAGGTGCAAAGGTCAAGTCTCGTCGCACGATGCCTTCGCATCCTGAATGAAGCACAAAGGGAACGTCCAGATACGATATTGGCATTAACGTTAGGCGCCTTTCTGGCGTTTACGTTGGTAGGTGGAGCAAAACACCTGATAACATCCCTCATTTAATTGGCAGGCTAATACCCGAGGCTATGATGAAGACACGCTTCGGTTGAAGTTTCATCAGCACTATAGGCGTCAGCATGTAATTTATAAATCTATTGCAGAAACAATCCCCGTTGACGATTCGATCCTAGTGGACTCCGATAGCGAACCTGTAGGTTTTTTCCCGTACTATCTAGCACCACGACGCGTCTACTGGTATTCAGACCGGTTCGCCTCTGAACTGACTGAAAAGAATTGCAGGTACTCTGTCCTTTCGTTGGCAGGCACCGAAATGGGTGAACTCAAGTGGAAAATATCAAAAATCGATCCTCTACAACCCACCGCCAAGAGTGATCTGGTGCGAGAGACTAAATGTCCCTGATTATCTTACTTCATCTTTCGTACCTGGTCTGTGCCTCATAACGATTCGAGGTCTGTTCTGGAGGCACAATTATCCGTGGCATGTCCGATTAACCGCTGGTTATTACGTTGGCGTGCTGCTGCATGTGCTTGTTGTACACATGGCGATCGTACTGGCTCACCTATCTGGCAGGTACGACCTGGGGTCCAATGTATTTAGGTCTCGTCGGATTGCTGATGGAAACGCGTATGAGCTTTTCGATGAAACGTCTGGAGAACTTGATGGGATATGGATCGATTTTACACAGATCGAGTCCATGCACGTTTGAGGCTGTCGTACTTCTGGCACCGGCGCAGTGTTGACCGCTGCTGACTTCGAGCGCGCCGTCCGCTTTGCTTCGGATGAGAACGTTCGTCGTTTGCTCATGGTGAAACCTATTGGCTGGCTTTAAAGTTGTTCATTATCCTCTGTGTCCAACCTTTGGCTAAGGTACAGTAGCGTGGATTAAGCAGGTCCGTGATTTACAGAAGTTATGAAGACGATTAAGCGATCACAAACCGTGGAGAAATGGCTCCAATGGTCCTTCTGGGCCCTTATGCTTTCAGCCTTTGGCGTCATACTTTTCGGTATAGGGTTGGGTCACTTGGCCATTGACATACTATACCGAGGGTCGACGGGAACATTGCTCGACAGTATCATGATTGGTCGGGCAGTGAACCCAGTAGAATACTACTACGCCATGATAGACCGATTAGTATTCGTTCTGGCCTTGCTGATATTCGCTTTTATTTGCTTTGAACTTTATGTGTGGCCCAAGGCGAGGGAAGGAAGACTCACGCAAGACTTTGTATTGGTATCATCACTGGGCATCTTCTTGGCCATTACGTTAGTTACTGGGATAAAGCCTCTGGTTCAATCAATTCTTTACTGGCAAAAGAATACGATAGGGTATGATGAAGATACCCTCCGGCGGAGTTTCCACAATTACTATAATCGCCAGTATCCGATTTACAAATACATCGAAGCAACAATACCTGTTGAGGATCCTGTTCTCATAGATTCAGAAGCTGAACCGACACATTTTTTTGCATATTACCTAGCACCTCGGCACGTTTATCGTTATTCGAAGGCCCTTGCAACTAAACTGAATGAGAAAAATTGCAGATATCATATTGTTACTGTGAGGAGTGGCGCAACCGATTCGTTAGACTGGGCAATAGCGGCTGTGAATCCAACGCAAAATGGATCTGGCGATCATCAACAAAGGCAGAATGGCCCATGCCCATGATCATTTTGCTCCATCTTTCATATCTGGGTACGGGCTTAGCCACAATACGCATTCTTTTTAGAAGCAGAGAATATCCATGGCACTTTCGCCTCATCCTGGCCTATTATGTGGGAATTTTCGCTCACATAGTTATTTTGCATCTCGCCATCGTCTTTACTATAACGTCCCCAATTGTTACTTGGCTTCTACTGTGTATTGGCCTTCTTGGGTTGCTTTTTGAAGTTGCTAATGTTCTTACGACTAGCCCGTTTAGCTTCGGCAGGTTCCCAGTTGACTATAGGAATAAATGCCTTAATAGTTTTCTGGCAATTCTTCTTTTAACACCAGCAATTTACTTAATCACTCTGCGATTAGTCGCAGTACCAGATATCTCCTTCGATCCTACTGCTTTTTGGAACTTAAAAGCAAAGTACTTCTTTTATGGTGAGCATTTATGGACAGATACATTCTTAGATGTGGACCGTATTAATGCGCATCGTGATTATCCGCTTTATATGCCAATTTTCACTTTTGAACATTATTCAATCCTTGGGAAAGCAGATGACTTTTCAACAAAACCAGGAACATGGATATATCATTGTACTGGATTACTGTTATTCTTCTTCTTCATCAGTGAATGGGCCGGAAGTAAGGTAGCACTACTTACAACGTCTTTTGTGCTCTATTCTCCTGCTTATAGCTATGATGCAAATGCTTCTATTACAAACACTTACGTTGATTTCCCGTTATCATTGATGATACTAGTTAGTACTGGCTTCTTATTACGTTATCTACGAAGCACACATGTGATTGATTTTTTCGGCGTTGCTATAGCTACATCGTCGGCTTCACTACAGAAGACTGATGGAACCGTATGGTCTGTGATATGCCTTGCATTCACTATTCTAGTAATCTCAACGAGCGGGAAGCGAGTCTGGAAAAAGGATTATGCGTGGCTTCTGTTGCCGATTTGCATTCTTAGCGGATGGTATTTGATCAAGTCCAGGTTACCCTACGACTTGGATATAGAAAACCCCACTATAGAGCAATTATTTAACCTGTGGAAAGTGGCTCCAAAGATGCTTGTCGCATGGCTCGCAAGTATTTTCAAAATTGAGCCATGGGGATTGGTACCATTTTTTACAATTCCGGCTTTCCTGATAGGGCTAATAAGAAATATCCACAATAAGATAAAGCTCGTTCCCGCTCTAATAGTTTTGTGTTATCTGGGTAGTAATTTTATTGCTTTTATGCTCCTTGATATTCAACTAGGACGTTTTGATTATTATATGAGTGTGTCCTATGACAGGCATATAATTCAAATTCTACTTGTTAGCATTTTTTTGGCAGTCGCGATGAATACACCTAAATTCGCAGCAGAGGTCGATAGTGATGTTCAGGGGAACAATGTTCCACGCCTTGATCTCTGATAGGACTCGCAAACCGGTTGAACTGCAGGCCAGCTTCGGCCTGTATGTGAATGATCATTACAGTCACGGCCATTGATCAAGAACAATTTCCGCCAACCCATATCGAGTAGCGGTCAGTGACGCGCTCTGACAGAGAGCAGAGGTCCTCCGCAGATGGTTAACCACAGGCAGGGAGATCCTGCAGCAGGAGGAAAGTGCTCCCGCACGGAGCCTCTTGTTGACTGATGCGGAAGGTTGTAACCGCTATTCTTGGTATCTCCGCATTGCTGCAATATACCGCGGACTGCCGCGGTGCTTTCCAGCGTATCACATAGATGACCATGCGCCGGTTTCGACCTCGCACAGCACGCTGCGGCAGTTTGCTGGGCTCTGCCTCCTCATCTTCGGCACCCTGGCCGGCTGGGAATACCTCGGGCGGGACCACCAGCGCGCGGCTCTGCTCTTTGCCGGGCTAGCAGCGGTACTCGGCTGAGGGGGGCCTGGCTTGGCCGCGCGGTATCCAGCCCGTCTTCGTGACGGCCATGGCCCTCACCATGCCGATCGGCCTGGTAGTCTCGCGCCTCCCTGCTGGGCGTGCTGTTCTTCGGGCTCTTCACCCCCGTCGGGCTTTTCTTCAAGCTGATTGGCCGCGACGCCCTCACCCGCCGGTATATTCCGGAGCAGGGGAGTTACTGGGAGCCCAAGCCTGGCGCCGCCGACATCCGTAGCTATTTGCGTCAGTCCTAACCCGTGGAGGTCACGATGAGCGACAACAGCGCCTTGGGGGAGTCAACCATGACGGTATCTGAGGTCGATTCAAGATCAAAAGATATAGCAATTCAAAGGCCTCCAAGGAAAGCCTCCGCGCTGGAAGTATCTGTGGTGATGCCCTGCCTCAACGAGGCTGATACCTTAGAAGCCTGCATCGCGAAAGCCCAGCGGGCGTTGGGCGAGCATCGCATCAGCGGCGAAATCATCGTGGCCGACAACGGAAGCACCGATGGCTCCCAAGCCATTGCCACCCGCATGGGGGCTCGTCTCGTCCATGTGGAAGCCAAAGGATACGGCAATGCTCTCATGGGCGGCATTGCGGCGGCACGCGGCCGGTTCGTTATCATGGGCGACGCGGACGACAGCTACGATTTTCTACAGCTGCCCCGTTTTGTCAACAAGCTGCGCGAAGGATTCGAGCTAGTTCAGGGGTGTCGCCTCCCCTCGGGTGGGGGCACTGTGCTCCCCGGCGCGATGCCGTTTCTGCACCGCTGGTGGGGGAATCCGATGTTCTCGCGTATGGCGCGGGGGATGTTCCATACGGCGATTCATGATGTGTATTGTGGAATGCGCGGGTTCACCAAAGACGTGTATGACCGTCTCGGTCAACGCTGTACAGGGATGGAGTTCGCCACCGAGATGATCATAAAGGCCAGCCTGTTCAGGGAAAAAGTTGCCGAAGTGCCGATCACGCTGCACCCGGACGGGCGCAAGTCTCACGCGCCCCATCTAAAGACATTTCGCGACGGCTGGAGGACTCTCAGGTTTTTCCTGATGTGCTGCCCGCGCTGGCTGTTCACGATACCCGGCGGTGTGCTCGTATTTCTCGGCATGGTCGGCTACGCCGTCGCCATGCCGGGGTTGCGCTTAGGCGGCGTTGCGTTTGACGCTCATACGCTGCTGTTCGCAAGCCTGGTAATTTTGTGCGGCTACCAGTCGATTCTCTTTGCGATTTTCACCAAAACGTTTGCCATCAGCGAGGGTCTGATGCCGGAGGATCCGCAGCTGGCGCGTTTTTTTAAGATCGTCAATCTCGAACGGGGGCTCATTCTATCGGCGGCAACGATTCTGGTCGGGATCATTCTACTCGCCGCGGCGATACACCAGTGGCGGTTGGCAAGTTTTGGCACTCTCGATTATGCGCAAACTATGCGTCTGGTTGTTCCGGGGGTGACGCTTACTGCCCTCGGTTTTCAGACCATGCTATCGAGCTTCTTTGTCAGCATACTCGGGATGCGCCGTCGATGACGAATGACTCGTCCTGCCATAGCGTAGGCTATGGACTGCTTCTTACCCCCTCGAAACCTTTGGACGACCTGAGCATGTACTGGCAACGGTGGCGGTTCACAACGAAATTGTGCACGAGGTGGCCGCTCGGCATAAGCAGATTCTTTTTGTAGACCAGGCGAGCCTGATGGCTGGCTCCCCCCTCTACTTCAACAATCCTTACCACTTCACTGTCCTCGGATCCATCAAGTTTGTGGAGAATATGGTCAGAGCCTTGCTTCCAAGACTCGACAGCCAACCGGACTAGAAAAGAGAAGTCTATTAGTCATTGTTTGCTGCGACCAATCAAGTCCTGGGCAGGCCACGCAGGCAAGAACTGTAGAGGAGGCAGTGGATGTTGACGCCACAAGAAACCGCGGTATCGGTTGTTGATCGGTCCCGAACCGGTGCAGTCATCGCCGACCGGTGGTCCGGCCACGCGACGAATATATTTCTGGTGGCGATCGCCATCATGGCAGTCTACGCACTACTGAAGCTCACTCCTGGATTCGGGAGTCTCGTTGTAGATTCAGACGGGCGTCCGAATGCGGTTGATCTGAAAAAGCGTCACGACGAGGTGCAACGCTGGTTCTCTGGAAAGCCTGTATACGCTGAGGTGGAAAGAGCTACCTACCCTCCGCAGAGCTATGTAGTCCTATGGCCCTTTCTAGGGTGGATTACGCTGAGCGCAGCACGGTGGCTTTGGGCCATAACTAGCGTGGCCGCCTTGGCTTGGCTGGCGGTTCTTATGGTCCGAGGGAGCGGCGCAAGCACCTGCCGTGAACGTATGTTCGTGGCGCTTCTCCCGTTATCGATGCATGCCACGGGTGTAACTCTCGAGACCGGACAGCTAATCATCCATGTTTTGCCGCCACTTTTGACCGCATTGATCATGGCACACGGGAAGCCGACCGGTTGGCGGAGCGCATCGGCTGTGGCCCTTCTCACACTGGCAGCGTTAGCGAAGCCGACCATATCGGTTCCGTTCCTCTGGCTCATCCTTTTTCTTCCGGGCACGGTGAAACCATTTCTACTCGTATTGTTTGGATATATCGGATTGTCACTCTTCGCGACATCTTTTCAGGAAGGTAACCTCTTATCGCTAATAAACTCGTGGTTAACGCACAGCGCGATGGATCCCCTGGTCTCGGATGGAGGGAGCGCCCACCTTCATAGTTTGCTCGCTAGTCTCGGGCTGCAGCAATGGAACCTGCCAGCTTCATTCTTGGTACTCGTAGCGCTCGGTATTTGGACATATCGGTACCGGCGAGAGGACTTGTGGCTTCTCTTGGGCGTCACGGGCATTGTCGCCCGCCTGTGGAGCTATCATTTAATTTACGACAATCTCTTGATAGTTTTCTCGGAAGTTGCACTCTACCGTACAGTGAGGCAGCGACAATTGGCCGATCCCACCGGTATTCCGGCGGCTGTATTGCTCACGCTGACTTTGCTCTTGATGCTTCCCCCCACCCGCCTCTTCCTCTTCTGGCCGTCTCTTTTCAGAGCCGCGGAAGTATTTGTCTGGTTATGTGTGCTGGTATTCCTGATCAGCCAAGCACGGCGGAAAAAATACTCGTTGTAAAGTATATAATGTTCGCTGCCGGCAATGGCTAACAGCTTTCTGCCGAGGCTGATACCTGTCGTTCATGCCAATTGGGCCACGACCCTGCACAAACCGCAGTTGCGCTCAAACATAAGTCGAAAAACTAAAGCGCAGATAGATTAACGGAAGCTTCAGACAAGTAACAACCCAGGGATGCTGGTGGTTAGCCGAGCTCATGGAGCATTGGAAGACAATTTCTTTGCCCATGAAGATTTCCGGAATCAGGTTAGATTCGGAAATTCGCCGTGCCGGAAATTTCGCGTAACAAGACAGAAGCTCGCTTAATAACTTGACCCATGAATATCTTTGGCCAACCGAGGGGATTGTAACGTAAACCCGCAAGCATATAGCGGATCATTCTGAGCGGGGCTTTCCTCCCCCAAGCGGTTAGGATCTGCTCTGTTGTGATCTGGCTGTGCCAGACTTTGAAACACTTCCGTGCTTTTGGGCTGAGGCCATTAAGATCCAGATACCTTTTTGCGAGCGCGCATGATTCAAACATCCATGCATCCTCTCCGCTGGGCTTACCGCTCAATGTATAAGAACCCGAGTGCATTCGATAATGATAGAAAGCCTTATCGACGCTGCCGAAGGGTTTAGCCTGGAAGGCCATGCGAATCAGGAACTCACGGTCGGCGACATAGAAATAGGAGGTATCGAAAACGCCAAGTTCGTCGAACACGCGCTTGCGAAAGAACCAGGCGTTGAAAATAGGCGCGCCTTGCGTCGCTCGCATCAACAATTCGTTTTCCTGTACGCAGGGGAATTTCGCTATTATCACTCGTTTACCATCAGGATTTTTGCGAATGATAGTCGCTCCGCCGACTACGGCGTCAACATTCGGGTTCCGCTTAAATTCCCCCGCGACGAGTCCGAATATTCCCGACTCGTAAAGGTCGTCGGTATTAAGAAATCCGATCACCTCTCCACGGGCCAGCCGAATGCCCTTGTTAAGAGCATCGTAAATCCCTTCGTCCGTTTGGCTCAGGACCCGTAAATGTGGACAACGACCTAGTATCTCCAGCGTGCCGTCCGTAGAGCCGCCATCCATGACAATGTGCTCCACACAAGGGTAATCCTGTTGAGACACACTTTCGATGGCGTCTAAAACGAACTCCGCCCTATTCAAGCAGGGAGTAACAATAGAGATAAGCAGGGGCGCGCTCAATACGTCTCCTCGCTGTAAAGCAGCACCGCTTAAGCCAGCATCTTACTGATCATCAGTATTGGGTTCAAGTTACGTATTGAATCACGAAAAGTAACCTCCAAAATTTTCGCGATAGGGAGCTTTCAAGGTGGAGCAATTCGCTGTTGCCATCGTCAATTACAACACTCGTGAGCACCTGCGAGCGTGTCTCTCGACGGTTCTCTCGGAGGTTCCGAGCGAGATTATTGTCGTCGATAACGCGTCGTCGGACGATAGCGCTGAGATGGTGGCGACAGATTACCCTCAGGTTCTACTCCAGGCGAACAAGACAAATCTCGGTTATGGCGCGGCGGCAAACCAGGCGGTCGCCCGCTGCAAAGCTAAATATGTTTTGCTTTTAAACGCTGACACTCTCCTAAGACCAGGAACGCTTCTGGCGCTGAAACGGTATCTTGACCAGCACCCACGGGCGGCTATCGTAGGGCCACGCTTGGAGGACCCAGACGGAACAGTGCAAGCCTCTTGTTATCCCTTTCCAACGCCGCTCAACACTTTCCTCGAGAATAGTACCGTAGCAATTTTCCTGGGGCGAAAGATTCGCCGTTACGTCCCCGCTCTGCGGAACCTTTATCTCCGCACCTGGCCCCATGCTCATCAGCGAATAGTTCCGTGGGTGAAAGGGGCCGTCTTAGCGGTTAGACGGCAAGCCTTTGAAGCTGTGGGGGGGGTTGATGAGTCCTTCTTCATGTATTTCGAGGATGCCGATCTTTGCTACCGGCTAAGACTGTGCGGTTGGGAGGTGCACTTTACCCCGGCAGCGACCGTGGTGCATGTCGGGGGTGCCAGCACCGTACAACGCCGCGCCGATATGGCGGTACAACTGCTGGCGAGTACGCTGCAGTTTTATCAACGGCACTCCTCCAGAGTGCGTCACGCCCAAGTGCTCACGATCGTAAAAAGTATCATGCTCGCGAGGTGGATCAGTCGCACCCTTGCTCTATACGTTACGCGTGATGTCAAGACGCGGAAGAGAATCATAGAGGAGATAGCCATAAGCCAAAGGGTGCTTTTGGGTGAGTGGCAAGTCCAACGGACTGGGCAATCTGCTCATGGGATCAATGACTCCGCCAACGCCCCCTTATCGAAGCTCCGAGACCGAGTGGATTCGTAAACATCGAAAGAGTGAGTGGCGGCTCGCGCAATCCTAGAGCAATCTTCCGCCATTGCCTCCATAATTCTACCAACCAGATACACTCCGGTGGTGAATTAAGGGCGGGGATCTTGCGCGGAGAAGTCACCAATACACGGTATCGCGATCTGTTGCCGGCGATTTACTATGGCAGTACGGTCTGCTGACTCCAGAGAGATTGGGGAGATCATGGGGCTGCACTACAGCGCCGGCCTCCACGTAAAAGAAGATATCGTGGTTAGGGCAATACTGAAACAAGTCCACATATGCCATTGAATATACTTTCTAGCACCCACCTAGAGAAGCTTTTGTCCAAAGGTTGGTGGGCGCTCAAGCTCATCTGGCCGACCAATGCTTCCCTGGCTGTAGGGCTCGTGATGTCGACACTCGCGCGCGGGACGGTACCTGCGGGACTGGCTGTTTTTGCTCGAGGTCTGATCAATGTGTTTGTAAGGGAAAGCGGTGTGGCCGGGTTGGGATGGATGCGGTGTTGGAGCTCGAGGATCAGTTGGACGCAGGAATGAAAACCGACTTGGATGCCCCTATGCGACGCCTACGCTGCCGTGGATGAGGCTCTTTCCCGTATTGTCGATGCGCTTCCATTGGGGACTGACATCATTATGCTTTCGCCCAGCGGCATGAGGCCTAGCGCGACTCGCACTCATCTGTTGCCTGGAATGCTGCAGGCGGTATTGTCCGAGAAAAGTGTCGCAAGGAACGCGACAAGGGCGGCCGGTATGTTATTAGAGCAAATTGTGTCGGGCCTTCGAACGTTCCGCGATCCTGATGGCGAGCCGACCGTCAAAAACATTGAGTTTGTCTCATTGAAAAAAACTGGACATTAGAATTCATGAGCCGATTATTTGCCCTGGAAGCCTTACCCTACGCTGCTATCCAGATCAGGATCGGCATCACGAACCTACGGGAGAGACGCGTTACGCTCAGGTCGGGCGGGCACTCGTTCAACATAGCAAACAAAGCCGCCTTATCCGGCAGCTTCGTGAGCGGTGCTCAAGATTGAGTGAGCGGCTCCTCTATGAGTCCATTCCAAGAAAATTTATGCGCCTCCCCTTGGAGAAGGTATCCATTACCAGGTGTTAGAGGTTATAAAGTGCCTACGCGCAGGACGAATTGAAAGCGACATCATGCCTTTGAATGAATCACTAAGCATTATGAGGACCGCGGATCAGATGAGGGAACAAGGGCTATCCGAAGTCTGTAAATTAGCCAAAGAGGATAATCCCCGAACCATAGACCCCAGAGCTCTTCCGAGAGCCTTGGGCTAGTCAATCCATTGCTGTCTGACATTACTTGTTGGCCACAACGCTTACGTAACAAGATCAAAAAGTCCAAATGGGACATTCATATCCTTTCTTTTCGGTCATAATTCTACCTATGAGCGAGCACAACAGCTGACTGTCTGTTTGCGCGCATTGGCGTGTCAGAACTATTCGCGCGATCGCTTCGAGGTACTTGTGGTGGATGATGGCAGTGGGACCTCTCCGAAAGCCGTGGTCAATGCATTCCTCGGTCAACTTAACGTGAGGCTTCTTGCGCAACTCCACTCCGGCCCGGCGGCTGCGCGGAACTATGGGGCGAGACATGAGCGTTCAAAAATCGTTCGAGAAGCGGACGATTTATGTCTCTTCAAAACACAAAACTGAAGTCTTGCCGGTGCTGAGGCGGCCAAGCGATCCTTGCTCTCCGGGCGGAGATGCTTGCGTATACGCCGCTTCAGGACTACTTCCGTATTTATAGAGAAATCTGAACCAACTTTTTCTTCTTATTCGGGAGTCCCATTTAGCCAAACTCAAAATGGGCTCAACGTGGCTATCGCAATTCTTCACACCGGATGCACACAAGTCCCAGAAATGCGTCAAGCAGGAACGATCTTGGAAGTGACTCGCCCGGAAGTTGCCGATGTCCTGATCCAAGCGATGGACAAGCCGGCGGGAAATGACTGACGGGATCATCGGACTGAGGCTATTAGCATCGGCATGAGGTAATACAATGCTGGGAACTCTACTCACAACAAAACAGGTTGCAGACTACCTCAAAATAGACAAGTTCACTGTCTATCGTCTCGTAGCGCGGCGGAGACTCCCTGCCTATAAAGTTGGGAGCCAGTGGCGCTTCAACGCGAGATTGCTTGAAACCTGGCTACAGCAAAACTTGAACGTCGACTCTTCCCAGAAAAGTCAATAGCT
>WNFU01003771.1_pt1 | contig 29896 bp, 22 predicted proteins | sample 5400121 | NCBI WGS metagenome assembly WNFU01 (sample SAMN13153360, study PRJNA577476) | soil metagenome | isolation source: 100 cm soil or saprolite under grassland replicate 1 | place: USA:California | collected 2016-06-15 | reverse complement strand
TCTTGAGCCGCGACTCGCTCCAGCCGGCCATGCCGTAGCGCGCCAGGATGGCCTTGCGGGGCACACGCACCCGCCCGCCGCCGAAGTAGTCGGCCACGGTCGCCACGCCGGCGAGCTGGCACAGGCGATCTTCGAGCGCCGCGATCTGGCTGGTCGGCGTGCGATAGTTGGCGAGGAGCTGCGCCGTGGCGCGGCCGTCGTCGCCCTGTTCCTGCTCCAGCGCCTCGATCTGCGCGCCGAGGATGCGCCGCCAGAGGCCCTGCGCGAGTTCCAGCGGGCGCAGCTCGGCCCGGCAGAGGTTTTCAATGAGCTGGGTGTCCAGCGCCTCTACCCAGGTGGGGGGTTCGTCCATGACGAGACAGGGCACCGCCGGCAGCTCGTTCGACTGCGCCGCCCGGAGCCGCCGCTCACCATACAGCAGTTGATAGCGCCCGTCGTCTTTGGCAACGACCATGATCGGCGTCCGTATGCCCTGCATCTCGCGCACGCTAGTTTCGAGATCGGCCTGGTCCTCCAGGTCGATCTCCTGGCGCGGCTGGGTGGGGTCGAGGTCGATCAGCAGCGGGTCGATCTCGCGCAGGGCCGCCGGGGTCGTAGTGGATTGTGGTAGTGCGATGGTCATGGTGTCCTGTCTCCTTGCTTACTTTGAACGCCAGCGCCAGACAGCACCCGCAGTCTGGTCGCAATCAGGGGGAGGAAGATCCGGGCGCGCCGAACGCTGTCCGCGCGATGCCAGGTATGCTGCCGCTCGCTCCAGGCGCGGGCGGGAAATCTCGACGTAGTGCGCCTCGCGCTCGACGCCCAGATAGCGGCGCCCCTCCAAGAGCGCGCCCACGCCAGCCGTGCCGGAGCCGGCGAACGGATCGAGAATCAGGCCGCCCTCCGGGATCATCCGCGCCAGCTTGCGCATCAGCTCGACAGGCTTGCCGGCCAGGTGCTCCTTCTCGCGCGGATCGACAGGGATCGTATACGAACCAGGGAACGGGCCGCGGCCGTCGGCGGCTTCGAGCTGGCCGACGCTGCCCCAGATGATGTACTCACATTGGTGCCGGGCATAGCCGGTGTGCGGCGCGCGGGCGGTCGGGCCTTTGTCCCAACTGATGATTCCACGCCAGACTGCGCCGCTGGCGGATTGGAAGACATCCGTCGCCATCGGTAACTGCCGCCAGTCGCTAAACATGAGGAGGTAGCCGCCAGGCTTGACGATCCGCAAACATTCGGTAAGCCACAGAACGCACCAGAAAGCCCATGAGCGGGCGTCGCGGTTATCGCCAGAGAAGGCCGGATAGGCGATCGTCGGGCTGTATTTGTCGGCAGGTGGGGCGGCGCGATCGCTCCGCATCATGCCACCGGAAGAGTACGGCGGGTCGGCTATCAGACCGTCGGCCAGGCCGTCCGGCAACCCTTGTAAGACATCCAGGGCTTCGCCGTGGATCAGTGTCCAGGGCGAGGCGTACTCAGTCAGGTTGATCGGTCGCGTGGTCGGTCGCAAGTCAAGCATGGGTTCCTCAAATATAAAGATGAGCGAGCAAATGGTTACGGGCGCACCGGCATCTTCTGGGAAGCGTGCGGACCACGGCCGGCCTCTTATCGACAATCATCATCGTCATCCAGTAGCACCCATACCAGTGCTATGCCTTCGGCGACGATCCCCTGCAGATCGCCCGCGTTCCGCACCCGCCGCCAGTCGGCGAGCGCGGCGCCGAACGCACCAACCGCATCCAGTAGGGCAGTTGCCGCCGTCTCAGCATCCACACTGGCCATATCTGGCAGCGGGCAGGCATCACTCTGCTCGTTAATAAAATCGGTATGGATTTCGAGCAGCAGGTGGATCACCTTCGCCACACAATGCGCCGTCTGCTCGACATGCGACGAGTCTGCCGGCAGCGCGACGCAGGCCCGCCCCTGGAGATCCAGAAAGCCAGCAGTGACCTGCTCAGCGTCGATCGCCCGTGCGATCTCCAGCGGATCGGTGCGCTCTGGCAGCGCGAGCGCCACGCCCACAATCGGGCGCGCGACCAGCTCGGCAGCGATGCCCACATGCTCCACGATCGCGACGATCAGCGCCGCAGCAACCACTGGATCGCTCCCCAGCGCCACTCGTTCACCTCTGACCGGCGGCCCGCCGTCCACAGCGAGCAGTCAGAAGCCGTCGATCGTTTGCATTGAGGCTAAAGCCTCAGCCATATGGCCCTCCGCTGCGGGAAAACGTTCCCGCGCCTAAAAATGACAGAACCGAACTGCGCCGAAAACTGGCTGCCCCTGCGATAACGGGCCTCTCGCTGCACCAGCGCCGCCAGGAGTCGCGCGAGCGCCAAATCTCGTAATGCTAGTCGCACCAACATAGCGGCAAGAGGGCATAGGTGCGATTAGTGCCTTTGCTATGCCCCAAAACCGAGATACCTCAAGACGTTAAGGACGCGATAGCGCGACCTAAGACATTTTGCCCTTTCCTACTTGGCCACTCAGCAGCGCCGGCCGCCTGCTCGACGAGCCAGTAATAGGCCATCGCCGGTGCATTCAGGCACATCATCAGAAATGCACAACACCGAGCAGCAGCAGCCCGGCGATGGACGCCACCAGGGCCGCGATCGGCTCCCCGAAGCGGCAGATCGGGTCCGGCAGCACGCGCACTGGCCGGCTGCTCAAAGGGTACAGGAGCGGCAGCCCGGCCGGGGTACAAATGTCACCCAGATCGTGTATCACGATAGACCAGGCCAGCGCGCCAGGGATGAGCGCCCATGCGCCGAAACCGCGCCACCAGAGACCAAAGGCGGCCAGCGCGAACACGAGCGCGAGCAGCAGGCTGTGAGTCAGCCGCCGGTGGCCACCCGCAGCGCGGCGGATAAAGCGCAGAGCTGCATAGGCGGCGATCCAGCCGACGACGACCCCGATTAGCGCCGCGATAACCCAGGCCGCCGGCGAGAGGCGGGCGGCGTAGGCCGCAAAGACGGCCAGGCAAGCACCGGCCAGCGTCATTACCGCTTCGGCCCGCCGTGCGATAAAGCTGCCGGCCTCGTCGATATCTGGGATCGTGGCGAGGATCGCCGACAAGGCGACCAGCGGCAGGCCACTGCCTGCCAATGACGCCCAGCCCGCGCCGCTGTGTCCCATTGTGTGTGCGATCGTGGCGTCAAGACCGAGCGCCGGGCCAATCCCCATCGCCTCCAGCGTCCGGCCTAGCGCCAGGCCGCTGACTGCGCCGATCAGCATGTGCGTATGGCAGCTACTCACTGTTGCCGTCCTTCATTGAGCGCGGGAACGGTTTCGCACGCTGGCTTCACTCTGCCGGCGTGGATCGCCGGTGGGTCGATACATCTAAGCGCCGCGGCGCAACTCGCACGAGCAGCCGCCGGCGAGCACCAGCCTGCCGGTCGGCGAGGGGGGCACACGTTCCCCCCTGTTCGACAAGAGCGAGGGAAAGCGTTCCCGCAGCCGCTCAGGCGCCGCTGTGGTGCAGTGCCCCGAAGCGCACTGCGGGAACGGCTTCCCGCACACCCTCGCCGGTGTGCAGTAGCGCCAGCGCGGGAAAGCATTCCCGCGGTCGGCCGCCGACTGGCTCCCATGAGGGAGTCCGGCAATCCGACCGTCGCCAGCATTGCAGATCTGAGCATCAGCGTTCTCCGGCGATCGCCGGCATTAGCAGTGGGAGTCTGCGCGCCAGGGCGAGTCTGCGCCCCAGCGTTCACCTGCATCCCCCACGATCGAGCCAGGTCAGCGGGCAGGCCGGCGCGGCGCAGTGCATTGCCGATCATCGCTGTGCATCGAATTTCATTGAATTTCATTGCATTTCGCTGAGTCTCGCGATCGGGCGCGGTGCTAGCGTGGACGGCAGTGCAGCTCAGGGCAACGTTGCGGCCGGCGGCGATCGACGGGGCAGCGACGGACTGGCAGGGAGGCACCGAATCCGTGTCCCGCTCCGATGCGACGGGTGCGGGCGGGGGAGTCTCGTCGCCGGCTCGTCCGGCATCCAGATGCCACAGGCACGGCCGGCGCAGCAATCCATCGGACGGCCATCGGTTGCCCCATCGGTCAGCCCATCGGTGCGGTGCATCGCTCTGCCGCATCGCTCTTTCCTTCGGTTGTGCCCATCGCTCGCCGCTCATCGCTTCCTCAGATCGCCCACTTTTCCCAGGTCGCCAGGTCGGGAAACATGTCAGACAGCAGGTGCGACACCTTCGGCGGGTTATCCGTGATCGTGTAATACTCGCCCCAGAGTGCTCCATGCTTCGGGTGGTCAGCCTTGATAAAGTTCGAGATCACGCCCTTGCCCCCCGGCCAGCTCGTCTGCCACTCGCGGGCGATCTGTGCCGCTCGCTTCCCTGGCGGGACCAGGATGACCGGCAGCACATCGCCGCCCAGCGTCTTCCGGTAGTGTCCCGACTCGGTCAGCGTCCGGTACATCAGCCCCTTTGCAAGCAAAATCTTGAGCGGCTCGGTTCCCCGATCGATCTCCCCAGCGTAGCGGGCGATAAGCTGGCGCGGCGCCGGCGGCTCGCCATTGTTCCACGGCAGCATCCAGAGCGGAGCGGTCTGCTGTTTCGGCTCACGGTTGAAGATCAGCGCCAGGAAGGCGTCCATGCGCTGCTGCTCTTTGCCTTCCGGCGTTCGAGCGCTCACATACTCAACCTGGCAGATGGTCGAGTCCAGCAGCCGGCTCCGCCGCGCGCCGTCGATCACCGATGCGCACCAGTTCGACACCAGCAGGTCATGCTTGAGCTGGGCCTGGGGGACGTTGGGAGCGCGCCGATCGCGTGTCTGGAGTGCGGCGTAAACGGCCTGGCTGCTTTCGACATCGAGCGTTTCCAGCAGCTCGCGGCCTTCGGGTGTTAGGCCGTAGACGTAGGGCGCTTTGGGCGGCGGCTGGCCACGCCCGCCGGCTTCTTTCGGCTGCACCTGATCCATCGTGACTGTTTGCCGCCAGACGCGGCCTTCTTTCAAGAGCCGGTTGAGCCGTTCGCGCAGGGCTGGTGTCGAAATATCAGGGGCGATCAACGCCTTCAGCATCGCGGTTGTGGCAAAATCCAGCCGCCCCAGCAACCGCAGAGTCGCAATATCGCGATCGGCCGCCACGGCGCCGGGGGCTGTCAGCCGCAGCACTGCCGGCGCGGTGGCGGATGGCATGTTCGGCGTCTGGATGCGGATCATGTCGTCATAGATCGTGACGGGTGAGCAGCCGAATTGCTGGGCCAGTTCGCGCCGCGGTGCGTAGCCGAGTTGGCCGCGCTGGGCCAGCGCCGCAGCGACGGCCGCCCGCCGCGCCTCTTTGTTGTCGTGGGCCAGTGCCATCGGCTACTCCAGTCCTTCAAATCCGGCCGCAACATCGTCAGCCGCGCGCCTGGCTCCTCGTTCTGCCAGCAGCTCCTCCAGCGTCGGAAGCTTCGTCGTCTGGATACCTGCGGATGACGCCGGCGGCAGTTCGACGCCGGGGGCAGGCGTGGACGGCATGATCGGCGTCCCAATCGGGATCATGCCCTCCATCGGGACGACCTGCCTGGGCGTCTTCGCGGCCTTACCCCTACTGCCCTTCGCAGCCTTCTCAGCCTCTGCGCGTGCGGCCCGTGCTTCTGCTGCCCCTTTGGCCTGCATCAGCAGCGCCCACTGGAGCGCCTGCGTCTCGATTCGCGGGACGCCGATCTTGAGCGCCGAGAGGGTACGGATTCGCTGCTCTTTGTTCGAGATACAGCCGGGGTGGTCGAGGATAAATTGCCGCTGCGCCATGCGGTGCGCCTTCGTCCGGGCGCAGTAGGTGGCATAGGCCGCCCCGTCGCGCATGGCAAGCTGGCCGAGCTTCTGGATCGCGGCGTTCGGGTCGAGAACAGCCTGTTCCTTAAACTGCGCCATTGTCTCGTCAAGCCGGCGATCGTCTGCCGTTCGAGCGGGGGCGCGCACCGTCCGCCAGTTGTGATACTCATGCTTGGGCGGCTGCTCATCGAGCGGCTTCACCAGCGACGGCATCCGCGCGCTGAACAGCATGGCATCAGCGCCGTAGAGCTTCATGTACTGGTGCTCGAACCGCTCCATGTTCAAAAAATCTTCCTTCGTCAGCCCTAACGCCCGGTAGTAATTGCCGTAGCTTGTGGCATCCTCCATCTCCGCACCAAGAATAAGCCGGCTCTGTGCATTCCCCATGAGGACCGACAGAATGTTGGCGAGCTGTGCTTCGTTCTGATGCACAACCGTCGTCCCGATCCGCATCGCACGGAGCTGGGAGAACATGATCGGAGCCATGCCCGGATTTTTCTCAAAAACGATCTGCGCCTCGTCGATCACCACGGGCCAGTCGGGGCGCTGGCTCTCTGGAACATTGTTCCGTGACAAGGCTGCCAGCGTCATCTGAGTGAGTAGCAGTGTCGCCGCAATACTGGCGATCTTGCCGTCCTTCGCTGAGATGCCGGCCAGCAGAATACCGTTGGTATCCATCAACTCGCGTAGATTGATAGAGCAGCCGGGGGCAACCGACAGGGCTGCAATCGCCGGGTAGGTCAGAAGCAGGTCGATGCGCCGCTTGAAAGCGGTCAGCGCGCTGGTATCCTGGTTAGACATCAGCGGGAAGCGACTCAACCAGAAATCCTGCACTGGTGCGTTGGTCAGGTCTTGGCACACCTGCGCGCGGTAATCTTCATCATCGTAGAAGCGGATAAGGTGCTGCATAGTCGCGCTCGGCTCGCCTTCGAGGAGTGCCAGCATTCCCATCGTGGCGAAGTTCTGCACTGCTGGTGCGCTTTCAAATCGCTCGTCGAGTGCCGCAAAGAAGCTCAGGACGGTGCTCGCCTGGGTGTCATAGTCCACGCCAAGCGAACGGCCGAAATCCCCCGACAGCAGGTTCATCGCCGCAAAGAGGTGATCACCGTTACAGCGCACGCCGTTCAGGTCGAGGATCGCCACATCCTTCTCGCGCTCCAACGGGATGTGCGGGATCGTGCCGTTCACCAGGTCGGTCCCCTTACAGTCAAGCGCCATAAAGCCGGCTCCGGCCTTGAGCAGCCCATCAAACAGATTCTTTAGCCACTCAGACTTACCGCGGCCCATCGGAGCCGTTACCCAAAAGACATAGCGCAGTAGGTCATAGGAGAAGCCGACCGGTGCCCACGAGCCGTCCGACCGCTGCCCCTGGCCCATAATCAGGTTGCGAGGATTGGATGGGTCAATAAAAGCTTTCGCCGGCGCACTCAGCCAGCGCGCCGCGACGGTCTCGATCAGATCGGCAATCTCCGGCGTCGGCGGTCCCCACAGGGTTGCTAATTCGGCTACGCTGAGTTTCATCGTCATACCCTCAGATTCGACCCAGCCACGGCCACCAGATCGGGACAACGCGGGGGTTGCGGGGCGGAAGTACGCCGACGACGATCGCGGCATGCCGTAAGGGAAGGTCGGCATTCGTGCGCTTGCGCCAGCGCGCGGCCAGCGCCAGCACCGGCAGCCAGAGCACGAACGGCGGGATTGCCCACAGGAGCGGGCGCGTGGTTGCCAGACCAAATCTCCAGAAGATGAATGCGAGCACAGCCGCGAGGATGACCCCGGCGACCAGACCGATACGCTTCTGAATCTTTGGGAACGGTGTCACGGGCGGGACCACGGCAGGGAGCACCTGCACCGGCCCGGCCTGGAGGCGTTGGCTTTGCAGTGCGACAGCCTGCACACTCGCAGCGAGCGTCGCGCCCAACGTCTGCACCTGCGCAGCCCCGGCCTGCGGGTCTTCGGCGACGGCCATCAGCAGCAGCCGGCTCCGAAACGCCGGCCCGGCCGCCTTTGCCTTGAGGGCCTGCTGCTCCTCAGCGCCAGCATCCTGCTTCAACCGCTCTAACAGCGCCAGCACGTCGAGCCGCCAGAGTCGATCGGCGATCGGCTCCTGTACGAGCCGCAGGCTGGCGACCAGCACGCCGGCCTGGGGCGCGAGCGCGGGCAGTAGCGCAGCGAGCAAGGTGTGTTCTTTGCCAACAACAGCGATCGGCAGCGCGTCGCCGGCAATGGTGCGCGCCTCGGCCACGCACAGGAACCGGCCCAGCTTCAACTCCGCCAGGAGTGGATCGTCGGTAGCAACAGCTTTGGTGCCGCTGCTCATGCCCTGGAGCCGCTTCTGCACACTGGTCACGGTCGTATCTGGACCGGCGACGCTGATACCCTGCTGGATTTTGCGCTCCGGCCGCGCCGTCCAACACAACATGAGCGGCGGCGCGGCGGGCTGCATCGGATTGCCTGGCGGCACCATACCGTGCAGCGATTTGAGCAGCGCCGCAGCGTCGGCTGGCTTCCCTGGCGAGCTGGCCGGGACAGCGACGCGCAGGTAGGTGCGCTTCTGCCCCAGTGGGTGCGTCCGCTGGGCGTAGATCGCCCCCAGGTGCATGATCAGCGAGAGCGCCACAAAGGCCAGGAACGCAGCGAGCAACCACACGAGCCACTGGAGAACCGGCCGCGGCGTGACGGCGAACAAGCCCAGGTCGATCGGGTCGGGGGGCATCGGCTCCCACAGCATCACCAGCGAGGGGCGGACAGATTTCCACCAGTCCACCCCCATGATCGGCGATGGAATGCGGGGGATGACGAACACCGCCACGAGCAGCAGAAAGGCCCCGAACCGAATGGCGTTTTCCTGCTGCTTCTTTTTAGCGTAGCTCACCGCCTGGGATTCCGGCTTTGTGGCTGCCGATTTGCGCGCCGTCGCCGCCACGATTACACCTCCTGCCGAGCGGCGATCAGCCGCTTACGGAGCGACCGCTCCAACATCCCCGCCGGAGGTGTCTCACTGCGAGCGAGCCGCTGCATCAGCACAGGATAGCGTGGGTCGTCGGCGATCTCCTGGCCCGCCACAAGCCGATCGACCAGATCATCGGCGTTCAGCTCGGCCACAATCCGCGGAATAACGACGAGATACACCCGATCGCGCGCGGCATCCGCCTTCGGCCCGCCGCGCCGCCCACAGAGGGCCTGTATCAGATCGTCCGTTTTTTCGCCCGCCTGCCATCGCTGCCAGATCGCCTCGTCGCCCAGCTCACTGGCGGCCGTAAACGCCGTCTCAATGCCGTTCATGGGCGCTGGTTCAACGACCAGCCGGGATGCAATCGGCGGTGCGACGATCGCCGGCGCAGCCGGCTCACCACTGCGGACGCTCACGGCCTGCCGCACCCGCGCCCGTGCGGTTGCGGCGTCTACACCCGTAGCAGTCAGCCGCGCGACAAGCGACGGGATCGATGCGCCAGCCTCCCAGGTGGCCCGGATCGCAGCGTCGTTCAGGGCCTCGGCCGCGGTCGATGCCGCAGCCGGCGCCTGCGGCTGCATGACCGGCGTTACTGCGGGCATGAACGGCGCCACTGCTGACGCTGGTATGCCATGATCGGCGGCCGGGATGGCGTTGTTCGGCGGCTCGGCCGCCACCGGCAGCGCTGGCAGGCCGGCATGTTCGGCATCAGGACGCACTTCCTCGGCGCTCGCCAGCGGGGCATTATCAAGCGCCTCCCAGCCATTCGTTGCGAGGGGAGTTCCATGTTCCCTCCCTTCCGCCACGTCATCCAGCAGCACCGGCCAGCCGGAGAGATCCGCTGCATCGTCACTCTGTAGGAGAGCTTCGGCGATGGGAAGCAACCCGCCTGCCGTCTTGTCGTCGAGCGGCAGGGGCGTATCACCGAAGGGCACAGCACCAGTATCAGCCGCAGCATTGGCAGGAGCGTCAACCTGCGCCAGCCCGCCAGCCGGCTCGGTGTCGATCGAGTCGAGGACCGCCCGCAGCAGCGGCGCGTAGACTCCCTCCGGGTCCTGCTGGAGCGCCCGCCAGGCTGCGATAGCACGATCCCTATCCTCCTGAGCCAGCACCACGCGCCAGCACCAGGGATGCAGCTCCTCCGATGCACGATCGACCCACTCCAGAGATAGCGTGTCGGCCTCATCAAACGCTTCGCGCGCAATCGCCTCACGGATCGCGTCGCCGTCGGCGGCCTGGTGTTCATCGGCCATGAGCGCGTTCAGCAAGCCATCCAGCGCAGCGTCCAGATCACTGGCAGGTTGATCAGCATCCGCGCCGGGCGCGATCTGCACAACTGGTGCAGCCTCGATCAACGGCGCGGCCATCGTCGGATGGAGTGGCTGATCGCCTGGCACGTCAAGCGTGTCGAGTGCTGGCTTCACATCGGTTGGCGGCTGCTCTGATAGGTTAAGGACATCCGGCATGTCGAGGTCGTCGTTACGCTGGCCGCCGTCCCACCAGCCAGGCGCCTCATCTACCGGTGCTTCCACCGGGGCCGGCGCGCCGATCTCGCGGATGATCGTCTCTACCAACTCGCTCGTGCCACTCGCCGGCTGAGCCATCAGGTCATGCAGCATATCGGCGACATGCGAGCCGTCCGGCCCGCTCAGGCGCCAGCCGGCGTCGCTGGAGGCCATGCGCAGCAGCGCGTCGCCGCGCTCGCCGAGGACAACCTGGATCACCTGGTCGCGTAGAGCGGCAGGGGAGACCAGCGCCGGGTCGACGATCATGAGCACCGCCCGGCCGATCGCCGGCGGCGTTGCGAGATAGGCCATGAGCAGCCGCGCCACGACAGTCGAGGCCGCGTCCCCATCCTGCGGGACGACGACCAGGCCACCCGCCGCGAGCACCCCGCGCAGGTCGTCACCTGGCGCGGCAACCAGACCCAGCACTGCCGGCACTCGGAGCGCTCCCGCTCCCAGCTCGTCCAGTGCTGCTGCGAAGCGCGCCGGTTGCGCATCCAGCTTCCCTGCCGGCCCAACAATCGCCTGCCCAAGCAGGTCGACATCTACCTGCCGCCAGGGGATCGCGCAGCTCGAAGCGACATCCTGTACGTCGAGCAGCCGCACACGCGCTTCCCAGGCAGACAGGGCTTCGCTCGGCAGCAGCGCGCGATCCACGGCGACGACGATCCCCAGTCCGGCCTGCATTCCACGCCGCATGAGGGACAGGATCGCCGTCTGTCGCAACTCGGAGGGCGCGATGAGCGCCAGCGTCATGGCCCGCCTGGCAAGGCGCACCGCATCGCCGTCCGGCGCTACACCCAGTAGCAGGCCGTTGTCGGCCTTCGTCAGAACTGCCGCGACTTCCTCTGCCAGTGGCGGGGGCGGCGTGTCAAGAGCCTGCGGCTCCGGCGCCGGGGCGCGGGACGGCGCCGGCGTTACACCGCCCCGTACCGGCACGAAGCTAGGAACGCCGCGCCAGGCCCCGCCGGCGAACATGCGCGCGAACGAGCCAGGGCGAACAGTCAGCCGCCAGCCAGGGAGGCTGAGCTTCGCCAGCCGATCGGCATCCTCCGGGCAGCAGGTGAGCCGCGCCACAGCGCGGCCGGGCTGGTAGATCACAGTGAGACACGCCGAGTCCCAGCCGTCGAGCAGTGCGCCGTCTGGCGGGTCGGCCAGTGGGTCGGCCGGCGCGAAAAGAGCGTGCTGTGTCCACTCCGCGCGCTGCCGCACGGCGGCGCTGGGCTTGACCGCGCTGTCGTCGCGCTCGGCTAACACCTGCATCACGCGCGCCGCCTGGTCGGCGACACGATCCGGGACGCTCAGGAGCATCATGCGCGCTCGCGCGGGCTTATAGCGCCCCGCGACGGTCACAAACTGGATGATGAGCTGCTTACTGTGCTTGAGCAGCCGCCCCAGCTCGTCAGCCTGTTTTTCAGGCACCGCCGTGGGCGGCGTGGTGATCTGGTAAAACATTGGTCCTGCCTCTATGTTCCGCTGAACGCTCGCAGTTCCGCATCGGTCGGCACGACGCGCCCGGAGAACACCTCGGACACCTGCCGGGTGTCGTCGTCAGAGTTCCATGCCAATACACAGTCACCCAGGCCAGCGCCCTTAATAGACTGGACGTGTTGCGGCTGCAAGCCGTCGATCACCTCGCCCAGCCGCGCGGCGGGGTCGGGGTCCTGCTTGAAAATAATCTTGAGGCTCGCGTTATCGAACACACTGCGCAGTGGCCCGCTGGCGACCGCACCTTCCGTCCCTAAGTACGTGTGTGCATCCTGGTCCATTGTGACGAGGGCCGCGCCAAAGGTGCGCCAGGTCTTGGCAGCGTCGGCGGCGAAGCGCGCCAGCGCCGGGGCCTGTCCCAGCGTAAATGCAAACTCGTCGAAGAACACGACCAGCGGGCGGTCCCGATCGGGCCGGTTGCGGACGTAGCGATTGAGCGCGCCGAACGCCTGCGCAGTGTAGAGCACACGTGGCGCGCCGGCCTCCAGCGCTGTGAGGTCATATGCGGTGGCATCGTGAGAGAAATCCCACGCGACCGATGTTTTGCCGTTATAGACCGCACCGGCGGAGCCAGAAACCAGATAGAGATACAGCTCATCCAGCAGACCCGTGCGGGCGGTCTCTGTGGAGGATCGCACTGGCATCGACTCCAGGATGGCGCAGAGATCGGCCATCGTCGGCGTCTCGGCAGGAGTGAGCTTGTCGAGGTCGGCAGCCCATGGCTCATAGAGCTTTTGCAGCGCGTGATCAATCAGCGCCCGCTCGATGGTCGTGAACGAGCGGGCCTTGAAGCTCGACTCGCCATCGGCGCTCGGTTCGTGCGTGCCCAGCAGGATCGCAAGCTGGTTGATGACCTGCATGTTTTGCGAAGCCAGCGGCGGCGGATTGCCCTCCTCGTCGCGGGTCACAACGACATCCAAGACGTTGATCCGCTGCCGCATATCGAGCTTGTAATAAGCCCCGCCGTGGCCGCAGGCTCGGATAAACCGGCGGGCGTGCCCTTGCGGCTCAAAGAAAGCCACCTGCCAGCCCAGCGCCAGCATCCGGCTCGCCCACACGAATGCGCTCAGAGTCTTGCCGCTGCCGGTTTTGCCCAGCACGACGGCGTGGCCAGCACGCTTGCGAGCGGCCGCGTCGCGCATTGGGTTGAACATGATCGGCGTCTGGCCTTCGATAATCCAGAGCAGCCCGTCAGTGCGCGATGGGCGGCGGATGCCAAAGGGCATCATGACGGCCGCCCCGTGGCCGATCTCGGTGCGGACATTCACAAAGGCGTCGATCTTCCCGGTCGGCGTGGTCGTGAAGAACTGCGCGAGCGGTCCCTGCCCACATGGTGGGCGGATCAGGCGCATGAACGAACTGGTTGACTTGATGACCTGGCGTACTGCGTTGTCTAAGCTCTCTTTATCGCGCCCCTCCACGGCCACTATCGCACGTAGATCGTGGAACCCTTGCTCGGCCTGCTCCTGAAAATAACGCGCCGTCTCCAGCTTGCGCTCTGCTTTCACATCACGCGGGCCGCTGCCATCTTTCAGCGAGTTTTCGGTCGCCGTGGCGATAAAGTCAACCTTCATCTCGGCCTTCGTCCGGTCAAGCGGCACCACATCTAGGCACAGGTGCAGATCGACATCGAGATCGAGGAGGCGCGAGAGCGTCCAGAGCGACCAGGTGCCGCGCAGATCGTCCGCCGACAACAGCGCAATCCAGGGCAGGTGCGGCTCGCGCGGCACCAGGCAGTCAGCGTGCTCGTCATACATATCCCGCAGCAGCGGGGTCAACTCCCCAATCCGCGCTGTCGTGCCAAAGGCCCGCCCGATCAGCGCCGCCTGCTGCTCCGGGCGCACGCCGTGAGGCAGCCAGCACAGCATAGAGTGCTCCAGCCCGCGCAGCTCCACCTGGTCAGTCAAAAGCTGGTAGTAGCGGGCGTACTCCTGGAGCCAGCGCCGCCGCCACAGCGGACGGCCAAGTTTGGCGAGAGCCTGCTGCCAGGCGGCTCGCTCCTGCCGGCGTGTCAGGGGAAGCATCGCCTCAAGTTGCTCGCGCAACGGCGTGGCGAGCGCCACTGTCAGTTCCGCCAGGCGCGCCGGTGCAGTCGCATCCCATTTCTCGACGGCCTCGGCAATCGGCGCGTAGCCAATCGCAGCGGCGTCGAGCGGGCGCAGCAGGTTCAGCATCTGCTGGCGCGGCCCTCTCAAGTCAAACCGTGTCGTGCGCGAGATCACCCGGATCGGCTTCTCCAATCCAGCGAAGAACGGTATCCACTGTTCATCTAGTGTCCCAGCTTCTGGGTGCATCTCTAACGGAAACGCGGTAACGTGGTAGCAGACTGGCTCACTCATGCCCGACACCCTCCAGCAACTTGATCTGCTCCTCCTCTGGATCATAGACCTCAGCGATCACCCTGCTCCCGCGCATGACCGGCGCAATCACGCGCTGGCTGGCGACGCGGGCTGCGGTAGGCGGCTTGAGGAGGGTCTGCCCCATGCTGCGGCGAATCTGGTAGCCGCTCCACAGGACGACCTTATCCCAGAGTGAGATCCCCGTCCAGCGAAAGGTTGCCACCACCCCGGCCGTGCCCCCAGCCGCCGCAAGCAGCAGACGCACGAACCAGCCGGCAGTGAACGCCTTATCGCCGCCAATGCCCAGGAGGCCCGCAAGCAGCCACAGCCCGGCCAGGCCCGCGAAGCCGCCGACGATGTTGGTCAAGGTCAGGATGCCGACCACCCGACGCTCGCCGTGCGATCCTAAGTTTTCTGGTCGTCTGTAGGCCATCGCACCCTCACTATTGCCACTGTTGATGCCGCGCGACGGGGTGCCGCGCGGCATCAAGCAGCGTCAACCCCTATTGGAAGCCGCCCTTCGCGCCCTCCGCCGCCGCAAACAGCGCCCCCAGGACCGGGTGCGCCGCGACGCCGATGATCACCGCCTTCTTTACCCACTCTCCCTGGAACGCCTGGAAGAAGCTGGGGAACCAGGACTGCGTAAAGAAGGCCACGGCGTAGGTGAGCGCCGCGATCACCTCGGCGATGATCACGAACACCCACAGTTTCTTGAGAAACTGGATCGCGGTGTCCGCCCAGGCCGATGGGTCGGGCACGCCGGTCTGCGCGTGCACCGCGGGCGCGAATGCAATGGTGAAGGCCAACGCCACGCCAAAGACGAGTCCGGCGAGCATGAGCGTGCGGCCCCAATTCCGTCCCTCTGTGATGGGTTTCGTGGTTGTCTGGATCTCCATTGTGTGTGCTCCTGTTGCTATGATGATTGGTTGACTATCTGAGTCGCAGGCTTTCCCGCGATCCTCATTCATTCGGTTGTCACGCGTGCCCGCCAGTTAGCGAGCGCAAGCTCCAGCGTATCGCGCTCGCGCAGTGGCACCCGCACCGGCACCCCGGCTGGCTTCCCTGGTGTGAGCGCCGGTGCATCCCAACGTGCCGCCACTGGCGATCCACTGGACTCGGCCAGCAGGTCGGCCGGCAGCAAGGTGAGCGGCGCGGCGTCTGCCTTGAGCGTCACTGTGAGGGTGATCGCCAGCTCTGGCTCCCCGTCGTGTGATACGACAGCCGGCGCGGTGGCCTGCACGTCGAGCACCCGGCGGAGCAGCGCGACGCGGCTAGTGGGCGCGGGGAGATTGACGGCCAGGAGCGCCGGGAGATCGCTGCCCTGCGGCAGCTCCCAGCCTGCCGGCTGCGAGGTTGGTGCGAGCGGCACCAGGTAGACCAGGCGCGTCCCCCCGCTGATTGGCTCGCTGCGCGTCGCCGCCCAGCGCCGCCCGTCGGCGAGGATCAGCGTCCCCGCCCTGCCGTCCGGGATCGCCACCTCAAGCGTCACTTCCATTTGATTTGCAGGAATGGCCTGCGGATCGAGATCCGGCCCGCGCACCGCCACGGCGCGCAGGGCTTCAGCCCCCAGCATGCGCCGCGTCCGAGTCTCGATTAGCCGGGCCGACGCTTTCGGCGCGGCCCGCGCCGACCCACAGTCGGCCAACAGGAGGTCCGACTCGCGGGCGGAGGTGCCCGGCTGTACCTGATAGCGCCGCACCGCCTGGGTGCTGCTCAGGACCACCGTTGCGCCGGGTGTGGCCGCCTTCGCCACTTTATCCGTGATGCACAACACCGGAGGGTACGTGCCAGTCATCTGGGCTAGAATCTGAACCGCTCCGATCGACGCCATATCCGCCGTCCAAAGCGGTGCGGACTGCTGCCCAACTCGTGCCATACCCATCGCCTGCGCCACGTCAGGCGTGTCCGAGCCGAACGCCCACTGCACCGCGAAGTAGAGCACCACGAGCATGATGCCGATGACACCAAGCAGCAGGACTATCTGTTGCTTCGTCGGTCCATTTCCAGCACCCGCCGCCAGGTAGTCGGCGTCGGTCGTGCCAGCCATGACCGCCTGTGCGTCAAACTTAATCAGGGCATCCTTGTACCAGACCAGCGCCATGCCTGATGGGTGAACCTTGCCATCCAGCTCGTCGGCGATGTGCGCGAGCAGCGCAGCGTAGACCTGATCGGCGTCTGGAGCGGGCTTGCTGTGCTGTCGGGCATCCTGCTCAGCTTTGGCCTGTGCCTGCTGGCGGCGCGCCTCCAGGACAGCGCCGAACTGCTGGCGTGTGGCTGCATCGAGCCGGGCCTTCCGTGGCGCCGGCCGGGTATCGCCAGTCAGGTCGGCGTCCGGCGACTCGTCGAGGTGCTGCGCGGCCAGTTCATCCTGCTTCTCGGCGATAAACGCCTTCCAGTGCCGCCAGGTCTTCTCAATATCGCGCGCCAGCGTCGCCTCGGCGCTGTCGATCGCGCGGCGATCATCGTCTCGCGGTCGCATCAGGCCCCTCCTGCCGGCAGGCGCACCGGCACATCGGTCACATTCGTTCCCAGGGCTGTCTCTAGCCCCAGCGTTGGGATGGAAAGCAGGATCTGGCTGCCCTCCGGCACGCTCACCGAGAGCGTCACCCGCCCGGCGCCATCCGTGACGCCGCTCGTGAGTGTCTGGCGCGTCGCGGAGAGCAGCAGCTCGATCCGAAGATCGGGCAGCGGTGTATCACAGGTATCAGTCCCGCGCTTCGCCTGGCAAACCTCAGCGGTCACAGCTCGCGCCGCAGGCTTTGGTGCAGCAACGGTTGGCAGCGGCAGCGGCTCCAGCGGCACAAGAATCGGGCTAGGCAAGCGCGTGGTGAGAGCCGGCGCCGTCCCGTCCGGCGCGGGCGTGCCTGCGATCGGGGTGATTGCCGATGCGTGAGCGGTGGGTGTACCGCTTGTGGGCGCGTTTGGCTCATCTACCGCCTCCGGGCGCAGATCCGGTCCCCACATCCACCCTGGCGTCACCGAGTCGAGCGGTTGCGCTTTGACCCAGCCGCGATAGCATTGTCCCAATAGCCGCACCAGTGCGCCCGCTGGATAGCTGGCGAGCTTGTCGCCCTCCGCGGGCGGCGCGGCGGCGTACATGTCAGTGCCCGTGCCGCCAACCACCGCCTGCCCGGACGGACAGGTTTCTTTGATAACTTCCCGGTTATCTTGGGCGGTTTGCGTGCTCATTGTGATCGGCGCAGCCTGGCCAGTCGGCCGCGGCGTCGGCGGCACGGGCGTCGGCGGCAGGTCCTGCTGGCCGGCGATCGCCGCTTTGACGTTCGGCAGCTCCGGACTGCCGGCAATCAGCCGGTAGCGGCCTGGCCGCCCATCCGTGGGGATCGGCGGCAGGTCAGCGCGGTCGCTCGGCGCGACTACGAGCAGCGCGACGCTGCTCCAGTCGGGGGTGATGCCGATTTGCGAGCGCAGCGTCCAGCCAGGTGCTATGTCGTCGCTAGTAGCAACAGCGCGCCAGCCAGGTATCACGCCGGGACTCTCCTGAGTCTGTGCCGGATCAGGTTTGTACAAGGTCAGTACGGTGTCGACGCCTGCCCCCAGGTCGTAGGTCAGTGCCGTGAAGGGCACGCCGCCCTTGACCGGCACCAGCAAGAACGTGTGCCGGCCCGCGTAGCACGCGCCGGGGCGCGGGTCGGGGCAGCGCATCGACAGGTCATAAGGTACGTTCCATGCGAGCCGAACAGCATGCGGCACGTCATAGGCGTTGCCAATCAGGTCGTCTGGGTCCGTCCGTTCCACTGGCGCTGAACCGGCCGGAGTGACGCTTCGGGCGCTCAGGGTGTATGTCTTGCCATTGGTATCGCCTGGCGACTTATTTGTGACCTGCACCAGATACCAGGCATCGGCGTCCACTGTTACCGTCACAGCAGCCGATGGGTTGCCGATCCGCTCGTCATCGTTCCAGCCAATCGGCTGCTCAGCATTGCCGGCCAGGAACACGTCGATCGACGGATCGATCCCGCCGGCCTTGTCCACAGTGGCCGCAATGCGATACTGCCGCCCGCCTTTGAGTAGGAACGAGAACACATCAACGGGAGCGTCGTTGAAGTTCAGGTTCGGGATATCGGTCTCAGTCGCAAGCGCGCAGGGCTGGGTAAGTTGGTGGTTCGGATCACAGGCGTCACGCCCGAAGCCAGGCGGCAGCGGCGTCGCTGTGGCCGGGAGCGGCGTTGGTGTGGCGATGATGACGATCGGCGTCTGTGTTGGCACAGCAGCCGAAGGCACAGGCGTTGGGGGTAACGCCGTTGGTGTCGTCGTTGGCGGTAGCGTCGGGGTGTCCGTCGGTGGCTCCGGCGTCGGCGTAAACGGGAGGCTTTGAGCCGCCGTACCCGCCGCAGTGCCAAACCAGAGCAGCGGCGCAACCACCAGGCCAAGCAGCAGACCGATGATCAGGATGCGGATCATGCCAGGGCCATAAATCACGATTTACCTCGCTTGCCGCGCTTCCACGGCTGGCGATGGACAGGAGCAGGATTGGCCGGAGCTGCCGGCGCATTCGCCACAACCGGTTCGGGTTCGCCCTGCCGCCGCACCTCCGGCACGCGCGGCAGCACCGGACCTTGCGTAGCGCGAGCCGGTTGCGCCGCCGCACGGCGCGCTTCTGCGGGTGCGGACGGAGCGGCGCTCGCCACCGGCGTGGGTGAGGCCGCCGGGGTAGGTGCAGCAGGGTTGTCGCTGATCGGCCGCCCGCTCGCCATCTGCACCGTGGGCACTGGGGTCGCAACGGGAGCCGCCGGCGCACTTGCCGGGGCTGGGCTTACTGGCATGACCGGCGCAGCAGGAGCAGGAGCTGGCGCCGCTGGTGTTGCATCACTGAGGGGCGCCGAATGCACCGCTGGCGCGGCTGGGGCCGGCTGCACCACCGAAGCTGCGGAGACTGGGGCCGGGGCCACCGTGTCAGGAATCACTGCCGGCGCAGGCGCGGGCGCCGGCACAGGTGGAAGCCCGGACACATTCGGTGCGGCGCTGGTTGGAACAGCGGCGGGCACGGGAGCATCACCCGCCCGCACCGGGCGCCCTTCGGCATTCGCGACCGGAGCTGCCCCGCTTCCCGCGCCCTGAGCGCCGGCACCTGCTCTCTGACCATTCGTGCCCACGCCGCGTACGGGCGCGGCCTGGCCGCTCTTAGGCGTAACCCCTGGCGTCCCTGCTGGTTGCGTTGGGGCGGTGGCCATCCCCGCAGTTGCAGTGGCAGTAACCGGCTCCGCGCTCGTAGCGGCAGCGGCCGGCCCCGCACCTGTGGCAGTGACAGCCATCCCCGCAGTTGTAGCGGCAGCGGCGTCGCTCGGCGCGGCGATCGCAACGCGCAGCGCCTGGCCAACCCTCAGCGCCATCACCTTCGCCCCATCGGCGGGCGCGATCCTCACCTGCCCGCCCGCCGTCTCCAGCACCCGGCTACCATCCGCAAGCATCCGCATATCAGTCACGGCATGACCGTTCGCCATCAAGCCATCCGCCGTGCGCGCTACCGCAATCGGCTGGCCAGCCTGTAGTGGGCCGATCGAAGTCATCGCCTCGTTGAGCAGGAATGCGCTGGTGGGCTTGAGCGCCGCGCGCCGATCCTGGGCAGTGGCCAACCGGCTCCTGAGCGCAGTTAGCGAGCTTCCGACGGTCTCACGGTCGCGCCTCGCATGGCCAGCGAACTCCTCACGCTCTAGATCGGCGATACGCGCAGCCAGATCGGCGATTTCCCGGTCAAGCTCACGCACTGCCTGATCTTTCCGATTGCCGCGCAGCATACGCATATGGCGAGCCGGGTGGTTCTGAGGGGCAGGCGTATTCGACGGGTTGTCTGTTTCCGGCGTGTGCTGATTAGGGCTCGTCTCCTTTGCGTGATCAGGCCGCTTCTCGCGCAGTGCCCGGTTGCGCATTGCCTTGAGAAGCGCCTGTTTCTGTGCTCGCGCCGCCAGCTCGGCCAGCACGCGCCGCTGCATCTCCGGGTCATCCTCAGCGTCGTGCAAGTGCTCGACGGCGCGATCCAGGTCGGCCGAGTCAAGGTCCGGCACGAACGTCGCAGAAGCAGCCTCCTCGTCGGTTGCCACCCGATCACCACCTCGCAGCCTGGCCGCCTCACGGCGGAGCTTGTCAGCTTTGCGGAAGTTGCGGGTCTGCCGGGCACGATCGGCGCGGCGCTCTAGCACGCGCGCCTGCTGCTCGCGGGCGCGCTGCTCGGCTTCTTCCTGCCGCCGCTTGGCCTCGGCATCAGCTTCAGCAGTGCCTGCCCCATCATAAGAGCCACGCTCGTACCAGGCAGCCTCTGCCGTGCTGAGATCGGCATCCTGCCGGACGCGCCGATCCTCCATCCGCGCATCCAGCTTATCGGCAACGCGGTTCGAGAGCACCCGCCCGGCAGCTTGTGAAAGGGGATTATCGCCCACATTCCGTCCGGCGCGCCGGATCATGGTCGAGCCGACCTGCCCCAGCGCCATTCCTAAGCCACCGCCAGTGAGCGCTACGCCAGCGACCATCGCGGCGGTCGTCGCCCAGCCCTTCAGCATCCCACCCACGGCAGCCGGCGCGCTGCCTGTCACCGCGCTGACCGACGAGAGCGCTGTGTTGATCGTCCCCAGCGCCTGTTTGCCCTGCCAGATGACGATGATTATCAGCACGATGCCGCAGATAAACACCAGAAAGCCGTTGCCACTCGCGGCGACGAGCTTGAGAACCGCCAGGCCAACGCCGATCAGGAACGACGCCAGCCAGGAAGCACGCAACACCGAGAGAATGGCCTTGATCTGGCTGCTGAACAGCGCCTCGGTTGGCAGGAAGACGGCAAACACCAGCGACAGCAGCAGGGCAAACCAGACCAACGCCAGCGCCACCGCGAAGATCATTTGGATGATCTGCTCGATGATCGCGCCGCCGGTCATAAAGATGCCCGTGACCTGCCGTATCCCGCCCTGTGCGGCGAGTCCCACAGCCTCCTGGCGCTTGCTGGCGTCAGATTCCCCCGAAATATCTTGTTGTGCGAAATATTTGGAGCGAAACTCGTCCGCCATCGCGAGGATGTCGGCGCAGTGAATATCCTCAGCATTGGACCAAAGGTAGCGGGCACCGTAGTCGTTCAGATACATCGCGGCGACTGTACGCGCGGGCGTCTTGCATGAGGTTTGGTTGGTATAGATGCTTTGAGAGGCGTCCGGCATGTCGCCTGTGTTCGTCGTCGGGATGCCCGGCGCTTGAACGCTAGTAACTGCCGTCTGGGCGGTCTCCTGGAGGATGGAACCGACCATCACCCGCAGATCTTCAGTCCCCTTGATAAAGCCGCCACCAAGCGAGAAGATGAGCAAGGCCAACAGAATCGGGCGCACTGCACGGCGGAGGTCAACCCAGCGGATGTCAATCGCCCATTGCACCATGAAGCTGATGACAAAGATCAGCCAGGCGACAATCAGCGCCAGGTAGAATAGAAACTTGACCGGCTTGGTCAGCGCTGTGAAGGCATTGACCATCACTGAAGTAATGAGCCAGACCCGCAAATCTTCAAGCCAGCGTGCCAGTATCAACCCGGCCCGATTCATCTGCCAGATCGAGAGATCGAGCTGTTTGAGTTGCTTATGAATGAAATCGTCGATATAGCAGCCCGGATCGGTGATCTGGCACGCAAACGTTGGCTGCGGAATGAGCGCCGCCAGCACAAACAGGGTGGCCAGCACCCCGACAATGAACAGTCTGCAACGCGTCACTGCGCCCTCCGTCGCGCCAGGCCGATCAGGATCACCAGCACCACGAGCACGACAAACGCATCGGTGATCCACCAGATCAGCGGAAGTGTCGCCGGTGTCGTTTCCGCCGAGCAACCGGGGGCTTCACCGCAAGCAAAGACCGGCAGCGGTGCAATCACCAGCAGCACGGCCGCCACTAACGTGGACAGGACCACCGGCATCCGCTTGAGTTCTCGCCGGATCATTGCACTCTCCTGCGCGCCAGGCCGATCAGGAACGCCAGCGCCACAAGCACGACACCTACACCCAGCACCCACCAGATGATCCACAGGGCTGATGCACTCGACGCCGCTGGCGCTGCTGGTGTGGACACCGGCGGCACCTGGCCGGCAGGCGGTAGGCCAGCTACAGACGTATCCACAGGAGCGAGCGGCAGAGGCGTGGCCAGACTCATCGCAGTCGGCAGTGCCTGTGCTGGCGCCGGCTCGCCGGGCGCACCGGGCGCAAAAATCATGTCTGGGTCGAGCACGATTCGAGCGCCGTCCAGCCGCAATAGGGCGTTGCGCGTCTGGTCAGGAATGAGGACGAGGCGAAAACCGGAGCTAGCCGGGTAACTGTCGGCGATTAAAGCGTTCCCATCGGAACGCCGCCCGCTCGTCAGCCACACCACCTTCCCAGCCAGGGGATCGCTGAGGGCGACTCCGTTCGCGTCCGTCACCAGTTGGAGCGTCTGGCCGCCCTCCAGCCGCAGCAGGAGCGTCGCGCCACCAACGCCAGCGTCGGACTTGTCGCGGAGCAGCAGTCGAATGCGGGTCGTATCGGAGGATTGCAGACTCAGCACGAGCAGAATGATGAGCAAGAAGCGCATGTTTCTTCCTAGTCGGGCAGGCGCTCGTGTGCCCACGTGGCCCGCATTTCCGCGCGGTGATTGTTCTCCACGATAAGGTTTTCGGCACTTTCCAGTGTGGGGCGTCCAGGAGACGAGCTTTCCCTTCGTCAGGCTCAGGAACCGGCAGTTCGCTCGCTCTGGACCGGCTAAAGCCTCGAATCCAGAGTGTTAAGCGGACTGGTCGTTCCAGAAACCTTGTCCACATGAAGCATATCATCGCCACCCCAATCGCGATCATGGGTTAACTGTCAAAATTCAATTAAAAAGTACCAATTGTGCCGCTGCAAAAGTACCACCGCTACTGCGGCGCCTATCATGGGCAGATTGAGACAGGCTGACCGAGGCCGGCGATGCGCGCACGAAAGGGCATTTGAAGGCGTCAGGATGGGGAACATGGCGGGGACTCGCGCCTCAGCATCGGCGGTGCGGATTTGAAGTGAGCGAGCACCAATCGAGTGCGTTGGCAATGTGCTACAAGTTAAGGCCGTCTTCAACCGAGGCAGGAACCGACGATGATGTAACTATGCTATCATGGCCTCCTGAACCAGAAAGGGGAGGTGGACTGGCACATTTCACCACATAGTATACGAGGAGGCCATCGATGGACGACCAGGTTCACAAGGCGTTCGACCACCTCGCCCAGACGATCCGCAAGACAGATAATCCCCAGGATCTGGTGTGGCTGCTCCAGCGGACGGGGGAGCAGTACCAAGAGGTGAAGGACAAGGTCATCAAGGTGATCGCCGAGGGGGTGCGAGATCGAGAACGCTTCGGTCAAGGAGTCTCCTGGCTCCTCGAAAAGCCCGCAGACGCACTCACCTTGGCCCTGAAGCTGCTCGAACCACTGCCAGACTATCTGGTCGACGTGCTGACGCCGCCCAAGCAGCCACAGCCACCAGGAACATCCAGGTTCCTGTGGACTGGCCAGAAGGGCAGCAAGCCGCTGGAGAAGCCCACGGCCCGGCCGCGACAAACGATTCCGATCGTGGCGGCCGTGTTCTTCCGGGAAATGGGCATCGATGCCGGCGACCCGGCATCCTGGGTTCTCAGCCCGCCCCGGTTGGGCGGGGACGGAAAGAACCATACATTCCTGGCCTTCGGAGACCAGGAGTGCGAAGTCATTTGGCATCCTGACTGGTGGCTGTTCGACCGCCCGAAGAAACGGGGTGCGTGACGTTCTACGACAGCCGAGGTCAGCCGGCACCGTTGGGTGTCTTGGTCCACCTACGTGCCGTTGGGCGCGGTCTATCAACGCTATCCTAATACAATCCATACTGTGATTTGTTGAACCCTTGAAACCTCTTCTGAGCCGTGATAGGATATGAGCAGCCACCCTTTCTACCGAATCCTCTTTACGGGAGGCCCTATGTTGTATTTCAAGTCAGCGCGCTGCGCGCGAGCGTCCGCGTCCCAGCGCCCGAAATGGTCCCCCACAGGTCGGGCAGACCAGCCACGGCATCTGCCCTGGCTTACACCCACCCGAGGCAGCAAAGCCGGCAAGCGGCGTTTCCGTTTGTGCAGAGAGGTCACTTCCGCGGCGGGCGGGTGATCACCTCCAGCCGTACCCCATAATACCGATTGCGGAACACGTTGGGCGTCGCGATCACCCCATCGGGGTAGTTCGCGGCATGAATCATCAGCCCATCGCCTGCGTAGAGCCCGACGTGCGTAATTGTCCCAGCGGGGCGGCCGTTGGCGTTCGCGCCGGTAAACAACAGCAGATCACCCTGCTGCGCCACGTTGGCCGGATCGACCGAGTCACCGGCCTGCCAGACCACGGGGTACCGGCTCTGGTTGCTGGTGCCGTGGCCGATCGTCACCCCAACGCTTTTGTAGGCGCCCCACATCAACCCGGAGCAGTCCCAACATGGCTCGCCGCCCTGCGCATCACAACTCGGCGTCACGCCCAGGCCAGAGCAGGGTTCCCAGCCCTTGCCACCCCAACAGTAGGGCCGCCCGATCTGTCCGTAGGCGAAGGCCACCACATCGGTCGCGTCGGCAGGCGGCGGCAACCCTTGTGCCGGCCTGGCCGGGTCGTTGTAGGACGCCGCGATCGTGCCATCCTGGTCGCAGTTCGGCTGGTGCGCGCGCGCCCACTGCACCCGCAGGCCGCCGCTCTCTTTGTCGCCCGCCTGCCCTGTCAGATCAAGCCGGAGATCGAGCGTCTGCACCTCGCCGTCAGGCGCAAGGATCGGTACAAGAGTCCGGGTGTCACCCGCCGGCACGCTGCCCTGCATCACCGCTGGGTCATCCGCCTGCCCCGCAAGCCGGGCCGCATCCCGGCTCCAGCTCCAGCCGCTGCCGCCCATCCGCGCACCATCTGGGCGCTGCACCGCACTGATAACGACCTGGCGCGCCGGCACGAAGGCGAACGGCTCGCCGCGATTGCTCCATGTCAACCTGGCTTCGTAGAGGCGGAAACTGCCGCTCACGACATCGGTTTTCCGTACCTGGGCCTGCACGTCGAGCGACGACGATAGGTTGATAATCTGGCCGAGATAAAAGCCACGGCCCGACTTGGTATAGGGCGTTGGCGCGGGCGGCGGGTTGCCGAGCTTGCCGTACTCTTGCTCCCAAATGACGTAATACTCCGGCACCTGCGGCGGGATGCCGGTTGTCGGATCGGGCGCGCCATCGCGGTAGCCCTTAATCGGCCCGGCCTCGCCGTAAGGCTTCGGCGTCGGCGTGGGACACACCCAACGTGGAATCGACTGCGCGCCGGCCCCCTGGCTGACTTCCCACGGCAGCGTGACACACGACAGAAGCAGCGTCGCCAGCGCGAAGCAAACACACACGGCAAGGATGCGGTTGGCCGGGCGGGTGATCATGACTAGCGCTGCTCCATCATCTGACCATGAACATTCAGCAGGCTCCAGCCCTGGTCGGTCTGCTTGAGGCTGAACTCCCAGCGCGCTGTACCGCGCTGGTGTGTCACAATGACAGCCACCATCGTCGTCTGTCCAAGGGCCTCTGCCGGCTGCAACTGGCGAGCTTTCACCGAACCCAGTGCCCCCGGCACCTTCGCGTCCGACTGCAACTTGATCCAGTCTCGAACGGACTCAAAGGCTCGCACGCTCCTGAGATTGCCAACGGACGCATCGAACATAGCGGTCAGCGTTGCCTCATCGCGCGCCGCCAGCGCATCAAGCGCCTGGTTTACCGTCGCCTCCGGGCCGGCGGCCGAGCTGCTGGAGGACGCAGCGCCTGGCGCTGTGGCTCTGCCCGTGCTGGGGCCGCCGCAGGCGCTCAGCAGCAGGATGAGTGTCAGAATCAGGGTCATTCGTCGAAACAGCATTATGGAACTCCTTGTACTAACAATGCCGAGAGCATTAGTGGTTGCGCCAAAACGCGCGATTGAAAATTACGTTCGTCAACGACCGTCAACCACTGCCAACGTCCGTCGGACGACCCCCACAGCGCTCCGCGCTGCCCCCAGGAGGTGAGCTGCGGCGGCGTATCCGGCGCCCCGTCAGGCGTGACGGTGAACCGCCAGGTCGCCCCGTCGTCCAGCGGCCGGGCCGCCAGCAAGGTGCGAACGCTGCGGTTGGAGCTGGAGGAGTCGCGGGCGTCGCGGCGACTGAGATCATCCTCAACCCAGGATGCGGCGATCCCGTCGGTTGTCACCTCATAGGCCAGGCTTGGCTCAAAGCCCCCAAGATACGCCGGATCGCCTGGATCATCGGTAAAGCGCCCGTCGCTGCGATGCTGCGCAATCGTCTCTACCGCACCCCAGCTCGTGCCACCATCCAGACTCACGCGCGCCTGCACTGCACCTGCCACGGGGCCGGGACCAGGCGTCTGACTCCAGGCACCCGCGACGACAATGCTGCCATCTGGGCGTTGCGCCGCTACAACACTTGTCGCTACGATCGCCTCCTTGCGCACTTTGGCGCCGTCGTTGAGCTGGCGCGCCCCCCAGGTCTGCCCGCCGTCGGTCGAAGCAGCCAGTGTCACCGTCGAGGGGAAATGACCGTCCGTCCGATCCCAATCGGTCAGGATGGCGTACAGGTGCGGCGCTTGCCCGGTCGGCTGGACCAGGGCCAGGTCGCCGCTGTACTGGAGGCCAGGGGCGATTCGCGCCGAAACAGTCCGCCCCCCGCCCGGCGTGTGGCGCACCAGCACTGGGTAGCCGTACTGGCCATCGCCCGGCCCGTCAATGAGTGCCAGCAGGTAGAGCGTCCCGGCGGCATCGCTTTTGAGACCGATCACCCGCCCACGTAGCCCGGTGTCCTCTGTCGCGCCCCAACTCGCGCCAGCATCGCGAGAGCTTACGAGGTAGATCTGTGTATCTTCGCCTCCATAGGCCACGGCGATCGTGTCACTCATCGTCCAGGTAATCCCCAGGCCGCCGAAAAACCTGGAGACCGGTGCGACATTGAGCGTCTGCCCGTCGATCCAGCGCCCATTCCTGCTCTGTACTCGGACCCACACGTCGCCTGCATAGGCGTCGGGTCCCCCACCCCAGACCAGCCAGGCAACCGCAGCCCGGCCATCCTGCGGACGGATGGCAAGGGCTGGCGATCGGGTTGAGCGCGCCCACGGCGTCACCGTCCCCGGCTGCTGCCCCAGTTCGTCCTGCCCGCCCTTGAGTGCCGGCGGGGGTGGCGTTGGCCGGACGGTCGGGGTCGGAGTGCTCGTCGGCCGGACAGTCGCCGTAGGTTTCCCCGGCTCCGGCGTACATGCCGGGTAGGCCAGCACCGTCGGTTGCGGTGTTGGCGTCGGCGTGCCGGGCCGGACGGTGGCGGGAGGCACCGGCGTATCCGGCTGGTCATAGCCATACGGCCAACAGCCGCCTGCTACAGCGGTCGCGCGGACCTGCTCAGGCATGAGCGGCGGAGCGCAAGCCGTGAGCACCAGCACCAGCAGGATGGCGAACAGGCGACGCATGATCCTAGTTCTCCAGGCTATCCTCGATCGCGTCACGCAGCGCGTCGTCACGATCTAGCGGGATAAGCGGCGGCAACGGCGCGGGCGGCGCGGGCGGCGGCAAGCTTGGCCCCAGGTGGGGCGGGCCGGCCAGCGTAGCCACTGGCAGCCGGAAGGCAGACTGATCTGCACGCCCATCTTTTGCCCGCCGCCCACCCGTCTCCGCAGCGGTTGCCGTCGCAGTCGCCACGCGCGGCCCACTCCCACGGAGGCGCAACGCCGCGCCGAGGGCCACCAGTAACAGGCCGACAAGTAACCAGGGCAGCCAGGGTGGGATCGCCGACAGCGGGTCCTGTGTCTCAGCCGTGCGCGGCAAGCGCGGAGGTGCGGACGCCCTGGTCAAGATCGGCCTGATTTGAATAGTCACGGTGCTCGTGTTATTGCCCGGCGGGTCGCCAGGTGTGCTCGTCGTGATGATTGCCGTGTTCGGGATGTCCCCCGGCTTGGCGTTCGCATTGACCTGCACGGTGATGCGGTAGGTCGCTTCTTCGCCAGGGTCTAGCGTGCGCGGGTAGGCTGTCACCGTCTGCCCCTTGACAGCGATGTCCCCCTTGCTGCTCGACAGATCAATAACCTTCAGCGCGTCGGGAACGGTGTCCTGGACCACGACATCAGCCGCCATGGTTGCTCCCCGATTGGTGACGCGCAGCGTGTAGACAAACTTGCTGCCTGGATCAACAGCCTGCACATCAGCGACTTTGGTAATAGCCACATCAGGCGGCTCTGGCACCGTCGTAGGCTCAGGGATCGCTGTCGGCTCTGGCGTTGGCGTTGGGTCCGGGTCACGATCTCGATGCGGGGGCGGCGTGGCCGTCGGTGGCGCGGGTGGTGTCGCAGTCGCCGGCACCGGGGTAGTAGTAGCTGGTACCGGCGTGTCCGCCGGTGGCTCCGGCGTCGGCAACGGCGGTGGCGTCGGTGTGCCGATGCTGGCAGCGACATTGGCTGAGGTTGGCGTGGACGGTGCCAGCAGCGCCGCCCCTGCCATAATCAGGCAGAAGACGCCAACCATGAACAAACCTGAGATGAGGGTGCTGTAGAAACGTGTTCGCACGATGGTCCCCCTAATTAACGCCTGACGAGCGGGAGGTACATCCGCTCCTGGCTGGATTGCACGTTCATCGTTGCCGGGCCGTAGACCGTCTCGGTACCATTTGTTTCAACCTCGACAAGCCAGTAATAGACTGGGCCGCTCTCCGGTGCGCTGGAGTCGCTCATGCGATAATCACCGCCCCGGCTGCCCAGACTGGGCACGTAGCCGACGATCACGGCCTTCGTTCGATCCCGGCGCGTCGATCGCTCGACGCGGAAGATGCTGGTGTTCCGCTCCGCCAGGGTTCCCCAGCGAACCAGGTAGCCTCGCGGGGCAGTCGGCTCGGCCAGCAAGTAGGCCAGCGCCACCGCCGTCGTGGTGTTCGCATGCAGGCCAATGTCAAGCGTGTCGTCGCGCGGCGCTCCCGCCGACAGTGCGGCGACCGGGATCGGCGCGGTCGTAATGGTGTAGTCGCGATAGACCCCCGCCAGCGCCTGCACCTTGATGCGGACAGCGTACCGCCCCAGGCGCAGACCGTCGAAGCGGTAGAGGCCCTGCCCGTCGGTCGTGGTGGTCGCCAACACCCGCCCGGTGGCCGGGTCCAGCAGGTCCAGCGGGACGTTAGCCAGGCCGGTCTCGCCGGCGTCCTGCTGCCCATCGCTGTCCGCATCCAGCCAGATCCAGTCGCCCACCCGCCCTACGATTGGTACGTCGATATCGGTCGTCGTGCCGTCGTTCGGTGTTGGGTCCGGCCCGGCGCTGCCGTCGTCGCCCACGCTCGCGGTGTTCACAATCGCGGTCGCCAGGCTCGCCGGCAGCGGGTTGGGAAGTGCGAGTGTGAAGGTGCGGGTCAGGATCGCCTCTGGCGCAACGACGCCGATGCTGCGGGTGTAGGTGCCATTGCCCGCTACGGTCCAGGCAGGATCAGCCACAGTGACACTCGCAGGTGGGGTTTCGCTAAGCACCACCCCCGTCGCAGTGATCGGCCCTGTGTTCCTGATCGTCAGGGTATAGGTCAGCGTGTCGCCCGGTTGTACCTGGGTCACGCCGTCAGTCTTGGTGATGGAGAGATCGGGCTTCTGTACAATCGTCGTCGTGGTGCTGGTGTTGTCTCCCGGATCTGGGTCCGGCGTCGCGCTGCTGATCGTCGCTGTGTTCGTCCGGCTGATGCTCGTGCCGGCGCCATCCAACGTGCCGTTGATCGTGATGGTGCTGCCCATCCCCGCATCCAGGTTGCCGAGACTCCAGGTCAGCGTCCCGCCAGTCGTAGACGACGGCGTGGGGCTGGCGCTGCTGAACGTGAAGCCAGGCGGCGGGGTATCCGCGATCTGCACGTTGG
>WNFU01001800.1_pt1 | contig 29907 bp, 32 predicted proteins | sample 5400121 | NCBI WGS metagenome assembly WNFU01 (sample SAMN13153360, study PRJNA577476) | soil metagenome | isolation source: 100 cm soil or saprolite under grassland replicate 1 | place: USA:California | collected 2016-06-15 | reverse complement strand
CGCACCTGGCTGAGCTGTGCGGACACGTGCGCTCTCACGAAGGACGTCACGTCCGCCGCCGGATCCCATCGTCGCCCGAGCGCACCGAATGCGCCGTAGTACTCGGCGCGGTGGCGTCCCCACCACTCCTCGAGAGAACAGAACTCCGGCCGCTTGAAGCCGCCGCGGTAAATCGCGAGGGAGGAAAGGACGCGTGCCGTGCGTCCGTTCCCATCGCCGAAGGGATGCACCGCTGCGATAGCCACATGGATCCATGCCGCCGCGATCGCCGGATGGGCCCGCAGGGCGGTCATCCGTCGGCATACGTGCTCGACGAGACGCTCGACCTCCGACGCCGCAGGCGGCTCGTAGACGACCTCACCGCTCTGATCGTTCACGATGAAGCGCGCCTTGCCGTAGCGGCCGGCGCCGCGGGTGAACCGTCCAGCCATGACACGGTCGTGGATCGCCTTGACCAGCTCCGGCGACCATTCGAAGACCGGATCGTCGGCGCGACGGAGCGCGTAGCTCATCGCATCGCGGTAGCCGAGCACGAGGTCGCGGTCGCCCTCGGCGACGGACGCGGGCCGTTCACCCACCAAGATCCGGCGAACCTCCTCGACGGTGACGGGAACGCCCTCCATCGACGTGCTCGCGGCGACCGCTTCCGCCTGCAGATCGCGGCGCAGCTGCCCCTCCCACGAGCGAACGAGCGGCGCCTTCGCGTCCAGCGCGTGGCGCCACTGCTCGAGCTCCTCGAGCGGAGCAGCGAAGCCATCCTCCTGGAAGGGAAGAAGGGGAGCCAATCTCTTTGCCATTCTGCTAGCAGAATAGCAGAGTTGCGCCCATGGGGGCTTCTAGGCCGGACCCTCCCTCCGGCATCCCGTGCCCTCGATCGTCCCCGTGGGCAGGATCGCGGGCGGATCGCCCGGATCCGGGTACGACACGTACCACGCGGGGACGCTGCGCATGACGTCGAGCCACGGGACTGCGCTGACGGGTCCGATGAGGAAGCGCCGCACGTAGTGGATCCCGACGCCGTCGCGCTGCTGGAGGCGCACGCGAACGAGGTTCGTGCCCTCGATGTGCTCGAGGCCGACGACGCGACCCGGCGCGAGCGCGTCGGCGCGCGCGCGACCGGCGTCGAGATGGCGGCGCATGCAGGCGATGAACGAAGGAGAGCGCGGGTCGAGCGTGTTCTCGTACGACACGCGGTCGCCCCGCTCGAGCGCCGCGCGGTGCAGGTCGAAGAGGCCCTGGATCGTCGCCGGCGTGTCGGGCCCGATGAGCGGCGGCTTCCGCGCGACGAACGGGTCGGCGACCCCGCTGATCAGCGCGACGGCAAGCGCGGCGAGGATGAGGAGCACGCGTCGCCCGCTGCCCGCGCGCGGATCGGGAAGGTGCCGCCGTCCCCACGAGAGTGCCATCGGATCCTTATCCTCCGCCCAGTGACGGTCACGTGATGCGCCCCGATCCGGACCGGTTCCCGCTCATCCCGTGGCCGCGGTCGATCGAGCCGCGCGACGGGCAGGCCGCGCCCGGCACCGCGGCGACGGTCGAGACCGACGCGCAGATCGACGCCGAGGGCTACCGCCTCGACGTCGGCGAGCGCGGGATCCGCATCGCGGCCGCGGATGACCGCGGCGTCCGCTACGCGCGCCAGGCGCTGCGGCAGCTGACGCGCGATGACGGGAGCATCCCGGCGGTGCGCATCGACGACGCCCCGCGCTTCGCTTGGCGCGGGCTGCACCTCGACGTGTCGCGCCACTTCTTCCCCGTGTCGTTCATCAAGCGATACATCGACCTGCTCGCGACATACCGGCTGAACGTCTTCCACTGGCATCTCACCGACGACCAGGGATGGCGCCTCGAGATCAAGAGCCGGCCGCGTCTCACCGAGGTCGGCGCGCGCCGCCGCGAAACGGTCGTCGGCCGTCATCGCGTCGAGCCCGTGCGCTACGACGCGACGCCCCACGCCGGCTTCTACACGCAGGACGAGGTGCGCGACGTCGTCGCGTACGCGCGAGAGCGGCACGTCGACGTCCTACCGGAGATCGAGTTCCCCGGGCACTCGACCGCGGCCCTCGCCGCGTACCCCAAGCTGGCGTGCGGCGAGCCGCCGACCGAGGCGCGCACGACCTGGGGGATCTCCGAGGTCGTCTACTGCCCGACCGACGCGACGTTCGCGTTCCTCGAGGATGTCCTCGGCGAGGTCGCCGACCTCTTCCCGTTCGGCTACATCCACATCGGTGGCGACGAGGCGCCGAAGACGCGCTGGCGTCAATGCCGCGAGGCGCAGGAAGTGATGCGGAGGGAAGGCCTGCGCGACGAGGACCATCTGCAGAGCTGGTCCATCGGCCGCGCCGGGAAGCTGATCGAGGGGCTCGGCCGGAAGATGATCGGGTGGGACGAGATCCTCGAGGGCGGCCTCGCGCCGCACGCGACCGTGATGTCGTGGCGCGGGACCGAGGGCGGCATCGCCGCGGCGCGCATGGGCCATGACGTCGTCATGAGCCCCGAAGGGGATCTGTACTTCGACCACTACCAGGGCGACCCCGCGTCCGAGCCGCTCGCGCACGGCGGGGTGACGGAGCTCGAGGACGTGTACCGGCACGAGCCGGTGCCGGCGGAGCTGAGCGCCGCGGAGGCCGGGCGCGTGCTCGGCCCGCAGGCCTGCGTGTGGACCGAGTTCATCGCCACGCCGGAGCACGTCGAGTACATGGCCTACCCGCGCGCGCTGGCGCTCGCCGAGATCGGCTGGTCAGGGCCGGAGCGCGACCTCGCGCACTTCCGCGCGCGTCTCGAGCGTGAGTCTGCCTGGCTCGACGCGAGGCGGGTCGCATACTCCCGCTCGTGGCGCAGGTGACCGCGGTCCCGCCGGTCCCGCCCCTCGCTCCGCTGCGCGCGCGGGCGCCCGGCGGCAGGCTCGCGGGCGCGATCGACGTGTTCCGGCTGATCGCGCGCAAGCCGCTGGGCCTGCTCGGGCTCGCCGGCGTGCTCTTCTTCTTCGTGCTCGCGTTCGTGATGCCGACCTTCATCCCGTACGACGACCGCGTCGACGTGCTCGCGATCTACCAAGCGCCCTCGCTGGTGCACCCGCTCGGCACCGACTCGAGCGGCCGCGACGTCTGGGTCCAGATCGTCCACGGCGGCAAGGACATCCTCGTCGTCGGCCTCGCCGCGGCGCTGCTCTCGACGTTCATCGCCGTGACGTTCGGCGCCCTCGCCGCGACGGTCGGTGGGAAGGTGGACACGGCGGTCGTCACCGTCACGGACATCTGGCTGACGATCCCCCACCTGCCGCTCCTCGTCGTCCTCGCGGCCGTCGTGACGCTGAACAGCCTTCTGTACATCGCGCTGATCATCGGGATACTCGGCTGGGCGAGCCTGCTGCGGCAGATCCGCGCGCAGGTGCTCTCGCTGAAGGAGCGCGACTACGTCGAGGCGGCGCGCTCCCTCGACCTCGGGCTCCCGCACATCATCTTCCGCGAGATCCTGCCGAGCATGCGCAGCTACATCGTCATCCACTTCATCCTGTCGATGACGAGCGCCATCTACGCGGTCGTCGCCCTGCTGCTGCTCGGGCTGGTGCCACTGTCGGGGCAGAACTGGGGCCTGATGCTGAACTACGCGTACACGCGCGGCGCGATCTTCTTCCGCGACAGCATCTGGTACATCGCCAGCCCCATCATCGCGATCGTCCTGTTCCAGCTCTCGCTCGTCTGGCTCGCGTCGGCGCTCGAGGACATCTTCAACCCGCGCTTGCGAGGATCGGCCTAGCCCTGTGCCGCGGCCAGGTCGCGCGCCGGAGCTCCCGAAAGACGTCGTCCTCTCCGTCCGCGAGCTCTCGATCGACTACGCGACGCGGCGCGGACCCGTCCACGCGGTGCGCGACGTCTCCTTCGACGTCAAGCGCGGCGAGACGCTCGCGATCATCGGCGAGAGCGGCTCCGGCAAGACCACGATGGCGGTCGCGCTGATCCACCTCTCGCCGGGGTCCGCGCGGGTCAAGCACGGCAGCGTCCTCTACAACGGGCCGCGCGAGGTGCTCGACATCACGACGCTCGCCGCGGACGAGCTGCGCCAGTACCGCTGGAGCGAGTGCGCGATGGTGTTCCAGGCTGCGCTCAACTCGTACAACCCCGTGCTCACGATGTGGGAGCACTTCCTCGACACGGCACGCGCCCATGGCCTCTCCGATCGCAAGGACGTCCGGCGGCGCGCCGACGAGCACCTGCGCCTCGTGAACCTCGACGCCGACCGGGTGCTGCGCGCGTATCCACACGAGCTCTCGGGCGGCATGAAGCAGCGCGTGCTCATCGCGCTCGCGCTCCTTCTCGAGCCGCAGATCGTCATCCTCGACGAGCCGACGACCGCGCTCGACATCCTCACCCAGCGCTCGATCATCGACCTGCTCCGGCGCCTCCGCGAGAAGCTCGGATTCTCGATGATCTTCATCTCGCACGACCTCTCGCTCGCGGCCGAGCTCGCGGACCGCGTCGTCACGATGTACGCCGGGACCGTCGTCGAGCGCGCGAGCGTCGACGACCTCTTCTACCGCCCACGGCACCCGTATTCGGTGGGCCTCCTGCGCGCGGTGCCGAACGTGTCGGGCGCGCTCGGCAGCGTCGCCTCGATCCCGGGATCGCCGCCAGACCTCATCGACCTCCCGCCCGGCTGCACGTACAGCCCGCGGTGCCCGTTCGCGATCGACGAGTGCCGCGCCGCGGAGCCCGCGCTCCTCGCCGTCGACACGCCGGCCCACGACGCGCGCTGCATCCGGTGGCAGGCCGTCGCGGCGACGATCGGCACCGCGGAACGGCCCGTCGTCGAGAAGCTCGCGACGGCGTGAGCGACGCGGCGACACCGCTCCTCGAGCTCGACGCGGTCAGCCGGACGTTCACGACGCCCGCCGGGACGATCCGCGCCGTCGACCGCGTCTCGCTCGCGCTCGCGGCGAGCGAGGCGATGTGCCTGGTCGGCGAGAGCGGCTGCGGGAAGACCACGACCGGCCGGATGCTCGCGGGCCTGCTGCGGCCGACGAGCGGCCGGCTCATGTTCGAGGGGAAGGACGTCTGGACGACGAGGGGCGCCGAGCTGGCCAAGTTCCGGCGGGCCGTCCAGCTCGTCCACCAGGATCCGTACGCATCGCTCAACCCGCTGCGCACCGTGTACGACACGCTGTCCGCCCCGCTCTTCCGCCACCGCAAGGCCGCGAGCCGGACGCAGGCGATCGGCGCCGCGACGGAGCTGCTCCAGCGCGTCGGGCTCACGCCGCCCGCGGACTTCCTCGTGAAGTATCCCCATCAGCTGAGCGGCGGGCAGCGGCAGCGCGTCTCGATCGCGCGCGCGCTCACCGTCGATCCGCGCGTGATCGTGGCGGACGAGGCGGTCTCGATGGTCGACGTGTCGATCCGCATCACGCTCCTCGACCTGCTCCTCGCGCTCCGCTCCGAGTTCGGCGTCACGATCGTGCTCATCACGCACGACCTCGCCGTCGCACGCTACTTCGCACGGGAAGGACGGATCGGCGTCATGTATCTCGGCCGCATGGTGGAGCTGGCGCGCACGCAGGCCGTCGTCGGCGATCCCGCGCATCCGTACACCGCGGCGCTCATCTCGGCGATCCCCGAGGCCGACCCGACCATCACGCGTTCGAAGCTGCGCGTCGAGCTCAAGAGCGCGCACGTCCCGAGCCTGCTGCGGCTGCCGACGGGCTGCACGTTCCATCCACGGTGTCCGCTCGCTGAGGCGGGCCTCTGCGACGTCGTCGAACCTGAGCTCCTGCCGCTCCCAGGCGAGCGCGAGGTCGCGTGCCACGTCGCGGTGCGGGAGCGCGCGCCGGCGGCCGAGCTGCTCGGCGTCGCTCCTGCGGAAGTGGGAGCGGGCTAGATGTCGGGCGAGTTCCTCCGCGCTGCGCTCCGCCTCGCGGTGCTCATCTTCGGGCTCGCCCTCGTGATGCTGCCGTTCCAGGGGCCGGGCTCGGGCGAATTCGTCGTCACGGTCATGTCCGCCGTGGTCGGCGGTCTGTTCGTGCTCGCAGTGATATGGCTCTTGCGCACTTCGGTACCGCGGATCCCGGACGCTGGTGACAAGCGAGATCGAAAGGCGTTGAATGGGCCGCCTCCGCTCTCAACGAGGGAGAAAGGGGACAGATGAAGAACGACAGCGTTTCTCGTTACCTTGCGAACAGACGCCGCTTCCTGCGGGATGCGGGCCTCACGTCGCTCGGCGTCGTCATCGCCGCGTGCGCGCCTGCCGCCCCGGCCGGCTCGCCGGCCGCGCCCGCGGGCGCGCTCAAGAAGGGCGGCGAATTCCACGGCGCGTGGCCGTACGTGCTGCCCCCGGCCGGTCACTGGAACGGCTACGCACCGAACGGGATCCTCACGACGGGGATCTACCGCCACCTCTGGCTGACGATGCTCGGCATGTACCGGTGGGCCGACAACAAGTACGACCTCTGGCTCGCCGACACGGCGGGGCTCAAGGGGACCGATAGCTACGAGGTGAAGATCAAGTCCGGCATCAAGTGGAGCGACGGCAAGGCGCTCACCGCGCAGGACGTGTACACGACCTTCAACGTCGGCCGCCTCTACAACTTCACGCTCTGGAATTACGTGGACCGGATGGACCTGAAGGACGACTCGACGATCTCCTTCCACGTCAGCCGGCCGTCGAGCCTCGTCGAGCGCCTCGTGCTGCGCGAGCCCATCCGCCCGGCATCGCTGTACGGGGACTTCTCGAAGCAGGTGGATGACCTCGTCAAGGCGGGCAAGAAGTCGGCGGATCAGGAGTGGAAGGACCTCAACACGAAGGTCACCGCGTTCCGCCCGACCGAGCCGGTCTCCGTCGGTCCCTACAAGATCGACCCGAAGACGCTCACGGAGGCACGCGTCGACTTCGTCCGCAACCCCGGCGGGTACAACGCCGACGTCGCTCGGTTCGACAAGGTCGTCGTGTACCAGGGCGAGACCGCGCAGGTGACGCCGCTCGTCCTCTCGCAGGACGTCGATTACGCGACGCACGGCTTCCCGCTCGCGACGGACAAGGCGTTCCAGGACGCCGGGATCCGCGTCGTCCGCCCGTCGCTCTACACCGGCCCGGCGCTGTACTGGCACTGGGAGAAGGCTCCGGAGTTCCAGGACGTGCGCCTCCGCTACGCGGTCGCGTCCGCGATCAATCGCGAAGAGAGCGGCAAGATCACCTACGGCGACTCCGCGAAGGTCCAAAAGTTCATGGCCGGCTTCAGCGACGATCTCGTCCCGCAGTGGATCTCGAGCGGTGACCAGGGCAAGCTCAAGCCCTACGCCTTCGACCTCTCCAAGGCCGAGGGGTACATGAAGGACGCGGGCTACGCCAAGGGCTCCGACGGCATCTGGGCGAAGGGCGGGAAGAAGCTCGAGCTCGAGCTCGTGTTCCCGAGCGACTTCGCCGACTGGGCGAGCGCCGCAACGCACGCGGCGGAATCGCTGACGAAGTTCGGGATCAAGGTGACCGCGCGCGGCATCGTGTCGAGCACGCAGCTGCCCGAGATCAACGACGGCAAGCACGCCTTCTTCGTCCGCGCATGGGGCTCGTCAGGCAACCCGCACCCCCAGTTCGGCTTCGACCAGGCGCTCCGCGTCCACAACACGACCCCCGCCGGCGGCGGCATGAAGTACCCGCTGAAGCAGAAGGTCCCCTCCAGCGGCAAGGAGGTCGACCTCAACGAGCTGATCATCCGCACGGCCGAGGGCTTCGACGTCGACAAGCAGAAGGCCGCGGTCACCGAGCTCGCGCTGATCTTCAACGAGCTGCTCCCCGTGATCCCGCTGTGGCAGCGGCAGGGGAACAACCCGGTGAACGACAAGGCGCGCGTCACCGGATGGCCGCCGGACAGCGACCCGGTCTACAAGAACCCGGACGGCGACAGCTTCGCGATGAAGCTGCTCGTCGAAGGGAAGATCGGCCCCAAGTAGGGTCTTTTCGCTGCGGGCATGAGAAGTGGCGCCCGAGAGGGCGCCACTTCTCTATTCATAGCTCGGAGATCTCGACAGCACGCCCTTCGCTCGCGGATCGATAGGCGGCAAGAGCGATCTCGAGCGCGCGCAGCCCGTCCTCGCCGCTCACCGGCACCGGCTTCTTCGCAAGGATCGCGTCGGCGAAGGCGGCGAGCATCCGCCGCGTCAGGTCTTCGCCCCAGGGCACCAGGCGGGTCCGGCGCGCCCGATCGTCGTAATGCAGAAGGCCCTGCCGGAAGACGTCGACGTCCACCGTCGCCCGCTCGCCGACCACGTGCAGCGTGACCGTCCCCCACGTCGGGTACGTCGCGGGACGCGACCAGCTGCTGTCGATGCTCGCGAACGCACCGCCGCGCATGTCGAGCGTGAGGATCCCGCAGTCCTCGACGTCGAGGCCCCACAGGTACGAGCCCGTCTCGGCACAGACCCGCTCGACCTCGTCCTCGAGCAGCCAGCGGAGCAGGTCGGCGACGTGGACCGTGTGGTCCATCACGGCGCCGCCTCCCGCCTTGTCGCGGTCGCCGAACCAGCTTCCGGGATAGCGGCCGGGATTCGTCCCGCGCACGGCCAGGACGCGGCCGAGCGCGCCGCCCCGGATCGCGTCGCGCAGCGCGAGGACGGCGCGGCTCTCGCGCACCGGGAACGCCGTCGCGAGCCGCACGCCCACGTCGCGGCAGGCGGCGACCATCGCGCGCCCGTCGTCGAGCGTCGTCGCGAGCGGCTTCTCGGAGAGGACGTGCACCCCCGCGCGCGCGGCGGCCTCCGTGTAACGCCGGTGATCCGCGTTCGTGGACGCGATGACGACGGCCTCGCTCGCGGCGAGGAGCGAGCCGAGGTCCTCGTGCAGGGGCCAGCCGCGCGCGACCGCGGTCGCGCGGACGCGCTCCGGCTCCTCGTCGTACACGCCGGTGAAGCTCACCTGATCGAGGGCGGCGAGCGCGGCGGCGATGCCGGGCGCGTGGACATGCGCCCACGAGACGAGGCCGACGCGAAGGCGGGTCACCGCCAGCGCACGACCGCGCCGGTGTCGGCCGCCTCGATGACCGCGAATGCGAGCTCGAGCGAGCGCAGGGCATCGCGTCCGGTCACATGGTGGTCCTCGCCGCGCCCGAAGTGCTCGATGAGGTCGCGCAGCTGCCGGCGGTACGGCGTCTCGTGCACGGTCGCGACCGGGATCATCGCGGGCGCCTGCGCGCCGCCGGGCACCTGCGTCGAGAGCGGCGACGCGGCGCGGCTGTCGTGCACGAGCATGCCCGCGTCGCCGCGCACCTCGAAGCTCGTGCGGAAGCCGTCATGCTCCGCCCAGCTCGCCTCGAGCTGCACGATCGGCCCGTCGGTCCAGCGCAGCGTCGCGAGCGCGTAGTCGAGCGCGCCCGCGCGTCCGGTGAGCCGACGGGCGTGCACGCGCTCGGGCTCGCCGAACCACCAGCGCACGACGTCGAGGTCGTGGAGCATGAGGTCGAGGATCACGCCGCCGCTCTTCTCCGCGTCCTGGTACCAGGGTCGCGCCGACGCGACCGAGAACGAGCCGCGCGTGAGCGTCGCGATCCCGGCGCGGCCGATCGCGCCCTCGTCGATGAGCTCCTTCGCGCGCCTGTACTCGGGGAAGTAGCGCACGACGTGCCCGACGCCCAGGCGCACGCCCGCGTCGTCGCACGCACGGACGATCGCCCGCGCCTGATCGGGCGTCCGCGCGAGCGGCTTCTCGCAGAACACGTGCTTGCCGGCGCGCGCCGCCGCGACGGCATGATCCGCGTGCAGGTAGGTCGGCGAGGCGACGATGACGACATCGACATCCGCGGCGGCGCACAGCGAGGCGACGTCCGGCTCGAGGCGCATGCCGCACTCGTCCGCGACCGCGCGGGCGTGCTCGACCGGCGCGGCGGTGATCGCGACCGGCTTCGCGCCGGGCATGTCGCGCAGGGCGCGGGCGTGGGTGCCACCCGCGAACCCGGCGCCGATGACGCCGATGCCGAGGGTCACGCGAGCGGACCGAGCCGCGCGACGCGCCGGTAGTACGGCCATCGCGCACGCAGCTTCGCCGCGAACGCGGCGACGTCGCCAGGGCGGACGCCCGCGAGGAGCTCGGCGTTGTCCGCGAGGAAGCCCGCCTCCGCGCGCACCCGCTCGTCGTCGCCCTCCGACGGCACGGACGCGATCCCGCTCACGCGCCACTCCGGGCCGAGCACCACCTGGAAGATCATGAGCGACCGTTCGAGGTGGAACGGCGACGTCACCACGGTCACGGGCCGCGGAGCGAGATCGCGCAGGTAACGGACGGCGACGAGCACCGCGTTGCCGACCGTGTCGCGCGACTCGTCCTCGAGGAAGATCCGATCGCGTTCGATCCCCGCCGCCGCGAGCACGTCCGCCATGAGCTCCGCCTCGGAGGCGCCGATGCGGCCGGGTCCCCATCCCGCCCGCTCGCCCGAGAGGATCACCGCCGCGTGCGGCCGCTCCCGCGCGACCTCGGCCGCCTTCTCCGCGCGGCGCACCGTGGCCGGCGAAGGAACGCCGCCGGGCGCACCGCCGCCGAGCACGACGACGATCTCGCGGGACTCATCAAGGGGCGTGGGCCCTTCCGGCATGGGCCGCGAGCCTACAGAATGCGGATGCTGTGGCCGCGATCACCCCCGCCGATACCCGTGCCGCGGCGGAAACATACCCCTTCGGGAGCTATCGCGGCACGCGCCGCTGGATGGGCGCGCTGTGGGAGCGGCCGCTCCTGCGCGCGATCGTCCGGGCGGCGCTGACGGTGTACGTCGTCATCACGCTCACGTTCGTGATCGTGCGGCTCATGCCGGGGAACCCCGTCGACAACTACATCTTCCAGCTCATCGCCGAGCAGAACACCACGTACCAGGAGGCCGCGGACCAAGCCTCGGCGCTGTTCAACATCGACCTCACTCGGCCGCTGCATCTCCAGTACCTCGACTTCCTTGGACGCCTGGTGCGCGGCGACCTCGGTACTTCCCTGCTCTCGGCGGGCACGCCGGTCACGGCGGTGATCCTCACGTTCCTCCCCTGGACGCTCTTCGCCGTCGGCACGGGCCTGTTCCTCAGCTTCACCGTGGGCATCGGCCTCGGCCTGCTGGCCGCGTACAACCGCAACTCGGCGTTCGACACCATCGTCTCGACCGTCGGGTCGATCGTCTCGTCGGTCCCGAACTACCTCGTCGCCCTGCTCTTCGTCGTCTTCGGCGGCACCGTCTTTCACATCCTGCCGATCGCGCAGATGCGCGGCTCGTCGAGCCCCGGCATCCCGCCGGGGTTCACGCCCGAGTACATCGGCGACATCTTCTTCCACGCGGCGCTGCCGATCACGGTCTTCTTCCTCACGGTCATCGGCCACTGGATCCTGAGCATGAAGAGCGCGACGATGGCGACGCTCGAGGAGGACTACGTCAGCGCCGCGCGCGCGCGGGGGCTATCGGACGGCCGTATCGCGACGGCCTACGTCGGCCGCAACGCGGTGCTGCCGCTCGTGACGCAGTTCGCGATCGCGGCGGGCTACGTCGTGGGCGGCGCGATCCTCGTCGAATTCCTCTTGGTCTATCCCGGGATCGGCCTCCGCCTGGTCAAAGCCATCGACCAGCGCGACTACCCGGTGATGCAGGGGATCATCCTGCTCACGACCGTGGCGGTCGTCGCGGCGAACTTCATTGCGGACCTGCTGTACAGCAGGCTCGATCCGCGGATCGGGCGCGCCGGGGGCGCGAGCGGGACCTAATGACCTGAGCTCTGGTAGTGCCGGAGCTCGCCGCGCCAGAAGAGATACGCGAGCCCGTAGATCACGACGCCCGCCAGGGGCGCGAGGTACGCGAACGCGGGATGGATGGCGAGCTCGTCGGTGCGCGCGAGCAGCACCGTCGCCGGCAGGTATGCCACGAAGGCGACCGGCAGCGCGAAGGTGAGGAGGAGCTGCAGGATCCCACCGAAGATCCGCATCGGATAGTTCCCGAAATTGCTGAAGAGGTCGTCCACCACGCGGACGAGCGCCCGCGTGCTGAGGAAGCGGAAGTTGAGCGAGGCGATCGCGAGCTTGATGCCCGTCTCGACCAGCGCCGCGCCGAGCACCGTCAGGACGAGGAACGCGAGGGACAGCGGCGACCAGTCGACGCCCGCGAGCGAGTTCGCGGCGAGGAAGAGAACGACCCCGCCTCCGAAGTCCCCGAGCGCGTTGACCGGGAATCGCCTCGTCACGACCTGCAGGAGCGTCGGCACCGGCCGCACGAGGAAGCGATCGAACTCGGCTTCCCGGACGAGCGTCTCGATCTCGATCATGCGGTTGAACATGAGGAGGCCCGCGCCGTGACCGAGGAGGCGGAGGCCGTACAGGAAGGCGACCTCGCCGAGCGTCCATCCGGCGATGGCCTCGAAGCGCGTGAGCACCACCCAGACGAAGACGAACCCCGTCAGCTGGTACACCGCGCCGGTCACGATCCAGATGACGAAGTTCGCCCGGTATTGCAGCTCGCTGCGCAGGCCTGCGCCCGCGAGCGCCACGTAGAGACGCAGCATCGACGTCATCAGCCGCCCTGGATGACGACCCTGCGCATCGCGCGAGACCAGACGACCCGGACGAGGAGACCGAGCAGCACGACCCAGATCGCCTGGACCGCGAGCCCGCGTAGGGCGTCCACGCCCACGATGCGCCCGATGTAGATCGACACCGGGATGTGGGCCTGGGTCTGGAATGGGAGGAGCTCGGCGACGGCGCGCAGCGGCCCGGGGAACAGCCAGAGCGGGACGAGACCTCCGGCGAAGAAGAGGTTCGCGAACCGGTAGATCGCCTGCATCCCGCTCGTCTCGAGCGTCCAGAACGCGATCATGCCCATGAGCAGACCGATCCACGTGACCACGCCGTACGCCAGCGCGACGCTCGCGACGTACAGGATCCCGGCTTGGATCGACGCCGGCGGACCGAGCACGCCAACGAGGAAGGCCACCGGGAGCGCCACGAGCGCGATCGGCAGGAAGACGAGCGTGGACCCGAACTGATGGCCGAGCAGCTGGCCGATCAGCCCGATCGGACGCGCGAGGTCCTGCGCGATCTTGCCCTCGCGCACTTTCCGTTGTAGCAGCCACGTCGTCTCCGGCCAGACGACCCAGATCTGCAGGTTCGCGATGGTCAGGTACGTCAGGAGGGTCGCCAGGTCCGCCCCCTCGACCGAGCCCCGGTCGGCGTAGATCGCCGTCCAGACGACCTTGAGCAGGAAGATCTGCAGGAACAGGCCGACCAGCTCGAAGGCGATGTTGAAGCGATAGGTGAAGACCGTCTCCGCCGTGAGCGCGGTGACCTTGGCATATGCCGGCATCCGCGCCGTCCAGCCGGACGGCCTGGGCGCCGGTGCCGCGACGGTCATCGCGCCGTCGGCGCCAGGCTCGCCTCGCCGCGCTCTTCGAAGATGTGGCGGACGACCTGCTCGAGGTCGGGCTCTTCGATGGCGATGTCCACGACCTGATAGCGCGCGGTCGCATCGGCGATGAGCCGCGCCACCGGCCGTGTCGCCGGGTCGAAGCGCAGCCAGAACTGCGGACCCTCGCGCTTCACGAGCTCGGTGCCCTCCAGCGCCGGCGCCGCGGAGCCGTCGGCGAGATGCAGGACGAGGACGCGGCCGGGCGCGTAGCGCGCGACGAGCGAGCTCACCGCGCCATCGAACAGGACGCGGCCGGCCTCGATGAGGATCACGCGCGAGCAGAGGCGCTCGATGTCGCGCATGTCGTGGGTGGTGAGGATCACCGTGGTGCCCTCGCCGCGGTTCGTGTCAGCGATGAAGGCGCGGATCCTCTCCTTGGCGACCACGTCGAGGCCGACCGTGGGCTCGTCGAGGTAGAGGATGCGCGGCTCGTACAGCATCGCTGCGGCGAGGTCGCCGCGCATCCGCTGACCGAGGCTGAGCTGACGTACCGGCGTGCTCAGGAAAGGCGCCATGTCGAGGAGGTCGGTGAAGCGGGCGAGGTTGCGCCGGTAGAGGTCGTCCGTCATCCGGTACATGACCTTGATGAGCTCGAACGACTCGCTGAGCGGCAGGTCCCACCAGAGCTGGCTCCGCTGGCCGAAGACGACGCCGATGTTCATCGCGTTGCGCTCGCGGTCGCGCCACGGCACGAGGCCCGCGACCTCGACCTGGCCCGACGTCGGATGGAGGATCCCGGTGAGCAGCTTGACCGTCGTCGACTTCCCCGCCCCGTTGCGCCCGAGGTAGCCGATGAGCTCGCCTTCGGCCAGCTCGAAGCTCACGCCGTCGACGGCTCGCACGACGCGCTCCTCGCGAGTAAGGATCGTGCGCAGGCTGCCCGTGAGCCCGGGCTGCCGCTTCGGGGTGCGGAACTCCTTGACGAGGTCGCGTACGCGGATGATCGGCACCGGGCGACGATAGGCGGCTCAGGGCACCTCGCCCACGTGGATCGCGGCGATCCCGAGCGTGAGCAGCTCGAAGCGGACGTCGGCGAACCCGGCGTCGCCGATCATCCGCGCCAGCGCCTCGGCCCGAGGGAACGGGCGCAGCGACCGCGGCAGATAGCGGTACGCGGCCGGATCGCCACCCAGCACCGCCGCCACCTTCGGCGCGACGGCCTCGAAGTACCACCGGTACACCGCGGCGAATGCCGCGTTCGGCGGATGCGACAGCTCCAGGAGCACGACGCGGCCGCCCGGGCGCAGGACGCGGCGCATCTCCCGCAGCGCTCGCGGCAGGTCACCGACGTTCCGGAGCGTGAACCCGCTGACGATGCGGTCGACGCTCCCATCGGGCAGCGGGATCGACTCCGCGTTCCCGACCGCCGCGACGGCGCGCGGCGACAGCCCTGTCGCGACGAGCCGGTCGCGCGCGATCCCGAGCATGCGCGGCGCGAGATCGAGCGCGACCACGGCGCTCGTCGGATCCGACGCGCGCAGCAGGCCGATCGTGAGATCGCCGGTCCCCGCGCCGATGTCGAGTCCGCGCTCGCGCGGACCGAGGCGCGCGAGCGCGATCGCGCGGCGGCGCCACGCGACGTCCGTCCCGAACGAGAGGATCCGGTTCAGCCGGTCGTATCGCGGCGCGATGCGATCGAACATCGCCGCGATGTCGCGATCGTGCTGCGGGTGCGACGCGCTCACGACCCGACGCTAGCGCCCTTACGCTCTCGCCGATGCCCGTCGCGACACTGCCGCTCGTCCTCGCGGTCGTGCTCGTGGAGCTCGCGGTCGGCGGCGCCTTCCTCATCTGGGCGCTCGACCGCACGCGTCACGCGCCGATCGGGTCGCTGAAGCTCATCGCGGCCGTCGACGCGGCCGCGGGCGCGCTCGCGTTCCTCCTGCTGCCGACGATCCCGCGCGGGGCGCTCGCCGACCAGGCCAAGCTGCACGTGCCGGCGCTCGACTCGTTCACGACCGCGGTGCAGCTGCTCGCCGTCGTCCTCATCGCGCAGCTCATCACGACGTTCCTGCCGTGGCGCGGCCTGCGCGCCTTCATCAGCCTCGGCGCGCTGCTCGTCGGCGGCGGCGCGTTCGTCGCCGCGGCGGTCGCGCGCACGACCGATCCGCAGATGCAGTTCGACCCGTTCGCGCTCCTCGCGCTGCCGCTCGGGGCGCTCGCGCTCGGCGGCGTCGATGCCGCGATGCTGCTCGGCCACTGGTATCTCGTCACGCCGAAGCTGTCCCCCGCTCCGCTCCAGCGCGCGTCGCTCATCGTCATCGCCGCTGTCGTGCTGCAGGCCGCGCTCGTCGGGGTGACGGTCGCGCGCGGCCAGCTCGTGGGCATCGGGGAGAGCAACCTCGGCGTCGCGGTCGCCATCCGCGTCGGCGTCGGGATCGCGATGACCCTCGGGCTCGTGCTCGGCGCGTGGTGGACGGCGCGCATGAACACGCAGTCGTCGACGGGGCTGCTGTACGTCGCGCTCGGCACGGTGCTCGCGGGCGAGGTCGCGGCGCGGGTCCTCTTCTACCTGACCGCCGCCGCCGTTTAGTTATCGCAGGGGGCTCCGCCCCCTACTTCCCCCGGGTCGGCTTTGCCTTCGGCTTCGACTTCGCCGCTTGGATGCGCTCGCGGTCGCGCAGCGCGTGCTTCACGGTGGTGAACTCGCTGAGCGCGGAGCGGCGGTCTTTGGCCACGGCCTTGCGGAACTGCGGCGTGTGCGCGGTGCGGCGCGCGAGGTCGGCATCGGTGCCCGCGGCGCGGATGATGCGCCCGATCTTGCGAAGCGCCATGCCCTGAGGGTACGCCCTCTACGACGCGGTGCGACGCCTCCGATGGCGCTCGTGGGCGATCTCCTCGATCTCCTCCCACTCGCGCGACGCGTAGAGGAGCGACGACATCGCGGCGCCGGCGAACAGCACGATGAGCGCGGCGACCGCGAGCAGGACGGCGACCGGCGAAGCGCCCGACGGGATGGCGGCCGGGCCAGCGATCGCGCCTGTCTCGAGGGCGCGGATGACGGCGCTCGCGACGTAGAGGGCCGCGGCGACGAGGACGGCGATGACGTCCAGGCGCGCGATGCTCCGGTCATCGTCGGGGATGTCGATCAGCTCGACGAGGGCCGTCGCGGCCCCGAGCAGCGCGACGATGGCGGCGGCGGTCGTGAGCCAGAGCGCGGCGACCACGATCCCGTTCGTCACGCGGGCGCCCCAACCGAACCAGGCCATGAGGTCGAGCAGCGTCACGGCGATGCCGAGCCCGACGGCGATGCTGGCGAGCGGCGGGCGCAGCGCGAAGCCGATGCGCCGCCCTTCGAGGAGCTCTCTCACGACGCGGTCGATGCTAGCGGTGCTGGTGGTGCGATGCGGGCGACCGCCCGCCTTCGGCCGGGCGTCAGCAGCCGGGCTCGCCGGGATGGCCGCAGCAGTCGCGCGGCGGCGGGCCGAAGCGTCGCAGCGCGTTCCGGAGGGCGACGAGCGCGCGCCGGGCCAGGGGCAGGTCCGAGGCGCCGAAGTTGCGCCCCGCCTGCCGGATCGACCCGCGACCGCGCCGCACCCTGCCATCCTGTACGAATGAGCGAACGCGTGCGGACGCCCCATGGCGAACTTTCGCTCGAGGAGATCGCGGAGGCGCTCCCGTCCACGGGGGACCTCATGGCGCTCGTCGGCACGGCCTGGTGGAAGTGCGCGCACGCGGCGCGCGGCGGGAACTGGGAGCTCGCGGCGTATTTCGCGCGGCGCGTCCGCGGCCTCCAGGCGCGGCTCGCGGTGGTGCGGCCCAAGTACGAGCCCGATCTCGCGGGGTTCGAAGCGGAGCGCATCGCGCCCGTCCTCGCGGCGACCGAGGCGCAGGACCGCGACGCGTTCGAGCGCGCGTTCAGTGCCGCGACGGACGCGGCGAACGCGCTCCACGTGAAGTGGGGCAAGAGCTACATCCGCTGGACGCTCCCGGTCGACGCCCCGCGCGACCTCGACCTCGGACCGGGCCGGCCATGAGCACGACGGGCGCGCTCGCCGGCGCGGTCGCGATGATCTTCGCGATCCTCGTCGCGTACCTCGCGAGCGTCCTCGGCGTGACGTTCCCACCGGTGGCGCTCGGTCAGGCGATCATCGAGGGGCTGCCCGGCGCCATCACGATCCCGCTCATCGAGCTGCTGCAGCACTGGGCCCAGCGGCTGCTCGTCGTCGGCGCCGTCGCGCTGTACCTCCTCGCGGGCGGCGCGACCGGTGTCGCCGCGGCGAACGCCCGCGTCGCGACCGCCGCGGTCGTCGGCCTCGGCGCGCTGCCGTGGGTCGCGAGCGTCGTCCTCGCGCAGGTCCTCGCCGGCGCGAAGATCGATCTCGGCGGGAGCCTTCTTGGCTCGGCGGTCGGCGCGGCGGCGTTCTTCGGCGGCCTTGCGTTCCTCCTCGCGGCCGAGCGCGTCGCGACGCCGGTCGCGCTCGGCCGGCGGCGCGCGCTCCTCGGCGCGCTCGGCGCGGCCGCCGTCCTCGCGGTCGCATCGACGTTCATCGGCGGTGTGGCGCGCGCGGCGCGCGCGAAGGCGGAGCCGGTCGCGCTCGCGGTGCGCCGGCTGCGCGCGAGCGAGCCCGTCGCGGCCGGCGAGCCCGCGTACGAGGCGACGGCGCGGCTGACGTCGCGGCTGACGAAGAACGAGGATCACTACACGGTCGACACGACGCTCATCAAGCCGCGCGTCGACGCGGCCACGTGGCGCCTCACGGTCGGCGGCGACGTCGAGCGCCCGTACGCGATCTCCTACGACGACCTCCTCGACATGGAGGCCGTCGAGCGGCCGCACACGCTCGAGTGCATCAGCAACGAGATCGGCGGCGACCTCATCTCGACCGCGATCTGGGTCGGCGTGCCGATGGCGGACCTCCTGGCGCGCGCGGTCCCGAAGGCCGGCGCGTACGACGTGGTCCTCACGTCGGTCGACGGGTACACCGACTCGATCCGCCTCGCGAAGGCGCAGGACCCCGACACGCTCGTGGCCTACCTCATGAACGGCGTGACGCTGCCCGAGGAGCACGGCTACCCGGCGCGCGCGCTCATCCCCGGGATCTACGGCATGAAGAACGTGAAGTGGCTCGCGCGGATCGAGGTCGCGACGTACGACTTCCAGGGCTACTGGATGGAGCGCGGCTGGTCCGACATCGCCGCCTACAACACGCACGTCCGCATCGACACGCCGACCGCATCCGCGCGCGTCACCGACGGCACGCTGGTGATCGCGGGGATCGCGTTCGCGGGCCAGCGCGGCATCGCGAAGGTCGAGATCTCGACCGACGCCGGGAAGACGTGGTCGGAAGCGGCGCTCGAGACGCCACCCGGGCGCCACACGTGGCGACGCTGGCGGTACATCTGGACGGCGCCCGTCGCCGGACGCCACCGCCTGGTCGCGCGCGCGACCGACGGGCAGGGACAGGTCCAGACGAGCGTCCGGCGGCCGCCGTTCCCGGACGGCTCGACCGGCTATCACGAGGTCGAGGTGGGCGTCAGCTAGGGGGCAGCGTGCTTGCTCTAGCCTCACGCACGCATGGCGAAGCGACGGTTCTCGATCGTGGTCCAGCTGCCGGGGTACGCGCGTCCGCGCAACGAGTGGCGGCGCCGCGTGCACGCCGCGGTCCTCGAGGCGCTCGCGCGGCGCGGCGTCGGCTACCACGACGCCGACCGGCTCGAGATCCGGCTCACGCTCGCCCTCGACGGGCGGCCGCTCTCGGTGCATGCGATCGACGACCGCGTGAAGGACGTCATCGACGCGCTCGGCGGCCGCATCGCCGGACCGCGCAGCGAGCGGCGCATCGCGCCGATCGTCGAGGACGACCAGATCGCGCGGATCGTCCTCGAGAAGGCCGGCGTCCGCCGGCGCGGACGCACGCTCGGCGAGCTCGCGATCTCGCGCTACCGCGCGCGCCGGCGCCGCTAGGCTCAGGCCGCCTTCGTGGCGGCCTCCGCGAGGACGGCCGAGAGGCCGAGCTCGATCTTGACCTTCTCGCCGACGAGGACGCCGCCGTTCGCCACGGGCTGGTTCCAGACCAGGCCCCAGTCGCGCCGGTCGATGGTCGCCTTCGCGCTGAGGCCGGCGCGCTTGCCCATCTTCGGGTCGTCCCAGATCCCGTCGATCTCGGCCTCCGCGACGATCGGCTTGGTGATGCCACGGATGGTCAGGTCACCGTGGACCTCGACCTCGTCGTCGTCCGTCCGCACGATGCGCGTGCTGCGGAAGCGGATCTCCGGGTGGTTCTCCGCGTCGAAGAAGTCCGCCGAGCGGAGGTGGCCGTCGCGGCGCGCCTCACCCGTCGTGATCGTCGCCGGATCCGCGACGACCTCGATGGATGCGGTCTCGGGCTGCTCCGGATCCAGGTCGAGCGTGCCGGCGAGGCCGCCGACGCTCCCCTTCACCGTCGCCACCATCATGTGACGCACACCGAACGTAAGGCTCGAGTGCGTCGGGTCGATCTGCCACTGCATCTGTCGTTGTCTCCCTTTTTTCGTGCCGTCCGGCCGGCCGCGCCGTCGCCGACGGTCGTTGTATGATCAACTACATGCCGAAACTCGTTGCGCGTGCAACCTATTCCACGGGCCGAACGGCCCCGGCGACGGCGGAGCAGATCGGGGCCTGGCAGGCCCTCGTCCGCGCGTTCAGCGCCACGACCCGCCTGACGGAGGCGTCCCTCGAGGGCTCGGAGCTCGATCCGTCGGACTACGACGTCCTGCTCACGCTCGCGGATGGACCGCCCGAGGGACTGCGGCCGACGGAGCTCGCCCAGCGCGTCCTCCTGACGAAGAGCGGCATGACGCGCCTCCTCGACCGTCTCGCCGACCGCGGGCTCATCGAGCGGCGGGCCTGCGCCACGGACCGGCGTGGGCACCTCGTCGCGCTGACGTCAAAGGGGCGTCATCTCCAGCGTCGCGCCGCGCCGGGGCTCCTGCGCGCGCTCGGCGCGGCCTTCGCGGCGCTCTCCCCGACCGACCTCGCCGCGCTGAAGCGCGTCTCGGAACGCATCCTCGAGGGAGCGACCGCACACTCTCCCGAGTGACGGAGCCGTCGGTCGCGCCCGCACGCGCGATCGTCGACGCGGCGATCGGGACGCTGTGCACCGCGTGCGTCGTTCTCGTGGAGCGCGGTGGGCGGCGCGAGAGCTACGCGGCCGGGTCGCTCTGCCCGGATCCGAGCGCCGGCCCCGACGCGCCGTGCACCGAGGCAAGCGTGTTCGACCTCGCGTCGCTCACGAAGCTCGCGACCACGGCGCTCACGCTCGCGCTCGTCCGCGAGCGCGCCATCGCGCTCGACATCCCGTTCCGCGAGATCGTCCCGGACTTCCGCGGACCCGGGAAGGACAAGGTCACGCTCGCACACGTCCTCACGCACACGGCGGGGCTCCTCTGGTGGAAGCCGCTCCACAAGGAGGCCGAGACGCCCGACGAGGCGGTCTGGCTCGCGGCGCAGGAGCCGCTCGCGCACGACGTCGGAACGTTCACCTACAGCGACCTCGGCTACGTGATGCTCACCGCGGGTCTCGCGCGCGCGGGCGACGCGCCCTTCCCGGAGCTGATCCGTGAGCGCGTGCTCGGCCCGGTCGACGCAGCCACGTGCTCGTACGGACCGCGTCCGGCGCAGGAGTGCGCGGCGACGGAGGTCGACGCGGCGTGGCGGCAGAAGCGCCTCCGCGGCGAGGTCAACGACGAGAACGCGTTCGGCATGGGCGGGATCGCGGGCCATGCCGGCCTCTTCGGCACCGCCGCCGACGTCGCCGCGCTCGCGCGCGTATTCCGCGACGGCGCCGTCATCGGGAACGACCTCTCGGCGCTCGCGCGTCGCGAGCATGCGCGCGCGGACAACGTGCGCCGCGGCCTCGGCCTCGCACTGCGCGCGCCCGATGGACCGATGTGCGGCCGCCACTTCAGCAAGGACGCGTGGGGGCACAGCGGCTTCACCGGTACGACGCTCTGGTCGGATCCCGGCCTCGACCTCACCGTCGTGATCCTCACGAACCGCGTGTACTTCGGCCGCGACAACGCGGACGCGCTGTATCGCTTCCGCATCGCCGTCCACGAAGCGATCTCCGCGCCGCTGGTGCACGCGTGAGCGATCTCGCGATCGGGATCATGTCCGGCACATCGGGCGACGGGATCGATGCCGCGCTCATCGAGGTCGATGACGCTGGTGCGTTCGGACGCCTCATCGCGCACCGGCATGAGCCGTTCTCGGCCGAGCTGGCCGATCGCATCATCGCGATCGGCGCTGGCGAGCGCGTCACCGCTGCCGAGGTCGCCTGGCTGCATGGCGCTCTCGGTGACGCGTATGCGGAGGAGGCCATCGCTCTCGTCCGGTCTGCTTCGACGCCCCCGAAGGTCATCGGGATGCACGGCCAGACCGTCGCGCATCTGCGGCGAACACATGTCACGCTCCAGATCGGGGACGGTGCGCGCGTCGCCGTGCGCACCGGGATCCCGACGGTGACGGACCTTCGCTCCGCGGACATCGCGGCAGGCGGAGAGGGCGCACCGCTCACCCCATTCGCCGACCACGTGCTCTTCGCTGGCGGGGCACCTCGCGTTGTCGTGAACATCGGCGGGATCGCCAATGTGACGCTCATCCCAGATGGCGAGCGCGAGCACGTGAGCGGCTTCGATACCGGTCCCGGGAACATGGTCATCGACCTCATTGCGCGTATGAACGATCAGCCCTTCGACCGCGACGGCGCAGGTGCGCGCCGCGGTCATGTCAACGACAGCGCACTCCGCCGCGCCCTCGCCCATCCGTATTTCGCCGAGCCCGCGCCGAAGAGCACCGGACGCGAAGACTTCGGCGCGACGTTCGCACACGCGCTCGTGGATGACGTGCGCGCGACTGGCGGATCGCTCGACGACGCTCTCGCCACGGCGACCGAGCTGACGGCTCAGACCATCGCCGATGCCATCCGCGAGGCGGGAACAGCCTGGAACGACGTGGTCGTAGCGGGAGGGGGCTCCGCGAACCCGACGCTGATGGAGGCCTTGCGTCGCGCCGTCACACCGCTCCCGATGCGCAAGAGCGACGAGCTTGGGCTCCCCGCCGCCGCACGCGAGGCGGTCGCATTCGCGATCCTCGCGGTCTATCGGATCCGCGGACTGCCGAATACGCTCCCTCGCGTGACGGGTGCGCGGCACGCGGTCTCCGCCGGCGCGGTGCACTCGCCGTGAGCGACCGACCACCCTCTTTCGAGGGTCCGCGGGATCTGAACCGGATCGGTCCAGATCTGAACTGGATCGGTCCAAGAATTGAACTGCCTTCGAGGAGAGGGTGGGCGGCGGGAAGGTCCTTCTTCTCCTCAAAGTCGTTCCCCTTCCCACCAAGGACACGCTCATGACCGACCCCGTCGTCGCCGGGATCGACGCGGGCGGCACGAAGACTCGCGCCTTCGTCGTGACCCGCGGGGGCGAGATCGTCGGACGCGGCGCGGGCGGAGGCGGGAACCTGCTCTCGTCCCCCGACCCGCAGGGCTCGATCGCCGCGGCCCTGCGGGCCGCGCTCGCGGGACGGAAGCCGAGCGCGGTCGTCCTGTCCTGCGCGGGTGGCGATCGGCCGAGCGCGCGCGAGCGCGGTCGCGCGATCCTCGTCGCTCTGCTCGGCAGCAACGTCCCCGTCGACGTGACACACGACGCGCAGGCGGCGCTGTACGCGGGAAACCCCCAGGGCTGTGGCGTCGTGCTCATCGCGGGCACGGGCTCGATCGCGTACGGCCGCAACGGCGAAGGCGACGAGGAACGGGCGGGCGGCTGGGGACACCTCATCGGCGACGAGGGATCGGCGGTGTGGATCGGGCTCGAGGGTCTCCGCGCGGCGGCGCACGCGGTCGACGGCCGCGGCGCGCCGACGGCGATCGCGCAGCACGTCGTCCGCGAGCTCGGCGTCGCGGAGCTGATGGACGTGTTGCCCTTGCTCTACGGGCAGCCGCACCCCGCGCCGGCGATCGTGGCGTCGGCACGCGCGGTCGGGATGGCCGCGTCGGCGAACGACGCGATCGCGGTCGGGATCCTGCGGCGCGGCGGCAACGCGCTCGCGCGCGCGGCGACCGTCGTCGCCGTGTCACTCGGGCTCGCGGACGGCCCGGTGTACCTCGCTGGGGGCGCGTTCGAGCAGCTGCCCGCGCTCGTCGGTCACGTGCGCAGCGAGCTCCTGACGATGCTGCCGCGCGCGGCGGTCGAAGCGGTGCGCGAGGAGCCGGCCATGGGCGCGGCCCGCCTCGCCGCGCGCCTCGCGTGGGGCGCGGCATGAGGCGCACCGAGGAGCGGAACCCGAAGGCCGCGCGGCTGTCGAGCCTCACGACGCGCGAGATCCTCGAGCTCATGAACGACGAGGACGCGACGATCCCGCTCGCGGTGCGCGCCGCGCTGCCGCGGATCGAGCGCGCGGTCGAGGCGATCCTGGATGCGATCGGCGCGGGCGGCCGGGTGCGCTACGTCGGCGCCGGCACCAGCGGCCGGCTCGGCGTGCTCGACGCGAGCGAATGGCCGCCGACGTTCGGCGTCGAGCCCGACACGGCGCGCGGGATCATCGCCGGCGGCGACCGCGCGCTCCGCGAGAGCATCGAGGGCGCCGAGGACGATCCGAGCGCCGGCGAGCGCGATCTCCGCGCCGCCGCACACGGCGGCGACGCCGTCGTGGGGATCTCGGCGAGCGGCCGCGCGCCGTACGTGCGCGGCGCCCTCGCCGCGGCGCGGGCGCTCGGCGCGCGCACGATCGCGATCACGTGCGATCCCGCGTCACCGCTCGCGACCGAGGCCGAGATCGCCATCGCGATCGACGTCGGCCCCGAGATCGTCGCGGGCTCGTCGCGCCTCAAGGCGGGGACCGCGACGAAGCTCGTGCTGAACATGCTGTCGACCGCGGCGATGGTCCGGCTCGGCCGCACGCGTGACGACCTCATGGCCGACCTCCGCGCCGTCAACGCGAAGCTCCGCGAGCGCGCGGTCCGCATCGTCGCCACGGAAGCAGGCGTCCCGGAGACCGACGCCCAGGACCGTCTCGAGCGCAGCGATTGGGACATCCGGAAGGCGATAGCCCTCCGATAGGTCGCGCCCGGCAGGCTGTGCGAACATCCCGCAGTGCTCGAAGCGCGACCACCCTCGGTATCAGGGCCGCCGACGGAGGCGGCCGGCGAGGCGGAGCGCGCGGACGAGCTGGCGACCGAGGTCGCGCGGTCGGTCCGCGAGCTGCGCGCGACCGCCGGGCTCTCGGAACGGGCCGCGGCGCGGATCCTCGGCACGTCCCAGACGCAGCTGCGGCGCATGGAGGACCCCCGCTACCTCCCGTCCCTGCGCTCGCTCGCGCGCGTCGCGGCCGCGTACGGCCACCGGCTGAAGGTCTCGTTCGAGCCCCGCAACGCGCCCCCTGGCACACGGGAGCGGCAGCCATCCAAGGCGGTGAAGCCGACACCTCGGCCGAAGACCGCGCCGCGCGGGAAGCGCCCGGCGTCGCGCCCGACGCGGACCCGCGGCCGCAAGCGCGCCTAGCGCACGCGCCCAGATGACCGGCACCGCGCGCATCGTGCTCGTCGAGGACGATCCCGCGGTCGCGGAGCTCGTCACGCTCTACCTGCGCAACGCGGGCTTCGCGATCACGCACGCGCCCACCGCGTCGGCGGCCCGCGCCCTCTTCTCGGAGGTCCACCCCGCGCTCGTCATCCTCGACCTCGGCCTGCCCGACGTCGACGGGCGCGTGCTGTTCCGTGAGATCCGCGAGCGCGGTGACACGCCCGTCCTCGCGCTCACCGCGCGGGCCGAGGAGAAGGTCGACGGCCTCGAGTCGGGCATGGACGACTTCGTCACGAAGCCGTTCGACCCGCGCGAGCTCGTCGCGCGCGTCCGCGCCGTCCTGCGCCGCTCGACGGGCGCGACGGGTGGTCGTGTCCTGCAGCTCGGCGACCTGCGCGTCGACCCGGTCCGGCACGAGGTCTTCGTCGGCGAGCGGCCCGTGCATCTGCGGGCCAAGGAGTTCGAGCTGCTCGAGGCGTTCATGCGGCAGCCGGGCGTGGTGCTGTCGCGCGACAAGCTGCTGGAGCAGGTCTGGGGCTTCGCGTTCCCCGGCGAGACGCGCACCGTCGACGTCCACGTGAAGCAGCTGCGCGACAAGCTCGAAGGTATGAGCGCACGGATCGAGACCGTCTGGGGCGTCGGGTACAAGCTCGTGGGTCCCCCCGGGAGGGACAGCGGTCCGGAGGTGACCGCGTGATCGACCGCATCGCGGGCCGGCTGTTCCTCTCGTACCTGGTCGTGCTGGCGGTCGGGCTCGTCGTCGCGTCGACGCTGATCGCGAGCCTCATCGTCCGTTACGAGAACGAGTCCGCGCGGCAGCGCCTGAGCGACCTCTCGCAGCCCGTGTTCACGGCGGTCCAGAACGGCCTGCGCCAGGGGCGGACGCCGCAGGACATCGTGCGCGACCTCGCGGACGAGGCGCGCGCGGTCGACGCGCGCATCCTCATCGTCGCGACGCAGAGCCGCCGCGTCAGCATCGACAGCGAGGGCCGCCTCGAAGGGCAGATCGTCCTGCCGAACCCGACCGCCGCCGACGGCGTCTTCACGTTCCGCGAGCGCGACGAGGACTGGCTCTTCGTCCAGCGCGGGGTGAACCCGGCGGGGACGCTGATCGTCGCGCGCCGCCGCGCCGCGTTCGGCGACACGGTGCGGCAGCTCGTCCCGTCGATCGTCATCGCGGCGGCCGCGGCCGCGGTCGTCGCGCTCCTCCTCGCGGCGCTCCTCGCACGGACGATCACCCGTCCGCTGCGCGAGCTCGTCCGGGGCGCGGCGCGCTTCGCCGGCGGCGACCTGCGCGCGCGCGTGAGGGCCGGCGGGCCGCGCGAGGTGCGCGAGCTGGGTGGGGCCTTCAACGACATGGCCGACGAGATCGAGCGCGCGCGCGGGAGCGAGCGCGCGTTCCTCGCCGACATCTCGCACGAGCTGCGCACGCCGCTCACCTCCATCCAGGGGTTCTCACAGGCGATCGTCGAGGGCGAGGTGCAGGGCGACGGCGTCGGCTGGGCGGCGCGGACGATCCAGCGCGAGGCGCGCCGCCTCATCCGCATGGTCGAGGGGCTGCTGCAGGTCGCGCGGATCGAGGCCGGGACGGCGCAAGGCGCGCGCGATCGCGTCGCGCTCGCCGCCGTCGTGCGCGGGGCCGTCGCCGCGATGGAGGTGCAGGCCCGCGAGGCCGAGGTCGAGATCCGCGAGTCGATCGGCGACATGCCCATGGTCGTCGGCGACCCGGACCGGCTTTCGCAGCTGTTCCTGAACGTGCTCGACAACGCCGTGAAGCACTCGCCGAAGGGCACGCGGGTGGACGTCGACGCCGCCGCGCAGGACGGCGAGGTCGTCGTGCGGGTGCGCGACCGCGGCGCGGGGATCCCCGCCGGCGCGGAGGCGCGGGTCTTCGAGCGCTTCTACCGGGCGAGCGACGTCGACCGCGACGGCGCCGGCCTCGGCCTCGCCATCGCGCAGGCGATCGCGCAGGCGCACGGCGGCCACATCGAGGCGCACAACGTCGAGGGCGGCGCGGAGTTCCGCGTCGTGCTGCCGGCGGCCCATTAGTCCGACCGATAGGCTCGGTCGGTGCTTGGCGGGATCGTCCGCGGGAAGCTCGTCACCTTGCGCACGCCGCGCGAGGACGACCTCGTGTTCGTCAGCGTGCTGATGGCGGACATGCGCGTCGTACGCGAGGGCCACGCATGGGGCGCACCGGCGACCGTCGCGACGTGGAAGGAGCGCCTGAAGGAGGCGGCCAAGGACCACGGGATCATCGTGTGGACCGTCGAGGCCGAGGGTCGGCCCGTCGGCCTCGTTCGCGTCCGCGCGGGCGACGAGGATCCGCGTCACGCCGACCTCGAAGAGCTGACGATCGATCCGGCCGCCTGGGGTCGGGGCATCGGGACCGATGCCGCGATCGCCCTCCATCGCTATCTGTTCGACTACCTCGACATGCGTGCCTGCGCGGTCGAGCTCGCGGCCGACAACGCTCGTGCGCTGCGCCTGGCGGAGAGGATCGGCTATCGCGAGTTCGGTCGAGGTCACGAGGTGTACTACCGCGACGGCGCGTACGCCGATCAGATATGGCTTCGCTTCGATCGCGCGACATGGGACGAGCGCTGGGCCGCGACCGAGCGCGAATACGCGCCGTTCCCCGAAGGGATCGACCGCTAGATGCTCGGGCCGCGGATCACCGGGCGGAACGGCATCCATCTGCGACCGCCGACGCTCGAGGATCAGAAGAAGCAGATCGAGTGGGTCGCGCAGCCGGAGGTGACCCGGTTCTGGGCGCCCCGCCATGGGGAGTTCACGCCCGAGCGGGCCGAGGAACGGTTCAAGCGTCTCGCGGAGAGCACCGACGCGATCAATTGGTCCATCGCCTATCAGGGCGAGACCGTCGGCTCCACCGGGATCTTCCACATCGACTGGATCAGGCGCGCCGGTGAGAGCGGTCTGTTCATCGGGCGGCACGACCTGTACGGCCGCGGCATCGCATCGGAGGCCGTGCGCCTGCGCACGCGGTTCGCATGGAGCCATCTGCGGATGCACCGCGTCTACAACTGGATCGCGCTGCAGAACCGCGGCAGTCGCCGGGCGAACGAGAAGGCGGGCTATGTCCAGATCGGTCTCTACAAGGGCTATGCCTTCCGGTCGGGTGCCTGGATCGACGACTGGATGGGCGAGATCTTCCCGGAGAGGGTGTTCACAGCCGAATAGCCGCCTGATACCCTCATTTCGCCCGAAGAGGGCGGCGCCGAGAGCGTTCCACGCGATGACTCGAGTGAGGCATTCCTCCCGAGACCGAGCGGAGCTCAAGTGCCAAGAAACGAAAGGGAGGAAGCTTCACAAGTGAGCTTCACCGACAAGACCCTGACCTGTAAGGACTGTGGCCAGGAGTTCATCTGGACCAGCGGGGAGCAGGAGTTCTATCAGTCCCGCGGCCTCGTGAACGAGCCGGGCCGCTGCCCGACGTGCCGTGCGGCGCGTCGTGCATCCGGAGGCGGGGCTGGCTACGGCGGCGGCCGTGGCATGGGCGGCCCGCGCGAGTTCTACACCGCCACCTGCAGCAACTGCGGTGGCGAGGCTCGTGTGCCGTTCCAGCCGCGCGGCGACAAGCCCGTCTACTGCAGCAACTGCTTCGAGCAGGTCCGTCCGTCGGCTTCGCGCGGCTCTCGCTACTAGCCAGACCACCGAAGCGCTTTGAGGGGCCCCGCCGCGAGGCGGGGCCTCTTCCTTTCCCCGGACCGGGTCCTATGATCCGAGCGCACGTCGCCTGGGGAGCGACGACGGAGCTCTGCGGAATGCGGAGGTTCGGATGCTCCCTGGCGCCTCACCGCGTGCACGCCTCGCATCCCTTCCCCTCGTCGCGCTCTTCGTCGCGCTGCTCACCCTCACCGCCCCGCCTCAGGCCGCGGCCGCGGCCGTCGCCTGCACCACGCCGAGCCCTGGCGAGGTCACCGTGTACTGGCTCGACGTCGAGCAGGGTGACGGGCAGCTGATCATCGGCCCGACCGGCAAGACGCTGCTCATCGACCTCGGCGAGACGGCGTGGAACAGCACGGTGAACACGAACGTTGCGCGGATCGAGGCCCTCATCCGCTCGATCTGCGGGACGGGGACGAGCCCCGTCGCGCTCGACTACGTCATGCCGTCGCACCACCACCTCGACCACATCGGGTACGCGTGGAATCCGCAGGACGCGCCCGGCGCGGTCGGCAACGGCATCTACAAGCTGCTCGCCCCGGCGGGCTCCGGCGGCTACGGCTTCACCGTCGGCACGCTCCTCGACCATGACGGCGGTACGTGGACCGACGCGAACGGCGACGGCCGCTGCACCGTCGGGACATCCACGACCCCCGACCCGGAGATCGCCTGGCACAACGCCGGCACGACCTCACAGACCGCGCGCCGGTGGATCTGCTGGCTCTACGGGCCGGCCGGACAGGCCGACCGCGCCGGCATCGAGGGCCACGTCGCCACGCTCACGAACAGCGCGCCGTGGCCGTCGATCGACCTCGGCACCGGCGTCACCGCGACGATCCTCAACGCGAATGCCAAGGACACCATGCAGGTCGACGGCATCACGCCGGTGTCGGGCGACCACACCTCCGAGGCGACGCCGCCATCCGAGAACGACTACTCGATCGCCGTGAAGATCGCGTACGGCCTGTGGGAGTACGCGACCGCGGGTGACTCGGACGGCGAGTACAACACGAGCGGCTTCGGCTACACGTACAACGACATCGAGGCGAAGATCGGGCCGCTCTTCGGCAACGTCGAGACGGTGCGCGCGAACCACCACGGCAGCGATCACTCGTCCTCAGCGGGCTACATCAATGCGCTCCGGCCAGAGACCGCGTTCATCTCGTGCGGCAGCAACAGCTTCGGGCATCCCGGGAACCGCATGCTCGACGCGCTCCGCACGGTCGTGAACGAGCGCGGGACCGGCGCGGACACCTATCTCGCGAATCAGCCCTGCGATCCATTCCAGGCGGACGGCAGCACGCCGACGGACTATTCGG
>WNFU01005124.1_pt1 | contig 29909 bp, 30 predicted proteins | sample 5400121 | NCBI WGS metagenome assembly WNFU01 (sample SAMN13153360, study PRJNA577476) | soil metagenome | isolation source: 100 cm soil or saprolite under grassland replicate 1 | place: USA:California | collected 2016-06-15 | reverse complement strand
ATTCCCATCCTCAACCGGAAGTCGTTAAAAGCCACCCCGCCCTTCAGTTGCTTTGCCTTTACACTTCTTCGCCTACGCTATACACTTCGCCTTCGATTTTGACAATGCTTCAAGAACCCTGCCGCCGTAAGGAGAACACTGAAAATGAGGCTAGTGAGCAAATCAATCCGCATCTTCCTGTTGCTTCTATTGGTACTCGTGGTCATCCCGAAATTGGCGCACTCACAGACGGTGAGTGTCTGGCTGACGACAGACAACCAAAGGACGAAGTTGCAGCAACAGCCTTCAGTAACATTCTCAACTGCCGGAGGGGGCAGTAATCCGGTCTTTGTTGATGAAAGCCAGGTTTACCAGACGATAGAAGGTTTCGGAGCTTCATTCACGGATTCTGCGGCTTACCTGCTTAACCAGATTGCGACCCCGTCAGCGCGGGCCTCCGCCTTGAACAACCTATTTACTCGTAATGGCGGCGGCATCGGCGTCAGTTTTGTACGCAACCCGATGGGCGCGTCTGACTTGGCGCGGTATCACTACTCATACGACGACCTGCCTGCTGGTCAGACGGACCCCAACTTGATCCATTTCTCCATCGCGCACGATCAAACGGACATTATTCCATTGGTATTGCAGGCCAAGCAGCTCAATCCTCAGCTCAAAATTATGGCCACGCCCTGGAGTCCTCCTGGGTGGATGAAAGATTCCGGCTCGCTGATTGGAGGGTCGCTCCTTCCCGGTATGTACACTCCGTTTGCTAATTACTTCGTCAAGTACATTCTGGCCTACCAGGCGGCGGGAATTCCAATTGATTATGTCTCGTTGCAGAACGAACCGTTATTCGTTCCATCTGACTACCCTGGCATGATGATGGATGCGGCCACGCAAACTACTCTTTTGAGGTACTATATTCTTCCCGCATTTGCATCGAATGGGATTACGACAAAGGCGCTGGTCTATGACCACAACTGGGATCGCCCTGAATACCCGGACACCGTCTTTTCCGATCTTAACTTAGCTAATTCCAGTCAGGTCGCTGGCGTAGCCTGGCATGGCTACGGCGGCACACCCGGCGCGATGACCTCTCTGCATAACAAGTACCCGACGAAGGGGAACTACGAGACCGAACATTCCGGCGGCACTTGGGTCAGTGACCAAGTCAAAGCAGACTTTGAGGAGATCACCCAGGTAATGCGGAATTGGGGCATAACCTTTGTCAAGTGGAGCTTGGCGCTTGACCAGAACAGGGGTCCGCACGCCGGCGGTTGCGGGACATGCAATCCGCTGGTGACCGTCAATAACACGTCCGGCGCCGTGAGCTACAACATTGACTATTACACCTTGGGTCACTTCAGCAAATTTGTGCTGCCGGGCGCATCCCGCATCTATTCCAGCAATGCCTCTGGCGTTGTCAGCGCAGCCTTCATCAACCCCGACGGCTCGAAGGCTCTGGTGGTCTACAATGACACCAGGACCAGCAAAACCTTCCAGGTCCAATGGGGAAGTCAATCTTTCGCCTATACGCTCGCCGGCCTGGCAGGGGCGACGTTCACTTGGAGCGGTACGCAAAACGGCGGATATACCGTGGACGCGAAATCGCAGATCCAGGCTTCCAGCTTTAACACAACGTTAGGGCTTCAGACGGAAGTCACCACCGATACCTTAGGCGGTTATGACGTCGGCTATGCCGATGATGGTGATTACGCCGTTTATAAGTACGTCAACTTCCCTGCCGGCATCACGACAGCGAACGTCCGCGTTGCGAGTGCGGGAAGCGGTGGGACGCTGGAATTCCGACTGGATGGCCCCACCGGGCAGCTGGTCGGTTCGGTCTCCATTCCGGTCACCGGGGGTTGGCAAAAGTGGACGACGGTATCTGGGGCAGTATCAGGAGCAAGCGGCCTGCATGACTTGTACGTCGTTTTTAGAGGCGCGACAAGCATTGGGAACATGAACTGGTTTCAATTCAAGTAGGAGACCAGGAAAAAGCGGAGGTGATTTGATCGGGGATGATCAAGAGATCGTCACCAACACCGAAATTCCTCCCGCGCCGAAGCCCGAAATCAAAGCCTATCGCGTTCACAGCCGGACTTGCTGTCGTTGCCAGCGCAAAGTGCGCGGGCGTCACCCGGAGGTCGCGCCGGATCAGTTTGGGGCGACGGCGCACAGGCTCGGGCCTCGCGCGCAAGCCGCCGCGCACACGCTCCACTACGGCGATGGCATCCCACAACGCAAAGTGCCAGGCGTGCTGCGAAGCTTGACCGGGCTGATCGTGACGCAGGGCGCGCTCAGCCAATCGGCGATCCGATTGGGCACGGGCGATGGGCCGCTACAGCGGCGCTATCAACAATTGCGCGTCGAGATCAGGCTCCAGGAGGCGATCAACACCGACGACACGGGGTGGCGAATCAACGGCTATCTGGCGCAGTTGATGGCCTTCGACAGCCGAGCCGCGGTGATCTATCAGATTCGCTTGCAGCATCGGAACGAAGAAGTCCGCGAAGTGATCGGCGATGATTACCAGGGAATCCTGGGAACCGATCGCGGCAAGAGCTACGACGCGAAAGAACTGCATGACGTCAAACAGCAGAAGTGCATCGCCCACATCCAGCGTTCGATTGACGAGGCGCTTGAAGGAAAGCGCGGACAGTCCTGTGGCTTCGGCCTGATCCTCAAATCGCAGTTGAAGGAAGCGGTCGAACTCTACCAAGCCTTCCATGATCCGGCCAAAAAGCTACCCGATTACAAGCAACGCGTCCGGGCGCTGGAAGAGGAAATCAGCTACCATTTGCGCCCGCGAGAGCTGAAAGGCCCTGACAACCAACGCCTCTTGAATGAGCTTGGTCGCCATCACGAACGCGGCAACTTGCTGAGGTTCCTGCACGAACCGACGACGATTGAACCGACCAACAACGCCGCCGAACGCGCGCTCAGACCGGCGGTGATTGCCCGAAAAGTTTCGCACTGTTCAAAGAACGAGAAAGGCGCCGCAGCGCTCAGCGCCTTCAAGAGCGTCATCCAAACGATCAAGAAACAAGGTGGCAATGTGTTGGAGGCATTAGCGGACTTGATCCGCTCCGGGCCGCCTCCAGAACCCGGTTTTCAAGCTCTCAACTAAAACCAACCGCAGGCCGCTCCGCCATTCGGCTTGGCGAGGAAGTAGCTTGCCCGCTAATCAATTACGAATGTCCTTTACCTGATCGTTTCGCCAATGGAAGTCATAGAACGTGGAGACCGCCGCCAGTACGGCGTTGACAGTACTGTCCGTTCGTACCTGCGGCCTGAGGCTCAGAGAATAAGAATTCGTCGGCGCGGCACGCAGCCATCCGACAAAGCCCGCCAGTTCCCGAAGCCCAACGACAGTCCACTCTTTTCCGGCGCCGTCCAGGTATTCCCAGAACAGCTTCAAGTGATGAGCGTAGGCCCTAGTGGTGTTTGGCGACCTGCCGACGCTCTCAAGATAGAAGAGAAACACACGGATCGGCTCGATCGGCAGATGGCGATGATCAAGAACCAGCCATCTGTGGCGATTGGCGCCGGGGTCAATGGCGCGTTGGACTTTCATACCTGTTAGAGTTGTTCGCGACGTCGAGACGCGGGCCGCGCTCGCCGCCCGCGAACTGAGTGACGAAGGCGTCAAGGTACATCCCGGCGAAAAGATCGGATATGTGATCACGAATGCGAAGGCGAAGAACAAAGCCGACCGAGTCGCCATATCCAATCGCAATGGCCTGGTTCAATATGACCGGCGGGAGTATGCTGCCCGGCTGAAGGTCGCCGCCGAAGAGGTCGGCGTGATCTGCGATGATGATTCGTCCGATGAGCGGGGCGACGCTGGCGCTAACCGCCTGCCGCTGTTTCCAGATTGACATTACTAACCAGCAGATTCGGCTAACGCTCAAGACTTATATCAGTGGGATGTCTGAATGTCAGCGAATAAAATGCCTTCACCCGGTGAATTTCCCATTCACGATAAAACTTCCTATCTGCATATGCTTGGGGCCTCGCTGGCGTTTGCCGTGATGGCGGCGTTAAGCCGCCGGGCGAGCGAATCTTGCGATTGGCAATTGGTCGTTGTAGCGCGCGCGGTCGTTGCGTTTTTCTTCGCGGCTATTATCGCCAAAGCCGGCCGCGTCAAGCTCGTCTGGCGCGGTTCGGCGACGCTATGGGTGCGGAGCGTCGCGGGTAGTACCGCAATGCTTTGCAACTTTTATGCGCTCGCGCATTTGCCTGTGTCGGACACGTTGACGTTAATGAATACATCGCCAATTTGGGTAACGCTGTTGTTATGGTTAATGTTTAGACAACCGCCTACAATTGGCATTATCTGCGCAGTAGGCGCCAGCGTCGTTGGCATCGCGTTGATTCAGCAGCCGCATTTTCAGAGCGGGAAGTTCGCTTGTTTGATGGCGGTTTGCGGCGCGTTTTGCACCTCTATCGCCATGCTCGGCCTCAATCGTTTGAAACACCTTGATCCGCGCGCCATCGTCGTGCATTTTTCCGGCCTTGCGAGCGTCGCCACCGTACTGTTTCTGCTGCTGACCAATCGCAAAGATTACTCGACGCGATTGGGCGACAAATCAGTCTTACTCTTGTTATTGCTGGTCGGCGCGGCGGGCGTAGCGGGACAAATCGGTATGACGCGCGCTTTCGCCAAGGGCCCTGCCTCGCGAATTTCGGTCGTCGCCTTGTCTCAAATCTTATTCGGCTTGGGGTTCGACGTGTTGTTTTGGAACCGATCGGTCAATCTGATCTCGTTACTCGGCATGGTCTTGGTGATCGCGCCGACGGCGTGGTTAATTCTCGGCAAGGCGCCTCAACAGAGTCACGATTTGATCGAAGTGGGAATGGAAGATTGATCCTGCTCTCGCCCCTCCAACGGCTACCCTTCAACCGCCTTTTGTGAGGGGAACTCGCGCCACGTTGTGATAGACTGTCGCCGCCAACATTCCGACAGTAATACTTTCCTGGAGACGCCTATGAAACTTTCTCAGAAGATCAACCGCAGATCGTTTATTAATCAAGCCAGCACGCTGGTGGTCGGCGCGGGCGCGTTCAGCGCCGCCGCTTCCTCCTACAACCGCATCTTGGGCGCCAACGATCGGATCTCGCTCGGCCATATCGGAGTGGGACGTCGTGGCAAGGAGTTGGCCTGGATTGTCGCGAAGTTGAAAGAAAAGAACGTGGAGATGACCGCCGTTTGCGATCTATGGAAGATCAACCGTGAGGCGGCGGCGGCGCAGGCGACCAAAGATTACGGCAGAGAGCCGCGCGCCTTCCAACACATGGAGGAATTGCTCGCGCTCAAAGACGTGGACGCCGTGCTGATCTCGACCGCCGACTTCCAACACGCGACCCATCTCAAACTCGTGGCCGAGGCGGGCAAAGATTGCTACTGCGAAAAACCGATGGCCAATGACCTGGAGGAGGCCAAGGCCGCCCGCGACGCCGTACTCAAACACAAACGCATCGCGCAGATCGGAACGCAGCATCGCAGCGAACCTTATCAAATCGCCGTCCGCGATTTTATCAAGACCGGCGCGCTCGGGGACGTCAGCAAGGTCGAGATCGTTTGGAACTATCACGGCCCACGCTGGCGCGGTCGTTCTGAAGTCAGCCAAATTCGGGAACAGGATACGGACTGGCGTCGCTGGTTACTCAAAAAAGCGCCCCGGCCGTTTGATCCGCGAATGTACTTCGAGTTCCGCCTCTACAAAGATTTTTCCAGCGGCATCGCGGATCAGTGGATGAGCCACGGGATTGACCTGATTCACTATTTTCTCGACGATTCTTTACCAAAATCCGTGATGGCGTCTGGCGGCGTCTTCGCCTGGAAGGACGGGCGAGAGAACCCGGACACGTTCCAGGCGCTGCTGGAATACCCGAAAGGCTTTTTGGTAAGTTATTCCACCAGCTTCGGCAACGACTGCGACAGTTTCACAAGGATCATGGGAAAAGCCGCCACGCTCGTCAACATTGGTGGCGAAGGGAGTCCGCGCTGGAAATGGGTCGAAGAGAAAGGCACGCGCGAAGACAACCCCTTGATTCAACGCGCCGAGAAATACATCACGCTGCCCGGGAGCGACGCCATCCCTCCAACTTTCATCGGCGACAACGACCTCTCGCATATGACGAACTGGATCGAGTGCATACGCGGCCGGCGAGAGCCGAACGCAACTGTCCAGCATGGATTCGCGCACTCCGTGGCTGTGATTATGGCCGCCCGCGCATACCGCGAGGGCAAGAAGTTGTATTGGGATCCGACGAAAGAGGCGATTCTGGACCATCCCCTGAAAGCCTCCTAAAGCCGCTTAACGCTGATGGAGGATGAGCGCGACAGCCTGCAAACACGCTAACTCTGCGCCCATCGAAGTCTGCGGCGTCCTTCGAGATCGCCGCCTAACGACCATAGCAATGCCGGGCGCTTCTTATGACGCCCGGCTTGCCTACCCTATCGCGATTCTCGGGCGATCAAAGCGCAATAGCCGCAAGGCGCCATTTTATGCGCCTTTCCTCTTCTTCACCCTTCCTTTTGTCGCCTCGTTGTTCAGCGCATTTACGGCCGGCGCCGCGGACCCGCCCGAGGCCGCCGAGGCGACCGTTTCCGCCTCTGACGACGCTCGCCCGCGGGCCTTCCGCCCTTCCCACCACAGCATAAAAGGGCTCGCGATGTAGAGAGTTGAATATGTGCCCACCAGCACGCCTATGAGGAGCGCCCACGAGAAGCTCTTGAGAACCTCGCCGCCGAATAGTACGAGCGACAAGGCGCAGAGAAAGGCCGTGCCGTTAGTAAGCGCCGTGCGTGAAAGAGTTTCATTGATCGCACTGTTGGTGAGCAATTCCAAGCCCTCCCGCCTTTTCATGACCCTCTTCTCGCGGACGCGATCGAAGATCACGATGGTGTCGTTCATCGAGAATCCGATAAGACTGAGTAGGGCGCCGACCAGGTTTAGATCCACTTCCCATTGCATGATCGAGAAAATGCCGAGCGTGACCAACACGTCGTGAAAGACGGCCACGACAGCCCCCAAGCCGTAGCCCCATGACTTGAACCTCACGGCGACGTAGATGAGCATTCCGGCGCACGCCGCCAACGTGACATAAACTGCGCGATTGCGCAGGTCCGCGCCAATCTGCGGGCTGACGGCTTCGGCGCTCCGTACGGCGGCGACGCCGGCGAAGAAATGTTCCTCTAGCGCGGCCATGACTTGTGGCTCGATCCCATCGAGATTCCTGATCTCAGCCACACTTCCGAAGATTCCTCCGCGCTCTCGCTCGCGGTAATCAACGATACGTGCGCTGATCCCGCCGTAAACGCGCTCGGACGCTCCCGCATCCCCGGCGCGTAGATGGAGCGGGTCCAGCTCCGCCAGTTTTTCTTTGAGCGCGTTACGTCCGATTAAATTGAGGTCGGTTTTATTCCGCGCGGCGCTCGGGTCATTGAGCTCTTTCAGCGCGGCCAAAATTTTTAGTTTCCCTATGTCGGCCTCGTCGCCGGTCTCTGGTTGTCCGGCTTCGCGGATAACGGAGAGCATAGTTGGCAGTCGAATGAAGACTTCGTTCTTCGGCGCCTGCCCGACTTGGTCGCTTATCGGTTGCAGGGTGATCTTTGAACTCTCGATGCCTTGCCGTTCAATAACAGAGCGAAGCCGGCCGAGGTCAGGGGACTCCTTAAATTTTACGTTGACCAACGTGCCGCCCGTGAAATCAATTCCGAGATTGAAGGCGCGGGTACTGGGATCGCCGTCCGACACGCGCCAGGCAATAGAGATTGCTCCGGCGAGCAGAAAGAGCAGCGAAAACCCGATAAAAAGCCATTTCTTACCCAGAAAATTGTAGTTTGCGTTTTTGAAAATTTCGACCATTATCCCCCCTTGCGGGCATGTTGGCGGGCGAAGAGACGTTCTTCAGTTCACTGGTTTTATCGACCTTGGCTGCCATTGATCAACCGTTTGACACGGCTTAAGACAGTGGGCGTCCAGTATAGATACATCTCGTCTCCGCCGCGGACCTGCGCTGCGCCCCTCGTTGTTCAGGAGGTCGCGCAATTCCTGCGACCCTGCTTGGGATCACACAAGTCCATTTAGATGTTTCGGCTTCAGGCGACAGGGTTACGCAAGATGAGAAGGAGCTTCCAGGAGCAGGCTCAAATTTGGGTGTCAGAGGTTGGGGAAGGAATTCATATTTTTAGTTCGAGTTTAGACAAAAGAGATCGATTAAGAACAGGCAGGGCGCCGCAGGCTTCGATTGGCGCGCAATTGTGGAGGCGGCAGAGCGCGCGAAAATCCGGCCATCGCACGCGCCATTCTCCTTCCGGTCACGCCATCGAACAGCAAAGCCGGACGCCTCTTTGTGTGAGCGACGTCCGGCTTTCACGGTAAAATAACTATTGAGCTTCGATTTCCTCGGCTCGTCGGCGGCCCGCATTGACACTTAAATTTCAAGGCCACCTATTACAACTATTATGCGCCTTGTCGAGACTTCATGCCACCTTTGCGGCCGCCCCTGTGAAACGCCGCTGTCACGCCCGCGCGGGTGTCGGCCACAAATTCGAAAAGCCGGGCGATGACCCGGCCTTTCGCGTTGCGTTGTGTTCGAGTTTCAGTTGAATTCCTCATTCTTTCCGGTTCGATTGGCCAGGCTCGCCACTGCGGCCAGCAACTCAACCGGCTCAATCGGCTTGGGGACATGGTACTCGTAGCCGGCGGACAGGGCGCGCAGGCGGTCTTCCCGACGCGCATAAGCCGTGAGGGCGATGGCCGGAATATGCCCGCCGCGCAATTTCTCCCGCGCGCGCAATTTCTTCATCAGCGTATAGCCGTCTTCCCCCGGCATGCCGATGTCGGCTATGAGTATGTCCGGCCGCCATTCGTTACAGGCGGCCAACGCCTCCGTCGCAGAGACTGCGGTCCGCACCTCCGCGCCGCGCTCCGCGAGGATCATGGCTATAAGTTCACGCGCATCGGCTTCGTCATCCACAAACAGCGCGCGCACGCCCACGAGCGAGGGCGGATTTATGGACGCCAATATCCCACCCGACGCGTTGTCGCGCGACTCGGCCGGCGTCACGGCGCGGGCCCGTGCGATCGGCAGCGCGACCGTGAAGGTCGCGCCTTTGCCAAGCCCCTCGCTCGCGACGCGCACCGTCCCGCCGTGCAGTTCGACTATATGGCGCACGATGGCGAGTCCCAGTCCCAAGCCACCCTGCTGGCGGTTCGTCCCACCGTCCTCTTGCCGGAAGCGCTCGAAAACGTAAGGCAGAAACTCCGGCTTGATCCCCTGCCCGTTGTCGGCGACGACGATCTCGACATATGAGTCGGCGCGCTCAAGTCTTACCTCAACGCGCCCGCCATTCGGCGCGAATTTGACCGCATTGGAAAGCAGGTTCCATACGACCTGTTGCAACCGCTCCGCGTCACCATACATCGCGTCAGCCGCCGGGTCGAGCAGCGCGCTCACGCGGATCCCCTTCGCCTCCGCCGCCGGGCGGACCGTCTCGATGGCGGCCTCGATGACTGAGCCGAGCTTGAGCGGGGCGACGTCCAGGCGCAGCTTGCCGGCGATGATGCGCGAGACGTCGAGCAGGTCGTCGATGAGCTGATTTTGCGACTTGGCGCTGCGCACGATGGTTTCGAGAGCGCGCGCGGACTGCGCCGAGTCGAGGCGGCCCGCGCGCAGCATCAGCGCCCAGCCGTTAATCGCGGTCAGCGGAGTCCGAAGTTCGTGCGAGACGGTGGAGAGGAACTCATCTTTGAGCCGGTTGGCGTCTTCGGCCGCACGCCTCGCGTCTTGCTCACTAGCCAGAAGCTGTTGGCGTTTCGCCTCTGCCGATAACCGCGCCTGGCTCAGGATGGAAATCGATGTGCCGATGCCCAGGAAAAGGGCCTCCTCTATCCGCTCCGCGGCGCTCTCGGCGATGAAAAAGTAATCGCCGAGGATCAAGCTGAGCGCGGTCGACAATAGCCCCGGGCCCAAGCCACCATACCATGCGGACACCACAACCGAGATAGTGAACATTATAAGCGGGGCTACATTGCCGAGGGCTGATTTAAGCAGAAACCTGGCGGTGAACGCGGCCGCTGTTGCCGCGATCGCTACGAAATATTGCAACGACTTGGAAGGCAGTGCGGACATATACTTCTCTATAATTCTAGACCCGGCAGAGATTCGGGTCTATATCCAGGAGAGATTCAGGACACAGGCCAACACTCGGCCTTGTGTTTTAGCCAAGGCGCCACGGCCGAAATCCTTTCTTACGCGCTGAAAGAGAATCAATGTGAGAGTCTACTGAGACTGATTGTCGGCCTGACGAGAGATGGACCTGGCGTTGCGTGGCGCTACCGGCTCATCGTCTGGCGTAGGGCCGCGCAAGCCAGTGAAGACATAAATCAGCAGGGCGCAGATCAGAATGAACGCGAGGAATGCGGCGATGTTTTTGCCCTGCTCTTCGTCGTGGAGGCGTCGCTGGTAGCGGCGCTCGCACTCAGCTTCAGACAGCTTATTCCATTCTTCGAGATTGAATGCCATGGATGATTACTTTCTTCGAGGGGCGCCAATGCGGGGAATATAGCGCTGGGAAGCGACAAGACAGAGGGGCAAAAACTAGCAGGGTGTCGAACCGGTAGAATATATCAGCGCGCTGCGACAATGATCAAGACGAGCGCCGCGAGGCCTAGGATGACGATCAACAGGTCTCTGTCACTTAGCCTGCCGGCGGCGAAGTCCTGATCGAGCTTGACTGCGCGGGCCGCCAATCGCGCCAGTTCTTCGTCGCTCAGCGTCTTGACCGCAGCGTCAATCCGCTCCGGGCTTATCTGAGCCGCTTCCATAGCTTTCCGCGTCTCGTCCGACGAGAAGAGACCCTTGACCTTTTCCAGATTCTGCTGCCGCGTCTGGGCGGCGTTTACCAATTCTTTGTGGATGTCAGCCTGGCTTACAACGTGTGTCTGAGCCAGGATATTCGTGGCGCAAAGAGTGAGCAATAAACAAGCAGACAGCAATCGAATAGATTGCCACAGATCAAAATGCATGGTTTGAAACCTCCGGGGAATCGATAATGGGGGGCACGAGTAGACCGGGCAACGATGCTAAAAATGCACGATACTAACATTTAGTGAGGGCGCCGGATGTGCTCAGTAAGTCCGGCGCCCTCTTGTGGGACAACTCGACACGGCATCGTTTAGATCAATAACCCAGTCTTGATGTAGGATGTATCAATGTAATCAGCGCAGCAAAATTGGCGCCATGCGCCCGCCTTCCGCTAAACTCCTGATTCTGCAAAGAGGGCGCCACTCAATCAATTCGGACGACGGCGCGAGACGTGACAGTTTGTCGCCGCGATAAGGGGAAAGGCGTGTCAGCGGAGTCGGTGAGTTTGTGGGTCGTGGCGCGGCAAAACCTGTTCAGATTAAGTCGTGACTACAGATTATCTCCTCGCTCGCCTCGGATTCTGTAATCGGGCAGTCGTCATTTGATGAAGTCAGGATTTTTATCGCCACTCTCATTACCCTCGCTTGCCGGCCCTTCCGCATCGTCCTCGACTATATCTAAGAAGGACATGGCGGCCCCTTGAACCGTCTGGTAAATGAAACTTGCCCATAGATCAGGCGGCATAGTGATGTCCCCCTGGACCATACCAGATGCGAACCGATAGCCTGCGTCGTCCATGAAGAACGCCCACAGTGATTCGATGTCACAAGCGCCCGCATCCAAGGCGGCTCGCTTGGCGATCACCAGATGATCGAAGATAGCTTTGGTCGTGCGGACGCCGAGATCGGCGAACTCTGGGGCGGTGTCCGCGCGCTGGATGCCTAGATCCCGCATCTTCTCGAGTCGCTTCCGGCTCAGCAGATCAAATAGCTCTCCGACATATTCATGGCGCCTGGCCGCGCCGGCCATGAGCGATGCGATCGCCTCGTCGATGTCGTCGGTCTCTAGTCGCCCTTGTGAACGCCGCAGGCGCTCTTGCAGTTCCCTTTCTCGGAGCGTCTCCCAATACTTCATTGTTCCGTCTGTTATTGTCACATCGCCCATTGTCTCATCGAGAGGACCAGGCGCAGGCCACTGCCGCGCCTCCACGATCAGACCCCGCCGCAAGACTTCATTGAGCAGGTCACTATCCGGCGCCTGTGCCAGCGCGTCTTTGATCTCCTTGGGTGACGGCATATCTTTTAGTCTATCCATGCGTTTATTCCCATTTGTAACTTCGCGAACGAGGTTTTCTTTTCGTTCACATAACACCCGCCAACTCAGATCTGATCAGCTTTCATCGGGAGCCTCTCTACCTGATGGGGAACGGCTCCATCAACTCCGCACGGCTGCCGTCGGGGTCGAACAGGTTCAACTGCCAGCGGCGGTTGCGCCCCACCTGCGGCGACCGGACGCTCGCAGGGTCGCTCACACGCTCGCGCGCTGTCTCCAAAGCTTTTTGAATGTCGGGCACGAGCAACGCGACGTGATGCAGGGAACCTAACTGCTGGCGCGTGGGCTTTCCCGTGACAAGCATATATTCGAGGTAATCGGTCCCGTCGGGGACTTTCATGTTTATCCAATTGATCGAGGCGTCGTCACGCCCGCCGCGCCAGATCTCCGAGAAGCCCAGGATGTCTTGGTAAAATTTGTCCGCAGACGCCTGATCGGCCACCGTGAGGCCGACGTGCAGGATGCGATCGGAAATCCTGCGCGTCGAAACGTAACGGCCTTTAGCTCTGCGATGCAGCGAGCCGTCGCGGTACTCGACGAACTCCACGCGATGGCCGTCAGGATCGGTCACAGTGAAATTCACATTGCCGTCGCGCCCTTGATTGACCTTCTCCGGCGCTTTCACGCCCATCGACAGCAAGTAAATGCGCAATGCTTCGAGATCGGTGGTTTCAAACGCAATGTGCGACAGGCGGTCGTCTTTGTCCGGAGGCAGGTCGGGGAAGATTTCGATGTACTGCCGCTCGTTCACTTTGAAATAGGTCAGCGCCAGAGATCCATCAGGTTTCAAAACCTGGAACGCCTCGTCGTAGCCCAACAAGGCGCCGTAAAACGCGCGAGCCTTTGCGAGATCGCTGACCTGAAAAGCTATGTGGGCAACCCCTGTGATCAATGGGCGCTTGAGACCGGAAGATTGATCTCGCGCCGCCGAAACAAGCGCGCAGACCACAACCATCAGAATCAGAATGGCAATGCGCCTCACTTATTGCTTGACCTCCTTGATGCGGATGTTGCGGAATCGGGCGCGGCTGTTGGCGACCAGCGCGCCATTTTCTACTCTCCACACGCCGACATTGTCTCCATGAACGGCCATCAATCGCCAGCCGTTCATTTATATGGTTGCTCATTTTGTCACATGCCGCGGCGCCCATTCCAACTAATCGTAGGGCAGCGAGTGTGAGCGAAGAAAGTGGCAGGAAGGAGAAAGCGTCGAGGACGAACCACAACCCTGATATGCGCCGACGCAAGACCGAGCTGAGAGAATCGCAATAGTTGGTATTTGAGAGTCGCCGGACAGAGCGTCACGCGCGGACGCGCGCAGTCTTGATTACAGCCATCGCTCACGCCGAGACGATCAGCGGGCTAGGCGCCCGATTGCCTGCTCGTATTGCCGGGGATGCTGCAGCGCGATGCCCATGTCCAACTGATATCTGGCGCCGTCGCTCCACTGGCAAATGTCGAAAACGATCGACAGCGCCTGCTCGTAATTCGCCACCGCCTCCTTATTCTTCCCGAGATTCTGCAGCGCCATGCCTCGGTTCACCATGGAGATGTAAACCCCCATCCACTGGCCGAGGGCGGCGAATCTGGTCTCGGCCTGCTCGCAATCCGCTGCCGACTGCTCGTAACGCCCGAGATTGCGCAGCGCAATGCCTCGATTTGCTTGCGACAAATTCATAGAGTGACCTCAAGACTTTCTCACCTCCACGATGGGTCCGCGTATTATCAAAGTCTTCCGCAGTTACTCGCTCTGAACGAGCGTTACCTGTCGGGGATTTCCTCGCCGTACCACCTGGCCCTCCTCGATGACGATCACGTGATCGCCGATCTCAACTACTTCGGCCACGTTATGTGTGACGTACAGGAACGGAATATCGGTTCTTTGCTGCGTCGCCTTTATTTCCACGAGCAGGCGCGCGCGGGTCTTCGCGTCAACCGCCGAGAGCGGCTCGTCAAGCAGGACGATCGCCGGGTCACTCGCCAGGGCGCGCGCCAGAGCGACTCGCTGGCTCTCGCCCCCCGACATTTCGCGCGGATATTGTCGCGCGGCGTACTCGATGCCGAGGAGCGACAACAGTTCACGCGCCCGCTCGCGTTTGGCCGCTTTACTCAGGCCGCCGCTGTTTTCTCCGGCTCGTATTCCGTAGGCGACGTTCTGCTCCGCCGTGAGATGCGGAAAGAGCAGATAATCCTGGAACACGAAGCCGACATGCCGTTGCTGGATCGGCAGATTGACGCCGGAAGCAGAATCGAAGTAGACACGCTCGTCGAGCGAGATGCGCCCTTCATCGGGCGTGACGATTCCGGCGACGGCGCGCAGACACGTCGTCTTCCCAGAACCGGAAGGGCCAAAGAGAATCGTCACGCCGCTCGGCGCCGTGAACTCGACGTCGAGTCTGAATGGCTGACCTGTCTCGCGTTCATTGGTTCCGCTTGGCGCCTGGCGTTCAGCCCCGAGTCGTATCCTCCTCGTTCCGATCTGTTTTCTGATGGACACCTGCAGCATGCGTGTTCGTTACATCTCCTGCGCCCGGCCGCCTGTCAGCTTGTTCGTCAAGTAAATGGCGGTGACCGATACAGCGGTTAAGACCAATGCTAAGATCTGGGCTTGCCGGTTTTCGCCCGCGACGACTGCTTCGTAAATCGCCAGCGGCATCGTTTGTGTTTTGCCCGGGATGTTTCCGGCGAGCATGAGCGTCGCGCCGAACTCGCCGAGAGCGCGCGCGAAACTCAACACGACCCCGGCCAAGACGCCGCGGCTCGCGAGCGGAAGTGTGATGCGGAAGAAGGTTTCTAGCTCGCTTTTACCGAGCGTGTAGGACGCGATCTCATACTGAGGGTTGACGCTCTCAATCGCGGCGCGAGCCGACTTCACCATCAGCGGCAGCGCCATCACCGCCGCCGCGATGACCGCCGCCCACCAGGTGAATGTTATCGACCAGCCCGTGCGCTCGTAGATAAAGCTTCCGATGACGCCGCGCCGCCCGAGCAGCACGATTAAATAGTAGCCGGTCACTGTCGGCGGCAGCACGAGCGGCAGCGTCACGATTGCGTCGAGCAGTTCGCGCCCGCGAAACTTGCGCTTTGCGAGAACGAAGGCGAAAGCCATCCCGAGCAGGACAACGACACAGGTCGCGACCAGCGTGACGAGTATCGAAAGTTTGAATGCAGGCCAGATCATCGAGTCACCGAACACGTTCAAAACCGTACTTCTCCAGGATGCGCTGTCCCTCGTCGCTCAATACGGCGTCAATGAACGCTCTTGCCGCCTCTTGACTGCCGCTCGCCTTGACAACGGCGATCGGGTACAGAATGGGGTCGTGTGTATCCGCCGGAGCGGTCGCGACCGTTCGCACTCTGTTTCCTGTGGCGCGAACGTCAGAGGCGTATACGATGCCCGCGTCCACTTCTCCGCGCGCGACGTAATCGAGCGTCTGCCGCACATCTTCCGCCAGGATCAATCGCGGTTGAAGCTGCTGCCACAGTCCCAAGCGCGTGAGCGTCTGCTCCGCGTACTGCCCGACGGGCACGGTCTTGGGGTTTCCGATGGCGAGTTTCTTCACTTTCGCGCCGCCGAGATCTTTGAAGGAAGCAGGGCCTGACGTGGAATCGGCCGGAATAACAAGTACAAGCGCATTACGCGCGAAGTCGCGCCGCGTCTCCGGCGCGATCAGCCCTTGTGTCACGAGCGCATCCATTTGAGGAATCCCGGCGCTGGCGAAGACGTCGACCGGGGCGCCAGATTCGATCTGCTTCTGTAATGCCCCCGACGCGCCGAAATTGAAATTGATCTTGGCGCCTGTGCGCTCCTCATACTGTTTACTTATCTCACGGAATGCGTCTCTAAGGCTCACCGCCGCCGAGACCGTGATCTCAAGTCCGGCCCGCGAATCACGGTAAAGAACATATTTAGTTGATCTCTTCCCTGATAGTTTCCTGTCGAAAACCAAGCTGGAAAATGTCAGGCCTCAACTTTATACCTTCGCCGTGGGGCACACGGGAAGTAAAACGCTTGTGGACCTGGTGTAAGACCTGCGACAGCAGGCAACCTCGGATGAAGCAAGAATCCCGCCGCTTCCAGCGGTGGGAGTGTCAAGGGAAGACAGATCTTTTGATCTCTCTCGATTCGCCGTTATCGCTCCCTCCATACTCCCTTGAATCTCCCTTAATGAGACTAATTCGGACCACAGAACAATAGGACTTTAGCCACAGAGGGCACAGAGAACACAGAGAGAAATGACGCATACCGGCTTCACTCTGTGCTCGCGTGTTCGTCAGATTGAAAATCTCCGTGCGGAATTCGAAGTTTACGACCTCGCCGAAATACGTTCGCTTGATAAATGCGATGTCCGCCGTGCGGTAACCTGGGCCGCGCACCGGGTTGCGCGAGGCGTTCCCGATCGTGAACTGTGGCGCGACCGCGAAGGCCGACGTGTCGAACCAACGGCCGGTCGTCCACCGATCCGAGGGCAGATTCGGGTTGCGGAGAATGTTGGGTCGCTGTGTGCCGAATCCCGCGAAGGCGTTGAAGTTCGTGATCTGCGTGACGGCGAATGGCAGCCCCGACTGCAACAGGATCGTGCCGTTGACGCTCCAGCCTCCGAGCAATTTGTCGGCGATCCCCGGGAGGTTGAATCGCCGCCCCTTCCCGACCGGCAGTTCGTAGGTGAAGCTCGTGACAAAGACGTTCGGAATGTCGCCAGTCGAGATGTCGCGTTCGAGCGCGCGGTTGAAGCTGTCGGCGACCGGGAAATTGCCGACCGGACCGGTCTGGATGCTCGCGTCAAAAACCTGACCGGCGTCGTCGATCAGCTTCGAGCGCGTGTAGCAGATGAGGAACGCCAGCCCTCGCGAAAGACGCTTTTCGAGCTTCGCCTGCAGCGCGTGATAGCTCGTGTTGCCGACGTTGTTGCGATAGAGGCTGACGGCCGTGAAACGCGGGAAGGGTCTGAGCAATTGCGCGCGCGGAATGGTCGGGTCGCCCAGTGAAGACGAGCGCGGGATCTGTCCGAAGAAGGGGTTTGGCGCTAGTTGAAGCAGCGAGTTCCCCTGCGCGAGTTGCTCGGCGGTCAATTGATTGATGTTCGAATCCGGGATGCCGACGTGCGTGATCTTGGATCCTGCGTAGGCGACCTCGGCGACCATGTTGCCCGAGATCTCGCGCTGGATGGCGAGGTTCCACTGCTGTACATAGCCGCTTCCGAGATCGCGATCGACAGAGAAAACTCCCTGCCCCAGCCCGGCGTCCGGAGTGAGCGGGATCGGCTGCACGTTCGGCCCCGCCGAGAGCTTGAACGCCGGCGCCACGCCGTCGAGCGAGCGCTGCGTGACGGTCTGAATGAAGGGAAACTGCGGGATCGTGAAGGGCGTCGTGATCCCGGCCTGCTCCTGCCAGACCAGCCCGTACCCCGAGCGCAGCACAGTGCGATCGGTCAGCCGGTAAGCGATCCCGAGGCGCGGCCCGAAATTGAGTTTGTGCAGTTCACGCGCGGTCTCGGGGAATCCGTTTTGACCCAGGTACTCGAGCTGTTGCGTTTGAAGATTGAAGATCGCCCCCTGGTTATCGGTTTCCGTCGACGGGAAGTTAAGCGTGTAACGCAGCCCGGCGTTGACGGTCAGACGCGGCGTCACTTTGAAATCGTCCTGCGCGAAGAATTCGAGGATGCGGGCGCGCGGGTGAATCACGTCCTGCTGCAGGTCGATCGAGAAATTGCTGACCTGACCGAGCAGGAAGCTCGCCAGGGCGTTTCCCGTCTGTCCGGAAAGCACGCTGCCAGTAGTGGCGTTGCCTGGCTGTGCGCCTATAGTGTTGGCCGTCCCGCGCGAATTCGTGAATGGCGCGGTGAAATTGAAGATGCCTGTTGGTGACGGAGGCTGCAAAACGTTCAGCCGCTGAAGTCGGAAATCGACGCCGAATTTCATCGAATGCCGCGCGTGTTGCCATCCGACAGAGTCAAAGACCTGTATCACGTCCGTGTTGAAGAGCGAGTCGGTATTGGTCGAAGGGCCGAGTTGTTGCAACCCCGCGATCGTGAAGGCCGGCAGTTCGTTCTGGAAGGCCGCGTTCTGCGGGATGCCCGGCAGCCCCAGGCTCTGCGACGGCGGCGAATCGAGCAGCAACGCGCGGCGGTCTATCGAACGGCGCGTGTACCCCACGCGCAATTCGTTGATGATTCGATGGGAAAAGACATGTAAATAGTTGCCGACGGCCTGATAGCCGCGGCTCTTCTGGAACCCGAGCGCGCCCTGCGTGATATTGCCGCTCCCGTCGGGCAGCGGCGTCACCGGCGTGGCGTCTTCATTGAAGAACGAAAACCGTCCGAAGATCTGGTCGTTATCGGAGAAGCGGTGGTCGAGACGGACGTCGAACTGGTCCTGATCCGTCCCCTCGTTCGCGACGCGGCGAAAATTATTGGCCGCGCCCGTAGAGGTCGGCAGCGGATAGCGGTCGAGCAGCTTCCTTGCGACCGCATCGAAATCGGCAAGCGGAATGATGTTTCCGGCATATGCGCGACGATCGCCGATGCGGAAGATCTGGCCGACACGCGCCTGGATCGTGTTCCCGTTCGTGTCGATGACGTTGATCGGCGTACCGGTGTTGGTCGTCGTCGCACTCACACCTGACGCAGTGGTCTGCAAAAAGAGCGGCGCGCCGAGGTTCGCGGAGAAGTTGCCGTTGCGCTGCGCCAGGGTCGGCACGTTCGATATGGCCACGCGCCCGATGAGCTGGCGCATGCCCTGGAAGTCGCCGAAGAAGAAAGTGTGGTCCTTAACGACCGGGCCGCCGACGGCAAAACCATACTGGTTGCGGCGGAAGACCGGTTTCTTCGGGTTGTCGGCGGTCGCGGGCGCGAACAGGTTCCTGGCGTTCAGCGCCTCGTTGCGCAGGAATTCAAATACCGTCCCGTGCAGTTCATTCGAGCCGGATTTGGTCGTCAGGTTCACGACGCCGCCGTTGAAGCGCCCGAACTCGGCGGACGGCGAATTGATCTCGACCTTGAACTCCTGGATGGCGTCGATCACCGGGTTGAAGGCGACCTGTCCCGGCTCGGGCTGCAGCGCCGATATGCCGTCGTAGAGGTATTCATTGACGCGCGGCCTGCCGCCGTTGATGCGCGGAAACGAAGGGCCCGCCGTGGTCGGCGGAGGCGCGGCGACTCCCGGCGCGAGCGTGATCAGGGTGAAGAAATTGCGGCCGTTCAACGGCAAATCGACGATGCGGCGGTTCGGGATGACTTGCCCCAGACTTCCGGTATCGGTCCTAAGCAGCGAGGCGTCGGCGGTGACCTTGACCTCTTCGTTCACCCCGCCGACGGTCAGAGCCACATCCAGGCGAATGCGCTCGCCTGTCGTCAGCCGCACGCCATCCTGCACGAAGCGGCGAAAGCCTTGCGCCTCGACGGTCACGTTATAGAGCCCCGGACGCAGGTTGGTGACGGTATAGACGCCGTCTTTCCCCGACGTCGTTTTTGTAAAGGCGCCCGTTTCGGTCTGCGTGACGGTGACCGTCGCCTTGGCGACTCCGGCGCCGGAGCCGTCGCGAACATCGCCGGTGAGTTCCGACTGGCTAGCTTGCGCCAGCGCAACGGCGGGCGCGCATGGTAGAAATATTGCGGCGCCTATGAGCGCCTGTAAGACGCGGGATCCCCTTGATAGCCAAAATGACATGCAGTCTCCTTTCCAAGCACGGGAGGCGTGAGCGTTTCCCCTCACACCCTATCGGTCACGCGTCCATAGACCCTTGGCATGCGGACCCGTAGGTTGACGGCGACTCGGAGTTGTGATTTGTTTATTTGTTGCCCGGATTCGCGCCGGACTTCTGTCCAATCTACCCTCTGATAACCATCACTTCGGTGGCTTTGACGAGCGCGTAAACTGACACCCCCTTCTTCAAATCCAGATCACGGGCGGCGTCGCTCGTGATGATCGAAGTGATCGTCTGACCGCCGATCTCGATGCTGACCTGCGCGAGAAGTCCGTCGTATCGCATTTCGGTGATCTTGCCGAAAAGCTTATTGCGGCCGCTGATTGCGTTCAGGCCGACCGGCTTCCTCCTCGTTTTACGCTTATCAGCCCCGCCCAGGCGCTCGATCTCGCTCTTCGGGATGCGATGGTGGCCGCCCGCGGTCTTCACCGATTTGATCTTGCCCTTGTAAATCCACTGCTTGAGCGTCGGATAACTGACGCCCGCAAGTTGCGCGGCCTCATGCAATCTGAGTAGTTCCATAAGTATCCTCTCCTATACTGTTACCTGTGGATTCCTGCAATAGAATTTGAGAATATATATACGGTTTAATACGATTTCACCAGAGATTTTTTGACAGTCTTGCAATACTTTAGATCGCGGCTGCGGATTCTACGTTGAGCCCGGGAGTAAAGAGGGTATAGTCTCTTTGTGGTTTATATATACAGAGGAGGGCATAAACAATGGACATCAGCGCGCGTAATTCACTGAAGGGTAAGGTCAAGCGGGTTCTACCGGGAGCGGTTAATACTGAGGTGACTGTCGAACTCGCCAACGGGCTTGAGGTGGTCGCGATTATCACCAAAGAATCGGCTGAACGTCTCAATCTGACTGTAGGCAAAGAGGTCTACGCGGTCATCAAAGCGAGCGATGTGATGATCGCCACAGACTGATCATAGTGGATGATCTACTCTACGATCGCCCGCCCTATCTTCTGTTCATTGCCGAGTTCTGCAAGCGCTTAGAGATTGCGTGGGACGGCTTTCGCCAGATAAGCGAACACGCCGTGGTTCCGCTACTACCTGACTCTCGATCCGCGCCACGCGTTGCGGAAAGCGAAATGCCCCGTGCTTGCGCTCAACGGCGAGAACGACCTTCAAGTGTCCGCGAACGAAAACCTGCGCGAGATCGAAGCCGCGCTCAAAGCCGGCGGGAACAATGACGGCGCCATCGCCAGGCTGCCGAAACTCAATCACCTTTTTCAAACCAGCGAGACCGGATCTCCGAACGAATACATCAAGATTGAAGAGACCATCGCGCCCGTCGCACTGAGGACCATCGGCGATTGGATTCTAAAACGGACCACGACACAAAGTGGTAATCCTTGAAAGTTATAAGGCCTCGGCGCCGCTGACGACCTCAATGATCTCGCGCGTGATCTTCGCCTGGCGGACGCGGTTCATGAGCAGCGTCAATTTATCGATCACCTCGCTGGCGTTCTTCGAGGCTGAGTCCATGGCCGTCATTCGCGATCCCAGTTCCGAGGCCACCGATTCCAACAGCGCGTGATAGACCTGGTTCTCGACCAGCTTCGGCAACAATTCGCCGAAAATCACTTCCGCCGGCTGTTCGTAAACGTAATCAACCAGCGTCTCGGCCTGCGCGCCTTCGAGCGCGTCGATATGGCCGACGGGCAGCAACTGTTCCACGACCGGGCGCTGTGAGAGGGCCGATTTGAATTCGTTGTAAAGCACATAGACGCGGTCAATCCGGTCCTCTTCCGATCTGAAATCCTCGATCAGCCCCCGCGCAATGAGGCTCGCGTCGGAGGCGTTGACTTTGCCCGTGCCGGTAACGCCGATGTGTTCCCGGCGAATCTTGACAGGGCGGCGGCGGAAGAAGTCATAACCTTTACGACCGATCAAGACAAGCTCGACCTCGACGCCCGTGTTATTCCTCAGGAACTCCTGCGCGGCTTTGATGAGGTTGGTGTTGAAACCGCCGCAGAGGCCCTTGTCGGCCGTCACCAGCGCGAGGATCACGCGGTCGCCGCCCGCTTCTCGCTCATGGCCGGTGAGCAGCGGGTCTTTGTAATCAGGCGCTCGGCGGGCCGCGTCGCCCAGAATCTGCATCATCTTCCGCGTGTAAGGGCGCGCGGCGACCACGCGCTCCTGCGCGCGGCGAAGTCTGGCCGCGGCGACCATCTTCATCGCCTTCGTGATCTGCTGCATGTTCTTGACGGCGCGCACCCGCCGTCTGAGGTCTTGTAAGCTTGGCATAGTTGATAGTGGGTAGTGGGCAGTGGGCAGTGGGCAGTGGGCGGTAAAACTCGCTGCCCACTGCCCACTGCCCACTGATTCAGGCTCCGGCGCCCTTCACCTGGGCGCTGTAGCGCTGCTTGAATTCATCGAGCGCGGATTTGAGTTGCGCTTTCAGGCCGTCGTCAATCGCCTTCTTATCGCGAATCGCGGCGAGCGTCGTCCCCTGGTTTTCGAGGAACTTCAAAAGTTCGCCCTCGAAGTGACGGACGCTTTCGACCGAGATGTCGTCAACGTAGCCGTTTGTCGCGGCCCAGATCACCGCGACCTGTTTCTCGATGTCCATCGGCTGGTACTGCGGCTGTTTGAGGATTTCGGTCAGACGCTGGCCGCGCGCCAACTGGCGCTGCGTGGCGGCGTCGAGGTCGGAGGCGAACTGGGCGAAAGCCGCCATCGCGCGGTATTGCGCGAGTTCCAATCGCAGCGTGCCCGCGATCTGCTTCATCGCCTTGATCTGCGCGTTGCCGCCCACGCGACTGACCGAATTGCCCACGTTGATCGCGGGACGGATGCCGGCGTTGAAGAGGTCGGATTCGAGGAAGATTTGGCCGTCGGTGATCGAAATCACGTTGGTCGGGATGTACGCCGAAATGTCGCCCGCCTGCGTCTCGATCACGGGCAGCGCGGTCAGACTGCCGCCGCCGCGGGCGTCCGAATATTTCGCGGCGCGTTCGAGCAAGCGCGAATGCAGATAGAAGACGTCGCCGGGATATGCCTCGCGCCCCGGCGGGCGGCGAAGCAGGAGCGAGATTTCGCGATAGGCCGCGGCGTGCTTCGACAGATCGTCGTAGATGCAGAGCACCGCCCTGCCGCGGTCCATGAAATATTCGCCGATGGCGCACCCGCAGTATGGCGCCAGGTATTGCATCGCCGCAGGCTCCGAAGCCGAGGCCGCGACGATGATTGTATAGTCCATCGCGTCATACTGTTCGAGCGTCGCCTGCACCTGGGCCACGGTAGAAGCCTTCTGGCCGATGGCCACGTAGACGCAGATCACGTCTTTGCCCTTCTGGTTAATGATCGTATCGAGCGCGACGGCGGTCTTGCCGGTCTGGCGGTCGCCGATGATCAACTCGCGCTGGCCGCGCCCGATGGGGATCATCGCGTCAATCGCTTTGAGGCCGGTCTGCAGCGGCTCTTTCACCCCCTGGCGGTCGACGATGCCCGGCGCGATGCGTTCGACCGGCATGTAATCTTTGGTAACGATCGGGCCTTTGCCGTCGGCGGGATGGCCGAGCGCGTTGACCACGCGCCCGATCATGGCCTCTCCCGCCGGCACCTCGATGATTCGCTTGGTGCGTTTGACGATGTCGCCTTCCTTGATCAACTCAAAATCGCCGAGCAAGACCGCGCCGACCTTGTCCTCTTCGAGGTTGAGCGCGAGTCCCGAAGCGCCCTTCTCGAATTCCAGCAACTCGCCGGCCATCACCTTTTCGAGGCCGTGAATTTCGGCGATCCCGTCGCCGACCTTGATCACGGCGCCGACTTCGGCCACGGTCACGCCGGCGTCGAAATGCTCGATCTGCTGTCGAATGATTTTACTTATCTCGTCCGCTCTGATTTCGGTTGCCATTACATCAATCTCCTCTTCATTTGCGCCAGTTGATTTTTGATCGAGCCGTCGTAAACCAGACTGCCGATGCGCGCGACGACGCCGCCGATGATCGCGGGGTCGGTTCGGAACTGCAGCCGCACTTCCTTGCCGGTCGCGGCCTTCAACTGGCTTTGCAGCGCGGCCTTCTCCTGCTGACCGATCTCCCGCGCCGTCGTAACCTCAGCCGAGACGATGTTCATGCGGGCGTCCAGCTCGCGGGAAAGGGCGTTTAACATCTGGCCCAGGTCGTGCAAGCGCGAATTGTCCAGGAGAAGCCGCAGGAAGTTGGCCGTCGTCTGGCGAGGCCTGATCCGCGCGAGCAGTTCGTCGAGCACGGCGCGCTTGCGTTCGGTAGCGATCACCGGGCTGGCGAACACGTCGCGCAGTTGCGGGTTCTCGGACATCATCCGCTCGAAGTCTATCAACTCTTTCGCCACCTCATTGGTCTCGTGGCGCTCGAGGACGACGTCGGCCAGCGCGCGCGCATAACGATTTGCGATTGTGGTTCCGGTCATAAGTCGGTGGTTGGCGCCTGGTGGTTGATGGTTAGTGGTTGGAAAAATTTCCCGCCAACCACACTATCTCACTTTGCTCATCTCTTCGCCCACACGCGCCACCAGTTTGGCGTCGTCGGCGGGCGTCATCTCGCGCCGGATCATCTGCTCGGCCAGGTCGACGGCCGTCGTGGCGGCGAACGCCCGAAGATCGGCCAGCGCGACCTGTTTAGCGGACTCGACCTCCCGCGTGGTCATTTCACGAATCTTTTCGACGTCCCTCTTGGCCTCTGCGTCCATGCGCGCGCGCGCGGCGGCCGCCTCGCGGTCGGACTGTGTTCCGATATCCCGAAGATCCGCGTCCAGCCGGTTGAGTCTTGTGTCAAGCTCCGCCATCTTCGCCGTGGCCTCCCGCTTTTCCCGAGCCGCCTTGTCGAGCGTCTCACGCACGCTGGCCAGGCGTTGGCGGAAAAATTCCCGAGTCGGTTTTCGCAACAGCAAATATAAAATCGTCAAAAATATGACCAGGTTGACCAACTTCGGAAAACCCGCCGGCGAAGTCCAGAAACCGCCGGACAGCAATAGTGGATGAAAGTTTGGTAACGCAGGGACAAAAAGCGCAAGCGAACAGTGTTGTTTAGTCATCCGGCTTCAATCTCCTCCAGCGCTGACCGAGCGGCGCAGAATTTGAGAAGAGATAGTGGCGGCCATCCCGCGAGCATCTTTTTCGAGATTCTTCTTCGCCCCCGCCGCCTGCTCCGAGATCTCATGTTTGGCGGCGTCGATCCGCGCGGTGGTTTCGGCCTTTACCTCGGCGATCATTCGCTGCCGCTCAAGCATCGCCTCCCGGCGCTCGGCTTCCAGACGCTGATACGCCTCGCCACGGGCTTCGCGCAGCTGCGATTCATAACGCTTCAACCGCTCCTCATATTCGCCCAACATCCGCCGCGCTTCGCCGATCCGCCCGGCCCCCAAACGCTCGCGCTCATCCAAAACCTGATTGATAGGCTTGAAGAGCGTGCGATTGAGTATGTAGATCAGCAAGAGGATGGAAAAGAATATAAATAGAAACGACCCGTCAATGCTCAGAACGCTTTCCGCTAGAGCTAATCCTAAGATTGGTATTGTCACGGCCGCAGTCAGTCACTCCTCTCTTTCCAAGAGTTCAAGCGAGAGCCACAAGGTCAGCTATGGCGATAAGTACTGCTTGTTAGTTAAGTTGAGATAATTAGCACATGATTTCACAAGCTGTCAACGGGTTTGCCCTCAGCCTGTATCAGGCCTGGGCCAGCGCGATCCGGAAGGCGCCAGCGCAGGGAGATGACCAGCTGATGACCGTCGAAGACCTGGCCGCCTATCTCAAAGTCAAAACACAAACGCTCTACGACTGGGCGCGAAATAAACGCATCCCTTGCGAGCGGGCGAGCAGCGAGATTCGTTTCCGGCGATCTGTGATTGACCAGTGGCTTGCCGAGAGCCAACGCGACAAGGGCGAAGGGGGGATCGAAGCCGCTCACGCGCGCGACGAGGGCGTGATAGAATCCAGCCGCTCTTTCCTGCGGCCACAGACAAGGAGCAAATCAAATGTGCGTGTATGAACGCGATCCGAAGACCGGGCGCCGTTGCAAGAAGGGACAGCGCGGCGTTTGGTACTACTACTTCAGTGTCAATGGCCGCCGTTACCGCGCGGCAATTCCCGAAGCAACCAACAAGAAACAGGCGGAGATCGCCGAGGCCGCCGCGCGCATGGCGGTCTTCAACGGCACATATGGGCGTAGGCAAGCGGGCAAGGCGAGCTTTCCTGATTTCGTGCTGGGCGAGTATCTGGACTGGGTGAAGGCGACCAAGAAATCCTGGCGCTTCGATAATTGGCTCGCGCCTCAAATCGCGGAGTATTTCAAGGGCAAACGATTCTGCGACATTACGCCGAAGGCGATTGAAAAGTACCGCGATCATCGCCTGTCAGAGATCACAGTGCGCGGCGAGAAGCGCAACGGCAATAGCGTCTGCCGTGAGCTGGCGATGCTCTCGAAAGTCTTCGAGTTGGCCATCAAGAAAGAGCTTTGCGAAGTGAATCCCGTAAAAAAGGTGGACTGGCCGCATCAGCCGAATCGCCGCGATCGCACACTGACCGATGGAGAAGAAAAGTCGATCCTGTCGCACATGACCGGCAGATATGAAAAGCTGCGCATTCCCTTCCTGACCGCTCTTTATGTTGGGTGTCGCCGTGGTGAGATGTTCGCCCTCACTTGGGCTGATATTGATTTCGAGCGCCAATATATTCACTTCAAGCCAGAGATCACGAAGACTGGAGAAGGACGGATCTCACCGCTGATCGAGCCTGCGCACAGCGAGCTATTGGCGTTGAAGGAAAGGGGCGTTTGCGAGCCAAGTATATTCGGCATCAGCGTCCACTACGCGACTCATCTGTTGAGAGAGCTTCTTGACGAACTCGGTTTGAAAGACGTGAGCGGATGGCACGTTTGCCGCCACAGTTACGCGTCGCGCGCAGCCCGCGCCGGAATTCCGCCCGCCTACGTCCGCGACGCGCTGGGACATAAAGACTTCGACATGACCTTTTACTACAGCCATGCTGGGCGTGATGACCTTCTCCGTGAGGCAAAAAAGCTTGAGAAAAAAAGCAGTAGTATCCCGATCGAAAGTTGAAAATCATAGATCATGGGAGTCGCAAAAACTCTAGCTTTGTCAGCGGTGCCGCGTAGTTAACGAACAATTGCGACCAAAGCGCCAAAAATCAACTTGAAGTGTTCGCCTAGGCGGCTGTAAAGGCCACATTTATAGCCGTTCCTTCTATAATAGCGGAAAAGGAGGTCAGGCTATCATCGAGTTCTGAAACACCATGAGATGAATGAACTGATAAGTAACCCTAGACGCCAGGCAAACTACCCGATTGGTGCGTATGTTCACCAAATTTGGCATAGCCTGTTGCGTTGGGTCGATCTGAAAGAGGATGAAGCTCTTTTTCTGGAAGGAGCGGAAGACATAGACTTTTACAGATCTGACGACGTGACGGTGATTCAGGTAAAAAAGACTCCCAAACCTTTAACGCTCAGCTCAAAAGATGCTCTCGAATCCATCGCCAATTTTTGGCGACACAAGCGACAGAATCCTAACGTAACGATCAAATTTCAATTCCTCACCACGGCTGAGCGAGGGATGGAACGGTCAAAGCCGTTCGGCAAGGTGAAAGGGCTGGATCTGTGGGACGATTGTAAATATCAGGGGGCAGATCTCAAGGCGCTTCGAGACTTTCTTTCGAAACAGCAGCGCCTTCCAAAAGACTTGCGCGATTTCATCAAAACCGCAGCAGATGAACAACTACGCCTGGAATTGCTTATTCCGTTTGAGTGGAATACCGGCGGTAATCCTCAATCATTTGTTGAAGACGTGGTGAGGCGTAAAGTTTCGGGTTACGGCGATCGCGTTTTCAACCTCCAGCACTCTGAATCAGTCAATGCGATTCCACTACTCCTTAAACATGTTTTCGACACGGCCAGACAGAAAGATGGTCGGTGGTTGTATGCGGCTGATTTCAGGCGATTATTCGAGGAGTCCATCACTGAGCGAGTAACGAGGCCTGAATTGCAGAAGTTAAGGCAGACCGAGGCCTCATTCGCTCAGTTCAGGATTCAGCCTGGAATGATAGGCATAGCCGGCGAATCTATAGTAGTGCGGCCTGCGGAGAGCATTCTTGAAGTTCTGAGGCCGCCGCACAACGAGCGGCTGGTCCGGCGAAAACGGGTCGTGACGGATTTGCTGGATAGACTCAACAACAGGGGGATGCTTGTGCTGAGGGGGTCTACCGGAATGGGAAAATCAACTCTTGCTACTGCGGTCGCAGTGAGCGGTCCGGGAAACTGGCGCTGGCTTGATATGCGTGGCGCGGAGCCAGAGCAAGTCAAAGTTAGGTTGCTTCATGCCGCGTATTTGATTGAGGACAGCAGCGAACAAATTGACTGCATCGTTGATGATCTGAATTTCGATCGCCAGCCAGATGTTTATGAGAATGCCCTGTCCCGGCTGATATACGCAGTGAAACTCAAAAGCGGAAGATTCATCATCACGACCCAGGGAATGTTGCCGAGCCATCTCGTCGCTCATTATGACATCTCCCCGGACACTTTCTTTGATGTGCCGCTACTCTCAGAGCAAGAGGTGGTGGAATTAGTCAGCAATCACGGTTGCCCAGCTGGAAGCCTTCTGAACGGTTGGGGCCAGATCATTTTCATCAGCACTAAAGGGCATCCGCAACTCGCTCACGCTCGTGTGATAAATCAGGAAGGCAAGGGCTGGAGTGTTCCAACTCTTGACGACTGGGTATCCTCTCCGGGAATTGATGAGATTAAGCGGGAGATTCGCCAACGGTTGCGTGAGCAACTTTCGTCGGATGATGCGCGAACACTCCTCTATCGGCTGAGCGTCTTCACTGGACGTTTTGAACGTAAGCAGGCTTTACATCTCGGCAGACTCGAACCCCAGATCAGAATGCCGGGAGACGTTTTCGATTCTTTGGTCGGTCCCTGGATCGAACATGTTGACGAAAAGCACTTTAGAGTGTCGCCCCTGCTTGAAAACACTGCCATAGAGAATTTTTCAAAGCAGGAATTAGTGGAATTGCATTGCGCAGCCGCACGGTCATTTCTCTCCTTGCCAAGTATAGATGTGCTTGGCTTCTCTTCGCTGTTGATTCACGCATTTGCGGCGCGTGACAAGGAGAGCTTAGCTGCTGCTGTTCTGAGCGCCTTCTCCAAAGAAAATAGTGCTTCTTGGGCGGAATTGAGCACCTTCATTGGCTGGTTTGGATTCGTAAAATTGGAACAAGGCAAAAGGCTCTTCGCTGAGGACCCGTTCCTCAGCGAACTTCTGCGCCGACTGCAATTCAAAGTCGCAGCAGAAATAAAGCCTGATCTGGCCGTTAAAGTTGCCCTAGTGTGGGAGCAGGAAGTGAGACAGTTGGTTGATGCGCAATTGCCAGTAGAAATCAGCCGAATGTCGCTAGTGGTATTTCTGAATGAGGTTACCTCCGCTGAGCGTGTTCCTTTCCCGATTTTTAGGGCGCTTTCTTACCTGTGCGAAATCTACCGGGTTCTCAAAAATATAAAGGCATTTCTTCCTGAGACCGCTGATAAGCGAGACTCACTGGAAACCGACTACCGGTTGCTGGCCGATCCTCAATTTTTCTTGTCCCTGGCAAAGAGACGCTGTAAGGGGGCCGCCGATATTGTTGAACTGTTGGCGGCAATGGATGAGCTTTCCGGCGAAGAGATTGAAGAGTTTTGGCAGATCTTGAGTATCAATGACAATGAAGCGACCTTACTGATTGACCAGGGCTGGCTGGCAGAAAGCAACGCCGAATCTCCTGATTGGCATACCTATCTCGAAAATCTGTCACGGGCGCTTGCCATCGCGTCAAAAAGAAAGGCCTTTTCTCTGATTGCTGCGATTTATCGCGCGAAAGCAGTTGTACTCAATCCTGTCCCACATGTAAGCTGCTGAAAGCAGTTGGTTTACAGCAATAGTTATTTGACAAAGGCATCAGAGATGCGAATCCTCCGCACATCAACCGAAACGATGTGCAGCAAATTAGCCAAAGGAGGATTCGC
>WNFU01001793.1_pt1 | contig 29964 bp, 27 predicted proteins | sample 5400121 | NCBI WGS metagenome assembly WNFU01 (sample SAMN13153360, study PRJNA577476) | soil metagenome | isolation source: 100 cm soil or saprolite under grassland replicate 1 | place: USA:California | collected 2016-06-15 | reverse complement strand
TACCGCTCGCATCGACACCGCGCCGCCGCGCTGCCACACTGGCTGCGCCACTACAACGAGCGCAGACCGCACAGCTCGCTCGGCGGCCTACCGCCGATCAGCCGCGTTCACAACGTCCGTGGGCAGGACAACTAGTCGGCGCCTAAGCCTGTGATCTGCTCGACCAGGGACCGCAGACGGGACGCGAACTCCTCCGGCGAGATCGTCCACAAGCCCGAGCTCGCCTGCGCCCCCGCAGCGAGCCGGTCGGCGAGCTCGCGGTCGCTCAGGACCCGAACGAGCGCATCGGCAAGCGCATCGGTGTCCTCCGGCTCGACCAGCAGCCCGTTCACCCCGTCCTCGACGAGATCCGGAATCCCGCCGACCCGGCTCGCGACCACCGGCCGCGCACGACAGAACGCCTCGATGATCACGCGACCCATCCCTTCGGAGCGCGAGGGGAGCACGAGCAGCGTCGAGTCGTCGAGGGCCCGGGAAACCTCTCGCTGCGAGAGGCGCGCGGTCCAGCTCGTCTGCGCTGGAAGGTCGCGAACGAGACGTTGCACGACGGGCTCCAGCGTCCCCGCACCCACCACTCTCAGCTTCGCCTCGGGCACACGCGACGCCGCGCGACGCCAGGCCTCGGCCAGGCCGTCGGCGTTCTTGTAGCGCTCGAGCACGCCGACGAAGAGCGCCTGCGGCCGCGCCGGCAGCGGTTGCGGCGGCTCCTGCAGGAAGGAGTCGAAGTCCATGTAGGCCGGGAACTCGTCTGCCGGCTCGAGGCCGAGGTCGCGCACGAGCGCGGTCGTGTACCCCGTGACCGTGCGGATTCCATCGGCATTGCGCAACGCAGCGAGGGCGACGCGGTCGGCGACCGGATTCAGCAGGCCGCGCAGACGCGAGCCGTACAAGCGCGTGGGAGCACGCCAGTCCCCGTGCAGGTCCGCGATCACCGCGGTCTGGACGCGTGCGAGCTGGCGGGCGGTGAGCGCTGCGGCAGTCTCGTGCGCGCCCTGCGCGAGCACGGCGTGGGGCCGGAAATCACGCAGCTCGCGCGCAATTCGAACGGGAAGCGCGGCGAAGAAGGCGGGGCCGTCCAGCGCAGGCAGCTCCCGGGCGAGGTGGAAGGCACGATTGCTGCCGCTCCCACCGGCGAGCACACGAAAGTCCAGCTCCTCGCCGACCGCCTCCCACTTACGCGCGAGGCTCGACGCAAGCGGAAGCTCGACGCGTCGGGAGACGAAGAGGACGCGCGGCCTCACCCGTGCGCGACCCCCCGCAACGTCTCCTCGAGCTCGCCGAACACACGCTCCGGTGCGTACTCCGCCACGGAGGCGGCCGCGGCAGCGCGAAGTCGCTCGCGGAGCGCCGCATCGGAGAAGTAGCGACGGACTGCTTCCCCCAGCGCGGCCGTGTCGCCCGCCGCCACAAGCAACCCGTTGACGCCGTCGTGCACGACTTCGGCGACGCCTCCGGTCTCCATCGCGAGCACCGGCGTGCCGACCGCGAGCGCCTCGACCACGGTGTGCGGGAAGTTCTCCCAGCTCGAGGAAAGGATCGTCGCATCCGCGGCGTGGAAGAGCTCCACCACTCGCTCACGAGGCTGAGCTCCGAGAAAGTGGACGCGGTCGCCGATCCCGAGCTCGTCGGCGCGGCCTTCGAGCGGCTCACGATCGGGCCCGTCGCCCGCGATCACGAGCTTGACGCCGTCGGCACCGGCGACCGCCTCGAGTGCGCGCCCGAGCGATTTCTGCGCGGTGAGCCTGCCTGCGAACGCAAGCGTGGCGCCGTTCAGGCCGAATGCGCGGCGGAGATCCTCACGCGGCGGCAGGTCGGGAACGACAGGCGCGGGATTCGGGAGGACGCTGACCCGCTCCGGCGCGACGCCCCATGAGAGCACGAGGTCGCGCAGGTATGCGCTGGGACAGAACACGTGCGCAGCTCGCCGGAGCTCGAAATCTCGCGCGCGTCGCAGCACGCCGGCAGCACGACCGCCTCCGCCACGCTGAAACGTGTCGACGTCTCCGGCGACGAGGCCACGGCGCCGTGAGCGCTCGAACGCCGGATCCGCCGTCAGCTTCACGACGTACGGGCGACGCGCGGTGAGCGCGCCGGCCGCGCTGCGCCCGAACATCCCCGTCGTGTAGACGACGTCTGCGCGACGCGCCCTCGACCGGATCAGCGCGGCGGCACGAACGTGGATTGCGCCCTTCGGCAGCCGGCGCGAGACCCAGTTCACGCGGTACGACTCGGCGAAGGGCACTGCCGAAGCCGTCGTGACCACCTCGACCTCGTGCCCACGCGCGACCAGGAAGCCGGCGACCTCGGGCGCATGACTGGCCGGGCCGCCCACGTCCGGAGGCCAGATCCCCGAGACGACGAGAACTCTCACGGTACCGCCGCCTCGAGCGGAGACGCGCTCGGCGCAGCCGGACCCGGCTCGCGCCGGATCCGCACGAAGAGCAACGTCCAGTACACGCAGAACGCGACGCTGGACGCAAGCACGGCGGCCGCCGCGCCGGTCGCGCCCCACTTCGCGCCGAGGACACCGGCGAGCGGAACGAGCACGAGCATCTCCAATCCGTGCGTCCAGATGCGCAACGCGGGCCGGCCGATCGAAACCGGAAACGACTTCGTCCACCCGTACACCATGCGGAGCGCGGCCGCGACGATCACGATGCGCGTTGCGTCCACGGCTCCCTCGTTCTTCGCCGAGAAGAGCAGCCGCGCGAGCTCGGGCGTGAACACGAGCAACGGCGGCAGGCTCACCGCCGTGACGGCCGCCATGCCGAGCATGTAGCGGCGGATCCCGGCGAAGACGACGTCGCGTGTTCCTCGCTCCCAGTCGCGGGTTTGCTCAGTGAGAAGAATGAGGCGTGCCGGCGCGGAGACCACCGCGAACGCTTGCTGCGGCGACATCGCGGCACGGAACCAGGCGACCTGTCTGGTCGACGCTACGCGGCCAAGCACCAGCAGCGAGAGCGGCGCGGTGAGCGAGATCACCGCCGTTGCGACGCTCGACTGCGCAACGAAGGACAGGATGTCGCGCCGCTCCTCTCCGAGGGCCACCGACGCCTCCTGCGGGAAACGGCGGTAGGCGATCCAGCCGGCGACGCTGATCGCCGACGTGGCGACGGCCTGCGCGGCGACGATCGCCGCGATGGTCGCGTTCAGGCCGTGGGGCGCGGCGACGGCAATCGCAGTGAAGCGCAAGGCCATGGAGACGAAGAGGAAGAACGCGCGCACGTCGTACCGGCCGCGCAGCACGATCGCAACACCGCCCACGTTCTCCGTGCACTGCGCGAGCGGCAGGAACGCGCCGATCAGCAACGGAGTCGTCAGACCACTCTTGTGCAGCAGCGAGTTCGCGGCGGGCGCCAGCGCGAGCAGAAGTCCGGTGGCGAGGACGCCGCCGACGAGCTTGAAGGCGATCGCACTCCCGAACAACCGCCGCAGGCGTCCCCAATCTTCGCGCGCCGTGTAGCGGAACCCGAACTTGACCAGAGCCTCCTCGACCGTGAGATCCAGCAGGCTCTGGACGAACGCGGTCGCGGCGAACACGAGCGCGTAGCGGCCGAACGTCTCCGTCGAGAAGACATGGAGGGCGACGACGGTGGCGCCGAAGCCAAGGGCTGCTGAGGCGTAGGTCCCGGCGGCGGCGGCCGAGCGGCGCCAGAAAAGCCGCGAGCGCATCAGGAAGAGCATTCTACGGACGGCCCTCCGCGGCCCCGGGGCTAGACTCGGCTGCCCCGTGGCCGCCGAGACACTCTCCCTGCGGGCGCGCACGGCGCGTCTCAGCGCCCTGACTCGCAGCGCGATCACACCCGAAGCGCTCGTGCTCGCGGCTGCAATCCCCGTGGTCTTCCTGCACCTGCGCTACCAGCCGACCATCCGCATCGACGCGGGCGAGACGACCATCGGCATCGAGCTCTCGGACCTGGCGATTCTCGCGGTCGTCCTCGCGGCAGTCGTCGCCGCGCGCCGGCTTGGGACGGCCGTGCTCCGCGCGGGAACGGCGATGTGGATCAGCGCAGGGCTGCTCGCTCTCTGGATCCTCGTCGAGATCCTGTTGCCTCTGCACGGGTCGCACGACTATTCCTGGCAGACACATGGAGTGACAGCGGCGAAGTTCGTCGAGTATGCGCTGCTGGCACCGGCCGTCGTGCTGCTCGTTCGCCGCCGCGCCGACCTCCGGCTGTTCCTGACCATCCTGGTGGCGTGGAGCGTGCTGGCGACGCTGGTGGGACTGGCGCAGTTCTTCGGCGCGAACATCTTCGTCTCGGGAGCGACAGGCGGCAGGCAGCTTTCCTTCCTCGGGTTTCACGACTTCGCCGGGCTTTCCGCTGCCGCCCTCGTGGTCGCGTGCGCGGTCATCGCCCTTCCCCGGCTCGCCCTGGATCGACGGCTCGGCTACGCCGGTGCGGCCGCCGGCTCGCTGGGGGTGATCCTGTCGGGGGCGATCGCCGCGGTCATCGGCCTGGGTCTCGCGGCGATTGCGCTCCTCGTCACGGCTCGCCTACGCGGGGAAGTCGTCGTTCGCCGCCTGTTGGTCGTGTTGGCAATCCTCGCGGTTACCGGGGCGGGCGCGACGGCGATGCGCGGCTCCGAGCTCGACGCCTTTCTGCGGTTTGTCGGTCTGAAGCCGGAGCAGACATCGGCGAACGTCGAGTCGTACGCGCAACGGACGGTCCTCGCCTGGATCGGCTGGCAAATCTTCCTCGACAATCCGGTGGCGGGAGTCGGCTGGGAAGCCTCGGGGGATCGAGACGTGTTCATGCCCTACGTCCCCGCCGCGAAGCGCAAGTTCTCCGACGAGCCGGCCCTCGCGTTTCCCTCACCGGATCGCCGCTACGGCGTCCAGAACCTCTACGTCCAGTCGCTTGCGGACCTCGGCATCGTGGGCTTCCTGCTCCTCGTGGCCGTCTTTCTGACGGCGGTCATGCTCGCCCTGCGCCGACTCCGCGAGCCGGCCGTGATCGGTCTTCTCTGGACGGCCGTCGTCGCCGGCCTCTGGCTCGCTCAGGGAATCGTCGCAGGAATACCGCTGGATGCGACCACCTGGCTGGGGTTCGGGCTCGCCGCCGCAGCCGCGCAGAGGACTTCGGCGGACGTTCAGGGAAAATTGGAGACGTGAAGGTCCTGGTCACCGGCGGAGCCGGGTTCATCGGCTCGAACCTCGTCGAGGCGCTCGTCGAGCGCGGCGAGGACGTGCGCGTCCTCGACAACTTCTCGACAGGTAACCGCGACAACCTGGAGGGCCTCGACGTCGAGGTCGTCGAAGGCGAGCTCCGCTCGTACGAACGCGTGCACGCGGCGGTGCGGGACGTCGAGATCGTCTACCACCTCGGCGCGCTCGGATCGGTCCCCCGCTCCGTGCAGGATCCGCTCACGTCCAGCGCGGTGAACGTCGAAGGAACGCTCAACGTCCTCCTCGCCGCGCGCGACGAAGGAGTGCGCCGCGTCATCTTCTCGTCGTCCACCTCCGTGTACGGATCGAGCCGGGAGCTGCCGACCGCCGAGTCGACGCCCCCGGATCCGATCTCTCCCTACGGTGTCGCGAAGCTCGCAGCCGAGCGCTACTGCATCAGCTTCAGCCGCGTCTACCACTCGTTCGAGACGGTCGTCCTCCGCTACTTCAACGTCTTCGGCCCGCGGCAGAGCCCGTTCTCCCAGTACGCAGCCGTCGTTCCGCTCTTCATCGCCGCGATCGACCAGGGCGAGCCGATCACGATCTACGGCGATGGGGAGCAGTCGCGCGACTTCACTTACGTCGGCAACGTCGTGGACGCGACGATTCGCGCGGCAGACGCGCCGGGAGCAACCGGTCGCGTCTTCAACGTCGCGGCCGGCTCGCCCGCGAGCGTCAACCACGTCGCAGAGACGATCGGCGCGATTCTCGGCAAGCCGGTCGAGAGGCGCTTCGAGGCGCCGCGAGCAGGAGACATCCGCGACTCCTGGGCCGACATCACGGCCGCGCGCGAGACACTTGGCTACGAGCCGCGGATCGACCTCGCGGCCGGGCTCGAGGTCACGGCCGAGGCGATCGTTGCCCGGGTCTGAGGCCGAGGCATCGCTTGCGATGCCGCCTTCAGGACGTGCGGGCTCTGCCCGCTCGTCCGTCTGAAATGACCGGTCGACCCACATGAGCCATGACGCTACCGCCTGAACCAGTAAAGATCCTGCGGGTCATCGCCCGGCTGAACATGGGCGGACCTGCACTCCACGTCGCCTACCTCACGGCAGGCCTGCGGAAGCTCGGCTACGACACGACGCTCGTCGCCGGATCGCTCGCGCGCGGTGAGGATTCGATGTCGTTCGTTGCCGATGAGCTCGGAGTCGAGGTCCTCCGGATCGACGAGCTCGGCCGCGAGATCTCGCCACTTCGCGATCTCCTGGCCACGCTGCGCCTTGCCCGCCTGATCCGGCGTGAGCGCCCTCAGATCCTGCACACGCATACCGCGAAGGCAGGCACCGTCGGACGGGTGGCGGCACTGCTGGCCGGAGCACGCAGGCCGCCGATCGTCATCCACACCTTCCACGGCCACGTCCTGCGGGGTTACTTCGGGCCCTTCCGCTCGCTCTTCTTCCGCCTACTCGAGCGCTGGCTCGCCTCGAAGACGACCGCGCTCGTCGCCGTGAGCCCTCAGGTTCGTGACGACCTCGTCGCGCTCGGTGTCGCGCCGCGCGAGCGATTCGTCGTGATCCGGCTCGGGATCGAGCTCGACGAGCGCGTGGCGGCGGGGCGGGACGGCCGGCGGGAGAGCCGTCGCTATCTCGGGATCCCGGAGGGGCGCTTTGCGGTCGGGTGGATCGGGCGCATGACGGCCGTGAAACGGACCGACGACGTGCTCCTGGCGTTCAAGCAGCTCCGGAACGGAGGCGTTGACGCCTGCCTGTGCATGGTCGGCGACGGTCCCGACCGACGAGAGCTCGAGCACCGCGCGCACGAGCTCGGGATCGCGCGCGACACGCTCTTCCTCGGCTATCAGGAGGAGGTCGCACCCTTCTACGCAGCGTTCGACGCGCTCGTGCTTCCCTCGTCGAACGAGGGGACGCCCGTCAGCGCGATCGAGGCGCTCGCCGCAGGACGGCCGGTGGTCGCCACGCGGGTCGGAGGTGTTCCGGACGTCGTCCGCGACGGCGAAGACGGCTTCCTCGTCGAGCCCGGCGCCACGGACGACCTCGCCGACCGCCTCGCCCGCCTCGCACGCGATCCCGCCTTACGCGAGCGCATGGGCAAGCAGGGCCGCGAGCACGTCCTTTCCCGGTATGCCGTCGACCGCCTCGTCGACGACGTGGATCGGCTCTATCGCTCTCTATTGGCGAGCCGCCCGAACTCGCGCACCACCAGAGCCGGAGGGTAAGCACGCGTAGCGGCCTTGGCTGCAGGCGAACTGACGCGGGCGGGGATGCTTTAGCACCACCGCTCGCGCGACGCAACGAAACCACCCAGATCGATCTAGGGCTAGCTCGCTCCCGCGCGCGGAGGCGGGACCACGCTCCCGCCGGAGCGCTACCGACCATCCGCCTTGCCGAGCCGAAAAGGAGGGGGCTCGTGGGGGAACCATGGGTTCCCCCACGTGACCTCAGTGCGGGAGCCGGGCGAAGACGTTGAAGGCGGGTTTCTTCTTGCCGGTCGCCGTGAGGACGCCCGACTGCCAACCCAGCCGAATGTTGGTGTCGTCGCGCAGCATGAACCAAACCATCATGTCGATGCGCGGGTTCGCCCGGGCGATCGCGTACGACTGCCGCACGTAGGCCGCCTGCCTCGCATAGGAGACGCCGAAGATGCGATCGGGCGGCGTCTGCCAGGCGTACTCCGTGATCCAGATCCGCTTCTTGCCCCAGAGCTTGTTCACCAGGGAGATGAGCGTGTTGATGTTTCCGAGCGTCACGGCTTTGCCACCCGGCTTCGTGGTCGGTGTCTCGCTCGGCTTGCCGTAATAGGGGTTGTGGGCGTACGCGTCGAGGTTCCTGAGCCCTGCGCGCCGTGTGAGGCGCATGAAGTCCAGCGGGGCGATCGAGGGACGGAAGGAGCGCGCCTGGTTGTTGCCGCGCGGCCCGGTCACCCCACAGCCGACCTTCTCGTCCGCGAAGTTCGTGAAGTGGACGCCCTGCCAGATGGCGGTGCAGATGCGCGCATACGAGCGCGGGCTCACGAACTGCCCACCGGAGACCTGCTGGAGCCAGTTCGGGTTGCTCGGCTCGTTCCAGGCGAGCCAGTACTTGACCGCCGGGAGAAAGACTTCGTCGAAGTCGTCCGTGTTCGGGATGTAGTGGCCGCTGTAGCGAGTAGCGGCGGCATATGCGAAGTTGCGCAGGTCGTTGAAGTTCGTCGGAGGAACGTTCTTCGGCCTTCCTCCGTTCGCCCATGACGGCACGAAGAGAATCGTGAGCATCACACTGATCCCGTTCTGCGAGGCGTACTTGATCGCGCGGTCGTAAAGCCTCCAGTCGTAGGCCGGATCGGACGGATCTTGCCCATGCGCCGGGCGGCGCTTCGCGACCTCGTTCCAGTTCAGGTTGATCCGAGTGATCTGGACGCGCAGCTGCTTCATCGTCCGGAAGGTGAAGGCCGGGTCTCCTTGCAGCGCCATCGAGTCGTCCTGCATCCCGACCAGCAGGTGGCGCTGTGCCTGCGCTGCGGGCACGGCCAATCCGGCAGCGACAAGGACGATCGCCGCGAAGACCCCGATCCGTCTATGCAACGACAGGCTCCCGTCCGAAGCTGGGCAACATCCGCCGCAGTCCTTCCTCGAGCTGGATCTCCGGCTCCCAACCGAGGAGCTGCTTGGCGCGCGTGATGTCCGGCTGCCGGACCTGCGGATCGTCGATCGGTAAGGCCTCGTGGACGATCTCGCTCTTCGCGCCGGTGACGCGCAGCACAATCTCGGCGAGCTCGTTGAGGGTGAACTCGCGCGGGTTGCCGAGATTGACCGGAAGATGCTCGTCGGACTCTGCGAGCGCGACGAGACCTCGAATGAGGTCGTCGACGTAGCAGAAGCTTCGAGTCTGAGTCCCGTCGCCGAACACTGTGAGAGGCTTGCCCTCGAGGGCCTGCCGGACAAACGTGGGAACCGCACGCCCGTCGTTGGGCCGCATCCGCGGCCCGTAGGTGTTGAAGATCCGCGCGATCGCCGTGTCGACGCCCTGCTGGCCGTGGTACGCCATGGTCATTGCCTCGCCGTAGCGCTTCGCCTCGTCGTAGACCCCCCGCGGACCGATCGGGTTGACGTTGCCCCAGTAGGTCTCAGGCTGCGGATGCACCTGAGGATCGCCGTAGACCTCGCTCGTCGACGCCAGCAGGAAGCGGGCCCGCTTGAACTTCGCCAGCCCGAGCGCGTTGTGCGTCCCGTACGAGCCGACCTTGAGCGAGTGCAGCGGCATGCGCAGGTAGTCGATCGGGCTCGCCAAAGCGGCAAGGTGGTAGACGAGATCGATCTCGCCTTCGACCTCGAGGTGGAACGTGACGTCGTGATTGACGAACACGAAGTTGTCGCCGCGCAGGTGTTCGATGTTCTGAAGCGAGCCCGTGTCGAGGTTGTCCACGCAGATGACTCGGAAGTCCCGCGACACGAGCTGATCGCAGAGGTGGGAGCCGAGAAATCCGGCCCCGCCGGTCACGACGGCGGTAGGCATCGGCGGGACTTTACCCGCGCCCCTTCGCAAGGGGTCGCAGACTTTACCGGCCCTTTACAGAACCAAAATCAGCGCAAATCCTTGTTCGACTCCATGTCGAACCACATCGCAAAGAGCGTGAACTGGGAGCCGAAGATCAGCAGGAGCGCCACGAGCACGACCGTCCCCACGGAGACCGCGTTGCCCATGATCCTGAGCACGACCTCCGCGATCCCCAGGCCGAGTCCGAGCAGGGTCATCAGGAAGCCGAGCATGTAGAAGAAGACGAGCGGGTGGAAGTCGCGGATCACGTACTTCTCCCGCATCCGCCAGAAGAACCCGTTCAGGAGCAACCAGGAGATCCGCGGGACGACTCTCCGGATCTTGATCCCCGAACGCTCGCCGATGCCGTACACCGGACGTGACGGGATGTCGCGGACGCGTGCATTCCACACGTTGAGGTGGACCAGCATGTCGTTCGGGAAGCCGTAGCCGCGGTAGACGCGCTCGAGATCCAGCTGCTCGAGCATCTCGCGGCTCGCCGCGGTGTAGCCCGACTGCGAGTCGGCGACGTGCCAGTAGCCGGACGCGATCTTCGTGAGGAACGAGAGGATGGCGTTGCCGAGATAGCGCGAACGCGGGATCACCCTCCACGCCTCGCCGGAGATCAGCCGGTTGGCTTTTGCGTAGTCGACCTCGCCGCGTGCGACGGGCAGCGCGATCTTCGCGAGATCCCCCGGATCCATCTGGTTGTCGCCCGCCATGACACAGGCGACGTCGATTCCCTCCACAACCGCGCGCCGGTAGCCGGTGACGATGGCGGCGCCGACGCCCGAGTTGTGCTCGTGCCTGAGCACCTCGACACGGGAATCCCCTGCCGAGCGCGCGGCGGCCGCGGTGCCGTCGTGCGAGGCATCGTCGACGACGAAGATCCGGTCGACGAAGTCCGGAACGCCGCGGATCGTCGTCCCGACGAGCGCCTCCTCGTCGTAGGCGGGAACGACCACCGCCACGGTCTTGCCTTCCAACATGACTATCGCCGGCGGGCCAGGGGTTCCCAGACGAGTGCTGCGATCAGTCCGAGGACGAGTCCGAGGAACGCGGCCACGACGACGGAATTCCGCCGGCTGCGCGCCGTCGTCTTCACTGCGGCCGCGCGGGTCAGTACCTGGGGGCGCTCGACCTCCTGCGCCTGGATCAGGAGCTGCTTCGCCTGGAGCTGATCGTCCAGCACCTCTCCGAGCTGCACTCCGAGGACCGCCTTTCCAACCGCGTCGGACGATCCCGCTCCCTGCCGGATCGCGTCGATCTGATTCTGGTCGTCTGCGATCCGCTCTTTCAGGCTCTCGATCTTTCGGTCCGCGAATGGAGCGAGCCGGTCGACCACGACAAACGCGAGCACGTTCGCGGCGATTTGCGCCCTTCGGCGCGTGGACGCCTGCACGGTGATCCGGACCAGCGGGTTCGCGGTCGTTCGCACCGTCGTCGTTCCGGCACCTGTCGAGATCGTCTTCGTCGACACCTTCCCGCGGAGGTCGGCTGCAGGCATGCGTGCCTTCGCGGCCGCGATCTCGATCGATTTCTCGGCGCGGGCGATCGTCCCGACCGTCGACGGATTCGCCTGCGGCCCCTGCAACAGCGTCCCGCCGACGATGCTGTACGACGCGCCGAGATAGACGGTGGCGCTCGCCTTCCAGACCTCCTTGCCGCCGAGCGAGATCAGATAGCCGATCAGCGCGCCGGCGACCAGGCCGAGCAGCGGCAGCCACCAGCGCGCGACGATCGCGCCCCAGTACCGGCCGAGGTCGACTTCCTGCTCGGCCTCGAGATCCGCTTTGCGCGCGCTCAAGGCGCGGCGACTCTAACCGAGGCCCATTCCCACTGGGCCCGCAAGCCGTCCTCGAGCGAAGTCGTCGCACGCCAGCCGAGCTCTCGCTCGATTCGGGTCGTATCCGCTGACGTGCGGCGAACATCGCCGGCCGCGGCAGGGCGCTCGACGACGTCGAGGGTTCGGCCCGAAACGCGTTCCAGCGTCGCGATCGCCTCTCGCATCGTCGCCTCGGCGCCCCCGCCGACGTTGTAGAGAGCGCCTGCAGGAGCGTTCTCCATCGCCGCGATCGTCGCCTCGACGCCGTCGGCAACGTACGTGAACGACCGTGACTGGAGGCCGTCGCCGTACAGCTCGAAGGACGCTCCGCGCGCGAGCGCGTCGACGATCCGCGCGAGCGCCATGTCCGGTCGCTGGCGAGGCCCGTAGAAGGTGAAGTAGCGGAGGATGACCGCCTCGAGCCCGAAGCCCTTTGCGTACGCGTGCGCGAGCTGCTCGCAGCCGAGCTTCGTGATGCCGTACGGAGAGATCGGGTTGGGCCGGGCGTCCTCGGACGTCGGATACGCCTCGGCGTCGCCGTAGACGGACGACGAGGACGCGAAGACGACTCGCACCCCGGCGTTCGCCGTGGTCTCGAACACCCGGCGGCTCGCGAGCAGGTTGCGGCGAACGTAGTCCTCGAAGACCTCGCCGAAGCTCCGCACGCCGGGCTGGCCGGCGAGATGGAACACGCCGTCGACGCCGCCAAGATCGAGGTCCTCCTCCGCCAGGTCGACGCGCGCAACGTCGAGCTTGGCGGCGTTCTCCTCCTTCAGCGCCGCGTCGTAGTAGTCGGTGAAGCAGTCGACGCCGAGGACGTCGTGTCCGCGCGCGAGGAGCGCCTCGGTCAGATGGGATCCGATGAACCCAGCGGCACCGGTGACGATGTACCTCACCGTGCCTCACTTTGTGGCTCAGAGCCACAGGCACGACTTCGACCAGGTCGGGCGCACGTGAGAAGCGGGTTCCGCGGGGCAAGTGGCTCTGAGCCACGAACTTGGACAGGTCCCGTCAGGCCGGCGGGGGTCATTCCGCGGGCGCGAGTGGCTTCAGCGTTCCGTCGCCGTTCGGCGTCAGGCTGAGGTCGGAGAAGAAGCGCGTCATCACGATGCCCTCGCGGAAGTCGCCCAGTCGCGGCTCCGGACGCTCACCGCGGGCGAGCGCCAGTGCGAGCTCCGGATACCGGCCGCCCGCGGCGAGGGGTAATGGGAAGCCACCGCCGAAGCGCGGGTTGATGTCCGTGAGCAGATGCGAGCCGTCCTCCTCGCGGAAACACTGGATGTTGGCGGGCCCGACGAGCTGCAGCTTCTCGGCGACGTCGCGGGCGAGGTCGATCAGCCGCTCGTCGCGGATGGTCATTCCCTTGATCGACTCGCCGCCCTTCGACTCGATCATCGTCCGCGGGATCGCGTTCAAGCAGCGTCCTTCGAGGTCGCAGAAGACGTCGACGGAGAACTCCTCGCCCCCTAGACACGCCTGCACGATCGATTCCACGGGCGTGTAGCCGAGGAAGAAACCGAGCTGAGCCGGATCGGCCGCCCGGAAGATGTGTCGTGAGCCGAAGCCGTGCCTCGCCTTGACGAGCAACGGGAACTCCGCATCGTCGGGCACGCCGTTCGGAAGCCATGTCGGGGGTGATGCGATTCCACGCTCCTCGAAGAGGACGTGAGCGAGGTATTTGTCGCCCAGGCGCTCGACGATCTCGGCGTCCGGCAGCAAGACGAGCGCGCCCAGCTCGTCGCGGGCGCGGGCAAGGACGACCTGGTCGAGATCGGTGAGCGGGACGATCAGGCGCACGTCGTGCCGGTCGACGAGCTCGCGCAAAACCGGCAGGTACTCCGGCTCCTCGATCCTGGGGACGAGGGCGTGATGGTCCGCGTGGTAGAGCGCCGGCGCAAGCGGGTTGACGTCCGCGGCGACGGTGGTCGCGCCGGCACGGCGGAAGGCGCCGACGATGTCCACGCGCTGCCCGGCACACGTGAAGAGAACGGCCGTCACGGGAGTCAGTACAGCAGGAACGGGAGGCTTGCGAGCGCCGAGGCGGCCAGAACGGCGGCCGTGAGAAGACGCACGCGCCCCGGTAGCCGGTCGACGGCGTAGCCGAACGCGAGGGCCCAGGCCGGCGCGGTCGTGAGCATGTAGCTCGCCTTGAGCACGTCCCCGTCCGGGGTCGGGTAGCTGACGGTGAAGTAGAGGTAGCCCAGGATTCCGAGCCCCGGCAGCAGTGCGACCGGCAGCCGAGCCGGGACACGCCGGGAACGCAACAGGAAGACGATCCACCCCGCGACGGCCACCAGCGTCGGCAGCAGCCCGAGGAAGCTCTGTCGCTCCCGGCTCCCCTTCCAGACGCCGAAGTAGTCGCCCCAGACGTCGCTGTAGGTCGTCGGGATCGCCTCGTTGACGAAGTGCGGCCGGATCGGATCGGTGAAGACCTCGGGCTGCCCGAGCCCGACGTAGAAGCGGGCGGGCCGCCGCTCCCAGACCGCCTCGTGCTTCGTGGGCCGATCGAAGACAGGGTCGCCGTACTTGATCGTCTGACGGATGTACCACGGCGATGCGACGACCGCCGTTGCGATCACGACGACCACGAGGGGGCGCCAGGCGCGCGCGGCAAGAAACGCGAGGACGACCGCCGCGAACGTCCAGAGGGAGAACGCGCGGACGAGCTGTCCCAGCCCTAGTGCGATCCCGGTCGCAACGGCAAGCTGCCAGCGGTAGTCGCGCCGTCCGAGCATCCGGGCGGCGAGGAGCAGCGCAACCGCCGTCAGCAGCATCGAGAGCGGCTCGGGATGGAACATCGCGCCGACGCGCAGCACGACGGGCAAGAAGCAGAAGAAGGCGAGCGCCGAGAGCTGTGCCCACCGCCGTCCCGGGAAGAGCTCGCGTGCCAGAAGCCAGAGCACGGTCGCGGTCGCCAGCAGCACGAGCCAGTTCAGCACCTGCCCGAGCTTGTGCGGATCGCCGGCGTGCACATGCTCGCCGATCACGGTCGCAATTCCCGCGAGCGCGTAGAAACCGGGCGGCGTGTAGTACTCGCTCTGCGTCCCCGCTCCGGGAATCTCGCCGTGGTGGATCAGCAGGTCCGCGTATTCGCGGTGCTGGCGCACGTCGTAGCCCGCGCCGCTCGGATACTTGTAGGCGTTCCAGCCGGCGACGAGCGCGAGCACCGCGATCAGCGCCGCCGCGAGGAACTCAGGACGGCGCAAGCCCGAGCAGGAGATCGCGGTATCGGCGCATCGCGACGGAGCGATCGGCCTCCTGCTCCACCCAGTCGCGGCCGCGGGCCCCCATCGCTTCGAGGTCGTACTTCCCGTCGTGCGTGTCGCGGATCGCACGTGCGAGCAGTTCTGGCCTTCCCGGCGGAACGACGATCCCGCAGCCGATGCGTTCGACCACCTCCGCGGTTTCACTCTCCGGATCTGCGGCGACGATCACCGGACGCGCCACCGCGAGGATGCCGTAGAGACGGCTGGGCACCACGTAGCCGGCGAGTCCCCGCGCCAGCCCCACCACGTGGACGTCGGCCGCCGAAAGGGACTGCGCCAGCACGTCACGCGGCTGGTAGTAGAGGAACTGAACCTGGTCGACCTCGAGCCGCTCCGCGAGGGCGACAAGCTCTGCGTGCCGCGCTCCTGTGCCGACGATGAAGATCGCGAGGTCATCCAGATCGCGCAAGAACGTCGCCGCGCGAACGAGCGAGTCGAGATCCTGCGCGTGACCCACGTTGCCGGAGTGCATGACGACGAACTTCTTGTCCAAACCGCCTCTAAGCGCCCACTCGTTCGCCTTGTCGCGTGGCACGAGCCGGCTCGTATCGACCCAGTTCGGGATCACGTGGACGCGTTCAGGCGGCGCTCCCTTGGCCTCCAGCCGGCGGCGCATCGTGTCGCCGATCGCGACGATCCGGTCGGCCCTGCGTAGGTAGAGCGAGACCAGCGCCCGCAGCAGCCGCGTCGCCACGGGGTTCTCGAGGCGTTTCAGCTCGACGGCGATCTCCGGGAACACATCCTGGCTGATCACGACCAGCGGTGCGCGATAGCGACGCGCGACGAGCAACGCGATGTCGGCGACGATGGGCGGATCGGTCATGCAGAGAACGACGTCGGGGCGAGGGCCGCGCAGCCCACCGAGCAGCGCACTCGTCAGGTACGTGACGTAGTTTGCGGCGCGCGCACCGAGCTTGGAGCGCTCGAACGAGGTCGACGCGACGCGAACGATCTCGACGCCGTTGTGGACGATGTGACGCGGCTCGTCCTCGTGTCCATGGAGCACTCCCGTCACGACTTTCACCTCCGCGTCCTCACCAAGGCTTTCGCAGAGCTCGGTCAACAGCTGCGCCGTCGCCTCGACCCCGGGCCAGTAGTACTGGTTGAGCACGAGCAGACGGGGCTTGCGGCGGACGGACATCGTGCGCAAGGCTAGTGCCGTGAACGAGAACACGCTGCGCATCCTGTTCGCCGCGCCCGTGTGGGCGCCGTCGCGCGCCTTCGGCGGGCCCGTCGTGGCCGCCGGTGAGCTGGTGCGGGGGTTGATCGCCCGGGGACACGACGTCGATGTGGTCACCACCACGATCGTCGACCTCGGGTCGAAGCCGGCGCTGCGCTCCTCCGTTCGCGTCGTCGACGGCGCGACCGTTCGCTACCTCGCGACTCCGCTGCGTTACCGCTGGATGGGAATCACGCCGACCCTGCCGGTCGCGCTCGCGCGCCTTCCTCGCCCGGACGTCGTCCACGTCTTCGGGTTCCGCGACCCCGTCACGACCGTCACGGCGGCATGGTGCCGCGTGGCGCGCGTGCCGTACGTCTTCGAGCCGCTCGGCATGTTCCAGCCCCGGCTCCGCAAGGTGCGGCTGAAGCGAGTCCTCGACGCTTCCCTTTATCGCGGCGTCGCGCGCGGCGCGGCCGCCGTCGTCGTCGCGTCGGAGCGTGAGCGTGACGACGTCGTCGCGTGTGGTATCGCCCCCGAGAAGGTGCACGTCCGCGGGAACGGCTTTCCGGAGCCATTCGACAATCCCGATGGAGATCTGCGCGAGCGCCTGGGGATTCCAGCCGACGCGCCGCTCGTCCTCTACGTCGGTCGCATCGCTGCGGGTAAGGGCATCGAGATCTTGGCCGAGGCGGCCAGGCAGATTCCCGACGCGCACGTCGTCATTGCAGGCCCAGATGATCGTCACGGGGTGTCGACGGACGCAGCGAGGCTGCACACGCTGCCGATGACGGACGACCCGCCGCGCGCCCTCTATCCGCAGGCGGACGTGTTCGTCCTCGCCTCCGCAGGCGAGAGCTTTGGGATGGTGGCCGCCGAAGCTGCCGCCGCCGGCACTCCGGTGATCGTCTCCGACCGCTGCGGAGTCGCCGAGTTCTTCGGCGAAGGCGAGGCACTCGTCGTTCCGTACCAGCGAGATGCTGTCGTCGCTGCGATCCGGCGCGTCTTGTCCGACTCCGCGTTACGCGAGCAACTCGCGCGTGGCGGGGTCGAGGCAGCTCGGCGCAGGTCGTGGGACCGCGTGACGAACGTCCAGGAGGAGATCTACCGCGCGGTTGCCTCGCGGACGGCCGCGACGAAGCTCTCCACCGACGGCTCGTAACCCCAGCTCCGCGCAAGCTCCCGCGACCGCTCGCCCATCCTGCCCCGCAGATCTGGATCGGCGGCGAGCCTGCGCAGCGCGGTTGCGGCTGCGGCGACGTCTTCTGCGGGCACGAGAAAGCCGTTCTCGCCGTCGCGCAGGAGGTCGTAGGCGGCGCCGACGCGGTCGGAGAGCACGAGGGGCAGTCCTGAGGCTGCGGCCTCGTTCACGACCACGCCCCACGGCTCGTGCCGCGAGAGCAGCGCGAAGACATCCGCATCCACGTAGCGCCGCGCGAGCTCCTCCTCTTCAAGGCCGCCTGTAACCACTTCGAGCCGAAGGCCGGCGTCGGCGCACGCGCGGTCGAGGACGTCGAAACCCTTCTCGGGCACGGGCCGTCCCACCGACAGCACCACCACGTCCTCATGGGGACGCGCCGCAATCGTGGAGGCGCGAATGATCCAGCGCTCCACGTCGATCGTGTTCGCGAACACCCGAACGCGGTCCGGCCGCGCGCCGTGCGCGACGACGGAGTCCCGGGCCGCCGTGCCGACAGCCAAGACGCTCGCCGCGCCGCCGATCACGCGAGGAACCACGAGCCTCTTCACGACGTGTCGCCAGCCCGCGCGCGGCTCGAGGTCATGGCTCTCGACGTGCAACACATACGGGATCCCCCGGGCACGGGCCCACGACATTGCGGCCTGCGCCGCAAACGTGCTCCAACCCGAGACCACGACGACCTCGGGTTGCGACCGACGCAGCGCCCGCACGATCCCGGGCGTGAGCGGATAGTCGTGCCGCACGAGATGCCGCGCGCCGGGCAGACGGACGCCGCGCAGGAAAATGCTGCGATGCCTTGGCTCGACCGTCCACGCACGGTCGGCAACGCTTTGAGCCGCATAGATCACGGTCAGCTCGATGTCGTCGAGCGCCGCGATTCGGTCGAAGAGCGGCGCGCGGTACGGCGTCGGCTCCGGCGAGACGACGGTGACACGCGTCATCTGCGCCGCCTGCGGAGCCTGATCAGCGAACGGAACGCCGCCTTGCGGACGGCGGGATCGCGGCCGTACCGGCGCTCGAAGGCAGCGAGAAGCTGAAGGAATGCCTTCCTCGAGCCGACCGGAGCATGCTGTCGGGCGCCGATCCGCCACGCGAGCTCGGCGTCGATCTTCGGTGCGATCCGCTGAATCTCACGCAACGCCACTTGTCGTTGGAACGACCCCTGTAACTCGCCGCGCCGTTGCGACGCCTGTCCTGCGTGCACCCGTTTCAGCACGAGCGGCTCGGGGAGGTTGTCTCCGTCCACGTAAGCGAAGAGGCGCGTCCAGAGGTCATAGTCCTCGCTCTCGAGGAACGCAGGGTCGTATCTGAGGCCGTGCGCGTCGAGTACCTCGCGGTCGACGAAGACCGTCGGGTGGAAGAACGGCGAACTGAAAAGCGCATGCCAGCGCAGCGCCGTGGCCCCCTGCGGCATGACGTGGGTGCGTCCGCGTCGGCCCCGTTCGTCGAGGTCGACGATCGCCGAGCCGACGACCCCAGTCTGTTCGTCGTCGCGCACGCGCTCGACCTGCCGCTGCAGCCGATCGGGCAGTGCAACGTCGTCGGCGTCGAGACGCGCAACGAACCTTCCGTTCGCCTCCTCGAGGCCGCGATTGAGCGAGGCCGCCAGCCCCGCCTGCTCGTCGTTGCGTAGCACGACGAGCCGCGAGTCCGAGACCTTCGCCAGCACTGCCGGGGTTTCATCCGTCGACGCGTCGTCGACCACGAGCAGCTCGAGATCGTCCAACGTCTGGTGGAGAACGCTCGCAACGGCTTCACCGAGAAAGCGGGCGTCGTTGTGAACCGCGAGGAGAACGGAGACGAGTGGCACGGGGCGTTAGCGTACGGCCGTGGCGCAAACGGAGCTTCCATCATTCGATCTCCTCGTCGCGACGGTCGACCGGACGGTGGAGCTCGAACGCCTGCTGGCCTCACTGGAGGGACAGACGCACGGCAGCTTCCGTGTGCTCGTGGTCGACCAGAACACGGACGACCGCGTCAATGCGATTCTCCTCGCACACCCGTCGCTCGAGATCGAGCACCTCAAGTCGCCCCGCGGACTCTCGCGCGCACGCAATGCCGGGCTCGCACAGGTGCGCGCCGACGTCATCGCGTTCCCCGATGACGACTGCATCTTTTCGGAGGACGTGCTCGAGCGCGTCGGCCGGCGGCTCGCCGAGGACTCCGGCCTCGCCGGGCTAACGGGACGTGCCGCCGACTCGGAGGGACGTTCGTCCAGATCGTGGGCGCGCGACCCGGCCGTCCTCACGCGCGAAAACCTGTGGAACCGCGCCATCTCATTCACCATCTTCCTGCGTGCAGCCGTCGTGGCGAAGGTGGGCGACTTCGACGAGCGGCTCGGCCTCGGCTCGACCGAGGCCTGGTCCTCGGGCGAGGAGATCGATTACCTCGTCCGTGCCGTCGACGCGGGCGCGCGAATCGAGTACGAACCGACGCTGATCGTCGTTCATCCGGAGAAACCGCTCGCGCGAGTCGCGCTGCGTGCGGTCGGCGCGCGCGACGGGGCGAGCGTGGGGTACATACTCCGCAAGCACCGCTATCCCGCGCGAGCTGTGGCACGAATGCTCGTACGCCCGGCCGGCGGCGCCCTCCTCGCACTCGCGCGACGTGACCGCGCGCAGGCGCAGTTTCACCTCTCGACTCTGCGCGGAAGGCTGCAGGCCTACCGCTCATGACTCGGCGGACGTGGACGTTAAGCCGGGTCGCCGGCGGCATCGGCCGCCGTGTTCCGTTGCGTCCGCTCCGGCCATTCTTCCCGTACGCGGTCTGGCGGCCCCTCTTCCGGCTCTGGCTCGCGACGACCCGCGCCGATCCGAACCGCCGGAGGGCCATGCGCAGGCTGTTGCAGGCCTATGAGGATGCGTACGTCGGCATCGACCTCGGTGCGATCGCGTACGACGAAGGCGTCCACGCGAAGCATCGGCTCACCCGTTACCACGACTTCTTCGTCGAGCGCATCCGTTCCGGGGAGCGCGTCCTCGACGTCGGCTGCGGGAAAGGAGAGCTCGCCCATGACATCGCGGAGCGGGCGGGTGCGACAGTGGTCGCGATCGACGCGAGTCCGTGGATGCTGGAGGTCGCCCGGAAACGCTTCGCCCATCCACGCGTCACGTACGTGCAGGCCGACGCCGTCGAGTACACACCGGAGCAGCCGGTCGACGTCGCAATCCTCTCGAACGTGCTCGAGCACATCGCCCCGCGCGTCGATCTTCTCCGCGCGCTGCGTGAGCGCGCCGGTGCACGCCGCCTGCTCCTGCGCGTACCGGTGCTCGATCGCGACTGGACGGTGCCGCTGCGCCGCGAGCTCGGCCTGCCGCATTTCTCGGATCCGGAACACAAGGTGGAGTACGACCCGCAACTGCTCCGCGAGGAGCTCGCGGATGCGGGCTGGGAGATGGATGAGCCGCTGCTCGTCTGGGGCGAGATCTGGACGGAGGCGTCAGCGCGTGAGTAGCTCGTCGAAGAGCTCCGCATGACGGTCGAGCCACGGACCGAGCGCAAAGCGGTCAACTGCGCGCCGCCTCGCGGCGGCGGCGTAGGCGTCATGGCCGGCGAGCACGCGTGTGACTGCGTCGGCCAGCGCCTCCGGCGAGGGCGGCTCGTCCCGCTCCCAGCTCTCGGGATGCGGGACGCCGATCCCGGCCTCGTCTCCGACGAGCTCGACCGTGCCGCCGCTCGCCGGATACACGACGGGCAGTCCGCAGGCCATCGCCTCGATCACCGCGCTCGGACAGGGATCCTTGACCTTCGTGTGGAGGAGGACGTGCGCGCGACGGATGATCTCGGGCGCATCGCGCTGCGCGTAGCGGCCGACGAGCTCCACCCGCCCACGGAGTCGGAGCTCGTCGAGGAGGGGCTCGACCGGCGAGACGAGACGGCCTGCGACGAGCAGTCGAGCACCGGGCTCCGAAGCGAGAACGCGCGCAAACGTCCGCAGCGCGAGCTCGAGCCGGTAGGCCTGGGTCTGATCGCCGCCGAGGAGGAGCACGGGGCCTCCGCTTGCCGGTCGCACGGCGGGCGTGAAGTGATTGACGTCGACTGCGTTGTGAAGAACTTCCCACGACCCCTGCGGCTCACCCAGAAAGGCATCGGAGGAGTCCTTGCTGAACCGGCTCTGATAGACGACGTGGTCGGCCGCCAGAAGCGCACGGCGGAGTGGCCGATTGAGATCGTCCGTCGTGTCTCCCGCCCAGCCCGGATAGGCCACTCCATCCTGGTTGACGGCGATCGGGACACGGCGGCGTGCGGCAAGCCGTAGCAGGGGCCCGAGATCACGCGGAAGCCACGTCGAGCCGAGGTAGAGGAGGGTGAAGTCGGTTGGGCTGTTCGGAAAGCGTTCTGCGAGACGCTGGAACTTCGCCGAACCTCCTGCGACGGGCTCGCCCGGCTTCGGAACGAGGTCGTGCCCGTAGAAGACACGCACCCCCGGAGAGGATCGTCTCGGAACGAGCAGCCGGCCCCAGCGCCACGCCGCGCGGGCGTAGCGGGCCAAACGAGCGCGGTCAATCTGCACGGCGCACGAAGCCGTCGAGGAGCTCCGCCCAGCGTGTATCGAGCCGCTCGTCTGCATGGGCTTCGGCGGTCGGTCGTCCTGCCGAACGGAGCCTCGGCCTGAGTGCAGAGTCGTCGCGAACGCGGATGACCGCGGCTGCGAGCGCCTCGACGTCGTCGACGTCCGCCAGCAGGCCGTTCTGTCCGTCGACGACGAGCTCCGCCGCCTGCCCGACACGTGTCGTGACGAGCGGGATGCCGGTCGCCATCGACTCCAACAGCGCCTTCGGCCCGCCTTCCTGACGCGACGTGACGAGACAGACGTCGAGGGCGTGATACGGACGCGCCAGCTCGTCGCGCGAAGGTAGATACAGGTGACGGTGTGCGATGCCCAGTTGCTCGAGCCTGCGACGGACGAAGCCCCGGGCCGGTCCGGTGAGCAGAACGACCAACTCTGCAATTGAACTGTGCAGCTGCGCCAGCGTGGCGACGAGAACGTCGGGCCCCTTCACGAGCTTGGGCTCGAGTCCCTCTCCTAGGCCAACGCCGTCCTTGAGAAACGACCCGACGACGAACGCGGACTCCGGAATGCCCAGCGCCTCGCGGGCTTCCGCGCGCGCCGGAGCACTCACGAGCGGGAAGCGTGCGAGATCGACGCCGATCGGGATACGGAACACCTTCTCCGAATCGACGCCGGCGGCAAGGACGAGCGCGTGCATCTCGGCGTGTGTCACCTGCACGCGGTCGATACGAGTTGCATGTCGCCTCAGCATCTCGTACGCGCGATCGAACTCGGGGTAGCCCTCAGTCCCCGGACGACCGTGGAAGTAGCTGAGCCCGAGCCGGTGGGACGATTCGAGCCATCGCGGCTGCAATGCGCCGAAGTGATCGTGATGGAAAACCGCCTGCCGCCTCGCGAACGGGGCCCACGGTGCGGGAGCGATTTCGTAGCCCAGCCGTCGCGCCGTCGCGCCGAGCCGTGCACGATCGTCATCGATCGACCAGCCGAAGTCGTCGCCGACGACGAAGAGCCGCGAGGCGTCCGGCCATGAGAGCGTGCGCGCCGGGACATAGGCGCCAAGCACGATCCGCGACGGCGCCGCAGTGAGCCGCCGAAGCGCCGTCGTCACCCGCGCAGAACCTCGAGATAACGGTCGGCCACATCCGAGAGCGGGAGAACGCGAATCGCAGCGCGGCGCTGCTCGAGCTCCTCTCGGAGCCGCTCGAGCACGCCGGGGAGCTCCTCCGGATCATCGAACCCGATCCCAGCCTCCCCCACGAGCTCGGGGTGCCCACCGCTGCGCAGGAACGCCGCAGGAAGCCCGCACGCGAGTGCCTCCAGCAACGCGTTCGAGCACGGATCGTCACGGCTCGCGGCGAGAAACACGTCATGCGAGCGCAACAGATCGCCGAGCGGCGCGGAGGCGAGCGGGCCGACGACTCGGATCCGCTCGAACCTCGCTTGGGTGTTGCCGGCGAAGGTGACCTCGAAGGCCTCGAAATCGAGGTTCCGGTCGAGCCAGGCCAGGACGTCGGCGCCCTTGCGCGGGTTGTCCGACCAGCTCGTGGTGATCACGCGCACGCGGCGGCCGGTCAACGGCTCGCGGCCTGCCGGGGGATGGAAGATCGTCGGGTCAACCGAGTTCGGAATCACGACCGGTTCGCGCAGCTCGATCCCGAGCTCGCGGTGCTTGTCGAGGCTGTAGCGCGACTGGACGATCGTCGCCTCGGCGAGCTCCTGGTTGATGCCGGCGACCCGCCGGTCGGTGCCATCGTCGAACCCTCGGTAGACCCCGATCGGCCCGTCGACGCGATGCACCATGCGCGCGCCGTCGCGCGCGAAGCGCCGGAGTCGGTGGAAGTCAAAGTTGAAGGAGTTGTAAAGGCAGGCGGGCGTGCCGCCTGAAAGCTGGTTCAACTCCACCGTCAGCGAGCGGCCCTCGATCTCTCGGACGAGAGCGAGCAGAAACTGGTTCCCGCCCCCGTACGGTGGCGGCCTGAACTCGTGGAAGACGGCGAGATCTGCACGGTCCCTGCGGGAGCGCAGCCGGTCCACCTCTGTTCGCGCTTGACGCGCGATCGGTCGGATCGGGCGGCTCGCCCGTCTTAACAGGACTTTTACGAACATCCGAAGCCTCATCACCGATGATTCTTGCGCCTGTCGATGTCTGAAATCCCCGCTACCATCGGCCGGTCAGCCGGGGTCTAGAAAAGGCCGCACGCAACACAAAAGGAGTCTCATGCGTTTCACCCGGGTCGTCTTCCTCATCGCGCTCGCTGCCCTCGTCGCCGTGCCGACCGCGCTGGCGCTCAGGTTCACCGACGAAAGCTTCATCACCCCGGTCGGGGTCACCGGCCAGCCGTATCAGCACAAGTTCGACGGCGCGGCCGGCTGCGGGCCGGACCCGAACGTTCCCGGGTCGGGTCTGCCCTACCAGTTCAGGGTCCTCGGCGGAACCTTGCCGCCGGGCCTCGTCTTGGACAAGAACGGTTTGCTCCACGGCACTCCCACACAGCCGGGCGAGTACTCGTTCTGGGTCGAGTTGAGCGACGAGAATCCGCCGTCGGCGAGCTGGTGCGTTCCCAAGACGGCGGAGCGAGAGTTCACGGTGAAGATCATCAGCGGGCTGAATATCAAGCAGAACGCCCTTCCCACGAAGGCAACGTTCTTGAACGAGCCCTACAGCTTCCAGCTCACTGCGGACGGCGGAGGGACTCAGTCGTGGACGGTCATTTCGGGCTCACTGCCGGCCGGAGTCACGCTCAACAAGTCGAACGGTGTGCTTTCCGGCACGCCTACAGCGGCGGGTGACTTCACCTTCAAGATCCAGGTGAGCGACGGCACGCGTTCCGACACGGAGACGTACACCCTCGCCGTCGTGCCGAAACTGAAGATCACGGAGCCGAAGTCGTCGGGTGCCGAGGTCGGCCAGCCGTTTGAGCTGGCACTCAAGGCGACGGGCGGCCGGGCACCGTACAAGTGGTCAGTCGCAGGCGCGCTACCGTCTGGCTTCACGCTGGATCCGGCGACCGGTGTGATCAGCGGCGTATCCGGTGTCACCAGCACGACCGATGTGAAGGTGTCCGTCACCGACGCACTCGGCCTGACGGACACGGTGGACGTGAGTCTCCCCGTGGCGGCGAAGCTGGCGATCAAGAAGAGGCTGCTTCGGACCGCGAAGGTCGGTGCCGCTTACAGGGATCGCTTCACGGCCGTCGGCGGCGTCGGTCCCTTCAAGTGGACGATCCTGGGTGGCCGCCCGGGCTCGCTTCCACCGGGCGTGAAGCTCAACGCCAAGACCGGTGCGCTGTCGGGCACACCGACGAAGGCGGGCACGTACCGGCTCAGGTTGCAGGTGACGGATACGTTCGGCGTCAAGTCGTCGGCGGCCTTCGTCCTGAAGGTCTTGAACGGCGCGGGAGCTCGGCGCTAGCGGCGTCGGACAAGACCTGCCAGAGCGCGTTCGTATAGCGCTCCCAGGAGAAACTCCGCTCAACCGTTTCGCGGGCGCGGGTGCCGAGAGAGGCTGCGGCACCCGCGTCCGCAAGCAATTCGAACACCGCCCGCTCGAGATCGGCTGCGTCACCCGGCTCGACCAGCCGGCAGTTGAGACCGTCTTCGAGCTCGTAGCCCTCGACGATCGCGTCCGTGCGGGAGACGACCACGGGCTTGGCCATTGCCATAGCCTGAAGCAGCGTGGTCGTCGCGCCTGAGTAGCTGTTGTCGCGCACCGGTAGCGCCACAACGCGGGCCCCGGCGAGCCGGCCTCGAACCGCGTCGAGCGGAATGTCGGCCTCGATCACGAGATTGGCGGGGACCGTCCCCAGGGATCGGACATGATCTGCCGATGCGACGATCCGGAGGCTCAGCTCCGGATGACTCGTCGCGAGACCCGTGAGGAGATCGAAGTCGCGACGGGGGTCTGCCCCGACGGAGACGACATCGACGTCTGGCACGTGCTCGCGAACGGGGCGAAAAGCCTTGACGTCCACGCCGAACGGGACGAACAGGACCCGCGGCGATCCAGGACCGAGCCAGTCCCGGAGCCACTCGACCTCGCTCTGCGCATACGAGACGATTGCCTGGGCACCGCGCAGCGCTCTCGCGTAGAGGCGACGCATCGATCCACCGCGGAGCTGTACGAGACGCTCGGGAAGGCCGATGGCCGTGTACACGACGGGCCGCCTGACAAGTGCGGCTCTCTTGAGCAGGATCAGCGGGATGCCGACCGTATCGACAGTCGAGAAGATCACGTCCGCCGAGTTGATCTCCCGGAGCGAGGCCATGACGGAGGCGAAGTCCCCGCCGTACCCGCCCAGGCGGTAGACGAGCCCGTTGAGAGCCCCGGCGGCCGCCCGGGTCCAGACGGTCGGAGAACCGTTTCGTTCCAGGTTGTGGTGAACGCGAGCCCCGCGGGCGACCATCTCGTCGAGCCCGAACAGGCGGTATCGCTCGGGCGCTCCGGGGTCGTGAGCGAGCGCCGCCCGGCGCTGCGGCGAATCGCGGTAGGCATAGAAGATGCTGGTGGCGCGCGGGGCTTCCATCGACGACACGGTAGAGAAGCCCTACCGGCTGTGCCGGGAGGGCCGCTAAGGTTGCCGCCGATGCACCGGAAGCGGACACGCTTCGCCGCGCGCGTGCACCGCGTTGCGACGGCCCTCGAACGCCGGGGGGTCATTGCGACGTACGAGCTGCACGATCGCCTGCTCGCAAACCGCGGCGCGCGTCGCCGCTACACGCACGAGCCGCCCGCGCTGGACGGCGTCCAGCAGAGAATCGTGGGGCAGTTGCGCGAGGAGGGCTACGCCGTGCTGCCTCTCGCCGAGCTCGTACCGGACACGGACACGCGCACAGAGCTGGAGGCGGAAGCCGCGCGTTTCGTCGCCGAGACGGGGCGAGAGCTTGCACGCGAGCGCGAGGGAGGAGAGGCCGCACTCCGAAGACGGCCGGGGAAGGAATTCGTCGTCCGGAAGTACGCGTACGAGGCCCAGCTCGAGCTGAACGACCCATGGCTCCGGCTCGGGCTGAACAGGCGGTTGCTCGACGTCGCGAACACGTACCTCGGGATGTGGGGCAAGCTCGAGTACGTCGACGTCTGGTACACGCCCCCGGAAGAGGACGCAGAGCGCCGCTCCTCTCAGCGTTGGCACCGGGATTTCAACGACCGGCACCTGCTGAAGGCCTTCCTCTATCTCGTGGATGTCGGCGAGGAGACGGGCCCGTTCGAGTACGTGCCTCGCAGCGCACCGGGGGGTGAGCTCGAGCACCTGTGGCCCTGGCGCCCCCTCGGGGAGAATTACCCGCCCGACGAGGAGTTCGCTGAGAAGCTTGCCGACCGGGCGGTGAGCTTCACCGCACCGAAGGGCACGCTGATCTTCTGCAACACGGCCGGCTTTCACCGCGGCGGGTTCGCCAGCGGGAAGCCGCGAGTCCTCGCGACCGTCACGTACTCGTCGCCGGCCTCGCTCGCCTCTCTCACCGAGCCGAATTACTCCGTCCGCCGCGACGCCGTCGACGGCCTCGACCCCGAGCAGCGTTACGCGCTCGCCTGACGGGCGAGCTCACGAAGGCCGACGACGGCCTCGACATGTGAGCCGGCCTCGGTCTGACGGAACAGCGGAACACTCGGATCGCCCGGAACCTTGCGGTGCGGGTGCCAGAGATGGACGAGTGTCGAAAGCGGGCCGGGCCAGCCGCAGCGAAGCCCACTCCGCCGCAGGCGGATGGCGAGGTCCTGATCCTCGCCGTCGTTGTAGCCCTCGGACCGTGCGTCGTACCCGTTGACCCGCTCGAAGTCCTCCCGGAAGACCCCAACGAAACAGTACGCGGCCGCCGGCGGCGTGAAGTCTGGTTGGCCTTCGCGCCAGGGCCGCCGACGGTCGCGTGCCGGAACGATGAGACCCGGTCGCCCCACGTTCCGAGGTGCACGGACGAGCCACTGCGCCGCCGACCAGCGCCAGACCGGGAGGTGCTCCTCGACGACGCGCTTCGAGAGCGGCTCTCTGAGGTCGATTCGCTTCGTCGACAGAAACCAGCCGGCAAAGGCCGCCCGGCGAACCGCGTTCATGAAATCGCGGCGCGGGACGCAGTCGCCGTCGAGAAAGACGAGATAGTCGCCGCGGGCCTGGAGCGCGCCTAGATCGAGGATGCGCGCCTTGCGAAAGCCCTCGTCGGGTTGCCACACGTGCTGGAGATCGAGCCGGCCGCGCCACCGCTCGACCACGCGGGCCGTGTCCTCTCCGGAGCCGTCGTCCGCCACGACGACCTCGAAGGGCGAGCCTTTCTGTTCGGAAAGTGCGCGAAGCATCACCTCGAGCGCCGCGGGCCACTCGTACGTGGGGATCACGACAGTGATTGAGCCGGGGTCCGGCGCGCTCATCCCCCGAAGAAGGGCGTGGCGTCGACGGTCACCCGCTCGCCGCGGGCGTACCACTCGCGCTTCCAGTTCTTGCCCTGGCGCTCGAGCTCGAGGATGTGCGGAGCCGGCCGCGGACGGCGGAACACACGCTTGAGCGAACCAAGGAGGCTGCGATCGAACGCACGGGACTCATCGAGGTTGCTCCGACCGCCGCCCGTCCCGGACTCGCGGCTCGAACGAGGGACGAAGCAGAGGTGAAGGCAACGAGCCGGATCCGTGTCCCAGCTCGAATCGTCGCCAAGATCACGTCGCGACTCCCAGTGGTAGCCCGGCCTGAAGACGACGCTCCCGCCCTGGAGCGGATCGGGGCTGTCGGTCCAGGACTCGACCGCCCCGAAGTTGAAGAGCTTCGTGATCGGCCGTGACGGAGGGGCGAGCCAGCCGGCCGCGGTGCGGCGCGATTCGTCGAGCTCGTCGCAGTTCAGCACATGGGCCTTCAGCCTGAAGACGTCCTGGTGCGCACCAGCGAGGAGGTCACGACGAAAGCGGGCGAGTCCCTCAGGGTCGTACAGCTCGTCGCCGTCCACGCCGATCACCCACGTCGGTGTGCCGGCGTAGCGTTCGAGGAGTCGCTGCGCATCGGCTGAGTTGCGGGAGCGGCGGGCGTCGACATGGTCGAGCTCCCGCCCCAGCGACCGGACGATCTCCCAGGTCTCGTCGTCGGAGACGTGGTCGACGACGTGGATGCGGTCGCAGAACGCCGCGACGTTCTTGATCGCCTGCGCGACGAAGCGATCCTCGTTGCGGACGAGCACCGAGCCGACGATCTGGACGCCCATCCGTCGGCCGCCGCTAGCGCTCCTCCGTCGTCCACTCGAGGAGCGGCCGGACGGAGCCGCGCAGCCGGCCGGAGAAGAGGCCCCGCGCAGTGTCGCCCTCGCCGGGGTCGTAGACGTGAAAGGAAACGACGTTGGCCGCACCTGTATGCGCGTGGAGCTTGAGGCCCAGCCAGACGACGCCGACGTCAACCGTGAAGAAGCCTTCGTTGAGCAGGTTCCCCGGAATCCAGGCGGTCGAGACGTACTCGCCGGGCGAAACCGGATCCTGCCAGCGCGAGTCCGTGTCGAGGGCGTTGAAGACGACGTCCCCCTCCGCGTTGAGGAGCTTGAGCTTCGGCAGGAGCGGGGCCTCGCGCAAAACCCGGAACGCCATCTCGATCCCGACCGGGCGGCGAACGTCGACCGTGTCGACCGTCTCGTCGTCCTGGACGACACGCACCCACGACATCCTCGCAACATCGTCGCCGGGCGCCGTCTCGACGTCGGGCCATTCGCGATACGAGCCGATCCCGTGGCCGGACTGCAGGTACTGGGCCACGACATCGGGACTCGGGCCGTCACGGACGATCCGACCCTCGTCGAGCAGGATCGTGCGCTCGCAGAGCCGTGCGACCGCCTGCATGTTGTGCGAGACGAAGAGCACGGTCCGACCCGACGCGCCGAAGTCCTGCATACGGCCGAGGCACCTTCGCTGGAACTCGGCGTCGCCGACAGCGAGCACCTCGTCGACGAGCAGGATCTCGGGCTCGAGGTGCGCGGCAACGGCGAACGCGAGACGCACGTACATCCCGCTCGAATAACGCTTCACCGGGGTATCGATGAACTTCTCGACTCCCGCAAATTCGACGATCTCCGGGAACTTCCGCAGGATCTCGCGCCGCTTCATCCCGAGGACGGAACCGTTCAGAAAGATGTTTTCCCGGCCGGTCAACTCGGGGTGAAAGCCGGTACCGACTTCGAGGAGGCTTCCGACTCGCCCACGGATCTCGGCTCGCCCCTGCGTCGGCGTCGTGATCCGCGTCAGCACCTTCAGCAGCGTTGACTTGCCTGCTCCGTTGCGGCCGATGACACCCACGACCTGTCCCTGGGGGATGCCGAACGAGACGTCCCGCAGCGCCCAGATCTCCTCGTAGTGATGCTGATGAAATCCGCCGACCAGGCGCCGTGTGGCGCGGGCGAGGGACT
>WNFU01001862.1_pt1 | contig 29969 bp, 46 predicted proteins | sample 5400121 | NCBI WGS metagenome assembly WNFU01 (sample SAMN13153360, study PRJNA577476) | soil metagenome | isolation source: 100 cm soil or saprolite under grassland replicate 1 | place: USA:California | collected 2016-06-15 | reverse complement strand
CGTGGAAGGAGCCCAAGGAGCGGATTCCGCTCGCGGTGCGCCAGATACGTTCCTTCCTCCGGGCGCATCGGCCTGCTTCTGCTTAGACGGCGGTGTCTATACGATAAGGCGGCTGACGTCCGGTGACCGCGTGAGACTCCGCCGTCTAACCCGCCGCTTGAGCCGACACGAGGGTTGGTGATGATGAATTTTGTATTTGATAGCGGCTCAGCGGCATCGCGTTAGCCACGATTGCGTGGAGTGCTTTCTGGCCAACTTCATTCCTGGTACTATTGCAAGGTGTGGAGGAATTGAGCCATGAAAAGGATTTCCAAGGTCAAGGTCTTGCCCGGGTATCATCTGGAGCTGGAATTTGACGACGGGGTGTCCGGAACTGTGGACCTCTCTGAAGCGGTCGGCAAAGGTGTGTTTGCTGTATGGAGCGACCCACTCGTCTTCGAGCAGGTTCGTATCGGTTCATCCGGTGAACTGGTTTGGGGCGAACAGGTTGATCTATGCCCGGATGCGCTCTACCTCAAGATAACGGGTAAGAATCCAGAAGACATTTTTCCCGCACTACGCGACCAGCCCCCCCATGCCTGAGAATCGAGTGGGCGACGCTTCATCAGCAGGAGCTTCTCGCCGACTGGGGTAGGGCACGCGCGCGACAGGAGCTGCAGAAGATAGCGCCGTTGGAATGAGACCGGCTAACCATTGGGTTGAGACGGTCGCGGCAGACCGCGCGCCTCTCACCCAAAGCGTTATGTGTCCTTGAGAGGCAAATCAATTGAAAGAATTTCTGCTCCTACTTGCCGGCTTTATCCTTGCCCACATCCCGGGTGTGTTCGACCGTAAGCGGAAGCTGAAAACGCATTGGCATGCGATTCGAGCCGAAATGATCCTATGTAAGGAAAAGGCGGAAACTTTGTTAAACGCTAGAATTCCGGCTCCGTTATATCGTCTTCCTGTGGTTGCCTACAGCGCTTCTTTCCCAATCTTGCTCGCTGAGGGTGCAGTAACCGAAGATGAGGTTATGAAAATCGGTCGCTGCTTTGGCCAAAGGCAAGATATCAACCGCGGACTCGATTACGCATCGGAAATGTACAAGCTTGGAAATAACGAAAAACTTGAAAAGGAACATGAGAGAAATTGCCTAAAGGCAAAGGCTTTACTCTTTGGTGAAGACGGAGAAGAAAGTCTTTTCGAGCCAGCTAAGAAAATCGTCGATTCAAAAATTTTAGTTTCGTGGTGGCGGTATTGAGTACACATAACTATGTTTTCAACCGGGCGCGGCGTGCCGCGGCCGCCGTGTTTTGTGTTCGGGCGCGCGCCGGTTAAAACGGCGTCAGGTCCCAAGCAGATTGTAAATTTGAGTCCTCAGTTGGTATGAAGTATCGTCATACCTGGAGGTAAGTCATGGGCAGATCCAAGGTTGCCATTTCTTTAGACGATTCCACCCTTAATCGTCTTGACAAACTAGTTCAGAAACGAGTTTTTCCCAATCGCAGCCAAGCCATTGAGGAAGCAGTGGCGGAAAAACTCGCTCGCATCGAGAAGAGTCGTCTAGCCCAAGAGTGTGCCAAACTTGATCCGGCATTTGAGAAGGCGCTTGCGGACGAGGGTCTTTCTCAGGACCTATCGGAATGGCCCGAATACTGAGGGGTGAAATTCGCTGGGCCGACTTGAATCCGGTACGGGGGCGAGAACAAGCAGGACAATGTCCGGTTTTGATTCTAAGCCAGGACGTTTTCAACGAAGGTTCCGGAACGGTGATCGCCGTTGCTCTCACGAGTCAATCGGAACGCGCTGGCTTTCCTTTAACGCTTGAACTTCGTGCAAGAGGCCTCCCGAAAAAATCGTGGTGAAAATCAGCCAGATTCGTACCCTTGCGGTCGAAAGGATTGGGAAGGTGATTGCCAGAGCGTCTCCAGAGGAATTGGCTCAGGTTGTTGAAGGATTGAACGAGATTATCGGAACCTAACCATTGGGTTGAGCAGGACGCTAAGAGCGCCCGTCTCACCCAAAACGTTAGGCGTCACGACCCGGCCCACACAACACGGGGACCCACGATGAGCATTCAACTCGACCACGCGATAGTCCCATCCCGCGACAGGAAAGCTGCGGCGGAATTGCTCGCCAACCTCCTTGGCGTTCCTTGGGCAGAGTCCGGAGTGGTCCCTTCTGTCCAGTCTATGTGAACGAGGGCTTGACCCTCGACTTCGACCAAGCCGATGGCCCCTTCCCCGTACAACACTATTGCTTTCGTGTGAGCGAGGCCGAGTTCGACGGCATCGTGGCAAGAATCAGGGTCCGCGGCATCAAGTACAGAAGTACGCCACACGGTCCAGTAGACATGCAAGTCAACACGCAACACGGCGGCCGCATCGTGTACTGGAACGAGCCTGACGGGCACGTGTGGGAAGCCCTGACGGTCAGCTACGCCCGGCAGCCACAGAAAGAGACCCATGGGGCCGGCTAACAGGCCGTTAGAGCCGGCGGTCGGCTTCGCCGCCCGCGGCTCAACGCCGATGCGTTAGATGTTAACATCGCGTACTTGAGGACGATGGTATGTTGAGTATTAAAGACATGGTGACGGACAACAAGAAAGTACACTTCACGTTCTATAGAGATCGGCAGCTGTTTTATCAGACAGAGTGCGGGTTTGAGTTTCCGGTTCCTATTGATGATATCGGAAATGCGACTTTCCTCGCGGAGGACAAAGCAATCCTTTTCATGAGATACATTCGCAAGCATCTTGAGACGATAGAGAAAGCCAGAGAAGAACAAGAGAAGTCCTCGACGCCGTGAGTGGGCGAGAGAGTTGTCATTCTAACATCTAACTTCTCGGCTGGAGCGGACAACAACGTTTCCGTGATAATTGGGCAGTGTGTTCACCGGTAGCCGCTCAGCCAAAACGTTAGACCGCCCCGCCGGCTCGAGCATGCACCGAAGAGCGAGGCAATGAAGCGATCATTTCGACAAGTCAACGTGTTTTCTTCCGATCCACTCCAGGGCAATCCCCTTGCCGTAGTGCACGCGGCTGACGGTCTAAGCGAGGAGCAAATGGCAGCGTTTGCGCGTTGGACTCACCTTTCCGAGACAACGTATCTGCTGGCTCCGGCGGACGCAGCTGCCGACTACCGCGTGAGGATATTCACGCCCGGCGGAGAATTGCCCTTTGCAGGACACCCAACGCTCGGATCGTGTCACGCATGGATTGCTGCGGGCGGGGTACCACACGACTCAAGAGTCGTCGTGCAGCAGTGCGAGGTAGGGCTCGTGCGCGTGCGTCGCGACGGCGCGCGACTCGAGTTTGCCGCACCTCCGTTGCGCCGGACCGGTCCATTGGAGCCGGCGGTCCTCCATCAGATCATCAAGGCCTTGAGGCTCACATCGTCAGATATCCGGCATCACCAGTGGGTGGACAACGGGCCTGGCTGGTGCGCGGTAATGCTGTCCTCCGCGAGCCAAGTTCTGTCACTCCAACCCGATTGGGCGGCCCTTCATCCATTGAAGCTCGGCGTGATTGGGCCACATGGGCCTAGCCACGAGGCCGCCTTCGAAGTGAGGGCGTTTATCGGTCACGGGGCTTACGAAGATCCGGTCACCGGGAGTCTGAATGCTAGTCTGGCGCAATGGCTCATTGGTGCTGGACTTTCGCCATCGGCGTACGTCGCCGCACAAGGCACCGTGATGCAGCGAGCGGGTCGCGTTCACTTGCGAAGGAGTGGCAACGACGTCTGGGTCGGCGGAGATGTCGTAGATTGCATAGAAGGTGAGGTCGATTTCTAATCTGCGAATGAGAGTCCGGAAGGCAACGATATCATTCGCATTATTTCGGCTCGCCCAGCTACATGCTGGCCGAAAGCACGCGGCGCGGTCTAACAAAGCAGTCTACACGGACGCGCGCACAATCGGCGCGCGCCGGTAACCGCTGACGTTCGGCGGCCGCGCCCACAAATGGAGGAAACGATGGAACCAATCAAGGATGCGAGCCATCTTTATGAGGTCGAGTGCCGCGCTCGTCACGCAGAGCCGCCGGGCTTCCGCATTAGCGAGCTTCAGATCTCGGCGACGCAAAAAGTGCCGTGGCATTTCCACAGCAATATTCAAGATACGTTCTATATCATCGAGGGACAGGCCAGTGGTAGAAACCTGACTCGCTGCGCTGCTCTAAAAGAGAATCTACCTCTGAGAATGTAGCTGTCAGCTACATAGCTGTTCTTGCGCGAACCCAAGGAGGAGGTACGGCTCGGCCCCGGGGATACCTATTCTGTCCGACCTTGCCGTGCGCACCTTGTCACCAATGGTGGGGATGGCTCCGCAACGTTCCTCGTGCTTCAGGGCGTCGGCGAGTACGATTACGTCCCGCTCGTGGAGCAAGGCGGAGAGAGTGTGTCGTGAGCAAGAGCGGGGGCGAAAGTGGGTGTGTGAATGTGTTGCTCGGGACCAGTGAGGCGGTGTTCGGGAGTGCTGGAAATCTTCGTCGGACTCCCTCCCTACGCCGGCGAACTCGCGGTTGCACGGGAGCCGGCGCAGCCGAGGCTTCGTGATTCATCCAGCGCCGTCGCGCCGGCCCAGTGAACCTGATCGTTAGGCGTGTAATTAGTTTTGTGGCATTAGGAAACAAATGTACTTCGAGATCATCGGAGAGATCAAGAGTATCGAGGCTATTGCTACCGGGACATCCATTCGCGATATTGCGCGGCTTCGGAAACGCTACGGCACTGGTCGTTGGCGAAAACTGAAAGGGATGGCCACTGTTCGCCTAAGAAGTGGCGCGGTGCATCGAGCTGAGATACACTGGTATGAAGCCCACGGGATCGGGAAAGTGAAATTTAAGATCAAGCAATTCCTGGATTAGCACACATGAAGCAGCAGAAAAAACAGTATGCGATCTGTATTCGGAACGATGGGGCTGAAGATTTAGAGATCAGAAAGATTTACCAGATTCTTCCCGATGCGCGCGCCGCCAAGGACAAACACATCAGAGTCATTGACGAATCCGGCGAGGACTACCTCTACCCCGCAGATTATTTCGTCCCACTAACGCTCCCACGTGAGGTGGAGCGTGCCCTATCGGCTCCTACTCGCTAAGTGAAAGATTGGCAACCTTTGGGTTGAGACGGACGCGGGCAGACCGCGCCTCTCACCCATAACGTTAGACAACACCCGCATCACAGATGACGGATGGCTATGAAGCCATGTCTTCATTGGAAGTTGGTAACGGCCTCTATAGCGTTAACTGTCGTCCTTTCTCCTGCAGGCGCCCAGACGCCGAGAAAGGCACTGTACCGAGTGGGTATCCTCTTACCGTCGGACCCGTCATCGCCATATCGGGGTGCTTTTGTCGACGGCATGCGCAAAATCGGATACCAAGAGGCGCGGGAGTATGTGATCGAGTTCCGCTACGCTGAAGGCAAGTTAGATCGACTGCCCACGCTTGCGGCGGAACTTGTGGAACTCAAGGTCGATGTGATCGTCTTGGGTAGCATTCCGGCCGCTCTCGCCGCTCAGAAAGCTACGAAAAGCATACCAATCGTAGTTGCTGCCGCCGGCGATTTCGTCGGGAACGGTCTTGTGGCAAGCCTGGAGCAGCCCGGCGGGAATATTACTGGGCTTGATGAGGTTGTTCCAGGACTCGCCGGCAAGCGCCTACGACTGCTCAGCGAGGCTGTTCGCCTACGGTCATCGGTTGCAATTCTCTCTAGCGCTACCGGCCCTACACACGCGAAGCAAATGCAGGACGTGGAAAGTACCGCCGAATCGCTGGGAATTAGGCTCATGGTAATGCGGGTGTCTGATATCAAGGACTTCGAGGGTGCATTCGAAGCAATGGCAAGCGAGAAAGCCTCTGCAACGGTTGTCTTCTCTGGAGTGTTGACCAACGTCCATCGCAAAAGGATCGCGGAGTTGGCAGCCCAATACCGACTGCCCGTCATCCATTGGAGCGAGGCGTACGTCACATCGGGAGGACTGATGTACTACGGGCCGAACCTCCCCGGAATGTTTAGGCGTGCCGCCGCGTTCGTGGACAAAGTCTTGAAAGGCGCGTCGCCGAGCGTACTGCCCGTCGAGTACCCGCAGCAGTTTGAGCTGATAATCAACCTCAAAACGGCGAAGGAGCTTGGCCTTACGATTCCAAAGACTCTGCTTGAAAAGGCGGATCGGTTGATTGAATGAATTAATCTGCGGTGGTGTTGGCGTGCCGTCCTTCGAGGGAGGTTGTTGTCCAACAGCGCGGTCGAGCGCGACGCGACGCAAGCGGCGCTTCGCTTGCTTGCTCGCGCGCATCACCGCGGACGTTCGGCTTCTCAACTTGAGCATGGTATTTTGAACTCGTGATTTATGAGTGGGTTCCAAAAAAGGCAAGGGCCAATCTACGTAAGCACGGCGTCTCTTTTGAGGAAGCGGCAACAGTGTGCCTGGATTCTTTGGCAATAACCTTTCCCGACCCCGACCACTTCGACGAAGAGGACCGAGAATCACGATCGGCTTGACCACGAAACATCGAGTTGTGTTTGTATCACACTGCCCCCGAGGAGATCGCACGCGGATCATCGGTGCACGGAGGGCAAGTCGAAAGGAGCGCAAGCAGTATGAAGAAGGCACCTACTAATAAAAAGGTTGACGAGTTGCGGCCAGAATATGACCTTTCAAAATTGAAGGGTGGGGGTCCGTGGAAAGTACTACGAACGGGCAAGTGCCGGGACCAACCTTGTCTTGATTGAACCAGACCTGGCAAACGTCTTCCCAGATACAGACTCAGTGAACCGAGCGTTGCGTTTGTTGGCAGACACAGCAGAGGCTGCCGCCGGTCACACACGGGGTGTGCGCCGAGCGCCGAACAAGGGGCTTAAGCGGACTACTGGGAAACCAGCCGCTTAGCCGTTCGTTAGGCGGCACTAGGCACAACCGTGAAAGCAACACACCTCACTGAGTAGCGAAAGGAAACAAGTTATGAGCCAACAGCTAGCAAACAATAAAACCAACATGAGCGAGGACCACGTAAAGCAACTCATTAAGAACCTCGCGACTACATTTGGCAAACCGATCCGCTCGCCCATTCTCAGATGGCCCCACGAATGTGGCTTGAAGTACGAGGATGTTTTCTTCCCGTCCATGGATGGCATCCCGCTGGAGGGTTGGTTCATCCCTGCCGACTCGGACAAGCTGATCATTGCGAATCATCCGCTGTGGTTCAATCGCTACGGCTTCCCCGGACATCTGGAACCGTGGAGATCGATAGGCGCTGCCGGTGGAAACGACTTCGAAGTCAACTTCATGCCTGACTACAAAAATCTTCACGATGCCGGCTACAACGTCCTCTGCTATGACCTGCGCAACTTTGGCCACAGTGGTGCAGCGAACGGCGGGATCGCCGGCAACGGCCTCTTTGAGTACCGCGATGTCATTGGTTCGCTGCAATACGTCAAAGGACGCAAAGATCTGGACCGCATGACGGTGGGTCTTTTTAGCCGATGCATGGGGATGAATGCCACGATGATCGCCATGAAGAAGCATCCGGAATTCTTCAAGGACATACGGTGCATTGTGGCGCCGCAACCGGTGTCCCTGGGCGCCTTTTATGGGAGAATCACCAAGAACCTCGGCATCGCCGACAGAATCGATGAAATCGACGCCGAGCTGCGTTTGTTGATTGGCCTCTCATTGGAGCAGATGTCGGTCACAGAGTACGCAAAGGCTGTCAATGTTCCGACCTTCATCATCCAAGTGAGGGACGACGTGCTGACCTTTCCCAGCGACGTGCAGACAATCTTCGACAATATACCAGTCAAGGACAAGAAGCTGTTCTGGATCGAGGGTACGACTCGGCGCTTCGACGGTTACAACTATTTCCCCCAAAATCCGAAACAGATGATCGAATGGTTCGACGTGCACATGGGTTGAGCGGCGCTTTCGGCCTCCGGCCTTGCTGGGTGACCCAGACTTGGAGCCAACGCAGGGAAAGCGCCTTGAGTTTGCCGGAAAGCACGTCAGGGCGCATCCGACTGCATGTATGAAAACTGGAGATTTTGGGTCGTGGCGCTCGGCGGAAGTTTGCTGGTGTTAGTTTGGCTTGTGGAATTTCGCGAGCGTCTGTTGCAGCCGGAGGCGTCCCCGGCGGTGGTCGCTGAGCTTGGACGTTATACGCATGAAACAGACATACAAAGGTTCGTGTCACTGCGGTAAAGTTCAGTTCGAAGTCGACGCCGATCTCGATCATGTCCGAGTTTGTGACTGTTCAATATGTCGTCGGCGAGGTGCCCTGATCCATCGCGTCGAAGAAAAATGTTTTCGTCTACGAACGCCAATCGAAGAGCTGTCTTTATATCAGTGGCATACTAGGACTGCGAAAGACTATTTCTGCCCTACCTGCGGGATCTTGTCTTTCCGTCGTCCGCGTACAGCTTCAGAACTGTGGGGTGTCAATGTTCGTTGTCTCGAAGGTGTCGATCTATCATCCATTCCCATCAAGTACGTGTATGGAAGCCGGCTGGACTAAGATTGAGACGTATAACATGCGGCTTGAGACAGATCTTGGGACCCGCTCGCAGTGGTCGCGGGCCGTGCCTGCTCAGCCGTCGCGTTATCTTTCTCACACTTGACCTGTATGCATCACTAGGCCATCCTGAGGCACACGAGAACAACGCTTAACATTGATGATTCTCTCTTACGTAATGCTGCCAAGCTAACTGGAGTCAAAGAGAAAACCTCATTGGTACGTTTGGGGCTTAAGGCATTGATCGCTAGGGAGAGCGCGCGTCGCTTGGCTAATCTCGGAGGAACCGAGAAGCAACTTCGCGGGATTCGGAGACGGCGCCCTCGCAATGCTGCATGATTCTAGTCGACACTTCGGTTTGGATCGGGCATCTCCGAGCGGGAAGCGGTCGTCTAAAAACTCTGCTGCTTGACGAGCAAGTCCATCCTTTGCCATCCGTTTGTTTTAGGTGAGTTGGCATGCGGGACGCTCCAGAAGCGCAGCGAGATTCTGAGAGCGCGGCTGCCGTGAACCTCTTGATGTGAAATTTCCTCAGGAGATAACCCGCCGCTAGCTAGAGCCGACGGGGAGATTTGTTATGGATGATTCCATTTCTGCTAGCAGCTCAGCGGCATAACGTTACGCTGCGAAACGTGACCACCGATGCTTGCATCAATCTCAATCAAGGAGATACGCATGAATACGAACAAGAATAGATCAACAGATGAAGCCGAGATCCGAGACCTAGTCGAGAGTTGGGCAAAGGCAGTCCGCAGCAAGGATATCGATGGAATTTTGGCCAACCACTCCCCGGAGATATTGATGTTCGACGTCCCGCCCCCGGCTCAATCGAAGGGAATTGAAGCTTACAAAAAGACGTGGGATGTATTCTTTGCTTGGTTGCAGGACTCGGGGGTCTTTGACATCAGCGAGCTAAACATTACTGCGGGTGATGATGTGGCATTTGGCACCGCCCTTATGCGCTGTGCTGGAACGGAGGCGAACGGAGATAAAGTTGAGCTCGATTTTCGCTTGACCATTTGCTTTCGCAAAATCGACGGTCGGTGGACGGTCATGCATGAGCATCACTCGGTCCCTGCCAGTTGAGCCTAGCGCTTCCATAGAATCTGGACTAACTATTCGTTACAGCCGACCGCCTACGGCGACGGCCGAACTCAAGCGTTAGACGGAAAGGAGAAATTCATGAGGCGAAAGGCTTTGATCTTCACCTTCACACTAATGGTGGGGCTCGCACTGACAGCGATAGTGACGCTAGCCGCGACCGACTTGGCGATCGCTCAGGGCGGCAGCATCTATCAGGCGACGCTGGCCGAGCCTAATCAGAAAACCCAGGAAGTCAGCACGGAGGTAGTCCGGCGCATCTTGGCCGAGGGCAGCGCCATCGTCCTCGATACCCGGAAACGCTCGGAATACGTGGCCGGCCACATTCCGGGCGCGCGGAACGTTGACGCTCCGGCGGCCGGGTCCGTCGCCGCGGTCGAGCGTTTAGTGAGCGGAGACAAGACCAAGGCGCTGGTGCTCTACTGCAACGGTCCGTTCTGCCAAGCCAGCAGGCGGCTCAGTGAGCAGTTGGTCGACGCTGGGTTCACAAATGTGCGGCGATACCAACTCGGTATCCCGATTTGGCGCGCACTCGGCGGGCCGACCGAGATCGAGTTGGAAGGGATACTCCGAATCTTCAAGGTCGACCAGACGGCCGTGTTCTTCGATGCCCGGTCTGTCGAGGAATTTGCGAAGGGAAGCCTCCCAGGGACGCACAACGTTCCAGCCGACAAACTCGCGTCGGATGGACTGGCGAAAGCCCCGCTGCCGACAGATGATTTTAATACACGCATCGTCTTGTTCGGACGCGATTCTGCTCAAGCGCGCACACTCGCCGATGCGCTTAGTAAACGCCCCTGGCACAATGTCACTTACTTCGCCGGCACCTTCGAGACGCTGAGAACCGCGATCAAGTAAGAGATCGTCGTGAACGGCGTTGTCCAAGAAACGGGCGCCGGTATGCTGTCACGCCTAACCAACCCGTTGCACCGGTCCGCGGTCGCGCAAGCGGTTCCGGATGAATGCGACAGGACGCGTTTTAGCCGCGGCGGGTGATCGCGAGCATTAGACGACGAGAGACACTGTGCCCGCTGCCGATTCCGAATGGTTCTTTCCTGCGTTCGTAGTGTTCTGGTTGGCGATCTGTGGTTTGCTTTCTATGATAAGCGGGTGGTACCAATTAGCCGAAAAATTTAAGAGCGATGAGCCGATTGACGGCGAACGATTTCGCTTTCGGTCAGGGGCTATCGGTTGGGGCGCGTTCCCCGTTAGTTACGGAAGCTGTCTTTTTGCACCGGTTGGCTCTAAGGGCTTCGCGCTATCCGTTCTGTTTCCTGTTCGCTTTCTACATCCTCGGCTTGTAATCCCTTGGTCCGCCGTTGAGCGATGTGAACACGTGAGGTTTTGGTTCATGAAGCAAGTGGCGGTTCACGTTTCTGGTTTTAGTCGCCGGCTTCTATTTGGAGGCGGTCTCGGTAACAAAATTCTTGAGGCATGGACCCAATCACGCGGAGCATCATGAATCGGCCTCTAACCCGCCGCTTGAGCCGCCGGCGAGTTTCAGGGCTGGGTGATTTTATTTCGGTAACGGCTCAGCGGCATAACATTAGGCAACGGAAATCGGTCGAGCAATGTATGAATGGAGTAAGAGAATGCCGGAAACTCAATAAGAATAGTTGCCAGAATAGTAGATAACCTGGATAGCGTGGACCAAGTCCGCTCAATCCTTAGTGGCCTGGTTGAACCAACCCGCAATGAGTCAGGCTGTATCAGCTATGAACTGCTACAGAATCGAAATGACCAAACAGACTTTACCTTTGTAGAGGATGAGAAAGTGATGCAGCAATAGATGCTCACTTAACGACAAGACACATAAGGGATGCATTAACAAAGCTGCCGGGGCTAGTTTCAGGTGAGCCGGATATAAGGAGATATAGTTTGGTGAAGAAAGCGAACTAAGGCGCGGGCAGGACCGACCGCTGGCTAACAATTGCATCAACCGAAGCGCGGCGGGCGGGTTTTGCCATCGGCGTTACGCGCCGCGTCCAGTTCGGCAAAGCGTTAGCCAGCCAGGTCGTCACGGCAACGGCAAGGTACACATGTCCATCTTCAAATTGATCGCCGGTGTCGCCTTCAATGTAGCCATCTTCGGTGGCTTACTATTTTTGCCGGCAGGTACTCTGGACTGGTGGCGTGCTTGGGTGTTTCTTGCGGTGGTTTTCGCTGGCATGTGGCGAGCACAGTGGTCATCTTCCGTGTCAACAAGGGCTTGCTCGAGGAACGCTTCAAACCACCCGTACAAAAGGGACAGCCGCTTGCGGACAAGATCGTCGTGGTCTTGCTTATCGCCGCGTTCGTTAGTTTGATTGTTTTCATTCTCCTGGACGTGTTCCGCTTTCATCTAATGACCAAACCCGGAACACTCGTTTCGTCTTTGGGGCTCGTTCTTTTTGTCGTGGGTTGGTGCATCATGACCCTTGCCTTAAGGGAGAATGCTTTCGCGGCGCTGGTGGTGAAGCATCAAGAAGAAAGACAACAAACGGTGATCGATAGCGGAGTCTACGGCGTGGTGCGACATCCGATGTACGCGGGCGCTGTCCCCCTGCTGGTCGGCATGCCGCTGTGGCTGGAATCCTACGCCGCGGCTATGCTGGCGAGCGTTCCCATCGGGACGCTCGCTGTGCGGATCTTGGTCGAGGAACAGTTCCTTAGACGAGAACTGGCGGGCTACGACGCCTATACGGAAAGAGTCCGGTACCGCCTGATCCCGTTTGTCTGGTAAGCCAGTTAGGCTATGGCCTTCGGCCGCTCCTCATGTCAAATGTTAGAAGGTAGCGACACGAAACGCTTATGACAAAGAAACTGGCAATTACTCTTGCGGTACTTATGCTCGCCATAGTTGCGTGGGGCCTGTTTCTTGAAAGCAATGCCGTAACAATTGTAATCAACGGGCAGCAAGTGACCGGACCACTAAGGGGTGCGATCGGGGCGGCCGGACTGGTCGTGGCGTTGATCGCTCTTTTTTGTGCAGCAATCCTTTTGGTGTTTGTCTTCGCGGGAATTGGCGTTATCGTGTTGGGGTGCTTTATCTTTGTCGGTATAATTCTGGCGTGGCTTACATTTCCTTTCTTGCTGCCCTTGCTCATTCCCTTGGCTATCCTTTGGGGGTTCGTCGCCATCACGCGGAGGACGAGCACATCATGATTAGACCGGTCTCCTAACTATTCACTGGAGCGGGTGAGGACACGGGGTAGTACTCGCGTCGCTCGGTTTCTGTTTCAGAAGAAGTTGCTTTTATTTTTATGCAGATGCTCGGAGCATACGAGGCTCGCCAGAGCGCGCGCGGATTGACGTTGTTTCGCGTGGTACTGCTTCTTGTCACGCTGCCCGTCGTCAGTCTGGCTCGGGCACAGGAGACAAGTATGGTGCCCGTCATGGTGGACGGGCAGAGCGTGCGTCTTGAAATGCGTATCTACAAGCCTCCTACGGAAGGTAAGGCACCGACGCTTGTCTTCAATCACGGTTCTATCGGTAACGGAAGAGACCCGAACCTATTCATCAAATCCTAGGATTTTCCACAGCTGGCTCAGTTCTTCATGCAGCGCGGCTGGGCCGTCGTAATGCCTTCGCGACGCGGGCGTGGCGGTTCCGAAGGCGAATACGACGAAGGATTTGCGATTGATCGCTCGCGTGGCTACACCTGCGATCCGCCGCTATCGATTCCCGGGGCGGATCGTGCGTTGCGCGACATTGAAGCCGCGATCGGAGCGATCCTGGCGATGCCTTTTGTGATCCCAATCGCGTCGTCATCGGTGGGCAATCACGTGGCGGTATCCTTAGTGGGGCCTATGCGGGGCAGCATCCTGGGCAGATCAAGGGAGTGATCAATTTCGTCGGCGGCTGGCTGGGCTACGGCTGCAAACCTGTCGGCACCGTTAATCAGGAGCTCTTCAAGCGCGGCGCCCGCTATCCCAGCGACACGATCTGGCTTTACGGCGACTGGGATCAATTCTACCCACTGTTCCACAGCCGTGAGAACTTCGCCGCATTCCAGGCGGCTGGCGGCAAGGGCGTATTCCATGAGTTTACTCCGCCTCCGGGACTCGGCGGTCACGGGATCGTAGCACGCCCCGAGCGCTGAACTTCTGTCCTCGACGCCTACCTGAAACGTCAAGGTCTGGCGGATGAAGAGCGATGGAGAGACCAATGACGCAGTTGAGAAGACGCGACATTCTAACTAACTTTCAAGCATAACTTCGGCTTGAGCGGACTAAGAAACCAGCCGCTCAGCCTTAGTGGTTAGCTGGATCACGAAGAGCAAGTCAATCAATGGAGTATCGACGTGCCATCATGGTTTGGTTGCAGCGCAGGCCAGAGTTCTGTCGAATCCTAGCGGTCTGCCTGAGCGGGAGCGTCATTGCCATTGCCGCGCTTCTCTTTTTGCTTGCGTTTGTATGGGGCGCGGACACCATTACTGCCATGCCTCGCTGGTTGTGGTGGTGCATTATCCTCTACTCGGCAAATGCGATTGGGATTTGTAGCTGGTTGCTAAAGGGGCAGCTAACGACAGCGCTCCACCCAGACCGCGGGCACGCGAGCGGAAAGCATAACTGTGAGAGGTCTTATCTTAGCCGCAGCTGATGAGCGTAAACTTTAGCCCGCAACACATGAGTGAATGTGAGATTTAATGAACCTCCATCGGGTCACCCTTGACGGGTGTCATTCCGCCAATGGTCTTGTGGTGGTGGTTGATGTACTGCGCGCCTTTACAACCGCCGCGACTGCTTTTGCAAGAGAAGTGGAGGAGATTATCCTCGTTTCAACTGTGGAGGAAGCGTTCGAACTTCGAGCACGATATCCGGACTACCTCTTGATCGGTGAGGTCGATGGCTTACCTGTGGATGGGTTTGATTTGCCAAATTCTCCATCCGCCCTTCAGAATCTCAATCTTAGTTCCAAGCGATTGGTTCAAAGGACCACTGCAGGGACGCAAGGAGTTGTGCGCGCCACTAGTGCTGAGAGACTTCTCGCCGCAAGCTTATGTGTGGCTTCCGCCACGTGTGAATACATCAAGACCCTGAATCCGCCTTCGGTCACATTTGTAGAAACGGGGGCTCGTGGTGGGGGTAGTGGGGACGAAGATATGGCATGCGCCGACTATATGGCGGGTCTTCTCGATGGGACTCCGCCTGCGCTCGATGAAATTGAGCGGCGTGTGCGGAACTCACGAGCCGCGCAGAAGTTTGTAGGTGACAATCATTCTGTATTTCCCAGGGCAGATCTAGAGCAAGCCCTGCAGGTCGATTGTTTTGATTTCGCGATGGAGGCACAACGTCGGAACGGCCAGGTTGTATTAAGGGCTGTTCGTCACGAGGCCACGACTGAGCTGCCTAAGTAGCAATGGCGGCACAATGAGGGTGCGGACTAGCCACTTGAGCGCATCGGCGAGCAGGTTGTGATGATGGAGCAGGCAGTGCCTTCTGAAAGTGAGTTATGGAAGCAACCGACTGAAGCTTCGGCTCGCCTCACGCTCAGCCGACGCGTTTAGGCCGCAATCTGTGACTGTCGATTGAGGAACAGCGACAGTCGGCGGTCAGCGCCCACTATGATCGGGATAACCACCGATGGTATGATTCATCCATAAAGCCTGGATCGGGTCGTTGAATTTTAATAAGAGGCGGACAGGGCCGTGAAGCTATGGGTCGGGACCAGCGGTTATAGCTACAAAGCGTGGCTGGGAAATTTTTATCCCGAGCGTCTCGCGGCAAAAGAGATGCTGCGGTTCTACGCCTCGCGATTGCCTGCCGTCGAGATTAACAACACGTTTTATCGCCTGCCCAAAGAAAGCGTGCTCCTGTCATGGGCGGAACAGGCGCCGAGCGAGTTTCGCTTCGTGCTCAAGGCACCGCAGAAGATTACTCATGTGAAACGGCTCAAAGACGCCGGAGCGGAAGTCGAATATCTATTTCGCGTCGGAAAGGCGTTGGGTTCAAATGCCGGAGCCATTCTCTTCCAGCTTCCGCCGCATCTGCGAAAAGATATCGAGCGGCTAAAAAACTTTTTGTTACTCCTACCTGACGACGGCGCGGTGGCTTTTGAGTTTCGCCATCCCTCCTGGTTCGATGACGAGGTGTTCGCCTGCCTACGAGAACACAATTGCTCGCTTTGCACGGCCGAGATGGATGAGACCGAAAGTTCCCATCTGGTCGCCACCGCTACGTGGGGCTATGTCCGGCTCCGGCGCTCTGAATACAGCCGCGCTGATTTATTGAATTGGAAAGAACGAATCCTCTCGCAACAATGGGATCATGCGTATATCTTCTTTAAGCACGAGGATGAGGGCATCGGCCCGAAGCTGGCTGCGGAATTTATCGAGCTAGTCAGCACAACATAAGCGCATTCTCGCGGCGAAAACCGTACTCAAAGGAAGGGAGAGACCTATGCTTATCGGCGCACATTCGGTCATCTACAGCACTAATGCCGATGCGGACCGGGCTTTTCTGCGGGACGTTCTCAAATTGCCTAACGTCGAGGCGGGCGATGGATACCTGATCTTCGGCTTACCTCCGGCAGAAGTTGCCGTGCATTCGTCCGACAAAAACGATGCACACGAGCTCTATTTGATGTGCGACGACGTCGAGGCACTTATCGCTGAGATGAAGCAGCGCGATATCGGCTGCACCCCGGTCCAGGATCAAGGTTGGGGTTTGCTCACGCGGGTGACGCTGCCGGGCGGCGGAACCCTTGGCATCTATCAGCCGAGGCACGCGCGGCCCAGCGGCCATGGGTCCGAAGTCGTCGAAGAAAGTCGCAAAACGAGCAACGAAGAGACTCATAAAGAAAAGCGGCCGAAAAACGCGCAAAAAAGGCAGAGGCCGATAACTCTGCGGCTGACGTGTGGTCATTTTGGATCACAGCCTCAGTTGGAGTTTAACTAGTGGCAAGGCAAGACAACATCTACCAATTACCGAAAGATCTGCCGATACCGATCGATGACGGAGCGTGTAACCATCTTCCTGGTATGCAGCTTCCATCGGTGTTCTTGATGTCGACCACGGGGCGAGCGGTGGATTTGGCAAAAATGTCGGGTCGAACGATCGTTTATTGTTATCCACGCACGGGTACGCCGGACAAGGATCTTCCTCAAGGATGGAATGAAATTCCAGGCGCTCGAGGATGTACGCCCCAATCCTGCGCCTTTCGCGATCACTATCAAGAGCTACGGATGCTTGGCGCAGAAGTCTTCGGACTCAGCACTCAAGATAGCGATTATCAAAAGGAGGCGGCTGAAAGACTTCACCTTCCCTTTTCATTACTAAGTGACGAAAAACTGATTTTCACCAAAGCCTTAAACCTTCCGACCTTTGAGGTTGAAGCTCTGACATTGATCAGACGGTTGACCCTCGTTATCCGGGATGGATTCGTTGAGCACGTTTTCTATCCGGTATTCCCACCGGACAAGAACGCGGATGAAGTCATCGATTGGCTTGGCAAAATCACCTAACGGCGAGTTCAACGCGGACGCTCTGTAGGGAACGTCGGTTAATGCCAACGGTTAGGTATCGTCAGGTGACCAACGCAGGATATAATCGTCGAATGAAACCCAAGCGAAAGGCAAGCGCCGGTTTACCAGGACCATCGCGGCCTTTTCTCCGTCGTGTCACAAGTCTTCCTGACAAGATGGATCCGTGGCTACAGTGATGACGGCAACGGTCTATAGCGGCGCGCTTCGATATTTCAAGCAAAGATCCAGAGGCATCAAGCGGCGCCGCTGGAAGCGAGCTATTGTGTGGTATTGCATGCTCGCGATCGGCGGGTTCTTCGTGGTCAATTGGATCTATCAGGTCATTCGGAAGCCCGGCGAGCTGCTCGCCCCGATGAGTTCTTCCTTGTCAAAGAGTCCCGAGTCCACATGGCAGAGTTACGGGCCATTCTTTGAGAAGCATTCCACCAGTATCCTTTCACCCGAATTTCTCGCTGCCCTCGCTCAAATCGAAGGCGCCGGGAATCCGGTCGCACGCACCTACTGGCGCTGGCAGTGGTCATGGAACCCATTCGAAGTTTATCGTCCCGCTTCGAGCGCGCTCGGCATGTTCCAAATCACCGACGGAACCTTCGCTGAAGCGCGCAAGTATTGCATCCGTGATCATAACGTTGTCACCGATGGTCCGTGGTACGACCTACAGTCATGCTGGTTCAACAGCTTCTATACCCGGACTCTACCGAGCCATTCGAGCGAAATGACCGCCGCGTACCTCCACAAGAGCGTGCTGAATACACTGGCTGCTCGTCCCAGTGCAGGGATCAGCGTGGGACAAAAACAAAAGCTGGCTGCCGTGATTCACCTGTGCGGCTTGAAGAGAGGAGAGACCTTTGTCGCGCGCGGCTTCCGGCTAACCGCGGGCGAGCATTGCGGGACTCACAGCCTGCGCCGGTATCTCAATCAAATTGACCTTATGAAAAAACGCTTCGCTCGATTGCGAGAGGAGAGCGATTTATCAGAACCCGGACGCAAGCTATCTGTCGTCGCGGCCAAGCCTGCCGCGTAAACGTCGTCAGAGCGATTTCGGCAAAAGAGAATAAGTCCAATTACTGATTCAATTGATACGCGTGCCGAACAATCCCGTCGGATCCTCAGAGTTGGCACAACTCACGAGGCTCAATCAGAGCCTTAGGCGCTCACATGCAATGTTGAAGAGGGAAGCATGACCGAATCCCAAAGTAGGAACGTATGGGGGAGCGGGGCTGCCTATGAACCCTATGTGGGGCGCTGGAGTCGCCTCGTCGCCCGAGAATTTCTAACGTGGCTCGCCATTTCTCCTTCGGCCCGATGGTTAGATGTCGGGTGTGGGACCGGAGCCTTGAGCCAGACGATCCTTGCGCAGGCTTCCCCGGAGGAGGTGCATGGGATCGACCCCTCGGAAGGCTATCTGGCTTTGGCGCGGCAACAAGTGCGCGATTCGCGTGTCAATTTTGAGAGAGGGGACGCTCGGCAGCTGCCCGTGACGACCGCAGCTTATGATGTCACAGTGTCCGGCTTGGTGCTGAATTTTATTCCTGACCTCAACGCCGGCGTGGCCGAGATGGTCCGTGTCACTAAGCGCAGCGGGACGGTCGCGGCGTATGTCTGGGACTACGCGGGCAAGATGGAACTGATGCGCTACTTTTGGGATGCCGTCGTTGCCCTCAAACCAGAGGCGCGTGAGCGCGACGAAGGACGGCGATTTCCTATCTGTCAACCAGATCCACTGCGCAACCTTTTTGTGAAGCAGGCCTGCACGAGGTTGAAGTGCGCGCCATCGACGTGCCCACGCATTTTCGCGATTTTGATGACTACTGGTCACCGTTTCTCGGTGGGCAAGGTCCGGCACCCGATTACACAATGTCGTTGAGTGAAGGGGACCGGATGGCGCTCCGCGAGCGTATCCGAGCGACCTTGCGATTTTCCGAAGACGGAACAATCCGATTGATAGCTCGTGCTTGGGCAATACGGGGGCAACGAGCTGATCAGTGATTTCCGCGTTGAAGGGAGGAACAAACGTGTCAGAAAAGGAACCACTTCTGTATCGCGAAGAAAAGGGAATTGCCCGGATTACTTTTAATAGACCGGAAGCCCTCAATGCGATGACCAAGGAGGTGCTGCAACAACTGGCGTCCCTGCTCGACAAAATGAGAGTAAATGATGCGGTGAAAGCCGTAATCATTACCGGAACAGGGGAGGCGTTTTCGGCTGGAGCTGACATTAAGTTCCTCAATCAAGCCTTACCTCTCGAGGTAAGGGAGTTCGCTCAGATGGCTGTGTCAGTCAATCAGAAGATTGAAACGCTGGGAAAAGTCGCCGTTGCTGCCATAAACGGCTTCGCCCTTGGCGGCGGCCTGGAGTTAGCGGAGGCTTGCATGCTCCGCATGGCTGTTCCAGATGCCAGATTAGGACATCCTGAGGTTCGCATCGGCGCGATTGCTGGTTTTGGCGGTACAACGAGACTTCCCAGATTGATCGGGAAAGGCCGCGCTACAGAGCTTCTTGTTACGGGAAGACTCGTCACGGCGGAAGAAGCTCTGCAGATAGGACTCATTACCAGGATCGTTGAGCCTGAAAACTTGCTCTCTGCGGCAGAAAATCTTGTCCTTGAAATTCTTTCACAGTCGGCCGTCGCGGTACGAATGACCTGGGAAGCCATTCATCGTGGCATGAATCTGACGTTGGAAGAATCAGCACTGCTTGGCGCAGATTACTTCGGTTTGGTGGCCGCTACGGAAGATTTCCGAGAGGGAACCAAGTCGTTTTTGGAGAAGAGCACTCCATCCTTTAAAGGACGGTAACGTAGAGAAGCCGCTCAGGCTCAGGGTTCCCGTGAAGACGGGGTAAAGCAGCAGGTGAAGCTTCCAACACGCATCTACCACCTCGCCGAAGCTGCGAACTGGCGGTCCATTCGTAGAAGTGGCTTGTTGAGCACCAAAGGCTCTTCTCGACGCGGCCGGCGCGCATGGCGAGGAGCGGGATCGGATCGAATGCGGCCAGAGGCTCGAACACACGGAGTTGTCGAATCGGGTGCAAGTGCGCGACCAGAGGCCGATGCCGGCGAAGGCATTGAAGCAGTGCCTCGTCGGCATGACGCCCGCGGAATGGTTCGCATTGATCAACTCCAAGGTGTTCTTCTGGCTGGACGTGGATCGGCTGAATCGGCAACGTCGCGCGTGTGAACCGCGGCCTCAAGTCGTTATTGAAATAGATACCGAAGGACTTTTGGCTCACCATGCTGAGCGAATGCGCTATCACCAATCAACACAGGGAACGCCCGCCGCCAGCCCGCGAACCGTGGGCGATGCACTTTCGTCCCGTACGCGGTTTGGGTCGAGTCGCGCTGGGCGAGTGAGACACAAGAGCTGAGGTCTCGTTCGCGCGGCCGAAGCCATCAACCGGTCGAACTGACCGTCACTGATGCGGTATCGGACATTATGAGCTTTATCTTCGAGCACATCGGCTTGGACCGGGCGAGACATTCTGCCCGGCGAAGTTCCCGGACAAGTTGCGCTCAAGTGTTTAGACATCGTTTAAGGATCCCTATGACAGCAACGAATACTATCTTGGTCGTTCACATCGCGCTTGGCACGGCAGGACTCATACTAGGCCCTGTGGCCATGACCGCTCGAAAAGTACCCGGGCTACACACTAAAGCCGGAGAGGCGTACCACTGGGTGATGCTCGGAGTGTGCTTGTCTGCGGCTACGTTGGCGGTCCTCGACTGGCGCCGTATCTGGTGGTTTCTCCCTATCGCTGTGGGCTCGTACGCTTTTGCGTGCCTGGGCTATGTGGCAGCCAAGCGCCGTTGGCAAGGATGGCTGAGAGCGCATCTCGCAGGGCAGGGGGGCTCGTATATTGCCATGGTAACCGCGCTCTTGGTCGTCAATTGGGAAACCCTTGCTGGAAACCGCGGGGTTATGTCGCCGCGGGCGTGGGCGCTCCCCACGGTTGTTGGGTCACCGATAATCGCGTGGGTTACGCGTGAGGTCGCCCTTGGCAGGCGTCCCAAGCTCTAATCTTGCCGGTCTCAACGAAGAACACACCTAACAACAGGATGAACCTGGCTAGTATCCCGCTAAGTTCCATACCAGCTTGTTAGAACATACCAATCTTGAACTGTCTCAAAATCTGGCTATAATCTGGCTAGAATGCGCTTTGAGATCGTTCTCGCCCCCGAAGCGGTGGAAGATTTCCGGGCGTTGAAGGCTAACGTTGGATCCACTGTCCGGGACGCCCTCGAAACGCATCTTCGTCACGAACCGATGAAAACGAGCCGGAGTCGAATTAAGCGGTTGCGAGGCCTAGCTCGGCCGCAATATCGGCTCCGTGTAGATGAGGTCCGAATATTTTACGACGTATCTGCTAAGACGGTTGAAATCTTGGCCATTGTCCCTAAATCGGAGGCTGCATTATGGCTCGAGCAGTTCGGAAGTCCCGAATGAAAGAAGTCCCGCTATCTGAAGTCAAAGATGACCTTTCGCGCTTTCTCCGCGAAGCAGAGAAGCAAGAGATTGTCATCACTCGTCATGGCAAGGCTGCCGGCGTCCTGATCGGGTTTGAGTCCGAAGACGATTGGTTTGACTACAAACTTGAGAACGATCCACGTTTCATTGAGCGCATCGAACGGGCACGGCAGAGCCTGCGCGCTCGGCGAGGCACTCGCCTAGAAGATCTGCCCGAGTAATAGTTTGGTCTGACCAAGCGTTGGAGACGGACACTTTTCAGCGCCTGCTCAACGCTACGTTACCCTCACCGTTATCTCTCCGCCGCTTGACCCGTGTGCATGACTAGGGCATGCAAATGCATATGACGATAACACTCAACATCAATGATTCTCTCTTAAGACTTGTTGCCAACCTGACAGGAGTCAAAGAGCAAAATTCATTGAGCACGACAAATCCGGCCAGTACATCACGCTTGATGGCGATGCCAAAGTTCAGGCAGCGCTCGGCAAGCCGCTGCATAGGCAAAAGTACCGTACTTGCGACGCCGTCAAGAAAGAGTCCGCGTCGACGCCTCCTAGTGCAAGGCAATCCGAACCGACGGCCGATGTAACGGCAAGTAGTGTCTGAAACCATAGTGACGAATCAACCGACTAAGCTTTCGATTCGCTCACGCGCAGTTGATGCCTTGGAGCTCGCCAGAGGAACGCGTACAGCGCATCCCGCATCCAGCTTTGCTGAAGGCATCTTTCGTTTATTAAACCGATCTTAAAAAGTATGGCAATGCTCGATGGCGAAATGCTGACGGTGGAGCAGCGACGGTTTTTTGTCGAGACGCGCGGTGGCGTTTATTTCCCAATTGCCGGGGCGATTTTTTGGCTGGTGCTCGGTGTGGCTGGTTTCTATTTGTCGGAACGGACGTGGTGTGTGATGGTCTTGTCCGTTGCGATCGTGGCGACACCGATTGCGATCATTCTATTTAAAAAGCCGGTTTCACATCTGGCGCTCAAGTCGCCGCTGGCGACCTTGATTCTGCCGGCATCGTTACCTGTAGCCTTGTCGTTGGCCATCGGGGTCGCGGCGTTTAATTCAGATATGTCATTGGTACCGCTCGCCTTGGTCATCGGTTTGGCATCGCACTGGCCAGCGGTTGGCTGGCTATATGAGACAGCGATATTTACTGTGCACGCCATAGTTCGTGGTTCGCTTGCGACAGCGATCTGGTTATTGTTGCCTGAATCCAGGTTTACATTATTGCCGCTTTCGACTGCTGCGGTGTACTCAGGGACAGCGTTATGGATTTTGCTCGAAATGCGGCGATTAGAATGAGAGACTTACGCAGCACGCAATCGCGGGAAGCGGCTCACAATTCGACTGATTAGACAAAATTAGAAATCGATTCTCAAGAAACAATTTGGGCTTCGCCAACCGGAGTTTGCACCAAGGGTTAAATTTCGAGAAGCGCTCCCATGCAGCATGCAGACCGATCGTGGTTCATGATATTGATTGCTGTCGCCGTATTGACCCTGTGTGGTGGCGGAGCAAGCACTTAGGATGAAGTCCAGCCCACCAACGATCTGCCCAATCCATACCAAACCATCGCGCCGTGGGGAAAACTACCGCAAGGAAGGTCGTGGGGCGCGCTCAACGCAGTCGCGATCGATAACGACGGCGAATCCGTCTGGGTTGCGGATCGGTGCGGCGCGAATCCTGATACCCCACCGGGAGCATCCGCATTCCAGTACGATAGCTGCGCTGGTTCAAGCGTGCCGCCGGTCCTTAAGTTTGATTCAGCCGGCAACCTGCTGAAAAGCTTTGGTGCGGACATGTTTATTTTTCCCCACAAGATCTATGTCGATCGAGACGGCAACGTGTGGGTGGCCGACCAAAGATCCGCCAATGAGCGCGAGCTCGCGAAATTTCCCGAAGAAAAAGGAAAGGGCCACATCGTCGTAAAGTTTAGTCCGGACGGCAAGGTCCTGTTGACGATCGGAAAGCAGGGAGTAGCCGGAGACCCGCCGGACGCCTTGACTCAACCGACCAGTATGGCAATCGCTCCGAATGGCGACGTCTTTATCTCCGAGGGCCATAACCAGAGCGCTCAAGCTCCGCCGGAGACGGTCTCCCGCATCTCCAAGTTCACGCCGGACGGCAAGTTCATCAAGTCCTTTGGAAAATTGGGATCAGGGCCGGGAGAATTCAGAGGGCCTCACGACATTGCCATGGATGCGCAGGGACGACTCTTTGTAGCCGACCGGGGCAACATGCGCATCCAGATCCTTGATCAAGATGGAAACTACCTCGGCGAGTGGAAGCAATTCAGTCGTCCAAGTGGCGTCTACATCCGCACGACATGATTTATGTAGCCGACTCCGAATCTAATGGAGTGGCACCACACCCGGGCTGGAAGAGAGGGATACGAATCGGTAGCGTTAAAGACGGCAAGGTGCTGTACCGCATTCCTGATCCGCTCGAAATGAAGGGAACCAGTGCAGCCGAGGGCCTGGCCGTGGATGCGAAGGGCAATGTGTACGGCGGCGAAGTTGGCCCGAGGCAGCTGGCGAAACACGTCAAACAGTAGGAGCCGCTGCTGGATAAGTTGATGGTAATCAATTCCGAAAGCATGAATTGATGTTCACAATTCTCTACGCTAGCAGTGTCGAAGGTTGGCAGGGTTATAAATCTTTGCTGGAAAACTTTGATAGATCACTACGAACTGAAAAAGCTAAATATCGATCGGAGGCGTTATGCGTGTTTTTGTTGGATTGCTAGGTCTATTGCTCACGGCTTGTGCCACTCAGCCGGTGACTGTTTATCAGGCAACTGCGGTGCCGTCCGCTCGCATCCTGGCACCGCAGTTGATATCTCAAACGCCACAAACCGGCAGCCTCATCATTAAACGCGACAGTGGTTTGATGGGTTCGGCCTGTACGGTCCGAGTTTTCATCGATGCCGTGCCGGTCGCAGATCTCGCGCCATCGGAAAAGGTCGAGCTGTTTGTCGCTCTTGGCGAGCACGTTGTCGGCGCTACTTCGAACGGTATCTGCGGTGGGGGTGCTTCTGAAGCAGCGGTTGTCATACGTCCCGAGCAGCAAAAGATTTTGCGGATTGCCAGCGGTCAGAGCGGGGACATTTACCTGCAACCAAGCGCGTTCTGAATCTGGCGCCAAATGAACCCGACATGCGGCGCGATCTTCGAATTCCATGAAGCTGAACACGATGCTTTGCTTTGCACCGGATAGATTGCATGGACCCAACGAGGGGCAGGAAATTAAATATCGTAGCGGCCGCCGGGCTTGCAGTTGGCGCAGTGTTTGGCCTGGCGGGGACGATCGTCACGCATCCGGATCTGCAAGCAACATTATGGGCAATTGACAGCGTGGGCCTTGTGATGGCGACTACCTTACTAACAGTGAAATTCCTGAGAAAGGGATGTGATGTCATTGCTGCTGGATTCCTGGTATTTGCGATCGGCGAGAGCGTCATACTTTCGGGGACGGCAGCGGGGTTAGTCGGAAGCATTCCTTCTTTGCCGCGGGAATTGCGCTTTGGGCTGCGGCGCTTTTGCTCATCAGTATTCCCAAAGAGTTCTCCACCGGGGTTCGTATGATCGGAATTGCGACGGCAATCCTTTTTGCCGTCACGAGCGCAAGAATTTTTTGGGGGGAGCCGTTGCTCCCGACTTCATCACCGCTGCCATTTTTCGGATATCCGTTTCTCGTCATAACCATCGTCGGTTGGATTACCTATCTCTTAAAAGAACACCGTCTGACGACATGACTTAGAGAGCGAATTGCGGGAGAAAACAATTTGGCTCGTAAAGGAGACGCAAACGAGGAGCAAACAGAGCGGGTACCGTTATCAAGGGCGGCTCAGTATTTGCTCGAAGAATGCCGCATGGTCTTGCCGGGTATCCAGGCGCTTTTCGGATTTCAATTGATAGCGGTGTTTAGCCCAGGTTTCGCGCAGAAACTTACATTGGCTGAGCAGCGTCTCCATTTAGTGGCCATCGCGCTGCTGGCAATCGCGGTTGCGCTGATCATGGCGCCGGCGGCGTATCATCGTCAGAGGGGACCGCAGGAAGTCACCAGCACGTTCATCCATCTCGCCACTCGTTTGCTTTTATGGAGCATGGTGCCGTTGGCTTTGAGTATTTGCATCGAGTTCTATCTGGTTGGACGCGTGATCGAGGGCGGCGCCATCGTTCCGTTGGGTGCCGCGTTCCTGTTCGCTGTCTTTGTCGGCTTATGGTTCGTGCTGCCGCGCCTGCGAAACTCGAAATGGACCGGTTCCAAGCGCGGACGACCAAGCTGACGATCAGCAGTAATTAATGCAAGGAATTTTCAGACTACCATGCCGCCCAATGCCGGTGGAGCCAACGGCTCCTTGGGTGCGATTGCCTGAGTCCGTGTGCGTTGTTATGAACTTTGTTGGGCGCACGCGTTGGCGATGATGACTCACTAAATGCCGGAGCTAAGACCCATCATGAGTTCTTCGCGCTCTGTTAGCGAGCTCCGCAGAGTAATTGAGCCGCAGCTGAGGTCCAAGGAGAAATTAATCTGGGTCGGCCAGCCCGATCCAATGCAGTTCTCACGCGAGGTAACGCGGGCATGCGTGTTGCAGTTCGGCCTGATCGCTCTCTTTATTGCTATTTCCGTATGGGTGATCGCCCCTCTTTCGAGGTTCGAAAAGTCGGTGCTGCCCGCAGTTTTGTTTGTCGGTGGCATGGTCGGTTACCTTCTGCTGGCGGCGCCGTGGCGTTATCCGAGCAGAGTCTTGCAGACGATCTACGCGATCACGGATCAACGGGCTCTGGTGTATCAGGGCTTTGGCTGGTCGTTGTTGTGGCTGCAGGCGCTGCCGACTCTTTACAACACGCTGTGGTCTTTTGACGCGCGCCAAATTCGAGCGCGTCGAAGAATACGGCGCTATGAAGGTCGGAGCGACCTCATTTTTGGTGGTGAACGGCGTTATCACAACACCGGCAAAGGGCAAATCCAAGATTGGGTTCAAGTGGGCTTCTTGGGCCTTGGAAACATCGATGAGGTTGACCAATTGTTAGAAAGCCATTTCGCCCATATGGATACGGAGTGGGTGTGACGAAATCTGCGACTGGCTGCGGACATCCGATGATGTCGGAGCGAGACTCTCGTAATCGCTGTGGCACGTGACTTAGTCATTTACGCCCTTGGATCCCATTGCTGCGAAAAATTGCGCTAAGGAGCTTTTATGGAATTGGAAGGTGGCTGCGCGTGCCGAGCTTTGCGATACAAGTTAACGGCGGATCCGCTGATTGTTCACGCCTGTTATTGCCGGGATTGTCAACGTCTTACCGGTAGTGCCTTTGTCATTAACATCTGGATCGAGAAAAAATTTGATGTTTGATCGGTCGCGAGCAAAGAGCAGCTGCGTCGCAACGTAGCCGACCAACCTGATGCATTGGCATTAGAGTTGTCGACGAACTGAACTTTTCGCTCCAACCTTTTGCCACGCGCTCGCCTACAGCTGGGACACGGCTCGACTCTCAATGACTTAAGAAACGTGGAATTCAGCGCGCGCATTTCGAAATCCCAAAATTTGCTGCGGGGCACGAACGGCGTTGAAAGCAGTTGCTGCGCTTGTCAGTATATTTAGAGTGGAATGCAATCGCTACGTTTTCAAATTCCGACCACCCAAAAAGGAGTACCGATGACTTACAAGGGCAGCTGCCACTGTCGTCGCATCGCCTTCGAAGTCGAGGGTGAACTTGGGCAAGTCACGGAGTGTAATTGTTCTCATTGCAGCCGCAAAGGCTACCTGTTGTGGTTTGTCCCTCGGGAGCAATTGCGGCTCGCCACACCGGAAGACGACTTGGCGACCTACACCTTCAACAAGGGTGTCATTAAGCACCATTTTTGTCCCAACTGTGGGTGCGCGCCTTTCGGCTTCGGTGTGGACCCATCCGGGGCCGCCACGGCAGCGGTCAATGTCCGCTGTCTCGAGGGCGTAGAGCTTTCAACGCTGAAGCGAATACCGTTCGACGGACGCAGCCGATAAAACATTATCGCGCCGACCAATTCGTTCCGGCGAACGCGCGACAGCACGCCTGAGCTTCAGCGTTAGAGGACGCAAAGCAAAGAAGCCCCATGCCGCTAAAGTTCGATCCCATCCGCCTTGCGGTGGTCGGCCTGCTCGGCGCAACGCTCGTCTACGCGTGCGCCTCGACGAGCACGCCGATTGGGGAAGCTATCCTTATTCCGTGGCGGCCGGGCAACGCCGCCGCCTTTCAGTCCGGGGCTGCTGAGGAGCGCGGCAAAAAAGCGGCAAACGGCAGTCTTCCAGTGAACATTTACCGACCCGACGGCGCGGGTCCGTTTCCGTTTATCGTGCTGCTGCACGGTTGCGGCGGTCTCCATCGCGAGGCCATGTGGTCGGCTTGGGTTGAGCCGTGGGCCGATGTGTTCCGTGCACATGGCGTCGGCACGGCGGTGGTCGACAGCTTCGGGCCGCGCAGCGTCGATCAAGTATGCACGGGGAACGTTGCCGCGTGGGCAATATGTCGCGCGGACGACGTATACAGCGTTCGTAGTTGGCTGGCGGAGCAGCCTTACGTCGACGCCACGCGCATCGCCGTGATGGGCATGTCGAATGGCGGCCGGACGGTACTGGCGGCTTTGCGCGTCGCGCTGAAACATCCTAGCCCATTTGTCGCGGGTGTCGCGCTTTATCCGGGTTGTCAAAGCGATGTCGGCAGCGTGTTCTACGCGCCGTTGCTGGTGCTCATCGGCAGCGCCGACACGGTGACGCCGGCTCGTTTCTGCGAGGAGATGAAGCAGGCTCAACCGGAGTCCGCGCCTGACCTGCAGCTCGTCGTCTATCCGCACGGACCGCACACGTTCGACATGCCTCTTCCCGACCGTATCCTCCTCGGCATGAGACTCGGCTACGACGCCGCTGCCGCCTCTGACGCGCGACGGCAGGTGATCGACTTCCTGCGGGCCCACGCCCTCATCCCTCCAGATCGATGAGTCGTCGTCAGTGCCGCCATTCACTTCCGATGCGGCAGCCATTGAAGCAGTGGCGATCTTTGGATTATTCTCTAACGAGCTCAGGCAGTATCCAAAACCGATCTGGATGTTTGTCGCGAAGCTAGTGCTTTACGACTTCGAAACAGACCAAAGATAAGTTTAGCAGCGGCGGTTTTTGATCGTGAACTGAAAACGAAACTGAATGCCGGTGTTCGTCGGCATGACGAACATTCACTTCGCCTGAAGGCGAAGGATTTCAAGCATCCCCGAAAGGAATATTACATCTCGTTGTCGATCTTCCAAAGATTTCGCGACCAGGGTCCCGTGGAGTTGCCTAGCCGTAACATGAAACATGCGATTCCGGCGCTGCAAACGACGTGCTATCATAGGGCGGTCAAAAGTTATGAAAGCTGCCCACAAACCAAATACTGCGACCAGGATCCACCAGCCTCTCGAAAACCTGAACATTGCGGCACTCGATCTCATGCCGTCGCCCGAGGAGATTCACGCCCGCGTACCGATCTCCGATAAGGCCTCTAAGACTGTTTTCGACGGGCGCGAGACGATCAAGGAGATCCTCGATCGCAAGGATCCCCGGCTGTTCATTGTCGTGGGTCCCTGCTCCATCCACGATCCGATTGCCGGCTACGATTACGCCCAGCGCTTGAAAAACCTCGCCGACGAGGTGCGCGACACGTTGTATCTCGTCATGCGGGTTTATTTCGAGAAGCCGCGCACTTCGGTCGGTTGGAAGGGATTCATCAACGATCCGCGGATGGATGATTCATTCCATATCGAGGAAGGCATGGAAAAAGCGCGCGCCTTTCTCCTTCAGGTGACCGAGCTCGGCCTGCCGGCTGCAACCGAGGCGCTTGATCCGATCGCGCCGCAATATTTGGGCGATCTCATTTCGTGGGCCGCCATCGGCGCGCGCACGTCGGAATCCCAGACTCACCGCGAGATGGCTTCCGGGCTGTCCACGCCAGTCGGCTTCAAGAACGGCACGGATGGCAATATCGAAGTGGCCATCAACGCCGTCAAGTCCTCGGCAAAACCTCACAGTTTCCTCGGCATCAACACGAAGGGGCGCTCCTCGATCGTACGCACGCGGGGCAATGCGTATGGCCACATCGTGCTGCGTGGCGGTGAGCGGCCGAACTACGACACCGTCAGTATTTCCGTGACTGAAAGGGCGCTGCTCGACGCCAAGTTCGCGCCCAACATCGTCGTCGACTGCTCCCACTCCAATTCCTTCAAGGATCACAACATGCAGGCGCTCGTGATGTCGGACTGCGTGCACCAGATCCGCGAAGGCAACCAATCGATCGTCGGGCTGATGGTCGAGAGCAACATCGAAGGCGGCAACCAACCGATCCCCGACGATCTTTCCAAGCTGAAATATGGTTGCTCGGTTACCGATCCCTGCATAGATTGGCCGACTACCGACACGATCATCCGAAAGGCCCGCGATA
>WNFU01003625.1_pt1 | contig 30017 bp, 24 predicted proteins | sample 5400121 | NCBI WGS metagenome assembly WNFU01 (sample SAMN13153360, study PRJNA577476) | soil metagenome | isolation source: 100 cm soil or saprolite under grassland replicate 1 | place: USA:California | collected 2016-06-15 | reverse complement strand
CAGGCACGCGTCCAGGACCGCGTCGGAAATGGTGTCACACACTTTGTCGGGGTGGCCTTCACCGACGGACTCCGAAGAGAAGATATAGTTTTTGCTCATTGCTGACCGGACTGCACTTTGTTTTCTATTGTCATATTGACGTATCAAGATAGGATGATATAAACATTGGAAGAGACGTCAACAGGTATTTTGGAAAATTTTATATGTCAGCCACTCTGAGATCGCTGCGTGCCCTGGCCGACGCTACGCGCCTGCGCATCATGGCGTTGCTGGAGAAGGGCGAACTTTCGGTGAACGAACTGCAGGAAATCACGAGGATGGGGCAGTCGCGCATTTCGACGCACCTGGGTTTGTTGCAGGACGCGGCACTGCTGCAGTCGCGGCGCGAGGGCAAACGAACGTTTTACAAGCTGAACGAGAATGCCGATGAGGTCGCGCGCGAATTCATTCAACTGGCGGTGCGCGGCGCGAAAGAAACGAATGAACGGGCGGCCGATCAGCTTAATCTCAAGCGGGTTCTCGCCCGGCGGAGCGAACAGGCGCAGGTCTATTTCAATCAGATCGCGGGCCGTTTTGACCGCGTGTATGGGCCGGGCCGGTCGTGGCAGGCGTTCGGTCATCTGCTGCTGCGAATCCTGCCGCCGCTGGTTGTGGCCGACCTCGGCTCGGGCGAAGGTCTGTTGAGCGAATTGCTCGCCCGCCGCTGCAAAAAGGTCATCGCGGTCGATAATTCCGAAAAAATCGTCGCTTTCGCCGCGGCCAAAGCGAAGAAAAACGGGCTGAAGAACCTGGAGTTTCGTTTGGGTGATCTGGAGAATCCGCCCATCGAACCGCAGAGCGTTGATCTGGCGATTCTGAGCCAGGCGCTCCACCACGCCGCGGTCCCGGCCGAGGCGATCAGTTCGGCGCACAAGATTCTTCGTGTGGGCGGGCAAATCATGATTCTGGACCTGCTTCAGCACGGCTTCGACAAAGCGCGCGAGTTGTACGGCGATCGCTGGCTCGGTTTCGCGGAGAGCGATCTGCACCGCTGGCTGGAAGAAGCCGGTTTCAAAAAAATCGAGATCAGCGTCGTGGCGCGCGAAGAACAGCCGCCGCACTTCCAGACGATTCTGGCGAGCGGAGTCAGATAGATAGCGCCAACGACTTAAAACGACTTAAGTTTTTTGACAGGGCGGTCGGCAGACTTCCGGCAAGTGCCAACGCGGTTCGCACAGCGAGCGTCATCTTCCCCCCTCACCCCGCCCTCTCCCTCGGGGAGAGGGAGAATCTTCCGATGGCTTTCAGCGCACCCAGCGCGGTGTCTGCCCGACGAACCTCCCGAACAACCGAATCTGACGCCGGCTGTTCCCTCTCCCCGGTACCTGTTTAGCGTTGTCACTGCGGGGGAACGGAGCGCGGCGTTTACGCCGCTTCCGTTTGATTTATTCCCTGCGACGTTGCGGAATTCCCGAGCGCTGCTGCCGTGCGGACATTGAAGCGGCCTGAAGGCCGCGCTCCTGCTCCGATCTTGATAAGGGCGCTAAACACGTACTCTCCCCGTGGGAGAGGGTCAGGGTGAGGGAACCGGGTTGCCATTTGGGACGGCGACTCGGACCATTCCCGAAATTGTCGAACTTCGCAAATCCTCCGGCGTAGCCGGAGGTTTCCAATGACAATGAAGAGCGCGCGCGGGATGAAAACGTTCAAACCCGCGCGCGCTTTCGATCTGCCGGTCCGCGGTTTTACGGACAGTGCGCGATGAGATATTGCGCGTCGGCAATCATGATGGCCCCGGCAACGGGATCGATCCCCTTGCCGATCTGCGCAGTCACCTGGTTGATGAACGCCTGGTAGTTGTTGTTGGCGGTGTTGCAATCTCCCTTCGCCCGCGCCGCCGCGGCGGCCTCCAGGGTTGACAGCAGCGAGTTCGCCAGGCCGCTGTTCTTGATCTGGCCGCTGGCCAGGAAATGCGTCACGTCCGCCTTGATGCTGTCGGGCGTGACGATGATTTCGAACGTCACAATATTCGAGGACGTGTTCGCCGCTTTATCCACGGCGTCGATCCTGAACGTGTGGGTGCCCAACGCCAGTTCGGTCAGCAGGTCAATCGCCTGGCCGCTCGCCAGTCCGTGCCCCGCCAGCGTGGTGGCGCCGTCCAATCGCGCCGTGAACGAATCCAGCCCCGAACCGCCCGTATCGACGACCGTGTAGTCCAGTGTGAGAACGGCGGAATGCGGGTATTGCGTCGCCGCCGGCTGGTTGATGGTAATGGTCGGAGCGATTTCATCGATCCGCACGATGACTGTCTTTCCCGATTCAACATTGCCGGCGTTGTCGGTGGCAAAGAATGTCACCGTGGTGATGCCAGGAGCGGTAATCATGAACGCTGCGAGCGCGGCATTGACCGTGGTTGGCGGAATGTTCTGCGCGCCGCTGGCGCTGTAAGTGATTTTAGCCACGCCGGTGCCGCCCGGGTCGGTGGCACTCAACGTCACCGTCACATCGCTGTTGTTCCAGCCAAACGGCGTGGGCGAAGGCGCGAGCGACGCCGTGGTCGTCGGCGGAGTCACGTCGGTGCTGAAGGTAAAACCAACCGAACCGAGCACGGGTGTGGTACTCGGGGTGAGGGCCTGAATTTCCGGGTTCGTCAACGGAATCGGAACGCTGCCGGCGGCGATCGCAGCGGCAAAACCGGGGTCGAAACCGACCGCCGCGCTGACCGCGTCGCCGACCTGCGTGTCGAGGCCGACATCCGAATAGATCGGTCCCAGACTTCCGGAGAACAGGGAGATCGGGGAGGGATCACTGAAGCCGACGTCATGAAAAACGCTGCCCAGTTCGATCACCAGCCTCAGGTCGGCGGAGGTGGCCAACCAGTGAAAAACCGGCGTCAGCCTCAGGGTCACGTCCGCCGCGCTGGGAAGCGGATTGTTTAATCCGAGATTGGCAGCGACCGTCTGGCCCGCGGTGTCCCATTCCAGCACCGGAATCAGCGGCGCGGTGGCCGGGCCAGTGACACCGAAGGCCGCGCCCGCACCGGCGAGGCCGGGAAAACCGCCCGTGTTCGGAACGGGAGACAGAGTGATGCTCCCTTCGATGTGCGCGCTGCCCACGTCAACCACTCCGGCGACATTCAAACTGACGGTGCAACTCACCACCGGAACGGTGACCGGCCCGTCGCCGGTCAGCGGCGCCGTGAAGAAGGTCGGTCCGGCCTCAAACGTGCAAGGTATCGTGATGGTGTCGCACAGGTCTGGCAGGAAGCAGTCCTTAATGCATCCCTGGACCGAGATGTTCACCGGCACTTTGACATGAACGTTTGGGCCGCCGCCTGGCGTGGGAGTGTAGGTAACATTCACCGGCAAGGTGGCTCCGGCCAGGACGTTCGCCTTGTCGTAGGAAAAGGTAACGTCCGCGCCCATGTCCATCCTGACATTCGCGGTCCCCGAAACACTGATGTCGTAACTCAGACCCGCGGGCAGCCCCGGCGGCACGAAGGGACACAGACTTATGCTGTCACCGGCGTGCTCCGACACCGGGGCCGTCGCATCGAATCCCAGCCGGATAGGTTGCGTTTGCGTGACGATCGGAGCAGCCGAAACGGCGCTGAATCTGTCCTGCCACGATAAACACAACAGACTCGCCAGCACGACGAGCGCCAGCGGGTTGAAACGGCCTGTAACCGGCCGAGTGACTTGTTTTTTCGGTTTCAGTTTCTTTTTCGGTTTCAGTTTCATTTTCATGTTCGTTTCATTGCCAAAAAGCGCCTCGGTCCTTTCACCCATCGACGGGAGAAAGCGTGAACGCTATTTGGATTGGTTTTCGGTTATCAGACGCCCGGTCTCCTGACCCGGCGTATTCTGCCCCTTGTCCCGAGGACAGCACTTATCCCTCATTTGACAGAAAACCGGTCGCACACGTCGAATGACGGGTCAATCGGTTTTTCTGAAAAAAATTCTCGGGAAATTTCAGGAATTGTTTTCGACCGCAGGAATTGGCCGACCGCCTGCTGTTGCCGGCAGACTTCATTCGCGCCATTCGGTCCTGGGCGGCTCGGGCAGTCCCCGCGCGCGAAATGCGTTTCGAAAATGCATCTTGGCGACCTCGGCCAGTCGCTCCGCCCCGTGCTTCGCGACGAACTCTTTGGCGGCGTCATCCACTCCAGCGGACGCGCCTTTGGGGAATTTCGCGCCGAACTGTTTTTCGAGTGCGGCCAGCCGCGAAACAAATTCGTGCCGCGCCAGGATTGAGGCCGCCGCCACCGCGAGGTCCGCCTCCGCTTTGTGACGCTGGACCAGTTCAATCTCCCGGCCCAGGCCCATCAGCGCATTGGCCACGGTCGCTTTGTTGGCGGCGAACTGGTCGCTGATGGCGCGGACCGGCGGCGGATTCATTCGATGCTTCTGTCCCATCAGATTTTCAATTGCCCGCGCATGCCCCCATGCCAGCATGGCGTTCACGCTCTTCATCCGGCTGTAAAGGCGGTTGTAAGCTTCATTTCCAATCGGCACGACGCTGGCGACGCAGCCGGGCGTTTCCCGAATCAACCTGGCCAGTTCACCGATCCTTTTGTCGCTGGAAATATTTTTGGAATCGCGAATGCCCTCATTTTGCCAGGCATTCACCACCGCTTCATTCACGTAAACACCCGCAATGCACAGCGGCCCGAAAAAATCCCCCTTTCCGCTTTCATCCACGCCGAGCCGCGGCAGCAACAACTCCGGATGCAAAATGGTTTCATAGCCCAGCCGCGCCTCTTTCAAAATGCCCGGTTCCAGCACGAACTCCACGAACTCTTGCGTCCCCTTCCCCTGCACGACCAGCTTGCCGCTTTGGTAAAGCACCACGTTGACATTCTCCTTTTCGGCGGCGAACCTCGCATGGGGCACGTCGCGAAACTCATAGCCGCGTTCGCGCAAATATTTTTCCAGAGCCCGTGCCTCGGGCTCGGCCAGCGCGCAAGTATATGAGGTCAATGGCTTCACAGATGTTGAGTCATCGTAGGGCGTTATTGTAATCTCCGCAACTGTGCAACGCAAACGAAGCGCGAGGAAACGGACCGCGGCTGTGTCCGAAGGACCAGCCGCAGCACGCCCGAATGCCCAGGCGTTGTGGAAGGGTCCCAATTTGTCGCTCCCGCGGAGCCGCTGCGGCTGGCGCTCCGCGCACAGCCGCGGTCCGGTGGCCGGCAATCTGGTCCGGCCGTTGCTCGCCTGGTTCCGGGACAATGCGCGCGACCTGCCCTGGCGCCGCACGCGCGACCCCTACGCCATCTGGATCTCCGAGATCATGCTCCAGCAGACGCAGGTCAAGACGGTCATTCCCTATTGGCAACGCTGGATGCGCGCGCTGCCAGGCGTGCCGTCGTTGGCCCGCGCCCGACCCGACAAAGTGCTCAAACTCTGGGAAGGCCTCGGTTACTACACGCGCGCGGCAAACCTGCGAAAGGCCGCGCAAAGGATCGTTGAAAAGCACCGCGGCCGGTTCCCCGAAAGATTCGCCGACGTTCTGGCGCTGCCTGGAGTCGGGCGTTACACCGCCGGCGCGATATGCAGCATCGCGTTCGATCAGCCGACTCCGATCCTCGACGGCAACGTTATCCGCGTGTTCACCCGCGTTTTCGGCATCGCCGGAAATCCGCGCCAGAACAAAACCGCCGCAGAACTCTGGAACCTCGCCGAGCGCCTGGTGCAAGAGGCGGCTAAGCAAAAGGGAAGGTTCATGAGCAGAGCGGTCGAATTCTCCCACGACACCGGCACGGCCGAACGGAATTGTTCGGACTTCAACCAGGCGTTGATGGAACTGGGCGCGGTGATTTGCACCGCGCGCCGGCCGAAATGTCCGCTTTGCCCGCTCCGAAAACAGTGCGTCGCGTTTCGCGAGAATCGGACGGAGCAGTTGCCCAATCCGGGACAACGAATCCCCTCAACCAGGCGCCGATTTGTCGCGTTTGTGATTGAAAGGAACGGTCGTTTTCTCGTGCGCCAACGTCCTTCCGGCGTGGTGAACGCGCGTCTCTGGGAATTTCCCTGTGCCGAAGTGGACGAGCGACCCGATGGCCGCCGAATCGCGGAAGGTTTGTTCGGCTCGTCTCCCTCCGCCCTTCAACCGCTGCATCAAGTCAGGCATACGATCACGCGCTACCGGATCACGATGGAGGTCTTTCGCGCCGCATTCACTGACGGAATGCCCGCGGTGATTCAAAACGCACGCTGGTGTTCGCCAGCCGCGTTGCACAAGCTGGCCTTCCCCAGCGCGCACCGGAAAATTCTGCAAATGCTTCAGAAAAGGCCAAAGTTCGAATGACCAATGGCGAATGGCGAATGACCAATGACCGATAGCCAATGACCAATGACCAATGACCAATGACCAATAAAATCACAACTCCCAATACCCAAACTGCGGTTGCGCCCCTTTTTTGACATTCGGATTTCGGTTTTCTTTCGTCATTGTCATGGGAAACCTCCGGCTCTGCCGGAGGACTCGCGAAGTTCGACAATTTCGGGGATGGTCCGAGTCGCCGTGTCGAACAGCAACCCGATTCCCCTCACCCTGACCCTCTCCCACGGGGAGAGGGAACAGCCGGCGTCAGATTCGGTTGTTCGGGAGGTTCGTCGGGCAGACACCGCGCCGGGTGTGCTGAAAGCCAGCGGAGGATTCTCCCTCTCCCCGAGGGAGAGGGCTGGGGTGAGGGGGAAGGTGACGCTCGCTGTGCGAACCGCGTTGGCACTTGCCCGGAAGTCTGCTGATCGCCCGAAGGGCCGCATGGCTTTGAGCTACTCATTCTTTCATGCCTCGGGCTTTGCCGGAGGTCACTGACTCGACATTCGGATTTCGTTATTTGCTGCGCCTACGGTTTGCGCAGCCGATAAAACGTTGGCGCGCTGGTCACGGGGATGGTGGCGGGATTGGCGCCGGCGCTCGGGGCCGCGCCCCAGGAACCGGGAAGCAAGGTGCTGCTTTGTTCCAGCGAAAAACCCGTGGAGGCGGGCGCCCAGGAGATAATCAGGTTGCCACCGGAGAGTTGAATGAACAACGTCGGCGCACTGGTCGTTGACGGCACCGCAAGACCCGGCCAGAAACCGCCCTGTAGAGTGTAGTTCCCGCCGCTCAGAGTGCCTGCGTCGTGCTGGCCGATGGTGCCGCTGAGCGTGTAATTGCCGCCGCTACTCGCGCCCCCGCCGCCGTCAATCGTGAACCAGTCAACGGCGTATGATTGCGCGCGGGCGGTTGGACACGAAAGAAACACCAAACAACACGCTCCAAGCAGCAGAAACACCCCAAAGTTCAAGCTCCCGAACGACGCGCGCGATGAGCGGAGCCTGGTTTGCCCCTTGGAGCTGGAGGTTTCTTTGGGGCTTGGACGTTGCAATTGGGAATTTTTCATTTCGCCCCTCCGTTGTTGGAATTGAGGAACGCTTCGAGCCTGTCGAGCCGTTGTTTTAACTCTGTGATTTCCGTTTGCTTTTGTTTCAATTCTTCCGTCAATTTTTGGTTCAACCCCTGAATCGCCGCCAACGCCACACCGTCGGCATCGACCGCTGCGATGTGGCGGTCGTCCTCGCCCACTTTGAACGCGACGGCGAAATCCTGCGCCACCGGGCCGATGTGCCGGACCGAATCGCTCTGGCTCTTGTAATTCCAGGTTTGAATCGGCAACTGCACGAGGCGTTCGAGCAACTGACGCGGATTGACTCGAGCGAAATTGGTTTTTGCATTGCGATCACTCAACGACGACCACGAGCCGCTGCCCGCCGGCAAATTGACGCCGGCGACCGGCACGCCGTTGCTGTCCACGGCGGACACAAAACGCACCCCGCCGGTGGCCCGCGCGGCGAATTCGTTGGTCGTTGTGGAGAGAAACGGAAGAGGGATCGTGAGGTCCAGACCGTGGATGTTAGTCGTAGTAAGCAAGCAGTCGGCCCACACGAAGGAATTTGAATGGACTGCATGTGCGCCGGCGCCGCTCGCCATAGAATAGTGACCAAACGCGTTGTTTCGCCAGCCCCCTGGCACCGTTGAGTACATGCCGCCCGCCTGGTTGGACCCCCCTCCAATCGCGGCTCCGACGGCGTTGGTCCCAATTACGTTGCCGTCGCCGCCGGCGATGATTGCGGCTGCAGCGTTGTTCAGAATCCAGTTGGACGCACCGCCTCCGATGGTCGCGTGGAATGCGTTTGTCTGTATGGTATTGCTTCCACCGCCCGAGATGGTCGAGACGTATGCCGAGTCTTCGACGGAGTTCGATCCTCCGCCCGAGACGGTGGAATAAGTCGCGTTCGTGGCGATCGCATTTCCTTGTCCACCGCCAACGGTTGAGTTTGACGCACTCACCCCGATAGTATTTTGCAGGCCACCGCCGATTGAAGCGAATTGGGCATTGGTCTGAATCACGTTTAATATGCCCCCGCCAATAGTCGCATAGCCGGCGCCGGTCTGGATCGTGTTGCTGTCGCCGCCAACGATGGTCGAGCCAGACGCGTTGGTTTGGATCGTGTTTCTATAGCCCCCGCCGATAGTTGTGTAGTGGGCGTCACTCAGGATTGTGTTTTGATAGCCACCGCCGATGATTGAGTTGAAGGCGTTAGTTTGGATTGCGTTTTGGTAACCGCCGCCAATCGTTGATTGGAAGGCATAGGTTTGAATCGTGTTTTCGGAACCGCCGCCAATTGTTGAATGAAAGGCGCTGTCCTCAATCGTATTGAAGTAGCCGCCACCAATTGTTGAGGCGCCGCCGCCCACCTGGATTGTATTTCGAGCACCCCCACTGATAGTGCCAACGTCGGCCCCCACGCGGTTGGTGTAGCTGAAGCCAAAGTAATTCGTCGCACCGCCACCGGCGATGGTCGCGCCCACGACACCGGAGTCCACTGCGTTGTTCGGCGAGCCACCAATGACGTTCGGCGCGCCGTTAGTATTTGGCTCAAGCCGGAATGCTCGCTGACCGTTCACCTTAATCTCCAACGGCTGATTGTCCGTCGTGCCCACAAAGTCCGCGCCCGCCGTCGTGCCGGCGTTCCCATTCAACGTCCACGCAGCGGCGACGGTCGCGGCGTTCGTCCAAACCAAAGTCGTGCCGTTGTAAGCCAACACCTGCCCATTCGCCGGTGCGCCCGGTGTATTCAACTGCGCGGGAGAAACTGCGCTCGCAGCGACGCCGCTCGCCGTTGTCGCGGTTGTCGCCAGCGCGGCGTTGGCGGAGAACAGCGCGTTGGGCGCCGGTGTCAACGGCTGGCGCGGGGTCAGGAAAGTGAAGCTGCCGCCATTCCCAGCAGGCCGCACACCGACCTCCAACCAATAGAGCGTCCCATTGAACACATTCGTTCCGAAGTCGAATCCCGTGGTAAAGAGGCCGTTGGTCACGCCCACGTTTGGACTGACCATGACGACCGGTACCTGGCTGCCGCCCTCGGCGGCATCGAAGAGCAGGAACTGGAAATCGTAATTGCCGTTGGCCGGATTTCCGCCGTCATTCAGCCGGCCCTGGTAAGTGATCCCCGTGCCGAAAGGGGCGGACTGCGCAGCAGACAGCAGCAGGATGAATAGCGTGACGGATAGAAGAATGGGCTTTTTCATGGTTTCCTTAACGGTTCAAATTTGCGCCGCAATACCATCGCAACCTCGCGGGATGTTTAGCAAAGCAGGCCGGGGCGGACAAGAATAGTTTTACAAAAATCCCCAACCAAGGAGCGCCGAACTCAAGTTCGACGCGATCGTCGTCTCTTCGCAACGCGACACGCCGAACCGGAGTTCGGGGCTCCGTTCATTCGGGTCGATTTCGAGTTGTTTCTCGCCGTGCGTTACCTGCGCCCGAAACGGACGTTCGTTTCAATCATCACCTTGATCTCCATCGTCGGCGTCATGTTGGGCGTGGCGGTGTTGATCGTCGTCATCAGCGTGATGAGCGGTTTCGACCGCCAGATGCGGGACAAAATTCTCGGGTTCAACGCGCACTTGCGAGTCCAACGCGAGGGATTGACGAGCGACTATCAGGCGATCATGAAGATCGTTGGGTCGAACGCGATGGTTAAAGCGGCCACTCCATTCGTCGTCGGACGGGTGATGATCATGACTCAGCCCGAGACGGGCAATTCGCTGGTGGAGGCCCCCTATTTGCGCGGCATCGTGCCGCGCCTGGAAAGGAACGTAAGCGCGCTGCTGTCGAGTGTGACAGGCGGGACGAACGATGTTTCCGGCAGGGGATTGCTGGTCGGCAACCGGCTGGCTCGGCGTCTGCGCCTGAGGGTGGGAGACCACCTGGCGGTCTATTCGCCCCAGGCATTTGAAGAGTGGGACCGGGAGCGAAAAAAAGGCAGCGAAGAAGCGCCGCTGGCAGCCGACTACGCGGTGCGGGGAATTTTTGAAGTCGGTTACTATGAGTTTGACGATCAGTTCGTCATCAGCTCGCTGGCCAACGCGCAGGATATCTACGGGTTGGAGGATCGGGTGCACGGGTTGCTGGTGATGTTGCGCGATCCGGAGAAGGCCTTTGAAGTGAAACGACAACTGGAGGAAGAGCTGGGGCCGGAGTGGGAACTGACGACCTGGATGGAGGACAATTCGGGCATTCTCGACGCCTTGCTGGTGGAGAAGAACGTGATGTATTACCTGCTGTTTTTCATCGTGCTGGTCGCGGCGTTCGGCATCACCAGCGCGCTCATCACGTTCGTGGTGCAGAAGACGCGCGAGATCGGAATGCTCAAGGCGCTCGGCGGCACGAGCGGGCAGGTGATGTGGCTTTTCCTGAGCCAAAGCCTGATGGTCGGTGTGCTCGGTGTCGTCGCGGGCTACGGCCTCGGCATGCTGGCGGTGACGTATCGCAACGAGTTTTTGCATTTCATGCGGCGCGTGACCGGCTTCGAGCTGTTTCCGGCTTCCATCTACAATTTCACCGAACTGCCGGCGCTCATCGTGCCGCGCGACATCATCGTCATTTGCGGGGGATCGCTGCTGATCTGTCTGCTGGCGGGCCTGTTGCCGGCGTGGAACGCGGGCCGGCTGAAACCGGTGGAGGCGTTGCGGTATGAATGAGGGGAGCGGGGCGGGCGGCGAGGGCAGGGCAGGAACGATGCGATCTCAGGCGGACGGCGCCCTGTTGACCGCGCGGGAGATCGGCAAAACGTATTTCCTGGTCAAGCGCTCGCTCGAAGTGTTGCGCGGGGTGAACCTGGTTGTCGCGCGCGGCGATTTTCTGGCCGTGCGCGGCGCGTCGGGCGCGGGCAAAAGCACGCTGCTCCATCTGTTGGGCGGATTGGACGCGCCCACCACGGGTGAAATCTGGTTCGAGGGAAGGAATCTGGCGGCGCTTTCGGGTCTGGAACTGGCGCGGTTTCGCAATCGCAAAGTCGGCTTCGTTTTTCAAGCGTACCATCTGTTGCCGGAACTGAGCGCGCTGGAGAACGTTTGTCTGCCCGCCCGCATGGCGCGGATGGACGGGGCGCGGGCCGAAACGCGCGGACGCGAGTTGTTGCAGCGCGTCGGCCTGGCGGAACGAATGGACCATCGGCCTTACGAGCTTTCCGGGGGAGAGCAACAGCGGGTGGCCATCGCGCGCTCGCTGATCAACGAGCCGGCTTTGATCCTGGCGGACGAGCCGACGGGCAACCTGGATTCGCACAGCGGCGAGGACATCATCGAACTGCTCTGCGCCTTGCGCGCCGAACGACAGGCAACCCTGATCATCGCGACGCACGACGCCCGGGTGGCCGGGCGCGCCCCGCGGGTCATCGAACTCGCCGACGGACGGGTGAATACGGGTACGGAGTGATGGGGTGATGGAGAAATGGGGAAGTGGGGAGACGGGATAATGGGGTGATGGGAACACCGGAGCCTCGCGCTCAATACCCAATACCCCAATACCCCATCATCCCAATACCCCACCCTGACCCTGAGGCTCCAATGCCCATCCCCCATTTCTTCTGTTGCGCCCTGCCGGCGGCTTCCCTTAGTCTGGCGTGGTTTTTCACGGCATGAAAATTTACATTGACGGGAAGTATTACGACGAGGCCAACGCAAAAATCTCGGTGTTTGACCACGGGCTGCTTTACGGCGACGGCATATTTGAAGGCATTCGCGCTTATCACGGCCGCGTTTTCAGACTGAAGGAGCATATCGATCGGTTGTTCTGTTCCGCCAAGGCGATTCTGCTGGACGTGCCGATGCCGCACGAGGAGATCGTGCGGGCGGTGGTTGAGACCTGCCGTCACAACAATATTCGCGACGGTTATATTCGATTGCTGGTGACGCGCGGCGCGGGCACGCTCGGGTTGAATCCGAACCGGTGCAAAAACCCGGCCGTCATCATCATCGCCGACACCATCCAGCTTTATCCGCCGGAGCTTTACGAAAGAGGAATGGAGATCGTCACGGTGGCGACGACACGCAATTCGCACAGCGCGCTGAACCCGGCCATCAAATCGCTGAATTATCTGAACAACATTCTGGCCAAGATCGAGGCCAACAACGCCGGCTGCGAAGAGGCCGTCCTGTTGAACGCCGAGGGCTACGTGGCGGAGTGCACGGGCGACAACCTTTTCATCGTCAAACGCGGGCAGTTGTTGACGCCGCCGCTGTCGGCGGGCGCCCTTTACGGCATCACGCGCGGCGTGGTGATCGACCTCGCGAGCGCGGAGGGGCTGGCGGTCGCCGAGCCGAACCTCACGCGTTACGATTTGTTCAATGCGGACGAATGTTTCCTGACCGGCACGGGGGCGGAATTGATCCCGATCGTGAAGATCGACGCGCGGGTCATCGGCACGGGCAAGCCGGGACCCTTGACCCGCAAACTGGTGGACAAATACCGCGCCTTGACGAAGACTTCGGGTGAGCCGATATACGAGTAGCACTATGCTTTGCGACATCTGCAAACAGAACGTGGCCACGGTGCACCTGACCCAGATGGTGGAAGGGAAAACCAAGAAGGTGGACCTGTGCGAGGCCTGTTCGAAGGAGAAAGGCGTGGACGACCCGACCGGCTTTTCGCTGGCCGATCTGTTGCTCGGCCTGGGCGCGGCGCAGGAAATGGCGCAGGCCGCCGCCGGCTCGGATCTCAAATGTCCCGCCTGCGGTTTCACTCAAGCCGACTTCAAGAAGTCCGGCCGGCTGGGTTGCGCCGAATGTTACCGGACGTTTGCCGAGGGCCTGGAAGGGCTGCTCAAGTCCATGCACAAAGGGATCAAACACGCCGGCAAAGTCCCGCAGCAGTTGCAGCAACACAAGGATTACGTCGAAAAACTCAACCGATTACAAAAGCAGTTGGAAAAGGCCGTCAGCGACGAAGATTTCGAGCAGGCGGCCGTCCTGCGCGACGAAATCAAGCAGACCCGTGAAAAGTTCGACACCCCGACTGCGGGTTGAACCGTGAAAAACATCAACGAATTCCTGGCGCCGCCCTCGCAATCGTGCAAGCGCGAAGGGCCGCATGACCGCATCGTTTTGTCCAGCCGCGTCCGGTTGGCGCGTAACCTGAAGGGTTTTCCGTTTCCCGGCTGGGCGAAAAAGGCCGACCGCGTGAAAGCTCTCGAGGTGGTCCGCCCGGCGGTGGAAAGTCTGCCGCAAATGGCCGGCGCGTTTTCCGAGTCGATGGACAATCTCAGCGCGATGGACAAACAAATCCTGGTCGAGCGCCATTTGATCAGCCGCGAACACGCGGCCAAAGGGGTCGGCAGCGGATTGGTTCTCAACAAAGAGGAGACCCTCTGCGTGATGCTGAACGAGGAAGACCACCTGCGCATGCAGGCGTTGCGTCCGGGTTTGCAATTGCGCTCCGCCTGGCTGGCGATTGACCAGGTGGACAGCGCGCTGGAACGGCGGCTGGACTATGCCTTTTCGAACGACCTTGGCTATTTGACCGCGTGCCCCACCAATATCGGCACCGGCATCCGCGTCAGCGCGATGCTGCATTTGCCGGCGCTGGTTTTGTCCGAACAGATCAACCAGATCATTCAAGCGGTCAACAAACTCGGCCTGGCCGTGCGCGGTCTCTACGGCGAAGGGACCGAGGCGCTGGGCAACGTTTTCCAGGTCTCCAACCAGATGACCCTTGGAGAGGCCGAGACGGACATCGTGGAGCGGCTCAACAAGGTGCTGACCCAGCTCATCGAGCACGAGGAAAACGCGCGGGGAACGCTGCTGGAAAAGAAGCCGAAAATGGTCTTTAACCACATCGGTCGCGCCTACGGCATCCTGGCCAATGCCCACAGCATTTCCTCCAAGGAAACGATGAACCTGCTTTCGTTGATGCGGCTGGGGATTGATCTGGGGATGTTTGCCGGCGTTGAACGGTCGCTGGTGGACGAGTTGTTCATTGTGACTCAGCCGGCCCATTTACAGAAGCAGCTCTCGGAAAAACTCTCCGCGGAAGAGCGGGATCTGCTCCGGGCGGACATGATGCGGGAACGGTTGCGCCACGTCAGCCGGCCGGTCCCGTTGCCGCGACCGGAAGGCAGCAAGCCGGACAAGCCGTCCGCTTCCTAGACATTTCCCAGCCCTGGCGGGTGGGCGGGCGCCTCCGGAACCGTTGCGGTGGTTGAGGTTGAATTCCTTCGGTTTCGAAATTTTCCGTGCATTTTTTTGAAAAGTTGCTTAGATGCACCTGATTCTGCGATACGATGTTCGAAACAGGCATGGAATATGCGCAGTTTCGTTTTGCAACCGTGCGACAAGTCAGTCGCCCGGCGAGAGCGGGGCACTGGACAAATTCAGCCGCCCAACGCATGTTGAGCCACGAGAACTATGAGCGATGAAGCCATGAATAATTTTACGCCCCGGGCCCAGCAGGTGCTGGCTTTGGCGCGCAAAGAGGCCGACCGGTTTAATCACAATTTTGTCGGCACCGAGCATCTCCTGCTCGGCTTGATCAAGTTGGGACAGGGCGTTGCCGTCAATGTGCTGCAAAAGATGGGGCTCGACCTGGAAACCGTGCGGATGGAGGTCGAAAAGCAGGTGGGCACCGGTCCCGACCAGAAGATGATCGGCAACATCCCCTACACGCCGCGGGTGAAAAAAGTCCTGGCCCTCGCGGCGAAAGAGGCCAAAGCCTTGAATCACACGTACGTCGGCACCGAGCATATTCTGCTGGGCCTGCTGCGGGAAGGCGACGGCGTGGCCGCGCGCGTGCTCAAGAATCTTGATGTTGATATCGAACAGACGCGCCAGGAGATTTTGAAGGAACTCGATCCCAACTTCCAGGCCTCCGAAGATGCGCCCCCGGGTGAAGGCGTGGAGAAAGCGCCGGCGGAGAAGAAAGGCGAAGTCAAGACGCCCGCGCTCAAAGCGTTCGGCCGCGATCTGACGGAGATCGCCCGCAAAGGCGAGATGGACCCGGTCATCGGGCGGAAAAACGAAATCGAACGGGTGATTCAAATCCTTTGCCGCCGCACCAAGAACAACCCGGTTTTGCTCGGGGAAGCCGGCGTGGGCAAGACGGCCATCGTGGAAGGTCTGGCCCAGGAAATTGCCCGGGGCAATGTGCCCGAACTGTTGCGCGACAAACGCGTCATTACCCTGGACCTCGCGCTGATGGTCGCCGGCACCAAGTACCGCGGACAATTCGAGGAACGCATCAAGGCGGTCATGGATGAAATCCGTCGGGCCAAAAACATCATACTGTTCATCGACGAACTGCATACGATCGTGGGCGCCGGCTCGGCCGAAGGCACGATGGACGCCTCGAACATCATCAAGCCCGCTTTGAGCCGCGGCGAGATGCAGTGCATCGGCGCCACCACGCTGAACGAATATCGCAAATACATCGAGAAGGACGCGGCGCTCGAACGCCGGTTCCAGTCGGTCAAAGTGGAAGCGCCTTCGATCGATGAAGCCATCCTCATTCTGAAAGGACTCCGCCCGAAATACGAGGAACATCACAAGATCGATCTGACCGACCAGGCCCTGGAGATGGCGGTCCGGCTGTCCGACCGCTACATCACCGGTCGTTTCCTGCCGGACAAGGCCATCGACGTCATGGATGAGGCCGGCTCGCGCGCGCGCATTGGCGCGATGACCCGTCCGCCGGACGTGAAGCAACTCGAAGTGGAAATTGAAGAGATCAAGACGCGCAAGGAACGGGCGATCAAAGAGCAGGATTTTGAAGGCGCCGCGGCGATGCGCGACAAGGAAAAGCAGGCCAAGGAAAAGCTGGAGGCGGTGTTGAGCGCCTGGAAGGCCAATCGCGAAGAGAAACGCGTGAAAGTGGACGAAGACGACATCATGCACGTCGTCGCCAAATGGACCGGCATCCCGCTGAAGCGGATGGAGCAGGGCGAAGCGCAGAAGCTTCTGGCGATGGAAGAAGAGTTGTCGCGCGTGGTGGTCGGCCAGCGCGAGGCGGTGACGGCCTTGTGCAAGGCCTTGCGCCGGTCGCGGGCCGATTTGAAAGATCCCAAGCGTCCCATCGGCACCTTCGCTTTGCTGGGGCCGACCGGTGTCGGCAAAACGCTGCTGGCCAAATCCATGGCCGAACACATGTTCGGCGACGCCAAGTCGCTCATTCAGCTCGACATGAGCGAATACATGGAGAAGTTCACCGTGTCGCGGCTGGTGGGATCGCCGCCGGGCTATGTGGGTTACGAAGAAGGCGGACAGTTGACCGAGCAGGTGCGCCGCAAACCGTATTCGGTGATCCTGTTTGATGAAGTCGAAAAAGCGCATCCCGACGTCATGAACATGCTGTTGCAGATTCTGGAAGAGGGCAAGTTGACCGACAGCGTGGGTCGCACCGTGGATTTCCGGAACACAATTGTCCTGCTGACCTCCAACGTGGGGGCGGAGACCATTCGCAAACAGACGACCATCGGTTTTACCGCCGCCAGCGAGGAGGCCAGCTACGAGAAGATGAAGGAGAAAATCCTGGACGATGCCAAGAAAGCATTTCGGCCCGAATTCCTCAATCGCCTCGATGATGTGATTGTCTTCCGCGCGCTCAACAAGCCGGACCTGATCCAGATTCTGGACCTCGAAGTGAAGAAGGTCATGGAACGATTGAAACGGAAAAACATCCAGCTTCAGCTCGATGAGAAGGCGAAAGACTTCCTGGTGGAAAAAGGTTACGACCCGATCTACGGCGCGCGTCCCATGCGCCGCGCGGTCGAGCGCTATCTCGAGGATCCGCTGGCCGAGGAAATCCTCAAGGGCCATCTGCACGAAAACGAGCCGATCCAGGTCATGGTCGAAGGCGACAAACTGGTCTTCAAACAGACCGCCGCCGCGCAAGGGGCGCTTTCAAGTTGATCTATCTTTTGCGCGAAAATCCGTTGCCCGCCAATCTCGGCCCAGGATTTGTCCGAAGCACATTTGGAGCGCGCCGCCGTTGCGAGGTAAGGAAGATCACCGTCTCAACCCGTCCCTCTCCCCCCTCGGTATCCTTTTAGCGTTCCTGACAGCCTTGTAGTGCGCACGTGTAGTCCATCCAGCGGACTCCTCCGCAGCAGGTCTTGCTCAATGGGGCTGAAGTTTTACCGGCCGGGCGCCTGCGCTCCCGCTGACGTTACAGGATAGGACTGGCCAAGCGGTCCGGCGATTGCTAAAAGACCAGCCAGATGATTGGTTTCGCGGGTAATCGGGCCCTCGGCTGGCTGGAAGGATTGGGACGGATCGCCTTGCTCGGCGTGGAAGTGGTGTGTTCGCTGTTTTTACAACGAGTGAATTGGCGCAACCTGACCTATCAACTCTATTTCATCGGCGTTAAATCACAGTCCGTCGTGCTGGTGACCGGCGCCTTCACCGGCATGGTATTGTGCGCCCAGACCTACTTTCAGTTTCACAAGGTGAAAATGGATACCGCAACCCTGGCGGTGGTGAGCGTCGCCATGGGCAGCGAACTGGGCCCGGTGCTGACGGCATTGATGGTCGCCGGACGCGTGGGCGCGGCGATGGCCGCCGAACTGGGGACAATGCGGGTGACGGAACAGATCGATGCGTTGCGTACTCTGGCCACTCATCCGGTGGATTATCTGGTTGTCCCGCGTCTGCTGGCGACGGTCACTGCGCTGCCGTTGCTGACCGCGGAATCCATTGCCGTGGGGATCCTGGCCGCCTATGCGGTGGGGACCACCTTGTTGGGCATCGACCACGCTTACGCCTGGCACAACATGCTGAAGTACACCCAGCCGCAGCATGTCCTGATGGGCGTCATCAAGGCGGTTGTCTTTGCCGCGGTGCTGGCGCTGATAAGCTGCTACAAGGGGATGCACTGCCGGGAAGGAGCAGAAGGCGTCGGCCGGGCCACGACCGAGGCGGTTGTTTACTCTTCCATCACGATCCTGATCAGCAATTTTTTTCTGACCCTGTTTTTGACCCGTCTGCTGGGAGCGTGATGATTGAAGTGCGGCAACTGAAAAAAAGTTTCGGATCGCAACGCGTGTTGGAAGGTGTTGATCTGCGGGTCCAAAAGGGCGAATCGGTGGTGATCATTGGCCGGAGCGGCGGCGGCAAGAGCATTTTGTTGAAGCACCTGATCGGATTGCTCAGCCCCGAAGAGGGCGACGTGCTCATCGAGGGGGAAAGCATCGCGCGGATGAGCGAGCGGCCGTTGCTGGGCGTGCGGCGTAAATTCGGAATGTTGTTCCAAGGCGCGGCCCTGTTTGATTCGTTGACGGTCGCGGAGAATGTCGGGTTCGCGTTGCGGCGGGAAGGGAAATTAACGGAAAATGAAATTGCCGGCAAAGTGGGTGAAACATTGGAAATGGTGGACCTGGGCGGCACGCAGGACAAAAAACCCGCCGAATTGTCCGGCGGCATGCGCAAACGGGTCGGCCTGGCGCGCGCGATCATCTATCAGCCGCAAATCGTGCTCTACGATGAACCGACGACCGGGCTGGACCCCATCGTGGCGGACAGCATCGACCAGCTCATCGTGCGGATCCGGGAACGGTTGGCGGTGACCACCGTGGCCGTGACGCACGACATGCGCAGCGCGCGACGGATCGGCCAGCGCATCCTGATGCTGCATCAGGGACGCATTCATTTCAGCGGCACGCCGGACGAAATCTTTCAGTCGAAAGACCCGGTCGTCTATCGTTTTGTGAACGGCATTTCCGATCCAAAGGAATCGAATTTTTGATATGAGCCAGAAACGATTGGAATGGAAAGTCGGCGCGTTCGTCGTCGTCTGCCTGGTGTTGCTCGGCGTGCTGGTGCTGAATTTCAGCAAAGGGCTGACGATCTTCACGTCCACTTACGTGCTGCGCCTCAGGACCACCAACGTCGGCGGCATCAAGCGGGAGGCCGCCGTTTTGATGGCCGGCGTCCCGGTCGGCAACGTGACCGGCGCCGAGTTGTCGCCGGCCGGCACGAACGTGACCGTGTTTTTGAAAATCCTGAAGCGCTACCGGATTCATCGCGACGCCGTGTTTACCATCGACGCGCTGGGTTTCCTGGGCGATCAATACGTGGCCATCATCCCCGGACGCAACGAGGCGCCGGTGTTGAATGACGGCGACGAAGTTGTCTGTCGCGAACCGTTCAATCTGCAGGAAGTGGCCCGCTCGGCGCTCGGGTTCATTCAGCGGATCGACGACACGGCGAAGAAACTGGACGGCGCGCTGACCCGCGTGGAACTGCACGTCTTGAACGAGGAAACGCTGACCAACCTGTCCGCGGCCATCACGAACTTTCGCCAGGTCTCCGAGCGCGCGCGAGAGACGGTGGACAATATCGGCAGGGTGGTCCAGTCCAACACGTCCCCGGTGAGCGCGACCACCAGCAATCTGGCCGTGTTTTCACAACAACTCAATGACCTGGCCGCGAATTTCCAACAGGTGTTGACGACCAACCGGTCGGATTTGGCCGCGGCCGTAAAAAACATTGAATCATCCAGCGAGATGATGAAGAGTCTGTTGTCGGATCTTCAGGCGGGCAAGGGCCTGGCCGGCAGTTTGATGAAGAACGAGGAACTGTCGTCCGGAGTGTCGCAGTTGGTCAGCAACCTGACCGTGCTGAGCAGCAACCTGAACCGCCACGGTTTGTTGTGGAAACCAAAGAAAACTGAGACAAGACCGCCGTCGCCGCTGTATCCCGGCCGCGACCCGCGGCGATGAGAGTATGGCCGTTTGGGTATTGCGCATTTTGTTTCTGGTGCTGTCCACGCTGGGCGGCTACGCGGTCAGCCAGGTGCGCCCGGAGTTGATCAATAACGGTTCCTGGGGCGCGCTGGTCGGTTTTGGGTTTGGCGGCCTGCTGGTCGCCATTGACGAACTGATCAAGGGCTTTTCCCTGCGCGCTTTTTCGGCCGCCTCGTTCGGGCTGCTGCTCGGCTCGTTGATCGCGCTGTTGGTGGACAAATCCGGTTTGTTCGTTTATGCGGACGACAAGCCGGTCCGCTGGCTCATCCGCCTTTGTATCTTTCTCGGCTTCGGTTATATCGGCATGATCCTGGCCATGCGGAGCAACAAAGAGGATTTTTACCTGATTATTCCCTTCGTCCGCTTCGCTTCGCAGAGCAAGCCCGAGAACCTCCTCCTGCTCGACACCAGCGTCATCATTGATGGTCGCATCGCCGATCTGATCGAGGGAAGTTTTCTGGAAGGAACCATCGTGGTGCCCCGCTTTGTCTTGAGAGAACTCCAGTTCATCGCGGATGCCAGCGACCCGATCCGCCGCGCCCGCGGTCGGCGGGGTCTGGAAACGCTCAGCCGCGTTCAGCGGATCAGCCGCAACGAAGTTAAAATTCACGAAGCCGATTTCCCGGAAGACAACGAAGTGGACGCCAAGTTGATCAAACTGGCGCGCGCTCTGGGGGCCAAACTGTTCACCAACGACTACAACCTCGGCAAAATTGCCGAACTGCAGTCCGTTCCCCACGTCAATATCCATGAACTGGCCAGGGCGCTGAAACCGGCGATTCTCCCGGGCGAATCTTTCAGCCTGAAGATTGTCCGCGAAGGGAAGGACAAAGGCCAGGGCGTCGGTTATCTCAACGACGGCACGATGGTGGTGGTGAACAACGCCCACAGTTTCATTGGCCAACAGATAGAAATTCAGGTCCAGAGCCTGGTGCAAACCGGCGCGGGCGTTCTGGTCTTTGCCGACGTTAAAACACCGGTCGCCGCTTGATCTGACAACCCGCCCGCCTCACCGACACTCGCATGCAACTCGTGACCGTCTTCCGCAGTTTCAGCCCGGCAGAAGCGCAACTGATTCGCTCGCGCCTCGACGCGGCCAACATCCCCGCCGAAGTCATGAATGAACTGGCCGCGCTGAGCATGGATGGCTATTCGATGGCCACCGGCGGCATCCTGGTGCAGGTTCCCGACGACTTTGCCGCGGAAGCCAGGGCGTTGATCGAGTCGGCCAACGCGTCTCCCGATGAGCCCCCGACGGAATAAGGCCCTGCTTGCGCTGCAACGCCAATTGCCCGCCGGCGAATTGCGGTTCGACAGCGAGACGCTCCGGAGTCATTCGGGCGATAAATGGTTTGCCACCGTTCTGCCGGATGCGGTGGCCTTGCCGCGCAGCACGCATTCGGTCGCGACCATCCTCCGTTTCGCTCAGCGGCACAACCTCCCGGTGACGGCGCGCGGCGCGGGCCACGGTTATGTGGGTGGCTGCGTGCCGTCACGCGGCGGCATCGCGCTCTCGCTGATCCGGATGAACCGCATCAAGGAAATCAATGCCCTGGATTTTGTTGCGGTCGCGCAGGCGGGGGTCATCACGCAGCAGCTCCAGAACGCTGTCGAGCGACAAGGCCTTTACTATCCGCCCGACCCGGCCAGCCGCGCCGATTGCAGCGTCGGCGGCAACATCGCCACCAACGCCGGCGGTCCGCGCTGCCTGAAATACGGCGTGACCCGCGACTACGTGCTCGGCGTTGAAGTGGTGCTGGCCGACGGTTCGGTGGTCCGCCTCGGCAGCCGCACCCATAAAAACAAGACCGGGTTCGATCTGGCGCGTTTGTTCGTGGGTTCGGAGGGGCTGCTTGGCGTCGTCACCGAAGCAACGTTGAAGCTGCTGCCGCTCCCGCCGTTTCGCGCGTGTCTGGGCGTCGGATTTGGTTCGATGAAAGACGCCGCGCGGGCGATTCGCGCGATTTTTGCCGCCGGCATTCTGCCCAGCGCCCTGGAGGTTGCCGATGCCTTCACCCTCGCCGCCGCGCAGAAACGCACCGGCAGCAAAATTCTGGCCGGCTGCCGCGCGCACATCATCGCCGAACTGGATGGCCAGGAGCGGTCGGTGCGCGCCGAACTCAGGCAGTTGGAACAAATCGTCCAGGCAGTCAAACCGGAGTTCGTCCGGCGGGGTTACGGCGCGGCGGACTGCGAAAGATTCTGGCAACTGCGCCGCGAATTTTCCTACGCCTTGCGCGACACCGGCCTGACCAAGCTGAACGAGGACATTACGGTGCCGCGGGGACGGTTGGAGGACCTGTTTCGCTTCGCCGAATGGCTGCAAAAGAAGCATCGCCTGCCCGTGGCCTGTTTCGGCCATGCGGGAGACGGCAACATCCACGTCAACCTGATGCTGGATAAAACGCAGCCGGGCGCGGTGAAACGGAGCCAGGCCGCCCTCGATGATCTGTTTGGGCAAGTGCTCGCGTGGGGCGGCGTCATCACCGGAGAACACGGCATCGGCCTGGCCAAGAAACGCTGGTGGCCGCAAGCGGCGGCGAAGGAAGTCCGCGCGTTGCATCGCGCCATCAAATCGGCGCTCGATCCAAAAGGCATTCTGAATCCGGGCAAGTTCGTGTAGCCGCCGGTCGGCTACTACGACATCACAGTTGCCCAAGGACCTTAATGATGCTGACTCGCAAAGGACAGGATCTCCTCGGCCTGGTCGCCTTGATGGTAATGCTCGCAGCAGGCGGCGCCTTGGCGGTGATTCGAATCGGTGTCAGCCAACAGCCCGTTGATCCCACGCTGAACGCCAGTCCGTTGGGTTACACGTTCAGCCTCGCGCTTTTTGCCCTGCCGTGCGCTGTTTTTGGCGTTTGGGTGTGGCGAAGTCATCGAACGGAGGAGCAACGGCGCGCTTGCCTCATCACGCTCGCACTTCTTATCCCTGTGGGGTTCATTCTCGACCTGTTATTCGGGCGCACCTTTTTGAGATTTCCCAACTCCAAGGCCACTCTGGGCATTCTGGTGACGGCCTACGACCTGCGCAGCGGTTGGCATGGCCTCTGGGGCCCCGGGTGGGAGCCGTTCCTCCCATTGGAAGAGTTTGCTTTTTACGCCCTGGGCTTCGCGGCGATTCTCCTTACCTACGTCTGGGCTGATGAGATTCTATTTCCCACCAGCAAAGTGGACGACCGCCAGCGTACGCCGCGAGTGTTTCGCGGCTGGAAGGCCACGCTGCTTTTCTGGCTGACGGTGGGTGCCGTGTTGTTCGGCGTTGCCTGGCTCATCCGCCGCGCCGTGCCGAGCCAGAGCGGAACCGCATTCCCTGGCTATTTCCTGTTCCTCCTGGCAGGGAGTATTGTGCCGAGCCTGTTCTGCTCGCGTCTGGCGTTTCAGTTCATCAACTGGCGCGCGCTCACCATGAGTTGGCTTTTCATCCTGGCGATCAGCCAATTCTGGGAAGCCTCCCTGGGAGTTCCTTATGGCTGGTGGACTTACCAGCCCGATCAGATGATGGGCCTATTCCTCAAGCCGCACTGCGACCTGCCGATAGAGGCGGTGCTGGTCTGGACGCTCGGGTCATGGACCACGGTCATCATCTACGAAACGGTTCTCACCGCCCTGCACGCAGGGCGGAAAGGATGGGGTCTGTTCGGCGTGGTTCGGGCTGCGGAATCGGACTTGGAAACGGTGAAGCGCAAGCATCTGCTGGCCAGAAGACAGGAATGAAGCTTCGGGCAAATTCCGTTCGATACGCCGTTGCAGCGCCCCGGTTAGTTAGCGGTGTATTGAATTTGTTCAAAGATGAAGAACTCAATCGCAAAGTTTCCCTCACTGTAGAATAGAATACCAACGAGGGAGGAGGCACTGGTTTCATTTCGCCCTGCGCCCGGATTGCGACTCCGACTTCCACACGTCTGGCGCCGGGTCTTGTCGAAAACGAGCCGGACGACGGGTGCGGGGTCGGTCATCGGTCGCCAGGCGGAAATCCACCTGTTTCTTGAACGTGTCCACCTTGGCGACCTGCACGGTGACATTGTCGCCCAGGCGGATCACGCGGCGGAAGCGGCGCCCGACGAGATGGCTGCGCGCGGCGTCGAAGACGTAGAAGTCATCCTCCACGGTGGACAAGGGCACAAGTCCGCTCACGGCCAGGCCAGGCACGTCCACAAAGAAGCCGAAGTTGCGGACATCCGTCACCAGCGCGGGATACCGCTCCGGCCGGCCCGACTGAAGTTGGCCATTGAGAAACGCGAAGAGCTTTACGTCCTTGCTGTCGCGCTCGGCGTCGGCGGAATTGCGTTCCGTGGTGGAGATGTGGTCGGCGACTTTTTTAAGCTCGGAGGATGAGCCGGGTTTCCGGTCGAACAGGGCGCGATGCACCACGAGATCCGCGTAGCGGCGGATGGGCGAGGTGAAGTGCGTGTATTTTTTCTTGGCCAGACCGTAGTGGCCGAGCGGTTCGACGGCGTAACGGGCGCGCATGAGGGATTTGAGGAAACCGATCTTGAGCGCCGGACCGATGGGCAGGCTGTCGAGCTTGTGCAGGAACCGCTGGACCTCCGGGCGATGCCGGAGATTGCCGCACGGCACGTTATGGCTGAGAACGTCTTCACGATATTCCCGCAGGCGCGCCTCGTCCGGCTCTTCATGGACGCGATACACCGCCGGGCGGCACTGGCTCATCAGGCGCGCGGCGACGGCTTCATTGGCCAGCAGCATGAATTCCTCAATCAACTGATGCGACACATCGTTCTCGACCTTCTCAATGCGCGCCACGCGACCGCGTTCGTCCAGCCGGATTTTCATTTCCGGGAAATCCAGTTCGAGTGAACCGGCCTTGAACCGCGCCCGCCGGATGCGCTGGGCCAGTTCGTGAGCCTGATGGAGCATCTGTTCGATGGGGCAGGAGGGCTTGCGTTGAAGGATCGCGAACGCTTCCGGGTAGGCGAACCGACGCTGTGAATGGATCACGGCGGAATAAAACTTCGCGCTCAGCACACACCCATCATTCGATAAGAGAAACTCGACGCACTTGGTCAGCCGATCCACACCCGGCTTGAGCGAGCACAGTTCGTTGCTCAACGCCTCCGGCAGCATGGGGATGACACGGTCCGCGAGGTAGGTCGAGTTGCCGCGCTTGCGGGCCTCGGTGTCGAGCGCCGTGCCGGGCGTCACGTAATGCGACACGTCCGCGATGTGAACCCACAGCCGCCATTGGTCGGAACCCGCCCGCTCCAGGCAGATCGCGTCGTCAAAATCTTTCGCGTCGTCGGGATCAATCGTGATAACCCGGTGAGGGCGGCAATCCACGCGATCGTGCAGGTCTCGCGGCTGAATGTCCGTTCCGAATGAACGCGCCTCGTGCAGGACGTTCTTCGGGAAATGCAGCGGCAGGTCGTATTGGCGCAGGACCGAGAGCATGTCCACGCCTTCGGCGTCCGGCGGGCCCAGAACTTCGATGATTTCGCCTTCGGGATTCGTGTGGCGCGACTGCCATTCGCGCAACTCGACCACCACCTTCTCGCCGATGCGCGCGGGCCGGCCCAGGTCGCGCGGCGCCGGCACATAAACGTCGTGCGGAATGCGGGGATCGTCGGGAATCACATAGAGGAACTGTCGGCTGCTTTGCAACGTGCCGACGATTTGCGTGCGGCGGCGTTCGAGGATGCGAACCACCGCGCCGGTGGCGGGCGCGGGCGCGTCCGGGCGCAGCCCCTTGGGCTGCACGTCGCGCCGCACGAGCACGCGGTCTTCGTGCAAGGCCGTGCCCGTGGCGCTCTCGGGGATCATGATTTCCTTCAGCCCCGAATCATCCGGATGGAGGAAGCCCTTGCCCTGGCGGTTCATGCGAATCCGTCCGGGAATCAAGTCCGCTTCGCGTGGTTGAATGTAGCGATTTCCCTTGATGCGTGCGACGCGCCCGGTCTGCTCGAGTTCGCGCAACACCCGCTGCAATTCCTGTTGGCGCTGCGGCGCCAGGCGAAGTTGCCGCAGCAGTTCCGGCACGTTCGCGGGGATGTAATCCTTTCGTGCCAGCAACCCGACCAGATGTTCGGTGATGTCTTTCATCGGAATTCTGGGCGCGCTGGAAGTGCGTTTCCGGGGCGACGCGACGTGTCGCCCGCAGCAAAAGAGGGCGGCGACAGCGCCGCGCCAAGAAGGGCCGTCAGCACGGCGGCGCTGGTCGTTTCATAGCGAGCCATCATGGCCGGGATTCCTTTCGTCTTGAGTCTTGCTTCACGCGTTCTTGCTGTGCCGGCACTTCATGGCGCGACGGCAGGGCAACGAGCGTCACGCCGGGATTCCGTTCGGCGAAAAAGTTGCACGACCATTCTTCGAGAAAAAGAATTGCGGTCTGGCCGGCAACATCGCTCGCGAGACGCGCTCCCGAAGGCAGCATGGTTTCGTCCACCGCCCCGGCTGCCACCCAGCGGAGCAATTTCCAGGGGCCGGGTTCAAGCCGCGATTCCGCGCCGTATTCGGTCTGCAAGCGGTATTGCACCACCTCGAATTGCAGCGGGCCAACCGCGGCCAGGAGGGGGACACGCCGCGTGGCATGGCGAAGGAGGAACGATTGCACCACCCCCTCCTGGAGCAGTTGATCAAGGCCTTCGCGGAACCGTTTGAACTGCGCCGTGCTCGCGCTGTGAATCCAGGCAAAACTCTCCGGCGCAAACCGGGGAATCTCGTCGAACACGAGCGTCGGGTCTTCCGCGAGCGTATCGCCGATGCGGAAATCCGAATGGCCGACCAGCCCCACCACATCTCCGGCGAAGGCTTCATCCACTGTCTCGCGCTCGCGACCGAAAAGTTTGTGCGAACTGGACAACCGCACCTTCTTTCCGGTGCGCGTGTGGATCACGGTCATGTCGCGCGCAAACCGCCCGGAGCAGATACGGACGAACGCGAGGCGGTCGCGGTGATTCGGATCCATATTCGCCTGTATCTTGAAGATGAAGCCGGAAAAGCCCGGCTGCTGCGGCTCAACCATTTTCCCATTCACCGTGCGGGCCTTGGGTGGCGGCGCAAGTTCGAGAAAGGCATCCAGCAACAGTTGCACGCCGAAGTTGTTGACGGCGCTGCCAAAAAAGACCGGAGTCAATTTTTCCTCCAGCACGGCGCGTTGATCGAACGCCGCGCCCGCCCCCTCCAACATGGCCAGTTCATCAACAACGCGCTGGTAAACGTCCGTTGCCATCGCGTCGCGGACGATGGGGTCGGCAAGGTCATGCACCGAAACCGGCGCGCGAAACGCGCCGCCCGGCACGCGCTCAAAGAAATGCACCTGCTTGAAACGTCGATCATACACGCCGCGAAAATCCTGTCCGTCGCCCAGCGGCCAATTGATGGGATAAGCGTGCAAGCCCAGCACGCGCTCCAATTCATCCAGCAGTGCGAGCGGGTCACGCGCGGGACGGTCGAGCTTGTTCATGAAGGTGAATATGGGAACGCCCCGCTGGCGGCAGACTTCAAAGAGCTTGCGCGTCTGGCTTTCGATGCCTTTGCCTGCGTCAATCACCATCACCGCCGCGTCCACCGCCGTGAGCACGCGATACGTGTCCTCGGAAAAATCCTTGTGCCCGGGCGTGTCGAGCAGGTTGACGCCGTAGCCGCGATACTCGAATTGCAACACCGTCGAGCTGACGGAAATGCCGCGCTTCTTCTCCAATTCCATCCAGTCGCTGGTGGTGGCGCGCTGGTGCTTGCGCGCCGCGACCGAACCGGCCAGTTGCACCGCGCCTCCGTAGAGAAGGAACTTCTCCGTCAGCGTGGTCTTGCCGGCGTCCGGGTGCGAGATGATCGCAAACGTCCGCCGGCGGTTTGTTTCTGCTTCAAAATTCATTTGTCCAACCGAGTCATTGTTGTCCCCGGAACCCCCCACAAATCATCGTCTGAGAGGTTCAAGATAGGCGGAGGCCCGCGAGAAGACACCGCCGAAGCGCGGAGGAGGCCGGTGCAAGTCCGTGCGAAGCGCCGGGGAGAGGAACGCCCGCAACTGCCTGACCCGGCGATGGGCGGAGAATTATGGTGGAGTCAGACCGCAAGCGCTCGCAACGCCGTCCACCCACGGGACGCGCCGCGCTCGCACAGGTGCTGTTACCGTCAAGAATCTCACACCGGGGAGGACAATATCAATTATCAGGCCAGTGGCAAGCGGCAATTATTTCGGCGCGGTCGAGGATGAGGGTGAGTTCAAGAATCGTCGCAAGAGCGGTAGCCGCCGAGGTTACGAGGCGGAAGTGTTTTTCGTGCGAAAATCCGCCTCCTTACCTCGGCGGCTACCATTCTTGAACGCGCCCTGGGTCGAGGATGGCAGCCAATTCAACGAGACAGGAATGCTCGCCACTTTTGGTCAAATTGACCAAAAGACATCAGGCACGCAGCCATTCGACGGCTTTGGCCACCGGGAAATGACTCTGGACGCCGGTTTCGGCGGGGCGCAAACGCGATTCGTTCAGGCGCGCATCCCAGACAGCCAACCGCTTTGCCCACCTGATGAATCGGGCCCTATGAAACGCATTCATCCGGTCTATTAACAAATAGTCGGCCGCGGTTGGCACACTTGCTTTATGGCGAACTGGACGCCGCTCACGCCCCCGCCGCGCTGCCCTTTGCCGCCAACTTCGGCCTTGGGTCCGACCAGTGCGCGTGCGTCAGCGGTTTGGTTTTGAGTCTGCAGGGTAACGCCATCACTCTCTCCCGCGGGCTTTGGGAACGCGGCGTTCGCGATGCGGGAACATTGCGGCAGGAAATCAGTCGCAATCGGGGCAGGAAGACCTTCAGCTTTGGTGTCGTCTTTCCTTACTCCTCGCACCACTTTCTGCTTCGCCAATGGCTCAAATCGGTGGAGATTGATCCCGATGCCGACGTGCGCGTCGTGGTGGTTCCACCCGCGCAGATGTTTCCCAATTTGCAACTCGGTTACCTCGACGGCTACTGCGTCGGCGAACCCTGGACGTCGGTGGCGGTCCATGCCGGCGCCGGCGTGTGCGTCGCGACCAGTCAGGACCTTGCGCCGCTCCACCCGGAAAAAGTCCTGATGGTTCGCCGCGCCTATGCGGAGGAACGCGCCGACGAACATGAGCGCCTGATGGCCGCCTTGATGGAAGCCTGCGCGTATTGTGATCGAGCGGAAAATCGCGTGCGTATCAGCGACCGCCTCGCCCGGCCCCAATATATCGACGCGCCGGCTGACTGCGTGAGAGCCGGGTTAGCGGGGCCGTTCAAGCCGGGCGACGGACGGGTTCTCTCCGTTTTCGGCATGAGCATCTTCCACCGGCACCACGCCAACGACCCGACCGACGGGAAGGCCGCCTGGATCATCGAGCATCTTTATGAATTGCTGGAAAGCGGCGCAACGATGTTTCCCTCTTTTGCGCGGGTGCCCGTTCTGAAAAATGTCTTCCGGCGGGACGTTTTCGAGCGGGCCAGATGTGTGATCGCCAACGAACTCAACTTGAGCGAATTCAACAAGGATCTCGCGCAAGCAAAACCGATCAGCGAACGGCGGGAAATCAGGTCTTAGAGCGCGTCTTAAAACTCGCAGCGCGGTGAAGCCGCAACCCGAGACTCTCCCTCTCCTCCACGCAATGGAGGAGAGGGCTGGGGAGAGGAGGGGCGTTGCTCTTTGTAAATTGGGACGCCCCTCTCCTCGGTCCTCTCCCCACTCCTCCGTCGTGGGGAGAGGAAGAGGAAGCGCACGCGGAAAGAAATCGTCGCAGCTTGCGACGATTTCGAGGGACGATCGCCGGCAGTTTCACGGCCATGAAAGAAAAAGCGGCGCGGGCATGGGGTCCGCGCCGCCCGGTTCTTCCGGCGGTCTGTCCGCTGCTCGCGGCGCGGGCTTACACGTCGTAATAGAGGAAGAACTCGTAGGGATGAGGGCGCAGGCGGAGGGCGTCGGCTTCCTTGCGTTTGTGGCTGATCCACATGTCGAGGAAATCGCTCGTGAAGACGTCGCCCTTGAGGAGGAAGGCGTGGTCT
>WNFU01001783.1_pt1 | contig 30051 bp, 23 predicted proteins | sample 5400121 | NCBI WGS metagenome assembly WNFU01 (sample SAMN13153360, study PRJNA577476) | soil metagenome | isolation source: 100 cm soil or saprolite under grassland replicate 1 | place: USA:California | collected 2016-06-15 | reverse complement strand
CGATGAGCATCACGCCAATGGTGGTGGGCAACCTGATATAGCGGTAGTTCAAATAACTGAACAGCGCTGTGAGCGTCACGAGAATTGCGGTGATCTGGATGATCGTCACGGCAGTCGTTGGCGCGCGCAGTTGTAACGCAAGGCGCCCGACTTGTTAATTACTTTGTGTCGAAGGACCAATTCCGGGGCCCCGACACAGGACCGCTGCACCAAAAAACTTAAAGAAAACGTGGCGTAAAACGCAGCTCTCCGGTTATATTGGACCAACTCGCGCCGGCGCGGGAGACCGGCGACTTGGGATGCACGATTCGCGGCGTTTGCCGGTGCGGGTGAATTCAAATGAGTTCCATGCGGAATAATCGGGTGACCAATAAGCTTGTGCCGGGTGTGAATTGCTTTGGAGCCGCGGTTTTGCTCCTGGCGTTTCCGGCCCTGCATGCGTGCGTGCTGATCGCGAATTTCGTCGGGCATCTCTTCGTGCTCGGGCTTCAACTGGTCACCACTCGACTCCCGCGCATCAGCCTTCCCGAGCGGCGCCGAATCCGGCGTGAACCGTTTGTCTCAATCCACGTGCCCGCCCACAACGAACCGCCGGAATTGTTGATCCAAACATTGCGGAGCCTCAGCCGGATCAAATGGTCCCACTACGAGGTCTTGGTCATCGACAACAACACCAGCGACCCGCAGTTGTGGCGCCCGGTGGCCGAGATGTGCCGCGAATTGGGACAGCGCTTTCGCTTTTTTCACGTCGAAAATCTTGAAGGCTTCAAAGCCGGCGCCCTGAACTATGTCCGGCGATTCATGGATCCTGCCGCCGATTTCATTTTCGTCGTCGATGCCGATTACGTCGTCGAACGGGACTGTCTGCGCCGCGCTCTGGCGTACTGCACCGATCCAAACATTGGCCTCATCCAGTTCCCGCAGGAGTATCGCAATATCGGCCCGGGCAATTGCGGAGTGGCGCTGGATTTCAAACACTTTTTCGCGGCCTACATGAACATGGCCAATCGGCTGGAGTGCGTGCCGTCCACGGGAACGTTGAGCTTGATCAACGTGACGGCGCTGCGGGCCGTGGACGGGTTCTCCGAACAGATGATCACCGAGGATGCCGACCTCGGTGTCCGGCTGGCGCTGCGGGGTTACAAATGCATTTACATCCATGAGGTCATCGGCTGCGGAGTTCTGCCCCACGACCTGGAGAGCCTGAAAAAACAGCGTTGGCGCTGGGCGTTTGGCAACGCCCAGATTCTCAAATTGAACTGGTGGCGAATCCTCTCCAGCGGTGAACTGCGCTGGCGCCAAAAGCTGGGCTTCCTGGCCCACCTGACCGCCTGGTGCGACTTCAACCTCCTCCCGAGCCTGTCCTTGATCCTGCTGGCGCCGCTGGCGTTGTTTGATCTGCTCAGTCCCTTACAGTATTACCTCGTCGTCCTGTCCGGGTTTACGCTGGCGACGTTCATGGTCCTTCGGTTCGGCACGGTCTTCTACGGACTCCGGCGCGACGGACATTCCCTGCGGGAAATCTGGCTGGCCTACTTCACGCACCTGGGTCTGGGATGGGTTTTCAGCGCCAGTTGGCTGAAGTGCCTCTGGAACCATCGATCGCCTTTTCTGCGGACGAACAAGTTTCTCTCCCGACGTGTGCCCGGCTTCATCCGTGCGGCCATCGTCGAGCTGGCCCTCGGTTGCGCGCTGCTGGCCGCCGGTGTCGTGCTCGCCGTCTCGGATTTTCTGGTCGGCCCATTGACCGCCTGCCTTATGTGCGCCGCCCGCTTCGCGGTTGTTTGGATCTGGCATCAGATGCGTCAAACGTTTCGATTGACCTGCGAGTTGCAGGAAGTGAGCGGTTCGGACCTGCTTCCGGTTGTTAGCGGACCGCGCTCGACAAGATCGCATCGGGGCAGAGTATCGCCCACCGAACGGGCGCAGGAAAAGCAACCCCGACTCGGGCGCTACCTCAGCTTGCGCAAGGAGTAGAGGCAGCAAGCGACTGCCAGGATCCCGATAAAGGAGGCGACTCCCGCCGGGAGGGCAGCCTTCTGCCCGCTCCGCGTCGCACAAACTTTTGTTCCCATCCATGCAACTTTCTGTAAGGGATCATCGGGCACGGCGACCCACTCATGAATGCAAAAACCAAGTGCCTTCTTGAATGTGGTTGTAAGACGATTTGCCAGGGCTCGACGGCGCCTGAATCCCCGCCCGCCGGAAACCCCGCCATCCCCTTCCCATCGGGGAGATGCCGTTCGAGCCCTGCCTGCCTTTCGGAACGCGGACTTCAGCCCACATTACGGTGACCTTGCCGAGGGGGGAGCGGACTAAAATTGAAAGGTTTTATCCCAATTCCCGACTCAACAAAGCACAACGGTGCAACAATTGAAAAACGGAACAACGAACATGAAACACACTCTGCTCCATCTGGTCACAGTGCTTACGCTGGCGGGCGCTGCTCTGGCAGACCAAATGCCGGACCACAAAGTTCTCGTCCTGAAAAACAAGGACGGCGCCGCCATCCTCGGCTACGACGCGGTCGCTTACTTCACCGACAACAAAGCGGTGAAGGGCAACCCGAAGTTCCAATCCGAATACGAAGGCGCCAAATACTCCTTTGGCTCCGCCGAACACAAGGCGCTGTTCGACGCTAATCCGGCGAAGTATGCGCCGGCCTACGGCGGCTACTGCGGCTACGCGGCGAGCATCGACCGGCTCTCGCCCATCAGTCCGGAGTGGTACCAGTTCATCGACGGCCGGCTCATCCTGCAACACAACAAGAAGGCGTATGACAAATTTAACGCCGACCTGAAAGGAAACATCGTGAAAGCAGATCAATACTGGCCCGGTCTCGTCGTGCGCAATGGCACCGGCGGGAAGACGCTCGTGTTCACCGACAGGAAGGGCGTCGCGCTCGAAGGCTACGACCCGGTGGGCTACTTCACCGACGCCAGGTCAATGAAAGGGGACCCGAAGATCGAGGCGACCTTTAATGGCGCGCTCTACCACTTCGTTTCGCAGGAGCATCGCGAGATTTTCGAGAAGAACCCGGTGAAGTATGCGCCAGCCTATGGCGGTTACTGCGGTTACGCGGCGAGCATCGGCAAGGTGCGTCCGGCCAATCCGCTCCTGTGGTCTATCGTGGACGGCCAACTGATCGTGCAGCATACCAGGGGCGCGGTCGGGCTTTGGGAAAAAGACGTAGCGGGCAACAAGGCGAAGGCCGACAATTTCTGGCCGCGTCTCGTCGAGGTCAAAGCCGGCCGGAAGAACCCGGTGGACAGCTTGCTCGGCAAGTCCGTGCTGGCGGACTTGCGGTGAGCCAACCGTGTCGTGGTGCCTCGTAAGAGCGCCGCACTGCGAAAGTTAATACGGCGGCGCTCTCACGAGACGCCCCTGCAAAAAGACCTGATCCCATGAACACGCATCTCAACAAAATCAGTTTCGCTCTCCTGCTCACTGCCGCCGCTGTTTTCGCCGGCGACAACGTGGCGACCAAACACACGCTCACCCTCGACGGCGCAAAGAAGGCCGCCGATGCCGCCGTGGCTTACGCCAGGGCAAACGGCGCCCCCGGCAGCGCCATCGCGGTTGTCGATGACGGCGGGCACTTGCTGTATTTCGTCCGGCTGGACGGCACCTTCACCGCCAGCCCCAACATCTCCATCGGCAAGGCGAAGACGGCGGTGCTGTTTAAGAAGCCGACCAAGGATTTCGAGGACATCATCAATAAAGGTCGGTTCGCCATGACGGCGTTGCCCCCGGACTTCACGCCGTTGCAGGGTGGCGTGCCCATCAAGCAGGGCGATCACATCGTCGGCGCCATCGGTGTGAGCGGGGCGAAGAGTGCGGCGCAGGACGAAGAGGTGGCCTACGCCGGAGCGCATGCCATCGAAGACACCAAGACGGCGCAGAAATGATTTCGATCCCTCGACTATGCTGAGACTGATTTTGCCCAACCAGATTGGGTTAAATGCACCTTCGTCGGCTGCTGTTCCCTCTCTCTAGCTCGGAGAAAGGGATCAGCTTCCAGGGATCGTATTGTCTCACGCCTGTGCGGCGAGCGCAACGTTCGGATCTTCCAAAAGCCGGAGGACGGTTCACCCTCTCCCCTGGGGAGAGGTTCGGGGTGAGGGAACAAAGCGCAGTCCATCTTACGAACCAAGCACCCCGCACTCTTCCACAAACCTCCGTGACGATGCTGTTGCAGCAGCATTTGGAGTTTGATTTGCCCAGCCGGGGATGGTATTCAGGAGCGTCCCGATTTGCCTGAACCAATTGATGAAACCTCCAGTGGCGGAGAGCGACGCGGAACGGTTGCCGAACGAGTCTCGTGAAATGACGGGGTGGAAACGCTCCGAGGCATTGCTGCGCGCGCTCACTGAAGGGACTGCGGGAGTGACGGGCCGGGCGTTTTTCCACTCGCTCACGCAACACGTCGCAGAGGGATTGCGGGCGCGGTTCGCGTTCGTGGCGGAGTGTCTGCCGAACCTTCGCGCCCGCTCGCTGGCGTTCTGGATCGACGGCAAATTCGGCGACGACTTCGAATACGATCTGCGGGGCACTCCGTGCATGGAGGTGGCCAAGGGCCGCACCTGCCACGTCCCGGACCGGTTGCCGGAGGTTTTCCCCGAGGACAAAGGCATGATTGACCTTGGCACGGTCAGTTATCTCGGCGTGCCTTTGTTGAATTCCGACAAAAAGGTCATCGGCCACATTGTGGTCTTCGACGACAAGCCGATGCCGCGCGACCCGCTCGCGTTGTCGGTGCTCGAAATCTTCGCCAGCCGCGCGGGCGCCGAACTGGAACGCCAGCAGGCGGAGGAAGAATTGCGCCGGCTCACCGGCGAAATGGAGGCGGTGCTCAACGTCAACCGTGCCATCGGCCGGCACCTGGAGCGGGATGAACTCTTCGGCGCGCTGGCGGCGTCTCTGCGCGGCGTGGTGCCTCACGACCGCTTCGGCATCGAACTGCCCATCGACAGCGACCGCCTGCAAGGCCATCTCCTGACGCCTGGCGGCGCAGGCGGGCAATCGACGCGTGTCAAGGTGTTGCCCGGACGCGGCACCGCGTGCAACTGGGTTTTGCAGAACCGCCAGTGGCTTGTGGCGGCGACGCGCGACGACGTGCGCGAACGTTTCCCGCTCACGTTCGAGGTGATGACGCAGGAAGGCATGGAATCACTGGCCGCGCTGCCACTGGTGAGCGGCGACCGCGCGTGCGGCGTGCTGTTCTTCATGGCGGCGGGGCGCGGGACCTACCGGGATTTGCGGCGCGGTTTGGTCGAGCAAGTGGCAGCGGCGGTAGCGGCGGCGCTGGACAATTGCCTGGCGCACGAGGAACTGCGGCAACAGTCGAAGCTGGCACTGGCAGAAAGCGAGGAGCGTTTCCGTGATTTGTTCGACGAGGCGCCGATTGCCTATGTCCATGAGGGCCTCGACACCCGGTTCATCCGCGCCAATCGCGCCGCGATGAGGATTCTGGGAATCAAGCCCCAGGAGATTGCCGGCACGTACGGGAAGTCGCTCATCCCCGATTCGCCCGATGCCCAGCGGCGACTGCGCCAGGCACTCGAATCCATCGGTCGAGGCACCGACACCAGCGGCGTCGTGCTCGAACTGCGGCGCAAAGACAATGGCAGACCGATTTGGATCCAGTGGTGGTCCAGACCGGACCCCAGCGGCACCTACACCCGCACGATGTTCATCGACATCACCGAACGCGTGCTGATGGAACAGGAGAAAAAGCGGCTCGAAGCGCAAAACACCTATCTCCAGGAGGAAATCCGCAGCGAACATAACTTCGACGAAATCGTCGGGAACAGTCCCGCGTTGCTCGACGTGCTCCGGCAGGTGGACCAGGTGGCGCCCGCGGACTCCACCGCGCTCATCATTGGCGAAACCGGCACGGGCAAGGAACTCGTGGCCCGCGCCATCCACGATCGCAGCGCGCGCAAGGCGCGTCCGCTCGTGAAGGTGAATTGCGGCGCCATCAGCGCGGGCCTGGTCGAGAGCGAGTTGTTCGGCCACGTCAAAGGCGCGTTCACCGGCGCGCTGGCCAATCGCGACGGCCGCTTCAGGGTCGCCGACGGCGGTACCATCTTCCTCGACGAAGTGGGCGAGCTGCCGCTGGAGACGCAGGTGAAACTGCTGCGCGTGCTGCAGGAGCAGGAATTCGAGCCGATTGGCAGCAGCCGGACGGTAAAGGTGGACGTGCGTATCATCGCCGCGACGAACCGCGACCTCAGCGCCGCGGTGGCCGAAGGCAAGTTCCGCCGCGACCTCTACTATCGGCTGAATGTCTTTCCCATCCACGTCCCGCCGTTACGAGAGCGGGCGGTGGATCTGCCGTTGCTGGTGAGCTTCTTTCTGCAGCGCTTCGCGAAGAAGTTCGGCAAGCCGGTGAAGCAGCTCTCGCAAGCAGCGATGCTGCGGCTCACCGGCTACTCGTGGCCCGGCAACATCCGCGAACTGCAAAACGTCATCGAACGCGCCATCCTGTTGTCCCCCGGCGATGCACTGCAACTGGCGCCGGACTTTGGTCCCACCCCAACGACTCTGGGCAGCCGTCGTGAGGAGGTTCCGACTGCAGTCCGAAGTTCGAAATCCGAGGTGCGAAAGACTGACGGCCTCGTCAGCTCCGCTGTTACAGGCGCAGAGGGCGGTGCTTCGCTGGAAGACGTCGAGCGCCGGCACATCGAGGCGGTGCTGGAGCAAACGAATTGGATGATTGAAGGCGACCGCGGCGCGGCGAAAACCCTGAATCTCAACCCCAGCACGCTTCGCAGCCGGATGCAGAAGCTGGGCATCAAACGACCTGCACGGTGATGCCCCATTGGAGGTTGGAAGTTGGAGGTTTTTCCGCGATTTGATTCCGGCTGCGCCAGGCTGCGTAGTGACTCGTTCCCCTCACCCTGACCCTCTTCCTCAGGGAGGGAACAGTTTCGGACACTCTCTGAACTTTCCAGGCTCCGTTGCCTGCCGCCACGCTGCGACCGTCCGAAGCGATCCGATTTGGCACCAAAGCGGTGAACCGTGCTCCCTTTCCCCGACCCAAGGGAGAGGGACGGGGTGGGAAAGCAGCCACTGGGACCGCGCAGGGCGTTCATGTTCGGACCGGTCCGCGACCATCGCCCGCAGGATCGTAGGGCTTTGAGCGATTCATCACTTCAAGCTGGATACGAACTTTGGGATTGCACCTGCATTCGGTGCAATTGGGTGGCATGGCCAGCACGCGTCTCGGCTGCCTGGCGGCGGGGAAACCGCAGACGAGATGCCGGCGAGCAATGCCGGGTTCAACGACCTGCACGACAAGTTCCACACTTTGCAAAGTATGAAACTCTCCCCCCTACGACCCGGCCAGACGGGCCAAGGCGCGGCCGAATGTGTCCTCGGGGGATATGGCTGAATAAATCCCCAGGCGGGAAATGACGAAGCCTCGCGCATTGAGTTTTCCGAGGTGCCGCAGCAAGCTCGGACCGGGTATTCGGGTGACGGCTCGCAATTGGCTCCAGGTTCGTCTCTCGGCCGTGAGCGCGCGGAAAATCTCGATACGCCGGGGGTGCGTGAATGCCGTGCAGAGGCGGAAAATGGCTTCGACCGCAGCGGGCTCGCGCCGCAGGGCCAGCCGCAGCGGGTTCGCCAGTGGATAACCCGGATCGGAGCCCGCAGCCCTGACCCGGTATTCCACCCGCCGTCCGACGCGGCGAACCGAGAGCAGACCACGTGCTTCCAGTGCGCGCAGAGCCTGACTGGCGACCGGCAGCGGCAGGCCCAGACGCAAGGCCACTGAGGAAACCGTCTGCGGCGAGTCGCGGGCCAAGAGGGCGAATATGTTCAGGCGCGTGCGGTTGGCCAGCACGCGGCAGGTCCGCCAGAGCGTTGGTTGAAGCGAGACCGGCATGAGAATCCACACTTTGCAAAGTGTGGAACTGCCGTCCAGGCCAAAATGTCTTCAACCCCTGCCGGGCCCAGGCCTCCTTTTCGCGCCCGACCGACCTGTAAGGAATCTCGTCCTCTTCCGACCAACCTCCGCCACAAACGATGCCTATGAACAAAAACCCGGCCCTGCTCCCGTCCGTCCTCCTCCTCGCCGCCGCGATGGCAGCGTCGCGTCTGCCCGCATTGGCCGACCACGCGCCACGCGCGGTATTGCCCGACGCCGTGGTGGATTTACGTGCAATGGAGGGCGTCGCGCGAGTGAACGCGCAATGGCGTTACAGCGACACGAAGATACTTGAAATCGATCATCGCAGCGTCGGCCCCGACCTGAAAGCCAGCGGACCGAAGAACCGCACCTTTGATTTCACACCTGATGCGCGCGGAACTGACTTCGACGACAGTGGATGGGAAGTGATTCCCGCCGATTCATTGGAAAAACGCCGCGCCAATGGTCGTCTCTGCCTGAACTGGTATCGCATCAACGTCACGATCCCGGAAAAGGTCGCTGGCTTTGACCCGCGCGGCGCGACCGCCGTGTTTGAGATTGTCGTCGATGATTACGCGGAAGTGTGGGTGAACGGCAAAGCGCCCTTCGTGCTCGGTCAGAACGGCGGGACCGTGGCGGCAGGTTGGAACGCGCCCAATCGCGTCGTGCTCACACGCAACGCCAGGCCCGGCGAGAAGTTTCAAATCGCCGTGCTCGGCATCAATGGCCCGCTTTCGACGCATCCCGACACCTACATTTGGGTGCGCAGCGCGACGCTGGACTTCTATGCGCCCGGCAAACTGAGCAAAGCGCGTGAAGTGAAAATTGAAGTGGACCGCAAGGTTTCCGCGCTGGACGACATCCTGCCTGTGAACGCCAGACTCGAGAAGTTGGCCGACGGCTTTGCGTTTACCGAAGGCCCCGTGTGGGTGGCCGGTGACCCCCTCACCCCCATTTGGGGAGAGGGTGCCCGACCTGTCCGCCGTAGCTTTGGCGAAGGCGGAGGGGCGGGTGAGGGGGAAATGGTCAACGCCGGCTACCTCCTTTTCAGCGACCCGAACAACAACGTCATCTATCGCCTGACACCCGACGGCGACGTGAGTGTGCATATGACCAAGTCCGGCTACACCGGCGAAAACATCGGCGAGTATCATCAGCCCGGCTCGAACGGCTTGACACTCGACGAACAGGGCCGGCTCACGATTTGCCAGCACGGAAATCGTCGCGTGGTGCGCATCGAGAAAAACGGCATCACCACCGTCCTGGCCGACCGTTTCGAGGGCAAGCGACTCAACTCGCCCAACGACCTTGTCTATCGCAGCGACGGCACGCTCTTTTTCACCGATCCACCATTCGGCCTGCCAAAGTTCGCCGCCGACCCACGCCGCCAGCAGCCGCACTTTGGTGTGTATTCCGTTAAGGACGGCACCGTGCGGCTCGTGAGCACAGACTTCACCGGCCCGAATGGACTCGCCTTCTCGCCGGACGAGAAATTCCTCTACGTTGGCAATTGGGATGAGAGAAAGAAAGTTGTCTGCCGTTATCCGGTCAACGCCGGCGGCACACTTGGCAAAGGCGAACTGTTCTTCGACAGGACCGGCGCGCCCGGGGAGGACGCCATCGACGGCATCAAGGTGGACCAGCACGGCAACGTGTATGTGAGCGGCCCCGGCGGTCTCTGGATTCTCGACGCGAACGGCAAACACCTCGGCACGCTGCGCGGCCCCGAGCATCCGCACAACATGGCTTGGGGCGACGCCGATGGTCGCGCGCTCTACCTCGCGGCGCAGACCGGCATCTATCGAATTCGTCTGAACGTCGCGGGTGCGGGCGCGTTTCCCAAGCCGCCGGCGATGTCCAAGAATTGACTCCTCGCTTGGCAGCCGACGTGAGAAGGCTCACTTCTGCCGATGAGAGTTAGAGTCATATTACGTCGGCTGCTACGGGATTCAGGATTGAAAAGAACACACTTCGCCTGTTCTTACCTGCCGCACCGCTCGCCACGCTTGCGGTGCCCATGAACCCCGGTTTGATCCGCCGCCGCGAATAAGCTTGCCCCGCCTTCGGTTCAAGCGAACTATTTTGCCGTTGATCGGGCGGAAGGGTGGCTGAGTGGTTGAAGGCACCTGACTCGAAATCAGGCTTAGGGGCAACCCTAACGAGAGTTCGAATCTCTCCCCTTCCGCCAATTCTTTAACGCGCACTGTGTCCGGCCGGACCTTGCAAGGGTCTTACAGAAGAGAAAAGGCCCGAAAGCCGGTGAGCCCGTCTTTTTTTGAAACTTTTCCCTTTTTGCCTTGTCTATTCGTCTATTCGGATCGGCCAAAGGTGTGGAGCTGGAAATATATTGATTAAGCGTCGGTGCGTGCTTAGTTTATCGCTCATTCCGTCGTTAACGAGAAGGGCTCACAACCCTGCTCTTGTCGTCAGATGAACACATCGGAAGGAAATTCAGAAGGCAACCTTGATCAGGCCATACAGGAGGCGGGATTTCTTCCCGAACAGGGCGGCACAAGAAGGCGAATGGACAGTCTGGCCAGGTTCAAAGTGTCTGCCGAAGCCGTTCGCGCGCTCCCCTCCGATTTTGTGAAACGACATCGGGTGCTGCCTTTGGAGATACGCAACGGCACCCTTCACATTGCAACTTCCGATCCAGGCAACCCGAGAGTGATTGATGATATCCGGCTCCTGAGCGGTTTGGAGGTGAATGAAACCGAGGCGCCGGCGGCCGAGATACTGGAGAAAATCGCCGAGTGTTACCAGGTGACCGTGGAGAAGATGATCGAGAACCTTCATCCGGAGCAGGGTCCCAACGGCGAAAGCAAGAACCTGCACGATATCGAGGTCATGGCCAACGAGCCGACGGTCGTCAATTTGGTGAATCTCATCATTTCCACGGCGCTGCGGGAGCGGGCCAGCGATATTCATCTGGTGCCTTTCGAGGAGCATCTTCAGTTGCGATACCGGATTGACGGTTTGTTGCAGGAAAAGCCGCCGCCGCCCAAGCAACTTCACGCCGCCCTGATCTCCCGGATCAAGATCATGGCGGACATGAACATCGCCGAGCGGTTCATGCCGCAGGATGGCCATATCCAAATTCATCACCGGGGCGCGCGGGTGGACATTCGCGTGGGCACCATGCCGACCATTTATGGCGAAAGTCTGGTCCTGCGGCTTTTGGAAAAGAATACGAAGGTGCTGACCTCACAGGAACTCGGGCTCGATGCCGAACGCTCGGCGCTGCTGGCGAGGCTGGTGGAAAAACCGCACGGACTTTTCCTGGCCACCGGTCCCACCGGCAGCGGCAAAACCACCACGCTTTACTCGATTCTGCAGGGCATTTACACGCCGGAACTGAAAATCCTGACGATCGAAGACCCGGTCGAGTACGAGCTTCCCGGTGTGGCGCAGATTCCGGTGCGTCCCGGTCGAAATTTCACCTTCGCCACGGGCCTGCGCTCCATTCTTCGTCAGGACCCTGATGTCGTGATGGTGGGCGAGATTCGGGACTCGGAGACGGCCGAGATCGCCATCCGGGCGGCGCTCACCGGGCACCAGGTTTTCAGCACCCTGCACACCAACGACGCGACCGGCGCGGTGACACGACTTCTGGATATGGGGGTGGAGGCGTTCCTCATTTCCTCGTCTTTGGAGGGAGTCGTGGCGCAACGGTTGGTTCGAAGAATCTGCCCGCACTGCCGGGTTGAATCGCCCGTGCCGCCCAGCGTCGCGGAAAAACTGGAAACGCTCGGAGCGCGACGACTGGAAGGGACGTTCTATCGCGGGACCGGTTGTGAAGAATGTCGCGGCACGGGCTATCGAGGTCGAATAGGCATCTTCGAGCTTCTGCCGATTGGCCCCGAGATCAGGGAACTGATTCTTCAAAAGCGATCGAACGCCGAGCTGAAGGGCGCCGCTCAGAAAACCATGATCACCATGCACCAGGACGCCTTGCAGAAGGCCGCCGCCGGGATCACCACGCTGGAAGAGATCATCAGGGTCTCTTCAGGGGATGTGTCGGAATGAATGCGTTTCGCTATCAGGCAATCGAGTTAAGCGGCACTGCTGTCCAGGGTGTGATCGAGGCGGAGGATCGAAAGTCGGCGCTTCATCTCCTTGGGAAACGTGGTCTTTTCCCCTCCCGCCTGGATATCTGCTCATCGGCGGAGGACGTCCCGGCAGCCACCTTGCCGGCGACGGAAACCCGGCGCTCGGCCGTGCATTATGGAAAACGGATCAAAAGAAAGGAAATCACCGCATTCACGCGGGAGATGGCCGCGTTGCTGGGGGCTGCCATTCCCATTCCGCAGGCGCTGGACGGCCTGGGCGAGGAGGAGGAAAATCCCGCGCTGAGAGAGGTCGTTTTGAAGATTGCCGACTCGGTCCGGAAGGGCGCCGCGCTTTCGACAGCCCTGGGGGAACATCCGCGGTTATTCAGCGGGCTTTACGTCAGCATGGTTCGGGTTGGGGAAGAAGCGGGGGCCTTGCAAATGGTCATGGCCGATCTGGCCGGATTGCTCGAACATGAAGACGAGGTCCGGGGCGAAGTCCTGTCGGCGGTTTCCTACCCTGTTTTTGTGCTGGGATTCGGCGTTTTGACGGTGACGGTGCTTCTGACGGTCGTGCTGCCGCGTCTTTTCTCGATGCTCCAGGAGATGCTCCCGGTTCTGCCTCTGCCCACTTTGATTCTTCTGAAAATCAGCGGGCTCCTTCATCAGCACTGGCCGTGGATTGTCGCGGGACTGGCGGGATCAATTGGCGGTCTGCGCTGGTATCTCCGCTCGCCTCGTGGAGCGGAGGTCTGGGACCGAACCAAGCTGCGTCTGCCGGTGATCGGTTCTGTCTTTCGCGCCGCAGCCCTGGGCCGTTTTGCCAGGACCCTGGGCACGCTGGTGAAGAGCGGTGTCTCCCTGCTCCCCGCGCTGAAGATTGTCGAGCACACCATCGGAAACATCGTCCTGGGCAGACTGATCTCCCGCGTGGCAGAGGAGACCCGCGGGGGCGATTCCCTCGCCGCGCCTCTGCGCAAGCTGGGTGTTTTTCCAAACACGGTCGTCCAGATGATCGCGGTGGGTGAAGAGACCGGCAAACTGGACGACATGTTGCTCAAGGTGGCGGACATCGAAGAACGCCAGATGCGGGCGCGGACGAAGACCTTGGTCTCACTGGTGGCGCCGGCCCTGATCCTGGTGGTGGGAGCACTGGTCGGATTCATGGTGATCGCCATATTGCTTCCCATCTTCAGAATGAGCCGAGCGATCCATTGAGGGAGGTGAAAGACCGGAAAAAGATGAAAACACAATCGCGCCAAAACAGTCCGGCCGGGTTCACCCTGATCGAGATCATGGTCGTGGTGATCATTCTCGGCATTCTGGCAGCCACCATCCTTCCGCAATTCATCGGCACGACTCACGATGCGAAAGTCGGCACTGCCAAGGCCAATATCGCTGAGCTCGAAAACGCGTTGACACGACTTTATGTCAATCTCGATCGTTATCCTACAGCAGAGGAAGGATTGAAGGTTCTGGTGGATCCTCCGGCGGGCGACGAAAAGAAATGGCGGGGTCCTTACATCAAGCTGCTGCGGACGGATCCGTGGGGAAATCCCTTCCAGTACCGCTGCCCAGGCATCCGCCATCCCTCGAGTTTCGACATTTGGTCTCGAGGAGCGGATGGCGCGGACGGCGGTGAGGGGGAAGGCGCGGACATCGGGAACTGGTAATTATGAGGCCGATTCCTTCTGATAAAGCGGGAAAGCCCGGCTTTTCCCTGATCGAGCTCATGGTGGTGCTTGTTTTGATCGGGATCATGACCGCCCTGATCGTTCCCGAGATGAGGGGCACCTACGAAGAGGCGCTCTTGCGGGCCACGACCCGGCAAATGGTGGATGTTTTCAGTCTCGCCTCCAGCCGTGCCATCAGTCTCAACCAGCCCCATCGTGTTCGGTTCGACAGAAATGCCGGCCGCTACTTTATTGAAAGAGCAAGCCAGGAAGGAGAACAAGGGAGTGGTTTCGTTCGGGCCCGTGATATTCCCGGAGGCAAGGGCGAGTTGGACGGGCGAATTTCCATGGAAATACGCAAACCAGACGAGGCGCTTTCATCGGGGTCCGACCCGGGAATGTCCTCGCCTTTGGAGGATGATTTGCGCGTTCGGGACAAAGATGAGAGCATCGCATTTTACGCCGATGGCACTGCCGATGCCGCGGAGGTCGTATTGCGGGACCGGGATGGTTTCCGGCTTGCACTTCGTATAAACCCGGTTACCGCCCGGGTTCATATCGTCGAACTGGAGCGAAAGTGAGCATCAAGCGGCAGAACGCGGGGTTCTCTTTGGTCGAAGTCATGTGCGCGATCATCATACTGGGAATTGCACTGGTCGGCCTCACCCAGGGGATCACGACCGCCCTGAGTTCGAGCAAGGAATCCGAGCTGCAAACCACCGCCTCACTGATCGCCGCCGGACAGATCGAGACGCTTCGTGCCGAGGGTTACATCACCGATGGGCTCACCGAGGGCGAATGTGGGGAAGCACTCTCTCTTTACCGGTGGAAACAGTCGGTCAGCGGCACCAGCATCGATGGCCTGCATGAGGTGGCCGTGGTTGTGGAGAATTCAAAAACGGGAAAGGCCATTTACGAGCTGAAGACTCTGCTTTTCGAGACCCCTGACGACTACAGCCCGGGTGCAGCCAGCGACCAGCGGGGGCCCTCCCAATCCCGGAGGAGGGAGAAGTGATCCGCGCGCAGTCAATCCGACGGAATGCCTCGGGTTTTACCCTCATCGAACTGGTGATCAGCGGCGCGTTGATGGCCCTGATTCTCGTGAGCGCGTATTTCTGCCTCAGTGCCGGCTACTCAAGTCAAAAAGTGATCGAGCCCCGGGAGGATATTTTTCAGAATGCCCGTGTGGCGATGGCGATTATGAGTGCCGACCTTCGGGCTGCCGGCCCGCTTTCGACGAACTACGAATTCCTGGGCATGCAGCGAATCGTGGACGACGTCGAGGCAGACAACCTGGATTTCGCGACCCACAACTACACTCCACGCGGGCCCCGCGAAGGTGATTTCTGTGAGATTAGTTTCTTCCTCGACAAGGACCCCGGCTCCGGGACGTTCAGCCTCTGGCGCCGGCGCAACCCCACTATCGCGCTGGATGCGCTTTCCGGCGGCCGTCGCGAGGAAATCGCGCGGGGCGTGAGAGGACTCAAATTCGAGTATTATGATGGCTTCGATTGGTACGACACCTGGGGAGACCCTGAAGGGAAAGGCAAACAACAGACTTCCTGGCGCGATCACCCAAACCTGTCCGGGATGCCGGATGCGGTGCGAATCACGCTTTTGTTCGACCGCAACCCCCGACCAGGAACGCCGTCCTTGCCGCCGGCGGCGTCAACTCAGCTCTCCTCGGCCAGCGCGACGACCTCGACGAAACCGCCCTCTCAGGAGAACGGCACGACCGAACCGCCGTTGGTATTCCAGACCGTCGTCAGGCTCAACCTGGCGCACAGTTCCCAACGCGGCGCTGCCGGTGGTTCCTCGACGGGGAGTGACACGACCAGCCAACTGCCGTCGGTGCCGGGGAGGGGAGGAGGGAATTGATGCGTGCCAAAGCTTCAGTCCTGGTAGGTCTGCTCTGGTGCGTGGCGCTTCTGTCGGTGTTGGTGATCGGCGTTCTCCACACCGCCCGACTCGACCTGTTGGTGGTGAAGAATTACGGCGACCGGATTCAGGCGCATTACCTCGCGCTTGCCGGAATTGAGAAAGCAAAAGCGCTTCTCTACCGGAGTGCAAAGGACCGCCGCCGAAGCCGGATCAGTCACAACGGAGAGCTCTATAATGCTCCCGAACAATTTCGCGATGTCCTGCTTGGTCGCGGTCAATTCCGGGTCTTCCGCCCGGGGCGGGAGGACGAGGGAGGCGGAGTGATCTACGGTGTCAGTGACGACGAAAGTCGTCTCAACGCGAACTACGCCTCGGCCGATCAATTGGCGGGTATTTACGGAATGAGCCCCGACGTCGTTGCCGCCATCCTCGACTGGCGGGACGCGGATAATAGCGTTACGCCGGGTGGCGCCGAGGCGGATTATTACACTTCCCTCCAGCCGCCTTACCTCCCGCGCAACGGGCCGCTCCAGACGGTTCGAGAACTTTTGATGGTCCGCGGGATCTCCCGCGAACTGTTGCTGGGACAAAATCAGAAGGGAATTGGCTCCGCCGAAAATGCGGTTGAACCCGCTGCTCCTGATAATTCCGCCGGCGTTGTTGAGAGCGGTTGGGCCAGCATTCTCTCGGTGGATTCCTCGGTTCAGAATGTAAACGCCGCCGGCCAAGACCGCGTCAATGTCCAGTCAGCCGACGAGGCCTCCCTAACGTCCGTCCATGGGATCACCGCCGACATCGCCAAGGCGATTGTCGCGTACCGCGGGCAAAATCGCCTCGAGAATCTGGCTGACCTTCTGGACGTCGTGGCCGTCCCGAACCAGGGTCAACCTGGTTCGCAGCCTCGTCCGGGCGCGACCCAGGCCGGACAGGCCGTGGCGCTCCAGCAGATTGGACCGCAGCCGAACGCGCCTTCGGGGCCGAAGGTGGTGAGCGAAGAACTTTTCATGGATATTGCCGACGACCTGACCACGGAGTCCGGCAGGAATCTGCCGGGCCTGATCAATATCAATACTGCCAGCCTTTCGGTTCTGTCCTGTCTGCCGGGTATCGACCGGAACCTGGCGCAGGCGATCATTTCATACCGCCAAGCCAACGGATTTTTTCCCAATATTGCCTGGCTTTTGAAGGTGCCGGGAATGAACCGCCCGATCTTCAAGCACGTGGCCGGGCTGGTGACCGCCCGCTCGGAGACGTTCCGCATTTTGAGCGAGGGCAGGGTGGCTTCCACGGGAACCCGTCAGCGGATCCAGGTCATCGTTCATCTGGGCCTCCAGGGCATCGACACTCTTTCCTACCGGGAGGACCTGTGAAGGGGCTGGAATTCATGAATTCGCCGTGGCTTCACGTCGAGATCGATCAGAGTTCCCTGAAAGTGCTCAATGGAGAGGGCAGCTTCAATTTTTCGCTGGATCGACAGGAGAATGGGCGGTTGAGCGGTCTCTGTCGGGAGAGGCTGACACGCGGACTGCAAGGTTTTCTCAAGAGGAAACGTTGGCAACCCCGCCTGCGTGCCTTGTGCGCCATCGGGGCAAGAGGCGTATCGTTGCGCCGCCTGACTCTTCCTGCCGCGAACCAGGATGAACTCCACCGGCTCCTCCTTCACCAGATTGAAAATGAATTTCCCCTCCCGCCGGACCAACTGGCCTGGGGCTACCGGCCGGTCAGCCCGGGGCCGGGCCCGCGAAACGGCGCCACCTCGAGTCAGGAACTCATTGTGGTCGCGCTGAAAAGGGAATTGCTCGAAGAGTATTCGGAAATCTTTTCCGAGTGCGGCGTGAAGCCGCTCTTCACTCTGGCGGCGTTGGCCCGCAGTCGTGTCTGCCCTCAGCCGGGCGGATCCTATCTGGTATTGGACATCGGACAGACCCACTCGGAATTGGTCTCCTTCGAGAATGGCGGCCCCAGCTCCCTGCGGATTCTTCCCTGGGGAGGCGACAACTTCACGCGGTCGATCGAACAACAATTGGAGATCAGTCGTGGCGAAGCGGAAAAGCTCCGCGTCAATCTCGATCCACGGACTGCCTTCGACGGGGAAACCGGCCTCAAAATCCAATGCGCGCTGGAGACGGCGCTGGGTTCACTGTCGGAATCGCTCCGGAGCCACTGGGCCGGACAAAAGATTTACCTGACGGGAAAGGCTGCGCGTGACCTCGATATCGCGCCCCGGCTGGCGAAACACCTCGGCGACGGCGCGATCTGCGAACGTCTGAAGGCGGTCCCGGGCCAGGACGGTTTCGGGGCAGTCCGCGGATTCGGCCAACCGGATGAAACGGAGACCGCCCAGACTCCGTTGATCATTCAGTTCAACGAAGACGAGAGCGGCGAGACTTTGTCGCGGTCTGCCCCATGGAAATGGGCGGCCCTTGCGATCCTGCTCGCCCTGGGTTTGCTGGCAAGTCCCTACCTGGAAGCCCTTGCGCTGAAGCCGCTCCTTTTGCGAAAGATCACGGCGCTCAAAGTGGAAAGAGAAAGGCTGCCCGCAATCGATCGGGAATTGAGCTTCCTCCAATACGTGAAGAACAACCAGCCGCCCTACCTCGAGGCGCTGGCGACGGTTGCCAATGCCGCGCCGCCCGGAACGCGTTTTGACGCCCTGTCCATGAATCGCCGCGGCGATCTCTCGGTGCGGGGAGCCATGAGAGACTCGCAGCAAGTCGTCGATTTTCGCTCGACACTTGTCAGTTCCGGCTTCTTCTCAGCCGTGGTTGTCGAGGAACAAACTCCCACGCCCGACCGGCAGAAAGTGATCGTGCGGATCAGCGCTCAGTGGAAGGCAGGCGCTTCCCGGGAGTTCCTGCCAATTGCCGCGACCCTTCCGGAGATCGAAAAACCAAAAATCGCGACCCAGGCGGGACCCGGTCCGCCCCACGAAAAGCAGACCTCCTCTCCGGCTCCGGCGGTGCCCGTGACACTCCCGGGGGCACCCGTGACCGTTCCTCCGGGCAAGGAGTTGAAGCCATAATCTTATGCGCGCTCTCAGGGATCGCGAAAGACGCACCATCCGCATCGCGGTGGTGGGGATTGCGATCTATCTCGCTCTTTTTGGCGGACTGCGGTGTTGGAAGTATGTCGAGGCAAGACGTTCGGATTATCAACGACTGCTTAAGGATGTCAGGAGCCTCAGGCAGGAGATCCGGCCCTACGAGGACAAGGTGCTCGTCGTCAAGAAACTGATGGAAAGCCTCCGAATGGATCCCTCGAAATCATCCAGGGCGTCGGTGATGGGGGCGGCCAGCGCCGCCATCCAGAAGGCGGCCGCAACAGCGGGAGTCAGGTTTGGTCCCGTCCGCGAATCCCCGGGGCGCGCGTCAACCAAAGAGCTGGCCTCGATGCAACTGGAGGGCTCAGGCCCGGTTCCGGCGGTGATGACGCTCCTTTACCGCCTGGATACACTGGGCTATCCTCTGATCCTGGACTCCGTTCAACTGAGCCCCGAACCGATGAAACCGGGCATGCTCAAGCTGAACCTGATCATCGTCATACTGGATTTCGAACAGTGGAAGAAAGAGGAGGCGTCCGGTGCCTGAACGTTCCGAGAAAGTTTTAAAGGCCGCTTGCGTGGTGCTGGCGATCCTCGCGCTCTATCAGTGCTCGCGTTTCGTGGCGCGAAGCAATCCGTTGGCGCATTTGAAAGTTCCCGTCCTGCCTTCTTTATCCGCCGGTTCCGGTACTCAAAGCGGCGGGGAAGGAACGAATTCGGTCCCACGCAATGAACCCGGCAAAAAGCCGGCGGACATTCCTCCCGCGATCAGCGCGCGCATCGACCGAATTACACAGAGCGAGATTCTGGGGCCGGTCATCAGGCCCCTGCCGATGGCGCTGCTCGGCATCGGCGGTCAGGACGCCTTTCTGCGCGCGCCCAACGGCCAGACCGGCCTGCTGAAAGAAGGCGACGAGCTGGCGGGAGTCAAACTGCTCCGCATCGGCACCAACCGGGTGCTGATCGAACACGAGGGGCAGAAGAAGGAATTGACGGTCTTTTCAGGCTTTGGCGGCGAAACCTTCCTGCCCCAACAAAACGAGAACTCCAAGTGAATACACCGGCTTATCGCAATCTGAAGTTCAGCCGTTTGGCAACCCTCACCGGCTTGTGCGTCGCTTCGGCGTTGTTCTTCTGCGCGTCGCCCTTACGCCTGCCGGCCCAGGATACCCGGCCAGACCAGCAAAAAAAAGACCTCACCCCGAAACCCGCAGGCACCAACACTCCTTCGCCGGCGGCCAAACCGGACGCTGCAGCCAAACAAACCGGTCCGCCCGAATCCCAGGCGCAACCCGCAGTCGAAAAAACTCCTTCGCCTCAGGCCGGTGACGCGCAGTCAAAGGCGGAACAGGAGACGGGTTCACCCTCCGAGGGAATCCAGTTGAGCTTCCAGGGGGCCAATATTGAAATGGTCGTTCAATGGCTGGCTCAAACGACCGGAAAGAGTGTGGTCAAACATCCGAGGGTCCAATGTCAATTGACAATTGTGAGCTCGAAAAAGATCAGCCGACGGGAGGCCATCACGCTGGTTTATCATGCCCTGGGCCTGGAAGGCTTCAACGCCATCGAATCGAGCAAATCCATCCTGATTGTGCCCGAGGGGCAGGAGCCCAAATTGAGTCCGGAGCTGGTGGACGGTTCGCGCACGGATATCCCGGAGGGAAGACAGCGCCTGGTAAAAATCTTTCCCCTCAAACATATCCAGGCGGAGGAACTCAAGGGAAAAGTTCGCGCCGTGCTTTCGGACAAAGCAACCATCGAGACGGATGACCGCGCCAATCAGATCATTGTTACCGATTACACGGACAACCTGATGTTGCTGGGGGAACTCATCAAGGAGCTGGATGTCACCTCGGCGGACTCCGTCATCGAGATCTTTAGCTTGAAGTACGCGGAGGCCGAGGATCTGGTCAATCTCCTGAACCTTGTTTTGAGCGCGCAAGCGCCATCGCAGTCGGCCGGTTCCGGATCGCAAGGAAGATCGCCGCCGTCCACCGGCGGCAGCCCTCCGCCGCCCGGCCCCGGCCCTTCGCTTCCGGGCGGCGGCCCTTCGCCTCCGGGCGCTGCCAGCCCCCCTCCGCCCGCCGGGGGCGGCTCTCAAGCCCCGGGCCAACAAGTGCGTCTGTGGCCGGACAAGACTTCCAACCGGATTATTGTCGCGGCGCCAAAATCGAAATTGCCCGAAATTCAAAAACTTATCGATATCCTGGACACTGAAAAACCCCGGGACGTGACCATTCGCGTGATTCCATTGCGAAACGTCAACGCGGAAGACGTGGCCAAGGAGCTGGCGCCCCTTTACCAGAAAATGAGCGGCAAATCGCTCAAAGACATCATTGAAGTGACGGCCGACAATCGATCCAGCTCCTTGATCGTCCTTTCGAGCGAAGCCAACTTCCAGGCCATCAAAAAACTGATGGGCACGCTCGACACGGAAGAAGCGCAAGAACGGATCGTGAAGACTTTTCCCCTTAAAAACGCCGAGGCCGAGGACGTCGCCCGGCAGTTGCAGGACCTCTACAAGGACCAGGACAGCTCCTCACGGTATCCGTTCTATATCTTTCCCTCGTCCCAGGGTAATCGGAACCCGAAAAAGATGAGCGTGGTGGCTGATCGCAGGCGCAACACACTGATCGTCCAGGCCCCTCCGGCGTCGATGGAAGGCATCGGGAAAATGATCCGGGAACTTGATGAGCCGGTCACCGACGACAGCCTTGCGCCACGGATCTATCCGCTGAAATATGTCAGCGCGGTGGATATCGAGGACGTCCTCAACGAGCTGTTTCTGAAAAAGCAGCAGGTGCGCAGTTACTGGGATTGGTATGAGGGACCCCAGGAGACCGCCGACCGGGACGTCGGCCGGCTTTACGGCAAGGTCCGCATCACCAGCGAGCCCTACTCCAACAGCATCATTGTCGCGTCCAACTCCCGCGAAAACCTGCTCGCGGTGGAAGAAGTCCTCAAGCAACTCGATGTTCCATCGCAAGCCGGTGAAAGCACCCTGCGCGTGGGGCTCAGATTCGCCAAGGCTGCCACCGTGGCCAATAGCATCAATATTCTGTTTGCCAAGGGCGGTTCACCGCCGTTGAGGCCCGTTGCGCAGCCGGGACAACCCTACGTGGCCGCGCCGCAGCAACAGCAACAACAACAGTCGGTCTCTTCGCAGAGCAGTTTCGAGTTGGAACATGAAGCCAAAGAAGAAGGCTACTATCCCTGGCTGGGCGGACAGCCGGAGAACACCCGCACCTCCGATGGCCGCAATGTCGTTCGTCCGGTCAGCGATCTGGTGGGAAGGGTCCGGGTGGTGCCGGACCAACGCAGCAACTCGCTTCTCATCTCCGCCAATGTCCATTTCTTCCCTCAGGTCTTGAAGCTGATCGAAGACCTGGACGCCCCCACCGCCCAGGTTTTGATTGAGGCCAGGATCGTGGAAGTCTCGAGTGATTTTCTCGACAAATTGGGTGTCCGCTGGTCGCCCGACGGAAGCAAGGTCTTCACGGCGGAAGACTACGACAACTCCATCCTGGCCCATGCCAGCGGCGAGTATAGAAAGGGATTTGGCGGGAACACCAGCGTCAACACGGGGTCCAGTTCCCTGACCGAGGTCATGGCTTCGCTGCGCTCGGGCGTTCTCAATAGCACGATCAACATGGACTACCTGGTCCAATTCCTTCGGAAGACAACCGACGCCACCGTCCTGGCCGAGCCGCAAATCAACATCGAGGACAATGAAACGGGCAAGCTCTTTGTGGGCCAGCAGGTGCCGTTCATCGACAAGAGTCAGAGCACGGATGTCGGAGCGTTGAACCAAAGCTTTCAGTACAAAGACGTCGGTGTCATCCTGGAGGTGACCCCGCATATCAACACTTCAGGGGACGTCGCCTTGAAAATCCACGCCGAATCCTCCGCGATTGTGCCCGGACAGACGCTGTTCGGGGGGGCCATTCTCGACACCCGAAACTTTCGAACGGACCTCACCGCGAAGAGCGGGGACACGCTCGTGCTGGGTGGGATCATCCAAAAGCAAGTGTCAAATACCTTGCGCAAAACCCCGATTCTCGGGAGTATTCCGGTGGTCGGATGGGCTTTCAAGAAGAAGGATAAGACCACGCATGAAGTCGAGTTGCTGGTTTTTCTGCGCCCCAAAGTCGTTCGGACTCCCGCCGAAGCGAAGGAGCTGATGGAAGAAATGGACAGAAAGGCTCCCCTCATAAAAAAGTGGAAAGAGGAAATCGAGCCGAATAAAGGAACCGAAAACGACAAAGAACGGCCGAACCCGGACAAGTGAAAGGAAAGCTGTTTCTTCCAGCCCGGGTTGCCCCGGGCGTATCTTGATACAACCACCACCCGGACGGCGGAAGTCTTCTCCCTTCTAAAGGGCGTGGCGAGGCCGTACGCGATGTGTCGGCGTGCCGATCGGCGGGCCCTGGTGTCCCATCAAAAACCACGAACACCGGGCGAATTGCGCTCGGGAACACAGTGCGCCCACAATTTTTTCTGAATTATTGCAGTTTTTGGTAAATCAGGCGAAATTCCTGCTGCAAATCGGCTTGAACAATTGACATTAACAGGGCGACCGGTACTATTCGCCAAATTCCTAAACAACGATTCCCGAATGGGAACAACGGATTGTGGCTGCGCGAGACGATTATTTGATTGATACGCTGGTGGACATGGGTCTGGTGACGGACGAACAGTTGAGTCCCGTCCGGCAGGAGGCCGATTCCAGCGGCGAAGGAGTGGTGGACACTCTGATCGCCAAAAAGGTGATCACCCCATCCCAGGTCGCCCAGGCCAAGGCCGCCCAATTCGGCGTCGAGTTCATCACTATCGGAGATATGCGGCTGGCGGACGATGTCATTTCCGCCGTCCCGCGCCATATCGCGAAAAAATACAACGTCGTTCCGATTTACCGGCACGATAACACGGTGACCGTGGCGTTGAGTGATCCCTCGGACCTCGACACCCTCGACAGCCTGAAACATCTGCTGAACATGGATGTTGAGCCACGGGTCGCCAGCCCGGACGATATCGAAGAGGCCCTGGGCAAATACTACGGCGGCGCGCGGGAAAACTCGGTGGACAAAATGATTCAGGATATCACCGAGGGGGAAATCCAGATTTCGACGCTCGCGGACGTCTCGGCCGCCGACGACGGCTCGGTCGTGGATGCGGACGCGCCGATCATCAAACTGGTGAATACCATCATCGTGGAGGCCTTCAAAGCGCGCGCGTCGGACATTCACCTCGAACCCCTGGCGAAGAAGTTTCGCCTGCGTTATCGCATTGACGGCGTGTTGCACGAAATGAAGGCCCCGCCCAAGCGTCTGCAGGCGGCGATGCTCAGCCGGTTGAAGATCATGTCGAACATGTCGATTGCCGAACGGCGCGTTCCGCAGGACGGCCGCATTCAGACGCCGGTGGGAGGCAAAACGATCGACTTGCGCGTGTCGTGCATTCCCACCAATCACGGCGAAAGCATCGTCATGCGTATTCTGGACAAGGAAGGCCTCAAGCTCGGTCTGGCTGAGTTGGGCTTCTTCACCGACGACCAGCAGACGTTCGAAAAACTGATCGGGCTGCCGGATGGTATTCTGTTGGTAACCGGCCCGACCGGCTCCGGCAAGACCACCACGCTTTACGCGGTGTTGAATTACATCAATCGTCCCGACCGAAAAATCATCACCGTCGAAGATCCTGTGGAATATCAGCTTTCCGGCATCAACCAGGTGCAGGTCAACGAAACCGTCGGACTCACCTTCTCGACGGCCTTGCGCTCGATGCTCCGTCAGGCGCCCAACGTGATCATGCTCGGTGAAATTCGCGACATGGAAACGGCGACCATTGCAATCAACGCTTCCCTGACCGGTCACCTGGTCTTCTCCACCTTGCACACCAACGACGCGCCGAGCGCGGTGACCCGTCTGATCGACATCGGTGTCAAGCCGTTTCTGGTGGCTTCCTCGGCCCGCGGGTTGATGGCGCAACGGCTCGTGCGCCGGGTGTGTCGCCGGTGCGGCGCCGCTTATGTGCCGACCGAAGCGGAGTTGCGCACCCTGAACATCGATCCGAACAATACCGCCAATGCCACCTTTATGAAGGGCAAAGGGTGCAACGATTGCAACAAGACCGGTTACCGCGGGCGCTTCGGCATTTTCGAGGTTTTCGTGGTGGACGATGAGATCCGGAAACTGATTTACGATAAAGTGCCTTCGTCCGAGTTGCGTTCGCGCGCGCGCGAGATGGGCATGCGCACGCTGCGCGAGGACGGCGCCAGAAAAGTCCTGGCGGGGTTGACGTCTCCGGAAGAAGTTATTCGCGCCACCTTGGGCGATTTGGAATAACGAAACCGGGTTGCCCTTGTCGAAACAACGTGATGAAACGGCGGCCGCACCCGCTTTCGGGAGAGCCATTAACGCCGGGTGATTACTGATTTATGTCGTATTCCATGTCCGATTTGTTGCAGTTGGTCGTGGCCGAAGGCTCCTCCGACCTGCATCTGCGTGTGGGAATCCCGCCCGTGATCCGGCTGCACGGCGTGTTGCACAAGGTGGAGGGCCCCCCGCTCAGGCAGGAGGACACCGAAGAATTGATGCGCAGCATCACCTCCGAAGACCATATCCAACAGGTGCGTGAACGGGGTGGCGCCGACTTCGGTTTCGCCTTCGGCGAACTCGCCCGCTTCCGCGTCAGCGTTTTCAAAGAAAAAGGCCAGTTCGGCGTGGTGGCCCGCCAGATCCCCACCAAACTGTTGACGCTCGAACAAATCGGCATCCCGCCCTCCGTGCGGGAACTGCTCTACAAGCCGCGCGGCCTGGTGCTGGTCACCGGCCCGACCGGTTCGGGGAAGACGACCTCGCTGGCTTCGATGATCAATATCATCAACGAGGAACGCGACGACGCGCACATCATCACCATCGAGGACCCGATCGAGTATTATCACAAACACAAGAAATCAATCGTCACGCAGCGCGAGATCAACGTGGACGTGCCGAACTTTGCCGAAGCCTTGCGCCGCGCGTTGCGCCAGGACCCGGACGTGGTTCTGGTCGGCGAAATGCGCGACCTGGAAACCATCGACGCGGCCATCACCGCAGCGGAAACGGGCCACCTGGTATTTGGCACGCTGCACACGACCGGCGCGGCCAAGACCATCGACCGTATCGTCAACGCGTTTCCGGTCAACCAACAGGAACAGATTCGCATTCAGCTTTCCACGGTGTTGCAGGCGGTCATTTCCCAGTTGTTGTTGCCGCGCTGTGACAAACCGGGGCGGGTCGCGGTCTTTGAAATCATGATCAATACGCCGTCCATCGCGGCGCTCATTCGCGACAACAAGACCTTCCGGATCAACTCGGACATTCAGACCGGCGCCAAATACGGCATGGTGACGCTCGACAGTTTCCTCATCGACAAATATCAGCAGGGAATGATCTCGCAGGAGGAAGTCATCACCAAGGCACAGGACCCGTCAACCATCCTGACCAAACTTCAGGAAATCCAGAGCGCGCAAGCGGACGAAGACACCGGCCCGCAGGGCCGCGCCGCGTAAGTTCATTTTATGGCGGACGTTTCCACAATTCCATTGCTGGCGCTCATCCAGGAGCGCGGGTTGGTGGACGACCTGCAACTGGAGGAGGTCGCCCAGGAACACACCCGCAGCGGCAAGCCGGTCATTCAAATCCTGCAGGATTTTGGATTGCTGGATTTGGAGACGGTGCTCCAGTTGATGGCGGACCATCTGGGAACTGAGGTGGTGGAACTGCGCGATCTGGAATTGACCGGGGATGTGCTGCAGACCGTGCCGTCCACCGCGGCGCGCATGCACCAGTGCATCCCGGTGGCGGTGTATGGTTCCAGCGTGCGGGTCGCGGTGGCCGACCCGCTCAATCCGGCGGTCGTCGATGAACTCAGCTACCTGACGGGCAAGGAGGTCCAGGTGGTCGTCGCCGATCCGGCACAGATCGAAAAGGCCATCAACAAGTTTTACGGCGAGGAAAGCGAGAGCGTCAGCGATATTCTAAAAGAACTGGGGGCCGACGCGGATATTGCCAGGGAAGTGGCCGAGGTGACGACGGGCGACGGTGTGACGGACCTGGAAAACCTGGCCAACGAAACCCCGATCATCAAGTTCGTGAACCTGGTGCTCTATCAGGCGGTGCAGGACCGCGCCAGCGACATTCACTTCGAACCGTTCGAGGACGAATTCAAAATCCGCTACCGCGTGGACGGCGCCTTGTATGAAATGACGCCGCCGCCCAAACACCTGGCGTTGCCCGTGACCTCCCGCATCAAGGTCATGGCCAACCTCGACATCGCCGAACGGCGGTTGCCGCAGGACGGTCGCATCGGCCTCACGCTCGCAGGAAGGCAGATCGACCTCCGGGTCTCGACTCTGCCCACTCAGTTTGGCGAATCGGTCGTGCTGCGCGTGCTCGACCGGGCGGCGGTGAACATGGAACTGGAATCGCTCGGCTTTCCGAAATTTGTTTACGACCACGTCGTTCAGACCGTTCTGCAGCCCAACGGGATTTTTATCAACACCGGACCGACGGGATGCGGCAAAACCACCACGCTTTATTCCTGTCTGCGGCGGATCAACACGATCGATTCAAAGTTACTCACCGTGGAAGACCCGGTCGAATACGACATCGACGGAATCATGCAGGTGCCGGTGAATGAAGCCGCGGGCATGACCTTTCCCCGGGCGTTGCGCGCGTTTTTGCGCCAGGATCCGGACGTGATCATGCTGGGGGAAATTCGCGACCTGGAAACATCGCAGATCGCCATTCAGGCCTCGCTGACCGGCCACCTGGTGCTCAGCACGCTGCACACGAACGACGCTCCCGGCGCGGTCACGCGGCTCATTGACATGGGCGTTGAGCCGTTTCTGATTTCCTCCACGCTGCTGTCAGTGCTGGCCCAACGGTTGGTGCGCACCACCTGCAAGAAATGCCGGACGCCCTTCGAGCCGACGGAAAACCAGTTGTCGCTGCTGAACCTTTCGCCGCATGACATTGGCGACAAGGTTTTTTACTACGGCCGCGGCTGCGCGAATTGCAACGACACCGGTTACCGGGGGCGCCGCGGGATTTTTGAGCTGCTGGTCATCAGCGAACCGATTCGCGCGTTGATCAACGAGCGCGCGCCGACGGTTGTCGTCCGGCAAAAGGCCGTGGAACTGGGAATGGTCACCTTGCGGGAAGATGGGATGCGCGGGATTTTTGACGGCGACACCACGATTGAAGAAGTGTTGAAATACACCTAACCCAAAGGTCAGCTATGCCAAAGTTTAACTACGTTGCCATGGATTCGCGGGGCAAAGAAACCAAAGGCACTCTGGAGGTGGCCAACCAGAACGAAGCGATCAGCCGGCTCAAAGAAATGGGCTACTTCCCCACCAAAGTGGTGGAAGCCGAAAAATCCAAGGCAAAACAGGACAAGAAAACGAAAGTCGCCGCGGCCGACGCGAAAGGCAGGAAAAGGGGCGGTTTCAACATCAGCATTCGGATCCCGGGATTCGGCGGGAAGGTTAAGTCCAAGGTGTTGACCACGTTCACCCGTCAGTTGGCGACCCTGGTGGATGCCGGCTTGCCGTTGTTGCGCGGAATGCGCGTGTTGGAGCGGCAGGAAAAAAACCCCACACTCAAAAGAGTTATCGGCGAGCTGGCCCTGTCCATCGAAGGCGGCAGCACCTTCTCCGAAGGTCTGGCGCAACACCCGAAAGTGTTCAATCGGCTCTATGTGAACATGGTCAAGGCCGGCGAACTGGGCGGCGTGCTGGAAGTCGTCTTGAACCGTTTGGCCGAGTTCATGGAAAAAGCCCAGAAAATCCGCGGCAAAGTCAAGGCGGCCATGTTCTATCCCTGCGCGGTTATGTTTGTGGCCGTCGTCATTCTGACCGTGCTCATGGTGGTGGTAATCCCCAAATTCGAGGCCGTCTTCAAAGACATGCTGGAAGGCCAGGGCCTGCCGGCCTTCACCCAGTTCATCCTGGACGTGAGCCGCATGGTCGCCGGCCATTTTGTTGTCACGCTGATTTCGCTGGTCGCTTTCGTTGTTGCGTTGAAGTTGGTCACGCGGACGAAATTTGGTCGTCGTTTGTTCGACCGGCTGAAACTGAATTTTCCGCTCTTGGGACCGGTCGTCAGCAAGGTCGCCATCTCGCGTTTTTCGCGAACGCTGGGCACGCTGGTCAGCAGCGGCGTGCCGATTCTCCAGGCATTGACGATCGTCCGGGAAACTTCCGGCAATGTCATCGTCGGCGAAGCGGTCTCGGCGGTCCATGAAAGCGTGAAGGAGGGCGAAACCATTACGGCTCCGCTGGAAGCGTCCAATGTCTTTCCGCCGATGGTCGTCAGCATGGTGGACGTGGGTGAACAGACCGGCGCGTTGCCGGAAATGTTGATGAAAATCGCCGACAACTATGACGACGAGGTGGACAACGCCGTTTCCGCGATGACCTCCCTTTTGGAGCCGATTATGATCGTTTTTCTGGCGGTCGTCGTGGGCAGCATCGTCATTGCCTTGTTCCTGCCTTTGATCAGCCTTATCGATCAACTCGGTGATACAGGCGGCGGCAAGAAGGGAGAAGACTAACCGTCCTCCAACGTTTCCAAATGGCCACCGCATTTGCGTTCGGTGGCCATTTTTCTTTGTTAACGATGATTATTCCGTTGACAACAAAAGACGCCTGGTGTATTGACAATGTAATGACATTGCATGGGCGTTTTATTTACAATTGATCCTCCATGGAGTTTGATTGGAATAATCCGCCTTTTGAATGGGACAGTTCTTTGACGCCGCGGGATGTTGAGGAATCCTTTGAAGATCCCTTCGCCATCAAGCTTTTACCGGACTCGGCCCGGTTCTCGGTGCAGGCGAGGTTCTTCAATTTGGGGCGATCGGCCGGCGGGATCGGGGTATTCAGTGTATATCGGACAAATGGGAAGCAAATAAGGGTGATCTACGCCCGGCCGTTCGACCCCGAAGAACAGTTCTTTTACCAGCGCAAACTGAATAAGACGCTGGCGCAATAGCGGGTGCGAAATGGGCGAAATCGCAAAAGGGCGACAACGTGAATGCCCGCCATGCATCCTGTTTGGGGATAAAAAACCGCAAAAGCGGACGTGCATACCGTTTCAACCTGGGAAGAAGTCCCGCTCTTCGACCGGGACGAGGCCGAAGCGGCGTTCTGGGCGGAGAACCGTCCGGATCTCCGATTGATGGAATCGTCCATCGCGAGAGCGGCGGAGTCGGCGGAGTCGGTAACGATTACCTTGCGGATTGATCCGCGGATGCTGGCACGAATCAAACGCCTGGCGCGCTCGCGATTCCTGAATTACCAGAGCATGATCAAACAGTGGCTGAGCGAAAGAATGGAACAGGAAATGCGCGAAAGATGAATCAGAACGGGCAGAAATTATGATAAACGCGGCGCAGACCTGCTTGAGCAACCGGACAAGCCGACCGGCCGGGATGCGGGCCCGTCGT
>WNFU01001781.1_pt1 | contig 30067 bp, 28 predicted proteins | sample 5400121 | NCBI WGS metagenome assembly WNFU01 (sample SAMN13153360, study PRJNA577476) | soil metagenome | isolation source: 100 cm soil or saprolite under grassland replicate 1 | place: USA:California | collected 2016-06-15 | reverse complement strand
GCAGGTGTCGGTCGGGGGCTCGTACCTCGGCGACCTCCTGCCCGGGTTCCTGCTGATCGCGGTCGGGCTCGGCCTCTCGTTCGTGCCGATCTCGATCGCCGCGCTCGCCGGCGTGCCGGCGGACGAGGCGGGTCTCGCGTCCGGGCTGATCAACACGTCGCAGCAGATCGGCGGCGCGCTCGGGATCGCGGCGCTGTCCGCGATCGCGACGTCGACGACGAGCGACTCGGTCGCATCGGGCACGAGGGTTGCGGTCGCGCTGACGGACGGCTTCCAGTCCGCGTTCATCGCCGCTGCAGCCATCGCGCTCGCCGGCATCCTCGTCGCGCTGCTCATGGTGCGCCGCTCGGATCTCGAGCAGGAGCAGCCGGTCGAGGAACCGGTCTTCGAGGCCGCGGCCTAGAACCTCCCGGGGCGCGTCTCCTGTAAAAGGGAGGCGCGCCCCATGGCCAAGCTGATCTACTCGGCGATCACGTCGCTCGACGGCTACGTCGCAGACGAGGACGGCAACTTCGACTGGGCCGAGCCGGACGAGGAAGTGCACCGCTTCGTCAACGACCTCGAGCGGCCGGTCGGCACCTACCTCTACGGGCGCCGGATGTACGAGGTGATGGTCTTCTGGGAGACCGCGCACACCCTCCCCGACCAACCGCCTTTCGTGAAGGACTTCGCGGACATCTGGCAGGCGGCCGACAAGATCGTCTACTCGAAGACGCTGGAGACGGTGTCCAGCGCGCGGACGCGGCTCGAGCGGGACTTCGACCCTGCAGCGGTCCGCGAGCTGAAAGCGTCAGCGGTTCGTGACATCACCGTGGGAGGTCCGGAGCTCGCCGCCCAGGCGATCGAGGCCGGCCTGGTCGACGAGCTCCACCTGTTCCTCACGCCGATCGTGGTGGGAGGCGGGAAGCCGTCCTTGCCCGCCAATGTCCGCGTGAAGCTCGAACTGCTGGACGAACGCCGTTTCGGCAACGGCGTCGTCTACGTCCACTACCGCACGGTCGTCTAGGCGCGCCGTGCGCGGCGCGCCGAATCTTCGAGCCGCGGCCGCGGGTGGCCGAGCTGGCGCCGGAAGCGCTCGATCAGCCCGGACGCGGCCTCGCGGTCCTTCGGGAACTCCTCGTCGCACAGCTCGCAGAGCACCGCGGCCAGCGCGTAGACCTGCCGGACCGTCGGTGGCGCATCGGGTTTCAAGCCGCTGATGGAAGCACGCTCGCGCGGCGCCGTCATCGGCCCTTTCGGACCGCAGCTGGGACTATCTGTCCACAGCCGCTACGCGGCAGCGAGCGCGCTCGCCGCGGCGTAGTGCACGGCTTCGAGCGAGTTGCCGTCCGGATCGAGCACGCGCGCGGCGTAGTGACGGCTGCTGCGCTCGAGGTCGGCGCCCGGCTCGCGGATCGTCCGCGCGCCCGCGGCCACCGCGGCCGCGTGGAACGCGTCGACCGCCGCCGTGTCCGGCGCGCAGACCGCGATCTCCAGCGTGCCGGCGGCGTCCGACTCCACCAGCCAGAGCGAGCTCGGCGCCGGCGGGATGCCCAGGTAGGCGCGGCGCTCGTCGAGCCAGTCGAGCAGGATCCCGAAGCCGAGCGGCTCCAGCACCTGCGCGTAGAACCGCTTCGCGCGCTCGTAGTCCGTGACGGGGACGATCAGGTGGTCGATCTCCATGCGGGGGATAATAGAACGACCGTGCTTTTCTTGTCAAGTCGGATTGCTGGCATCTGTCAGCAGAGCCGTCTATAATCGGACGGACGTGCTGAAGACCAAGGGCGAACGCACCAGACAGGCGATTCTCGACACCGCCGCGGCCCTCGCGACCCGCGAGGGGCTCGAGCCGCTTTCGATCGGGCGGCTTGCCGAGGCGACCGGGATGAGCAAGAGCGGCCTCTTCTCCCATTTCGGGTCGAAGGAGGAGCTCCAGCTCGCGACCGTCGAGCACGCGGCCGCGGTCTTCGTCGACGAGGTGATCGGACCCGCGCGCGAGGCGCCGCGCGGAGTCGCGCGTGTGTGGGCGCTCTGCGAGCGCATGATCGGCTACACCGAGCGCCAGGTCTTCCCCGGCGGCTGCTTCTTCGCCGCCGCCTCGTTCGAGTTCAACAACCGGCCGGGACCGGTGCGCGACCGGATCGCCGAGATGCTCGGCAGCTGGATCTCCTACCTCGAGCACGCGGTCGAGCAGGCGCAGGCGGCCGGCGAGCTCGATCCGAGCCTCAGCGCGCGCGAGGTCGCCTTCCAGCTCGACGCGTTCGCCCAGGCGGCGAACGCGCAGTTCCAGCTCTTCCGCGACCCGCGCGTCTTCGACGACGCTCGCCGCGCCGTCCGCGAGCGGCTCGAAAGCCTCCGCCCCGCGCGCGCCGCGTAGTTGCCGGGACTGAACGAGCTCCTGCGCAGGATCATCCTCGCCGCGGCCGGCAGCCGGCGCGTTCGCCGCTTCGTCCGCCGCTACGGGATGCGGCTGGGCGGCTCACGCTTCGTCGCCGGCGAGACGCTCGACGACGCCGTCCGAGCGCTTCGCGCGCTCAACGACAAGGGACTGCACGCGAACACGACGATCCTCGGCGAAGGCGTTACGAACAAGGACGAGGCCGACGCGGTGGCCGGCGAATACGAGCGCGTGCTGGAGCGGCTCGCGGCGGAGCAGCTGCGCGCCAACGTCGCAGTCAAGCTCACGCACCTCGGGCTCGACGTCGACGAGGAGACGGCGTACGCGAACGTCCGCCGCGTCGTCGACACCGCGCGCCGGCTCGCGAACTTCGTCCGCATCGACATGGAGGACTCCCGCACGGTCGACGTGACGCTGCGGATCTACCGGCGGCTGCGCGACGAGGGATTCGACAACGTCGGCACCGTCCTGCAGGCATACCTCTACCGCAGCGAGGACGACCTGCGCGACCTCCTTCCCCTGCGCCCGAACCTGCGCATCGTCAAGGGCGCCTACCTCGAGCCGCCGTCCGTGGCGTTCCCGCGCAAGGACGACGTCGATGCGGCGTACATGCGCCTGCTCGAGCGCGCGCTGGACGGCGGCGCGTACGTCGCGGTCGCGACGCACGACGAGCGGATGCTCGAGCACGCGATCGCGTACACGCAGGAGCACGACGTCCCGCGCGACCGCTTCGAGCTGCAGATGCTCTACGGCGTGCGGCCGGCTTTGCAGCAGGAGCTCGCGCGCCGCGGGTTCAAGGTGCTCGTGGCGACGCCGTTCGGGCCCGAGTGGTACCCGTACCTGATGCGGAGGCTCGCGGAGCGGCCTGCCAATCTTCTCTTCTTCGCGCGGAACCTCGTGCGCCGTTGAGGGCGGAGCGCCGAAGCGCCCCGCCCTCGCCGCGTTGCTACTTGTGGAGCACGACGGAGCCGCCGCCGAGCGGGCCGCCGCCGTCGAACACGGGCTCGCCCGTCGCGGCCTTCCAGACGCGGATGCGGAACGCGTCCGTCGCGGCATCCGTCGCCTCCGCGAGGAAGTCGTAGCCGGCGACTCCCGCGACCGTCGCATGCCCGAGGAAGCGAACCGTCCCGCCGTCCACGGTCAGCCACTCGAAGCCGGTCGCCTTCAGCGCCCCGGCCGGGAGCTGCACCGTCGTCTGGCCGGTCGGCTTCGTATCGCCGCCGCGCCAGCGGACGGAGAGCCCGAACTCGACCTTCGCGCCGCCCGCGGAGACCCACCCGCCGGCGGTGACGAACGCGGTCGTCGCCGCCGCCGCGGTCACCGTGGTGTGCGTGCCCGCCGTGCCGACCTCGCCGGCCGCGTCGTTCACGACCACCACGACCGGATAGACGCCTGCAACCGTGTACACGTGCGCCGGTCCCGTGCAGACGTCGCCGCTCATCGCCCCGGCGAGCGCGCCCGAGCCGTCGCCGTAGTCGACGGTGCACGACGCGCCCGCGCCGACGCCGTGCGCGCGCGCCGACCCGACGACAGCCTGGCCGACGCTCGACGGCGACGGCGTCACGATCGGCGTGTCGACCGAGCCGACGAGGACGTGCACCGTGGCCTCGCCCGTCGCGCCGTCGCTGTCCCTCGCCGTCAGCGTGAACGTGTGCACGCCCGGCTCGGTGAGCGTCACCGGTAGCGTCGAGCCCGTCCCGCTCGCGCTGCCCGACCACGCGAGCGAACCGTCGCCGAGCGTCCCGTCCTCGAGGTCGAGGGCCGTGCCGAGCAGCACGACGAGCGACCCAGCCGGGACGCGCTTGCCGTCCGCCGGATCCATGATCGTCGCGATCGGCGGCTTGTTCGGGATCTGCACCGCGTCGCTCAGGTCGGAGACGCCGGTGTTGACGCCGTCCGACGCAACCACGCGGAAACGCGCGTCCGGCGAGCCCGCCAGCCGGTCGGGATCGAGCGCGAGCGACTTCGCGTGCAGCTCGCTCGCGAGCAGCTGCCAGCTCGCGCCGCCGTCGTGCGAGTAGAAGACGGAGAACGTGAGGGCGTCGCCGTCCTCGTCCGTCGCGTTCCATTCGAGCAGGCGGGGGCTCGCGGAGCTGATCTGCACCGCCGGCACGTCCGGGCTCACGCGCCGCTCGTCGAGCACCTTCCCCGCGTACTGGAGCTCGATCGAGCTCGTCCCGTCCGGGAACGGGATCGTGAACTGCCGCGTCGCCTCCGGCTGGAGTCCGGCGAACTCGCCCACGCTCTCCTCGCCTTGGAAGTCGACCGAGAACGGGACCACCTCGCGCACCTCGCCGTCCACGCCTTTCAGGACGAGCTGGTACTGGCCGATCTCGACGGGCGGGAAGGGCGACGCGATCGGCAAACGCTCGAGCGTCCCGAACTCGCCGCCGCCGTCGCGGAAGAGCGTCGCGTTCACGACGAGCGACTCCGCGCCCTCCAGCGCCCGCGTCGCGAAGTTGTACGACGCGAACGCCGTCAGGCTGCCGAACATCTTGTTCCAGGTGAACGGCGAGATCCAACCCTGCTTCGTGCCCGGCGGGCAGTAGCTCATCAGGTCGTGCGTCGTCGCCGGGTCGTAGATCTTGCCGGTGATCGGGTTGAAGCCGACCTCCTGGATGCTCGACGACGAGTAGGGGAAGTCCGTCGTGTCGTCGCTCGACCCGCAGCCGTCCGCGGTGTTCGTGTGCTTGACGTTGTAGTCGTGCGTCAGCTCGTGGCCGAGCACGATCGCGCCCTTCCCCGGATTGTCGGTGCTCGTCCCGGGAGCGTCCGTGCCGATGCCGACGATTCCCCAGCCGCCGGCGTGCGGATAGATCGGCATGTCTGCGTGACCGCCCGAGAAGCCGGAGTTCGGCGTCCAGCCGTAGACGTGTCGCGCGAACGTGAACGGGCCGCCGCCGCCGAACAGCAGCGCGAACGTGTTGTCCCAAAGCCAGTCGTAGTTGAGCGAGCCGATCAGCGCGTGCTGGCCGCTCGTGTCGAGCGTCGTCGTCCAGTCCTTCGAGCCGCTCGCGAGCGAGTAGCTGATCGCGTTGTTCTTCAGCGGCAGCAGCTGGTTCCACCACGTGGCGCCGCCGCCGGTGATCGCCCAGCCGGCCGGATCCTGCGTGCCTCCATAGCCGCCCGGGTGGTAGTGGACGCTCCGGCCGACGACGCTGAACGACCGGCGCTTGGAGAACGTGATCGAGATCACGCCGGAGGCCGGATAGCGGTTGTTCGCCTCGTTCGCCTCGGCCATCGTGTTGTTCGGGTCGACCTCCGCGTAGAACTCGGTGTTCAGCGAGGAGCCGCCGAAGGCGCTGAAGAAGACGTTCGTGCTGTCGTCGGCGTTGAGCTGGCTCAGCGTCGCCTTCGCCGTCCCCGTCAGGTCGACGTGACTCCACGCGCCGCCGGCGACGCGGTACCAGAAGCGCACCGGGATGTTCGCGGCCTGCGTCGCGAGGATGCTCGAGTACTTCAGGTAGATCCGCGCGGCCGTCGACTTGTCGAGCACGAGCGGCAGCGAGTTGTCTGCGCACGAGCCGAGACCGGCGGCCGTGTTGAAGCACTGGATCGCCTGCGTGAGCTCCATGCCGTGGATCGCGAGGTCGTACTGGAAGAGGATGCGCGGCTCGAAGCCGATCAGCGCCGCGCGGTAGGGGATCGCGCTCACGCTCGTAACCGGCGCCGGCGCCGCGAAGCAGAGATCGTCGATCTCCTCGCTGCGCACCGTGTCGCCGTAGTCGAGCGTCACCTTGCGGATCCCGCCAGTGGAAATGGAGATCCCGAAGAACTGCGTCAGGTTGTTGTCCGGAACGCGAGTCGCGACAGTGCCGATCACCGCCCCGCCGGCGTCGTACGCCGTCAGCGTCGCGGTCGGCGTGCCGTCGGTCGTCCCGTTCCCGATGTAGAAGCCGACCTTCGCCTGCGGCTGGTCGAAGGTGAGCGTCAGCGGGACGTTCGCGCTCGTGCCCGGCGCGTCGGCGTCGTTCGTGAGCGAGTTCGGCGGCGAGCTCGTCGTCCGCTCGGCGGAGTTCGAGTAGATGAGCGGCGTCGTCGACGCGTCGTCGAGGAAGTGGACGCCACGCGGGGCGTACTGCTCGGCGACGACCGTTGCGGTCGGCAGGTCGTCGAAGTCGACGATGACAGGCCCGCAGTCTCGGAGGCTCGTCAGGCGATCGGCGGCCTCCCGTGCCGCGCTCGGACGCGCGGCGATCGCAAAGACGGCACCCGCGAGCGCGAGCGCGATGACGCTGATGACGGCGAGTCTCATCTCGCCCCTCCCCTCTCGACCCCCTGGCCCGGTACTCGCTCCGAGTCTCCCACCGAATTGCGCGGAAGACAAGAGGTCCGCTGTGCGATGATCCCCGCCGAAGGAGGACGGAATGGCGACCGAAGATCTCACGGGCGCCCTCGACGACGCGGGCGTCCAGTACGAGCTCCTCGACCACGCGCATACGGAGACGGCCGCCGCCGAGGCCGAGGCGCTCGGGCTGCCGCCGGACGGCGTCGCGAAGACGCTCGTCCTCACGACGCCGGACGGCTATCTCCGCGCGGTGATTCCCGGCGACTGCCGCCTCGACCTCGGCAAGCTCGGCGAGCTCGAGGGCACCGGCCGCAAGAAGGTGCACCTCGCGAGCGAGGACGACATGCGGCGCGACTATGCCGACTTCGCCCTCGGCGCCGTGCCGCCACTCGGCGGGACGCGCCGCGATCCCGTCGTCGTCGACCGCCGGCTCGCCGAGCGCGACGCGATCGTGGTCGAGGCGGGAACGCACGAGCAGTCGGTCCGGCTGAGCGGCGGCGACCTCGTGCGCGCGGCGAACGCGCAGGTCGCGGATATCTGCCAGGACTAGACGAGCGGCGCCGCCTCGAGAGGCGGCGCCGCTTCGTAGAAAGGCGCGCTAGACGGGCGGGCGCGTGAGCAGCTTGAAGCCGCCGACCGCGAAGATCCGAACGCGCCTCGCGGGCAGGAACTGCCAGCTCGCCTTGCCGGTGCCGACGCCCTCGCTCGCGTACTTTCCGGCACCCTGGTCGACCGAGTACGTGCCGTTGAACCGGTACGGATAGCTCGAGCTGCCGCCGCGGCAGACGTGGCCAGTCTCGCTGAGCGTCAGCGCGTCGCCGTTCTTACCGGTCAGCTCGACGCTGCCGCCGCCGGTGGCGCACGTGGCGCCGTTCGCAAGCTTCTTGGCGCTCGACCAGTCGACGGTGAACTTGGCCGTGAACGAGCCGGCGACGATCGGCCTGCCCTTGAACGTCCCCGTCACGCTCAGGCAGCCCTGTGAGATGCCGGCGCAGCTCGTCTCGGCGGCGCCGACCCTCCCCATTCCGAGCTCGGTCAGCGGCGGGCTCGACTTCGCGCCGGCGAGCGCAGGCACGACGAGCACCGCCAGCGCGAGCGCAGAAAGCGCTTTCTTCATCGGGACCCCTCCTCTTCCGTGTTGCTACGAAAGAGGTTGCCGTTCCGCGTGATTTCCAACCCGGAAGGCCATCAGGATCGCGTCGGCGTCGCCGTCCTCGCGCCGGTAGTGCGCCTTGCGATAGCCCTCCCGCTCGAAGCCGAACGACTCGTACAGCCCGATCGCGGGCTCGTTCCACGGGAAGACGTGCAGCTCGAGCTTCGCGACGCGGTGCTCGCGCGCCCACTCGACGGCGGCCTCGAGCAGCGCGCGGCCGATGCCGCGGCGGCGGAAGCGGATGTCCACCATCAGGCCGAGGTCGGCGACGTGCGTGCTCGCCGGATGCGGGTCACGCGCGAGCGACATGCGGCCGGCGATCTCTCCTTCCAGCTCCGCGACGAAGACGGCGGCGTCGGGATGGCGGCGGACGGCTCGGAGGAAGCGGCGCTCGTCGCCGGCGCTGCGCCAGCCGCTGCCGATCAGCCAGCCTTCCGGCTCGGCGCTGACCGCCGCGGCGAGCGCGACGAGCGCGGGCGCGTCGGCGGGATCGGCGCGGCGGACGATCACTCGACGACCACCGCGGCGCCCTCGCGTCGCGGGTCGCCCGCGCCGGCGAGCGTCCCGTCCGCGCGCACCTCGACGGCGCTCGTGCCGCCGAAGAAGAGGTCCTTGCGGTCCCAGCGGAGGATCTGGTGCGCGTCGGCGCCCGCGAGGTCGGCGCCGGGCTCGGCGTGCAGGAGTCCGTCCTCCCAGTAGATGCGCGGCCGCTCGACGGCCTCGGAAACGGACAGCCCACGGGCGAGCACGTTCACGACGACCTGCAGGATCGCGGCGCGCAGCCGCGCGCTGCCCGCGCTGCCGACGACGAGCCGCGGCGCGCCGTCGGCGAAGCAGATGCTCGGCGACATCATCGACGTCAGCCGCTGGCCCGGTTTGTGCGGACCGACGAGGTCCCACTCGCCGAGCATGTTGTTCAGCTGGATTCCCGTGCCCGGGATGAACGCGCCCGACCCCGCGCCGGTCGAGCAGCTGACCGACACGGCGTTCCGCTGCTCGTCGACGACCGAGATGTGCGTCGTCATCGACGGCGCGTCCGGGCCGATCAGCTTCCGCGCGAGGCCGCCGCGGTAGAGCGCGTTCGCGAACGAGCCCGCGCGCGCCTCGGCCTGCATCCGCATCGACTCGACGAGCGCCGCTGCGTCCCAGCGTCCCAGCCGGTCGAGCAGCTGCAGCCCGTACGCGATCAGCACGCCGCCGCTCGATGGCGGCGGATTCGACGTGAACTCGTTGTCGCAGAAGCGTGCCGCGACGGGGCGGCGGCGGATGACGCGGTACTCCGCGAGGTCCTCGGGCCGGATGTGCGCCGCAGCGTCGCAGAGCGCGTGCGCGAGCTCGCCGCGGTAGAGCGACTGGACGCCGTCGGCGGCGATTCCGTCGAGCGTGTCCGCGAGCTCCGGCATGCGGATGCGGCCGCCTCGCTCGACGTCGTAGAGGATCTTTCCCTCGGGCTTCGCGCGCAGGATCCGGCTGAGCAGCACGTGCAGGTACGCCTGCGCGTCGTTCACCTCGACGCCGTCGCGCGCGAGCGCCACCGCGGGCTCGACGAGCTCGCGCCACGGGCGCGAGCCGAACTGCCGCCACGCCGTCTCCAACCCGAGCGGCACGCCCGGCACGGCCGCCGACGCATAGCCGATCAGGTACGGCGTCGTCGTGTCGCTCGAGAAGTCGACGTCGACCGTCTCCATCCCGGCCGGGTCGACGCCGCCGCTCGGCACCGTGACGAAGAAGTCGAGCAGCCGCGTCGAGCGATCGCGCGCGCGGTGGATCAGCATGAAGCCGCCGCCGCCCGGACCGGTCAGCGGCGACTCCGCGATCCACGACGCGAAGCACGCGGCGACGGCCGCATCCACGGCGTTGCCGCCGTCGGCGAGCACCCGCGCACCGGCCTCGGCGGTCACCCGATGTCCCGCTGCGATCGCGCCCCCCATCTGTCAAGGATAAGTACGGTGAGCCTCCGTGAGCTTTCGTCTCGTCGCGCGCACGGGTCATCCCGACTTTCTCGACCTGCCGTGGGAGCAGCCGCTCGAGCAGTGGAGCTCGCCGCGCTTCGTCGAGGTCGCGCGGGGGCTCGGACGGCACGTCGTGCGCTTCGTCGACTACGACGGCTCGCTCTACGCGCTGAAGGAACTGCCGCCGCGGCTCGCGCAGCGCGAGTACCGGCTGCTGCGGGCGCTTGCGGAGGTCGGTTTGCCGGCGGTCGAGGCGGTCGGCGTCGTCAGCGAGCGCAGCGAGAGCACGGAGTCGATCCTCCTCACGCGCTACCTCGAATACTCGCTCCCCTACCGGCTCGTGCTGACGCGCGCCGTGCTGCCCGCGCCGCTCGGGCTGCTGCTCGACGCGTTCGCCGACCTGCTGCTGCGGCTGCACCTGATGGGCTTCTTCTGGGGCGACTGCTCGCTCTCGAACGTCCTCTTCCGCCGCGACGCCGGGCAGCTCGCCGCCTACCTCGTCGACGCCGAGACGTCGGAGCTGCACGAGCAGCTCTCCGACGGGCAGCGCGCGCACGACCTCGAGCTCGCGGAGGAGAACATCGCGGGCGAGCTGCTCGACATCGGGCAGGACGATCCGCTCCCGCTCGTCGAGCACGTACGCGGTCGCTACGACACGCTCTGGACGGAGTTGACGCAGGAGGAGCGGTTCGGTCCGCACGAGCAGTTCCGGCTCGAACAGCGGCTGCAGCGGCTCAACGAGCTCGGCTTCGACGTCGCCGAGATCGAGCTCGCGCGCGACGAGGACTCGTACCGGCTGCGGTTGCGGTCGCAGGTCGTCGAGCCCGGCTTCCACCGGCGGCAGCTGCTGCAGCTCACGGGGCTGCGCGCGCAGGAGAACCAGGCGCGGCGCTTGCTCCACGACATCGAGGACTTCAGCGCCGAGCTCGGGCGGCGAAACGAGCCGCCCGTGTCGCAGGCCGCGCTCGCGGGCCGCTGGCTGACGGAGGTGTTCGAGCCGACGATCGCGGCGATCCCCGCCGAGCTGTGGGGCAAGCGCGAGGCGGCGGAGCTCTACCACGAGCTGCTCGAGCACTACTGGTACACGTCCGAGCGGAAGGGCCGCGACGTCGGCCGCGCCGAGGCGCTGCGCTCCTACGTCGACTTCCTGCGGTCGCTGCCGGACGAGCGGCGCGCTCTGCTCGACGCGTGAGCCGCCGCCGCGAGGCAGCCGTCGCGTTCGTGCTCACGTTCGCGATCGCGGCGGCGCTGCTCTGGCTCGGTCCGGCCGGCGCGGACACTGCGGCGCACGTCTACCAGCGCTGGCTCTACATGCAGCACGGCTTCGTGAGCTGGGACAACTACTGGTACGGCGGCCGTTATGTGTTCGTCACCTACTCGTGGCTCTACTACCCGGTCGCCGCGGTCGTCGGGATCAAGCTGCTCGCGGCGCTCTCGCTCGCGGTGGCGTCGGCGGCGTTCGCGCTCTTCGTCGACTACCGGCCCGCGGTGCTCGCGTTCGCGGTCGTGTGGGGCGCGTACGCGATCTCGGGTGCGTACCCGTTCATGCTCGGCTTCGCGTTCGCGCTGCTCGCGCTCGCGACGCGGCGGCTGTGGCTGTTCACGCCGCTCGCGGTGCTCGCGTGGGCTGCGAGCCCGCTGGCGCTGCTGCTGCTCGCGGTCGGCGTCGTCGGACTGCGCCGGCGGCGCGAGTCGGGACTGACGCTCGCCTTGATCGCGGCGCAGATCGTCCTCGCCCACCTCTACCACGGCCGCGGCCACTTCCCGTTCCGCTGGCAGGAGGCACTGGCGGCGCTCGTGTTCGCGGCGGGCGGAGCGCTGCTGGCCCGCGGGCGGCGCGTCGGCGGCATCTTCCTCGCATACCTCGGGCTTGTCCTGCTGTCGGTCGTGTTCCAGTCGCAACTCGGTGAGAACGCGGCGCGCCTGCGCTTCCTCGCGCTGCCGCTCGCGTTGCTCGCCGTCCGCGGACGGCGGCTGCTGATCGCGGTGCCGCTCGTCGCGCTCTGCGCGGCGTACAACACGACGCCGCTCGCCTGGAGCTTCTCGAAGGGATTGCACGAGCGCGCCGACAGCGCTGCGTACTGGCGGCCGGCGATCGCCTTCCTGCGCGCGCACGACGACCCGAACTACCGCGTCAACGCGCTCGACACCGTCGGGCACTGGGAGGCGGTCTATCTCCCCGAGGCCGGCTTCCCGATCACGCGCGGCTGGTACCGGCAGGACGACTTCCCCGAGAACGCGATCCTCTACGATCGCAGGGACCTGAACGAGCGAACGTATCTCGAGTGGCTGCACGCGCGCGCCGTCCGCTTTGTGCTCGTCCCGCGCGACCGGCTCGACTACAGCTCGGCGGGCGAGCCGGCGCTGGCGGCAAGGCTGCCGCGTGTCGCGACGGCCGGCCGCGTGACGATCTACGAGGTGCCGAACGCGACGCCGCTCGTCCCGGGGGCGCAGGTCCTGCGCCTGACGCACGACGCGCTCGTGGTGCGCTGTCCGCACGCCGGGACGTGGCACGTCAACGTCCGCGGCCACGAGACGTTCTTCGCGCCGCGCACGGGCGTCTTTACAATCGGATTCGCTTGAGGGATCTGCTCGACGTCGCACGCGCGATCGCGGAGGCGATCCCGCCCGAGGTGTCCCCCGAGATCGTCGTGACCGGCAGCGTCTCGCGCGGGATGACCGATGACGTCTCCGACATCGAGATGCTCATCGTCACGCGCCGGCAGCTGACGCTCGACGAGGCCTTCGAGCTGGGGCGCGGCGCGGGACTCGAGGGCGAGCTCGGCTCGTGGGGGGTGCAGGACGTCCCTACGAAGCGCGTGTCCGGATACCGAGACGGCGTTCCGATCGAGCTCATCTTCTGGGAGCGCAGCTACGCGGACGAGCGGATCGCCGCGTACGAGTCGTCGGAGGCGATCGCGCACGGCGTCGCGCTGCGTGGCGGCGCGAACCTCGAGCGGTGGCAGGCGTTCCTCGCGGATTATCCGGAGGAGCTCGCACTCGAGCGGATCGACGATGCGGCGCTGACGTGGGGCGGCTTCGCACCCGAAGGCCTGCTGACGCTCACGCGCGCGGGCGACCGCTTCACCATGATCGAGCGCATGGTCGACGACACGCAGCGCGTGATGAAGATGCTGTGGGCGATCAACCGCAAGTGGCCGCCGACGAACAAACGGCTGGCGCGGCGCGAATCGGAGCTCGCCGTGAAGCCGGAGCGACTCGCGGCGCGCATCGAGGAGGCGTTCGCCGAGCCGAACCAGACGCGCGCGGTGCTCCTGATGACGCGGCTGCAGCTCGACACTGTGAGCCTCGCGCCCGACACGCCGAACGTCGTTCGCGCGCGCGACTGGCTCGCCCGCGGGATCGAGATCCTCGAGTCGCGCCTCTCCTGAGTCTCGTCACGAAGGCGTGACGATTCCTCCTTTGGTGTCTGACACCAGGACCCGGCCGTTTCGGCGGGCCCCGGCTAGTCCTGGAGGAAGCTGGGCGGCTCGAGCAGGTCGTCGCTCGAGCGGACGCCGGCATACATCCGCCGCCGGCCACCGCCGCCGAGGCCCGTGGCGACGACCGTCACCCACACCTGGCCGGAGAGCGAGTCGTCCACGGTCGCGCCGAAGATGATCTGCGTGTCGTCGGTTGCCGCCTGCCGGATCACCTCGGCCGCCTCGTGCACCTCGATCAGCGAGAGGTCGGGGCCGCCCGCGATCGAAAGGAGGATCCCGCGCGCGCCGGTGATCTCGGCGTCGATCAGCGGCGAGCGCAGCGCGCGCTCCGCCGCCTGCTTCGCGCGATCCTCGCCGTCGGACGCGAAGCCGATGCCCATCAGCGCCGTGCCGGAGTCCTTCATGATCGTCCGGACGTCCGCGAAGTCGAGGTTGATCAGACCGGGCATCGTGATCAGGTCGCAGATCCCCTGGACGCCCTGGCGGAGGACGTCGTCCGCGATGCGGAACGCCTCGAGCATCGACGTCGACTTGTCGAGCACCTCGAGCAGCCGGTCGTTCGGGATCACGATCGTCGTGTCGGTGGACGCACGCAGCTCCTCGACGCCCGACTCGGCCTGCTCGCGGCGCTTCGTCCCTTCGAACTTGAACGGCAGCGTGACGATGCCGACCGTCAGCGCGCCGCACTCGCGAGCGATGCGCGCGACGACGGGCGCACCGCCCGAGCCGGTGCCGCCGCCCTCGCCTGCGGTGACGAAGACCATGTCGCTGCCGCGCAGCGCGTTCTTCAGCTGGTCGTAGCTCTCCTCCGCGGCACGACGGCCGATGTCGGGATCGGAGCCGGAGCCGAGACCTTGTGTCAGGTCGCGGCCGATGTGGATCTTCGTCTGCGCGTCCGACATCTGCAGCTGCTGGATGTCGGTGTTGACCGCGACGAACTCGACCTGCGAGATGCCGGCGTCCATCATCCGGTGCAGCGCGTTGAGGCCGGCGCCGCCGACCCCGACGACGCGGATCATCGCGAGGTACGACGCGACCTCGCCGCGCGGCGCGCGGTGGATGCGCGGCGCCGCCTCGGGAACGAAATGGATCGCGGGCGGCGGCTCGCGCTCGTACTCGCGTTCGCGCTCGTGCGGCGGCTCGGGGATCGGGCGCGGCGGCGGTGGTGCGGCCGGCGGTGCGGGCATCGGCGTCGCCGGCGGCGGCATCACGTTCTCGACCGACTCCTCCCAGGTCGGGACGTGCTCGACCGTCCGCTCCTCCGGGTGCTCCGAGCGCTGCGCCTTCTCCTGCTCCGCCTTCTGGGCGGCCTCCGTCGCGCGGAAGAGCTCCGCGAGCGGGCCTTCACGCATCGACGCGCGCTTTCTCGCCACTTCGGAGCACCTCCTTCGCCAGATCCCGGTACATCGACGCTGCTTCTCCGGTCGGGTCGTATTTCAGCACGGACTCGCCCTTCACCGGAGCCTCCGCGTAGCGAATCGTCTTGCGGATCCTCGTCTCGAGGACGAGGTCGCCGAAGTTCTCCTTCAGGATGTCGACCGCTTCCTTCGAGTGCAAGAGGCGCTTGTCGAACATCGTCGGGAGGATTCCGATGATCTCGACGTTCGGATTGAGGTTCTCGCGGATCATCGACAGCGTGTTCTCGAGCTGCACGAGTCCGCGGAGCGACAGGTACTCGCACTGCACCGGGACGATGACCCCCTCGGCCGCGACGAGCGCGTTGATCGTCAGCAGTCCGAGCGACGGCGGCGTGTCGATCAGGATGAAGTCGTAGTCGTCGCGCACCGGCGCGAGTGCCTTCTCGAGCGCGCGCTCGCGGCCGATCATCGAGGAGAGCGCCAGCTCGGCGCCGGCGAGGTCGATCGAGGAGACGGCGAGGTCGGCCTCGCGCTGCTCGATCACGTCCTGGATCGGGATCTTGTGGACGAGCACGTCGAACATCGACCGCTCGATCTGGTCGGGATCGAGCCCCTGGCTCATCGTCAGGTTTCCCTGCGGGTCCAGGTCGATCAGCAGGACCCGGTGTCCCTGCTCGGCGAATGCCACACCGAGATTGAGGGTCGTGGTCGTTTTCGCGACCCCGCCCTTCTGGTTCGCGAAAGCGATGACCTTGGCGATCGTCGGTCCTTTGCCGTTGGTGGTCCGCGCGTGCGGACGCGGGAGTAAGCGCGCAAGCCCCATGGGCTGGTTGCTTCGGGCCACGCTAGCAGAGTCCTTCCGCGATTCCCGCATGGTTGCGCGGGTTCCGGACGGAGCTACTTCCCGGCGTTGACGTCCAGCCAGGCCGCGAGGTCGCCGAAGAGGCCGGCGACGAAGCCGGGTGACGTTGCCTCCTCGGACTGGAGGCCGTTCGCCGTGTCGCGCAGCGAGTGTGCGCCGCGCGGGTAGACGCGAACCGTGAAGCTCGGGGATGCGATTGCGTCGAGGTTCGCGACCGTCTCCGGCGTGTACTGGCGCTTGTCGACGGCGCCGAGCTGCCACAGGACGGGGATGCGCAGCGCTGTCAGCGCCGGCCGCGGGTCGAAGCCCGCATCGGGTTGCGCCGCGAGCGCGCTCTGCACGTCGGCTTCGCTCGGCGGCGGCTCGAGCGCGCCCTCGTGCGTCAGGAGCGCGTACGCGCGCTGGCGCCCGACCGACATCGCCGGTCCCGACTGGATCGTCGCGAACGCGACGCCGCGCGAGCGGGACGCGGCGAGCGGGATCACCCACCCCGCCTGGCTGCCGCCCGAGAGGCCGATCCGCGCCGGATCCACGTTGGCGCGCGTGCGCAGCCACGCAACCGCTGCGACTGCGTCCGCGGCGAGGTTCTTGATGTTGCCCTTGCTCGGCTCGCTCGTGTACTTGCCCGTCGACGCGCCGACGCCACGCTTGTCGTACGAGAGGACCGCGAAGCCGCGCGTCGCGAAGAAGTACGCCCACAGGTCGTAGCTCTCGCGCGTCGCCTTGATCGACCCGGGGACGACGACGACGGCGGGGAACGGGCCGGCTCCGTGCGGGACGAGCAGCCGCCCGGTGAGCCGGACGCGACCGTCCGCGAACGACGCGGGCAGCACGCGCAGCGGGATCCTGCGCGCGTCGGGCGTGTCGAGCGTGCCGGACTCGAGGTTCCGCAGCGCGCCGGTCGCGTAGTCGACGACCCGCAGGCCGCCGACGCGCGGGACGACCGCGACGACCGAGCCGTCCGGGAGGCGGTACGCGCCGACCGCCGTCGCCGTCGACGACGTCCCCGTCCCGCGCGCTGCGACCGCATACGAAACGACCGCGGCGGTCGCCGCGAGCGCGACTGCTATTCCAGCGACTCGCCGTCCCAATAATCCAGATGCTCCACCCGCGTCAGCAGACCGACCCCGCGGAAGTAGACCTTGTTCGAACGTGGGTAATAGCAGATGTCGTTCGGTTCCCGGGTGCCGTAGGCCAGATACGTGATCCCGTCGGCGCCGGCCTTGATCGAGTGCGCGATGCGCGTTCCCGGCGGACGTGCGACGACGTGACCCGGTCGCAGCTCGTGCACCTCCTGCTTCGCGCCGCGCTGTGCCGCGACCGGTGTCGGCCAGAGCTCGACGGTTCCGCTTCCCGCGAGGACGACGAACGCCTCCGACTCGAGCGAATGGCAGTGCGGGACCGAGCCGCGCAGGTTCGGGCCGCGGTTGACCCAGTTGAGCCCGGTGCGCTCGGAGCCGGCCGCCTCGGCGAGCAGCTTGTCGCCGTCCTCGTCGAGCGGAAGGTCGTCGAATGCGACGACGTTCGCGGGACGCTCGCCCGGCGCCGCGAACTCGACGTCGCCGACCTCGGCCTCGACGTCCCATGGGTCGTCGGTGCGTCCCTCCAGCCAGACGTAGCCGAAGCGCTGCGCGCGCGAGCGCGGCAGCCAGCCGTACTCGACGGGATGCCTCGTGCCGAAGACGAGGACGTCGAGCCCGCCGTCGCCGGCGCGCAGCGTGTGCTCGTGCGTGTCGGCGAGATGGACGATCGTGTCGCCCGCGCGCACCTCGCACACCTCCTCGTCCTGCCACAGCAGCCCCGAGCCGGCGAGCACGTAGAAGATCTCCTCGGAGCGCGCGTGCGAGTGCGGCGGCGTCGAGAGCTTTCCCGGCTCGATCCGTACGCGGTTGAGGCCGATTCCCTTCGCGCCTGCGGCATCGCCGAGCCGCTGCCACAGCGCGTCCATCGGGCCCTTCGCGCGGCGGGAGGGCTCGACCTCGTCCCAGTGGGCGATCACACGGTGAGTATCCGCTCTTCGAGCGCGTCCCTGCAACGCTCGACGGCGTCGGCGGCGCGATCGGGGTCGCCCTCCGCGCGCGCCCACGCCTCCGCCTCGCGCAGGAGCTCGCGCAGCTCCGCGAGCAGCGTCTGCGGGTGGGCGCGCTCGCGGTCGAGCGCCTCGATCCGCTCCAGCCGCTCCAGCACGGCGCGCGCTTCGTCCATGCCGAAACGGTACGCGGGAATCTGTGTCAGCTGGCTGCCCGAAGTGCGAAATATCCCGCGGGACGCGGCCGCACGCCGAGCACGGCTTCGTCGAGCGACTCGACGAGATGGCGGCGGTTGCCGTGCAGCACGACTTCGACGAGCGCGCGACGGACGGCGTCGGGCGGCGGCGAGACGAGCAGCGCGTCGAACAGCGCCGCCCGGTCGCGCGGCGTCTCGCCGAGCAGCGTCGCCGCGCGCAGCGACGCGGCCCAGAGACCGTCGCCGTCGCCAAGCAGTGCGTCGAGCGACTGGCGTAGCTGCTCGTCGCGAAACGGATCCGACTGGAAGAGCGAGAGCTCCCAGCGGTCGAGCGCATCTGCGAGCCGCTGGTCCTCGTCGGCGAGCAGCAGGCGCGCGCGCAGGTCCGCGGCGAGGCGGCCGCGGAACTCGTCGAGCCGGGTCGGCTCTCCCTGCGGCTGCGTCGCGGCGACCGGCAGCACCGGCCGGATCCCGAACGGACGCCAGTCGAGCCGCTCGAACAGCACCGGCCCGGCGGCGACCGGCGCCGCCGTCGCGAGCCTGATCGCCGTGACCGCGTCGGCGAGCTCGCCCGGCGCATCCGGCGGCTCGGCGTCGCCGCGCTCGAGCGAGCGCTCCAGCTCGACGACGCAGAGACGGTCGATCTCGCGGCCGAAGTCCTGCGGCAGCAGCCCCTGCGCCTCGGGCCAGTGCGCGGCAAGCTCGCCGGTCGCCGCGACCCGGACGCGGATCCCGTCGCCGAGCTCGATCTGCTTGCCGACCGAGATGCCGACGAGCGGCGCGACCGCCGCGTATGCGTGGCCGTCGCCGAAGAGCGTCGATTCGAGCTCGGCGTAGGCGCGGTCGAAGGCGCCGTCGTCCCAGTCGAAGCCGCCACACGCCTCGGCCGTCGAGATCAGGAGCGGCACGACGATCGTACGGAAGAGCGCGTCGTCCTCGTTCGAGCGCGGCCCGGCGTGCGCGCGGGAGAAGATCCGCGCTGCGGGCTCGTTGCGCAGATCGTCGAGTGCGGGGCGTGCGTCGGCGCGCTGCGCGAGCTGCGACGCGCGCGTCTCGAGAAAGCTTCGCACGAGCGGGCGATACTCGTACAGCGCAGGCCGTCCCAGCGAGGCGTGCTCCTCGAACGAGAACGGAAGATCCTCGTCCGCGAAGAGGCGGAACGCGCCGAGCGCGAAGGCGCGCAGCGAGCGATAGAGGTGCGGAGCGCGCAGAGCCACGGCTTCCGTTACTGCGCCGCGGGTCCGTCTCCTTTCTGACACCCGGGACACCAGTACGCCATCCGCGCGGCGTCGCCGAGCGGCCAGGAGCGCACGAGCTCCCCGCAGCGCGGGCACGGCCGGTTCTTGCGGCGGTAGACCGCGTGGCGCGTGCGCCCGCCGTCGAGCCGCGCGCGCATGAGCCCGCGCGCGTGCCCGAGCACCTCCTTCGTGTCGGCGTCCTCCGCCCGCAACCACGGCGAGACGCGCGCGTGCCAGCACGCCTCGTTCATCCACATGTTCCCGATCCCGGCGACCTGGCGCTGATCCTGCAGCGCCTCGCCGAGGACACCGTGCAGCCGGACAGCAGAGAGATCACCGGTGAGGATGTCTGGCCCGAGCCTGCGGCGCGCACCGTCGCCGAGCTCGAGCACCGGTCCATGCCAGAGGAGCGCCTCGTGCGTCGCGCTGCGCAGCACGAGCCAAGGACTGCCGTGGATCTCGGCCCCGCGCGGCTGCACCCACCAGCGCCCCTTGAGCTTCAGATGACTGCGCAGCGTCAGCCCGTTGTCGAAGCGGAGGAAGAGGTTCTTGCCCGCGGCCTCGACCGCTTCGAGCGTGCGGCCGTCGAGGCGCTCGGCGATGTGCTTCACCGCCGCGCGCGGATTCGGCGCCTCGACGTCGACGCGCTCGCCGACGAGGACCTGCAGACGGCGTGCGGCACGCGCGATCGCATCTCCCTCTGGCATTTCCCGAAGCATGCATTAGTGTCGAAAGAGACAGGGTCGTTCGAGGGAGGACAACATGAAACGGAAGGTCGTACTCGCGGTTGCGGCGCTCACGCTCGTCGTCGTCGCGACGGCATCGACGTACGCGTGGGCACGCGGTACCGCCGAGAACTCGATTCGGGCGTGCGTCGCGAAGGCGGACGGCAGCGTGCGGATCGTCGCGGTCGCCGACGCCTGTAAGAACGGCGAAAGCGCGCTCGAGTGGAATCAGGTCGGCCAGATCGGACCGGCCGGTCCGCAAGGGACCACCGGACGCGACGGCCGCGACGGCGCGCAAGGGCCGGCAGGGGCGCCCGGTACGTCGTCCGGCACGCCGGACGCGATCGACGCGTCGATGGCCGTCACGGGCCAGAGGCAGGGTGCGTTCGCCGGCGACGGTCGCAACGGCAAGATCGACGTGATCGCCGTCTCGCACGAGATCGTCTCGCCGCGCGACGCGGCGAGCGGCCTGCCCACTGGCAAGCGGCAGCACAAGCCGTTCGTGATCACGAAGGAGCTCGACAAATCCACGCCGCTCCTTTACAACGCGCTCGTCACCAACGAGAACCTGACCTCTGTCGTGTTCTCGTACTTCCGTGGCGGCACCGCCTTCATGACGGTGAAGCTGACGAACGCAAGCATCTCCGACGTCAAGCAGGTCGGGAAGTACGAGGAGATCGCGTTCACGTACCAGAAGATCGAGTGGACGTGGGTCGACGGCGGCATCACCGCAATGGACGACTGGGAGGCGCCGGTCGCGTAAGCGCTTCCTCCCGGGGCGGCGCACCTTTCGCGCCGCCCCGGGAATAACCGGAGGCCCGTCTCCGTTTTCCGCTCTAACTGGAGGCAAAGCTCCACTTCGGAAAAGGAGACCGAATGCACTCGGGCAATCGCTGGTTCGTCCTCTCGATCGTCGCCCTGGCGCAGTTCATGGTCGTGCTCGATGCCACGATCACGAACGTCGCGCTGCCGTCGATCCAATCCACCCTCCACTTCGGCAGCGCCGATCTGCAGTGGGTGATCAACGCGTACACGCTGCTCTTCGGCGGCTTTCTACTGCTCGGCGGCCGCGCCGGCGACCTCTTCGGACGGCGCCGGCTGTTCGTCGCCGGGCTGGTCCTCTTCACCGCTGCGTCGCTCATGAATGGGCTGGCGACCTCGTCGACGATGCTGATCGTCGGCCGCGCCGCGCAGGGCTTCGGCGCCGCGCTCGTCACGCCGGCGGTTCTGTCGATCTTGACGACGACGTTCAGCGAAGGCCGCGAGCGCGCGCGTGCGCTGGCGGTGTTCGCCGCGATCGCGACCGCGGGCGGCGCGTCGGGGCTGATCCTCGGCGGCGTGCTCACCGACCTGCTGTCGTGGCGGTGGGTCTTCTACATCAACCTTCCGGTCGGCATCGCGGCGGCGATCCTCGCGCTGCGCTTCGTACCGGACTCCCGCGCGGAGCATCGTCCGGCGGGAACGGACATCGCAGGTGCGAGCCTCGTCACCGGCGGTCTGCTCCTGCTCGTCTACGACATCGTGAAGGCGCAGCAGTACGGCTGGACCTCCGGGCGCACGCTCGGTATCGCAGCCGCCGCGCTCGCGCTGCTCGTCGCGTTCGTCTTCGTCGAGCTGCGCTCGCGCGCGCCGCTCGTCGACCTGGCGATCTTCCGCAAGCGCTCGCTGACGGTCGCGAACGTCGCGATGCTGCTCGTCGCATCCGGTCTCTTCTCGACCTTCTACTTCATCTCGCTCTACCTGCAGGACATCCACGGCGACAGCCCGCTTCGCGCCGGCTTGTCGTTGCTGCCGTTCCCGGTGACGATCGCGATCTCGTCGGTGCTGTCGCAGTCGTTGCTGCCGCGTCTCGGCGTTCGCAGGCTCCTCTACTTCGGGCTGACCGTCGTCTCCGCCGGGTTGTTCTGGCTCAGCGCGCTGCCTGCGGAAGGGAGCTATCTCGCGAACCTCTTCCCCGCGATCCTCGTGATGGCGTTCGGGCTGGGCTTCACGTTCGGGCCGCTGATCCTGATCGGGACGACGGGGGTCGTGGACGACGAAGCGGGGCTCGCATCCGGGCTCTTCAACACGTCGCAGCAGGTCGGCGGCGCGCTCGGCCTTGCGATCCTCGCCTCGCTCGCGGCGGGACGCACGAGCGGCGCGATCTCGAACGGCATCGGTCACGCGCAGGCGCTCGTCGACGGCTACACGCGTGCGTACCTCGTCGCGGGCGGTCTGTCGATCGCGGCGCTGGCGCTCGTCGTGTCCTTGATCCGCCGCAGCGACGTCGCACAGATCGACCAGCAGGTCGAGGTGGCAGAATCCGTGCCGGAGGAGGTTCCCGCCCTCGAGGCGGCGTAAATCGATGACGACGGCTCTTCGACAGGACGCGCAGCGAAACCGCGAACGCATCCTCGCCGCGGCACGCGAGGAGTACCGCGAGCACGGTCTCGACGCGTCGCTCGAAGAGATCGCTCGTCGCGCCGGGGTCGGGATTGCGACGCTTTACCGTCGCTTCCCGACCCGCGACGCGCTGATCACGGCCGTGTTCGAGGACCACATCGCGTCGTTCGTGCAAGCCGGAGAGGACACCTTGCAGATCGAGGATCCTTGGGAGGCTTTCGAGACGTTCGTCGTGAGGCTCTGCGAGCGGCAGGCCGCGGACGTCGGCCTCAAGGACCTCCTCTGCACGCGCTTCCCCGACTCGAAGATCCTGGAGGACGCGCGTCGGCGCGGCCGGACGATCGTCGCGAAGCTGATCGAGCGCGCGCAGGACGCGGGCGTTCTCCGTTCGGACGTCACCCCCGAGGACATCGAGTTCGTGCTCTGGTCGAACAGCCGCATCCTCGAGGCGACGCACGGCGTCGCGCCGAACGCGTGGCGCCGCAACGTCGCGCTGATGCTCGACGCGTTCCGCGCAGAGAACGCGCGTCCGCTGCCTGAGCGAGCGCTGACGCGCAGCGAGCTGCAGCGCTCGCAGGCGAACCTGCGGCCCGACCGGCACTAAGAATCAGGGCCGGAGGACGGCGCGGCGCGGGCCGGCGAGGAAGCCTGCGTCGACGAGGAGCGACAGCGCGTCGCTCTCCGTGATCGGCTCGCCGTCGAAGCGCTCGACCGCAAGTCGTTTCGCGCCGCCGCGCTTGACGTGCTGAACGAGCGCCGCGAGTGCGGGACGCAACCAGACCTCGTCGGGCTCGCGCAGCGGCACGAGCGAACGGCCGCCGCGTTCCACGAAGAGCACCGCCTCGCCGCCCAGCAGGACGACCTGCGCGCCGGCCACGCGCGCGGCGCGCGCGCCTGCACGCCGCGGCCACGGCAACGCTGCGCCGTACGGCTGCGCGGGATCGGCCGCGGCAAGGACGAGCGCTTCCGCTTCCTCGTCTTCGCGTCTGCGCAACTCGCGTAGCCGCTCGACGGCGCCGGGCAGCGCGAACTGCGCGCCGCCGAGTCCCTCGACGAAGTAGCCGCGGCGGCAGACGCCGAGCGTCTCGAGGTCGCGCAGCTCGCCGTAGACGGCGCCGTAGCCGCCGGCGATTCCCTCGCCGCGCACGCCGTCGCGCGTGACGATCCCCTGGCGCTCGAGCAGCAGCTCGGCGAGCGCGCGCCGCTCGAGCCGGCCGGGGAAGAGCCGTGACGTGAGCGACCAGCGTCCCTGTGTCGACGTGATCGCGGCGCTGCGCTGGCGGGAGAAGCGGCGGGGCCGCAGGCGCGGCTGCTGCGTCGCGTAGCGGCGGCCGGCGCGCAGCGGTGTCCACGCGTCGTTCGTCACCTCGCCTGCCCACACGAGGTCCCAGAGCGCGGGCAGCGCGGTCTCCGCGTCGAGCTCGGTCGCGTCGAGCAGGTCGAACCAGAACTCCGCGCTGCGGCCGAGCGCGTCGCGGATCTTGTCGTGCGCCGCGCCCTCCGGCGGCGGCGCGCCCGCGGGCTTGCCAAGCGCGGACGCGTCCTCGCGAAAGAAAATCGCGACGCGGTCGAGGCCGGCGCCGACCCAGACAACCTCGCCCGACGCACAGAGTTGGTCGAGCTGCGCGGGCTGGTAGTTCGGCACGCGCCGCGGCAGCACCTCCGACTCCCAGAGCGACACCGGCAGCGAGAGTCCCTGCAGCGGCACGAGCGCCTCGCGCAACGTGGCGCGACGGTCGATGCCGTGCCACGCAGGCAGGAAGCGCCCGAGCGCGTACTGCTCGACGGGCTCCACCTCGCGCCGCAGCGCGGCGAGCGACGCGCGCCGCAGCCGGCGCAGCACGTCCGGGTCGCACCACTCGCGTTCCGTCCCGCCCGGACGCAGCTCTCCGCGCACGAGCTTCTCTTGTCTTTCGAGGGTCGCGAGCACGTCTTCGACGTCGCGCGCGAAGTGTTCGTTCGCGTCGGCGGTCGTGAACGGGCCGCGGCCGCGCGCGTAGCGGAGGACGAGCGACGTCAGCGGCTCCTCACCCGACTCGAGGAAGACGTCCGGCAAGCCGCCCGGCGGCATGACGCCGAGCGCATCGCGGTAGCGGCCCGCGTCCTCGGCGGCAAAAAGCCGTTCCTCGGCGCCGACGCGTGCGCGGAACGCACGCCGTTCCGTCTCGAGCACCGCGGCGTGCGCTTCGTCGAACTCGCCGGGACGAAGGTCGCCGCGCAGCCGCAGCAGATCGTGCAGCTCGTCCGCGTTGCGCGGCTCCCGACGAAGCTGGCGTTCCACCTCTGCGATGGCGTCGGGATCGAGGAGGTCGCGCAGCTCCTCCTGCCCGAGCAACTCGCGCAAAAGGTCGCGGTCGAGCGACAGCGCCTGCGCGCGCCGCTCCGCCGGCGGCGTGTCGTCCTCGTACATGTAGGTCGCGATGTAGTCGAAGAGCAGCGCCGCGGCGTACGGCGAGGCGGACGGCGTCTCGACGTCGACGAGGTCTAGCTCGCGCGTGTGCAGTCCGTGCAACAGCTTCTTCAGCGCGGGGAGGTCGAACACGTCCTGCAGGCACTCGCGATAGGTCTCGAGCACGATCGGGAACGAGCCGTAGCGGCGAGCGACCTGCAACAGCGACTGTGCGCGCAGCCGCTGCTGCCACAGCGGCGTGCGCTGTCCCGGGCTGCGGCGCGGGATCAGGAGCGCCCGCGCTGCGTTCTCGCGGAAGCGCGCGCCGAACAGCGCGCTCTGACCGACCTCCTGCACGACGAGATCCTCGAGCTCGTCGGGCTGGATCAGCAGGTCCTCCGTCGGCGGCGGCGTGTCCGCGTCGGGGAGATGGAGCGCGATGCCGTCGTCGGACCAGATCGACTGGACCTCGAGGCCGAGCGAGTCGCGAAGCCGGGCCGCGAGGGCCATGGCCCAGGGCGCGTGCACGCGCGCCCCGAACGGCGTGAGGATGCAGACGCGCCAGTCGCCGATCTCGTCCCGGAAGCGCTCGACGACGACGGTCTTGTCCGATGGAACCGCGCCTGTGGCCGCCTGCTGTTCGTGCAAGAACTGCACCAAGTTCTGCGCGGCGCGCTCGTCGAGGCCTAGCTGGGCCAAGCTAGCCAAGCTAGCTGGGCTAGGCCCACTCGCGATCTTGCGCGAGAACTCACCAATAGCTGTGCCGAGTTCGTACGGTCTTCCGACGCCCTCTCCCTTCCAGAACGGGACCGCTCCGGGCACGCCCGGTGCGGGCGAGACGAGGACGCGGTCGCGCGTGATCTCCTCGATCCGCCACGTCGAGGCGCCGAGCAGGAACGTCTGGCCGGCGCGTGCCTCGTAGACCATCTCCTCGTCGAGCTCGCCGACGCGGCCGCCGCCGTCGACGAGATGGACGCCGTAGAGACCGCGGTCGGGGATCGTGCCGGCGTTCGTGACCGCAAGCCGCGCGACGCCGGGCCGCCCGCGGATCACGCCAGCGGTACGGTCCCAGACGATCCGCGGCTTGAGCTCGGCGAACTCGTCGGACGGATAACGGCCGGCGAGCATGTCGAGCACGTTCTCGAGCTGGACGCGCGACAGCGTCGCGAAGGGATAGGCGCCGGTGACGAGCGTGTGCAGCTCGTCGACCGAGATCTCGTCCTCCGCGGAGATCGCGACGATCTGCTGCGCGAGCACGTCGAGCGGATTGCGCGGGATGACCGTCTCCTCGATCAGCCCCGCTTGCATCCGTTCGACGACGACGGCCGACTCGAGCAAATCGGCGCGGAACTTCGGGAAGATCCGGCCGCGCGAGACCTCGCCGAGCGTGTGGCCCGCGCGACCGACGCGCTGCAGGCCCCGTGCGACCGACTTCGGCGATTCGACCTGGATCACGAGGTCGACGGCGCCCATGTCGATGCCGAGCTCGAGCGACGACGTCGCGACGAGGCACGGGATGGCACCGCGCTTCAGCAGCTCCTCGATCTCCATCCGCTGCTCGCGCGCGATCGAGCCGTGGTGCGCGCGAGCGATCTCTTCGCCCGCAAGCTCGTTCAGCCGCAGCGCGAGCCGCTCCGCGAGCCGCCGGTTGTTGACGAACACGATCGTCGAGCGGTGCTCGCGCACGAGCCGCAGGATCTCCGGATAGATGGACGGCCAGATCGACTGCGAGTTGCGCTCGGTGCCCGCGTCCATCTCCTGCCCGTCGGCGGGCGCCGGATACGACAGCACGCCGGTCGACGGCAGCTCGCGCATGTCCTCGACGGGGACGATGACCTTCAGGTCGAGCTCCTTCGCGATGCCTGCATCGACGAGCCGGATCGGCCTCGCGCCGGAGACGAAGCGCCCGATCTCCTCGAGCGGCCGCTGCGTCGCCGAGAGGCCGATCCGCTGGACTCCCTCGCCGACGAGCCGGTCGAGCCGCTCGCAGCTCAGCGCGAGATGCGCCCCACGTTTCGTGCCGGCGACGGCGTGCACCTCGTCGAGGATGAGCGTGCGGACGCTACGCAGCATCTCTCGCGCGTTCGACGTGAGCAGCAGGTAGAGCGACTCGGGCGTCGTGATCAGGATGTCCGGGTGCTCGCGCAGCATCGCCTGGCGCTCGCGCTGCGGCGTGTCACCGGTGCGGACTGCGACGCGCAGATCCGACTCGATCCCCGCGAGCGGCCCGCGCAGGTTCCGCTCGACGTCGTAGTTGAGCGCCTTGAGCGGCGAGACGTAGAGCAGGCGCAATCCCTTGCCGGCGCCCTCCTCGGTCAGCCGGTCGACGCCGAAGAGGAAGGCTGCGAGCGTCTTGCCCGAGCCCGTCGGCGCCTGGATGAGCGTGTGCTCGCCCGACGCGATCGCGGGCCAGCCGAGCGCCTGCGCCGGGGTCGGCGCGTCGAAGGCCTGCTCGAACCAGGCGCTGGTTCGCGCGCTGAAGAACTCCACCGACGCAGACTAGCGCCCGCCGGTCGGGCTATTTGAGCGCGTACCAGAGGATGAGCAGCGCGACGATCAGCAGGCCGGCGACGACCGCGATCGTGATCGTTACGCCCGCCAGCGCGCGTGCGGGCGTGTCGTCGGCGCGGCCTCGCGCCGTTTCTCTCACAGGATCCGTCATGAGCTTCGTCTTCCCGTCGCTGCCCGTGCCGAATCGCGGCAGTAGGATTTGCGACGTGCCCGAGGCCCTGTACTTCACGGACGACGATGCCGCGAACGAGTTGATCGCGAAGAACCCGCTCGCACTGCTGATCGGCTTCGCGCTCGACCAGCAGGTCACGGTGCCGACGGCATTCACCGGTCCACGGAAGCTCCAGCAACGCCTCGGCGGCCTCGATGCCGCCGCGATCGCCGGCATGGACCCGGGCGCGCTCGAGGCGGCGTTCCGCGAGAAGCCCGCGATACACCGCTTCCCCGGCAACATGGCGAGGCGCGTTCAGGAGCTCTGCGCGACGATCGTGAGCGAGTACGGCGGCGACGCCGCGCGCGTCTGGACCGACGCGAAGGACGACGCAGATCTGCGCGCGCGGATCGGCTCGCTGCCCGGCTTCGGCGAGATGAAGATCAAGGCGCTCGGCTCCGTGCTCGCGAAGCGATTCGACGTTCCGGCCGCTCAGGGACTCGTCCCGAACCATCCGACGCTCGGCGACGTCGACTCGCGCGAGGCGCTCGAGCGCTACCAGGCCGCGAAGCGCGAGTACAAGGCGCGGCTGCGCGCAAGCGGCTGATCCAGCTCCGGACGCTCACCGACGGGGGCCAGCGGCCACAGGAGATCGCGCGGCTGCTCGCGTCGTTCCTCGAGCGCGCGGAGCGGACGCTCGACCTCGCGATCTACGACGTCAACCTCGAGGACGACACGGAGCAGCTCGTGCTCGGGACGCTGCGTGCCGCGATGACACGCGGCGTCACCGTGCGGCTCCTCTACAACGTCGACCGGCGCCCGCCGGACGAGCCGGCGCCGCCGCCGCCGAAGACCCGGCCGGAAGAGATCGAGGCGCTCCCGTTCGAGACGCTCGGCGTCGCCGGGTGGCCGGATCTGATGCACCACAAGTACGTCGTCCGCGACGGTGCCTCGGTCTGGACAGGCTCGACGAACTGGACCGACGACTCGTGGTCGCGCGAGGAGAACGTGATCGCCGTCGTCGACTCCGCGGCGGTTGCCGACCTCTACGCACAGAATTTCGTGCAGCTCTGGCAGACCAAGTCGGTGCGGCGTTCCGGCAAGGTCGCCACGGAGCCGCGCGACGGCATCCGCGTGTGGTTCGCGCCGAAGCGCGGCGAGAAGCTCGCGCGCCGGATCGCGCGCTGCGTCGCGGCCGCGCGGCGGCGCGTGCGCATCGCGTCGCCGGTGATCACGTCCGGCCCGATCCTCGGCGCGCTCGCCGACGCCGCGAGCGAGGGAAAGATCGACCTCGCCGGCGTCGTCGACCTCACGCAGGTGAACGAGGTTTTCGCACAATGGGCCGCGGCGACGATGACGTGGAAGCCGAACGCACTGCGTTCTCTCCTGACAGAGGCGCCGTTCGCCGGCAAGCTTTCGACCCCGTACGCGCCCGGCTCGGTGCACGACTACATGCACGCGAAAGTGACCGTCTGCGACGACACCGTCTTCGTCGGGAGCTTCAACCTCTCGCATTCCGGCGAGTCGAACGCCGAGAACGTGCTCGAGTTCGCGGATCCACGGCTCGCCGACCGCCTCGCCGCCTACGTCGACGAGCTTCGTGCGCGCTATCCGACGGTGGAGCTCGCGTGAAGCGCCTCCTCCTGCTCGGGGCGCTGCTCGCGCTGTCCGGGTCGTCGGCGCAGGCCCTTCGCCTGCCGAACGCGCCGCGCTGTCCGATCTTCCCGAAGACGAACGCGTGGAACCAGCGCGTCGACCGGCTGCCGGTCGCCGCGAACTCCGACACCGTCATCGCCTCGATCGGCGCCGAGACCGGCCTGCACCCCGATTTCGGCTCCGGGCTCTGGGAGGGCGGCCGCATCGGCATTCCCTACGACGTGGTGACGAAGTGGACGCCGCGGTCGAAGGTCACGTTCGACTACGCGGACGAGAGCGATCGCGGCCCGTACCCGATCCCGGCGCACGTGCACGTCGAGAGCGGCAGCGACCGGCACGCGCTGCTGATCGACCGGGACGCGTGCAAGCTCTACGAGCTATTCGCGCTCGCGCACACCGCAACGGGGTGGCACGCCGGTTCGGGCGCGATCTGGAGCCTCCGCTCGAACCGGCTTCGTCCCGCCGGCTGGACGTCCGCGGACGCGGCAGGACTGCCGATCTTCCCGGGCCTCGCGCGCTACGACGAGGTCGCGCGCGGCCGGATCGACCATGCGCTGCGCTTCACCGTCCAGCGCACGCGCCGCGCCTACGTCGCGCCCGCCCGGCACTACGCGTCGAGCCTCACCGACCCCAATCTGCCGCCGATGGGACTGCGCGTGCGACTCAAGGCGAGCTTCGACGTCGCCGGCTTCCCGCCGCAGGCCCGCGCCGTCCTCGTCGCGTTGAAGCGGTACGGGATGCTCGTCGCCGACAACGGCTCCAGCTGGTACATCAGCGGCGCACCGAGCGCGAAGTGGGACAACGACGATCTCCACACGCTCGGTCGCGTGAAGGGATCGGACTTCGAGGTCGTGCAAACCGGGCCGGTCGTCGTCCCGTAGGACCGGCCGTGAAGACGATCGCCCTCGTCATTCTCGCGCTCGCACTCGTGTTCGTCCTCGCCGGTTGCAAGCACGGCTACGGCGGGGGCGGCAATACGGGCACGACGACCACGCCAACGGGTTCGGCGCCGGGCTACTAGCCCGTTCGGCCCGGAGCCCACGACGACTGCGGTCTTCAGGCGAGGCGCGTCCAGGTCAGCTCGTGGTGGATCGGCAGGCGGTACAGACCCCTGAGGTGGGGGCGGACGTCTGCGAACAGCGTCCCACGCTCGTCGCCCGACAGCGCGGCGAGCGAGCTCGTCGTCGAATAGAGCTCGAGCAGCAGATCGGCGTCGACGGTCATCTCATCACCGAAACGCTCGACGCGTAGCGGCTCGAACGGCGAGTCGACGAACGCGTCGTCCCAGGGCGGGTTGCGCTGGTCTCGGAAGCGCTCGTACGGAAAGCGGAGAAGCTCGTTCGCCGCCTCGGGGAG